>Ga0209824_10000041_pt1 | contig 100949 bp, 107 predicted proteins | sample VDWuncwatermetaG_FD_184124 | JGI IMG/M metagenome (GOLD analysis project Ga0209824, IMG submission 184124) | Wastewater microbial communities from Netherlands to study Microbial Dark Matter (Phase II) - VDW unchlorinated drinking water (SPAdes)... ... | reverse complement strand
CCGCTGGTGAAAAGCGAGCCCCCCCTGTCCCCGGCAAAAAAACTGAACAAGCCCGCCGCGACGGTAAATAAAATCAGGATGCTTAAAAATTTGAAGAAATTAAAGGGTAAATCGCGGGAGGTGAATTTATTCCAGCTAAAAAATACGCCGATACCCACCAAAAAATAAGCGCTATAGCCGACTAAGAAAAAAAAGATGCCGGCACAATAAGCACCGGCAATCCCGATCCAATTTTGTGCGTGGAAATTTGGTTTGGAAGTAAACCAAGCTATATCCGTTGGGGTAAAGGATACAAGACTAGCCAAAAGAATAAGGCTTAAGGCCAGAATCACAATGCCCTTAATCTCATTGAGATGTTCAAGCTTCATATTATTTGGGGACACCCACCACACCATAACCTTAATTAACCGCATTATAAAGTGTTGGGAATTAAGGTTATGGTGGGTGTCCCCTATTTATTCTGCTTGTTTTTTGCTCAGGTTAAAACGACCCATCTCGTCTTTTTCCATGAGCTTGACTTTAAATTTATCGCCGACCTTGATGACCTCGTTAACATCTTTAACGAATTTATTAGCAAGCTCGGAAACATGGACCAGGCCTTCACGCCCGGGTATAAATTCAACAAAAGCACCGAAATTCATGACCCTCTTCACGGTCGCTTCATAAATTTTACCAATCTCCGGTTCTTCAGTCAAAGCTTTTATCATGCCAACGGCACGGTCCAAAGCATCTTTATCAGGAGATGCCACAATGACCTTGCCGTCTTCTTCGATATCGATGGAAGAAACACCACTCTCTTCGATCATCCTGCGGATGTTCTTGCCGCCGGGCCCTATGATCTCACCAATTTTATCCTGCGGGATCTGCAGGGTGATGATGCGGGGCGCGTAAGGCGACAAGTCCGCGCGCACTGAGGGCATGACAGCATGCATTTTGTCTAAAATAATCATGCGAGCGTCCCTGGCCTGGGCAACAGCCTTTTCCAAAAGATCGATGGACAATTGTTTGATCTTAAGATCCAGCTGAATGGCATTGACACCCTTGCGGGAACCTGCCACTTTAAAATCCATATCACCGAAATGATCTTCTAAACCCATAATGTCGGTGATCAAAACTTTTCTCTTCTCATCGGATATAAGCCCGATAGAAATGCCGGCCACCGGAGCTTTAATAGGAACACCGGCATCCATCAGCGCCAAACATCCGGCACACACCGAGGCCATGGATGAGGAACCGTTGGATTCCAAAATTTCAGAAACCACCCGAATAGTGTAAGGAAATTCATCTTTCGAAGGAAGGACCGCTTTAAGGGCCTTTTTAGCCAATGCGCCGTGGCCGATTTCACGACGGCCGGGGCCGCGCATAGGCTTGGTTTCGCCCACGCTGAAAGAAGGGAAATTATAATGCAGCATAAAGGTCTTATAGCTTGTTTCTTCCAGGCCTTCAACTAATTGCTCATCGTCCTTGGTGCCGAGTGTAATAATACCCAAACTCTGGGTTTGCCCGCGGGTGAACAAAGATGAACCATGCGTACGCGGCAAGACGCTGACTTCACAATCAAGCTGACGAATGTCTTTTAAACCACGGCCGTCGGCACGGATCCCTTTATCAAAAACATTGTTACGGATAACTTCATATTGCAGGGCTTCAAATTGGGCAATCACATCGGATGCGGTAATTTCATTTTCCTTAGTATTAAATTCAGCATACGCGCTTAGATCACCAGTCAATTTCTCAAAGAGTACGTTAACAGCGTCTTCACGCTTTTGTTTGTCCGCGATCTTCGTATACGTTTCATTCAAAGGGCCTAAAGCTAATTGACGCACATGAGCGACAAAGCCTAAGTTAACTTCTTTGAGCAGGATTTGAATTTTAGGTTTTCCAACTTGTTTGGCCAATTTCACCTGGGCATCTTTAGAAGCCTGCAAATGCTTTAAAGCCATTTTTAAACCTTCCAGGACCTTTGCTTCAGGCGCCTCTTCGGCTTCGCCTTCGATCATGATGATGCCATCGCCCCAACCTGCCACCACCAGATCCATGGTATTTTTTTCTTTACGCTGGGCAAAGGTAGGGTTAGCCGCCAATTCTCCGTTGATCAGACACACCCTTGCGGCACCAATAGGGCCGTCATAAGGAATGTCGGAAACCATTAAAGCCGCTGAAGCGCCGATTGTCGCCAAAATGTCCGGGTCATTTTCCCCGTCATGGCTCAGCACAGAGGCCACAATCTGTACTTCATTAAGACAGCCGGCTGGAAATAATGGGCGCACCGAACGGTCAATCAAACGGGAGACTAAAATTTCGCGCTCCGTCGAACGGCCTTCGCGTTTAAAAAAACCGCCTGGAATCCTTCCCGCGGAATAAGTTTTCTCCTGATATTCGACCGTCAAAGGGAAGAAATCAATCCCTTCTCTGGGCTTTTTAGCTATACAGGCGGTGACCAAAACAACTGTCCCGCCCACGGACACAGTGACTGCTCCGTTGGCTTGTTTCGCCATTTTACCTGATTCAATGATAAGATTGGAAGATCCAAAAGGAATTTCCACGCGCCCTTGTGCCATCATAAGACCCTTTCATATTTTTATTTATGTCATTCCCGCGAAAGCGGGAATCCAGAAAAAAAGGCCCAACACCCTGGTCATCGTAAGCTTTTTTCAGTGTCAAGCCCTGAGACCCCGATTTCCACCTCAATTACTTACGTAAATCGAGCTTGTTGATTGTTTCCTCATATTTTTTGGGATCTTGCTTTTGGAGATAATCCAAAATACGGCGGCGCCGGCCGATGAGCATCAACATGCCACGGCGGGAGTGGTGGTCCTTCTTGTGGGATTTAAAATGCTCGTTGAGTTGATTGATCTGTTCCGTCAAGACAGCGATCTGGACCGGTGCTGAACCAGTATCCTTCGCATGGGTCTTGAAACGGTTGATGACCTCTGTTTTCTTTTCCTTGTACATTGCCAACTGACTACCCTCCTTGTCAACTCTCCAGCCTTCTGGCGGAGAAGCGCGCCTTCGCGCTTGTGCTTTTATTTTACCTTTAAGAATGTGAAATTATACAATTGGTACCATCAATAGTCAAGCAAAAGTAGTGACACAAACTCCCCTACACACAAACTCCCCTAACCCCTCTTTATAAACAAAGAGGGAGACATCTCATTTATTCCCCTCTTTAATTCAAAGAGGGGTTAGGTGAGTTCCTACTTTTTAACGAATACTTGGCCAAGCATAAGCTCAAATAAACTAGAATAATTGTCCACATCAATGGCTTATATTCTAGAAAAAAACAATACTGATGAAGATCTTTAAAAAATATATGGTTATCAACGATCATTGAAATAAAACTAAAAAATATTAAAAATACACATATAAAAACATATTTTCTACTTATTTCTGAATAAAATAAATAACGTAAAATAAAAAAATAAGGAACGATTAAAAAAACAAGAGCGTTTAAATACGCGAGAGGATTAAATAAAAGCCCGCATACAAAAAGACAGGAGTAGTCTAAAAAAACAATTTTTATTGCTTTGTGTTTCACAAAAAGAGTGTCACAAAAAAATGAGATAAAAAAAACAAAACAACTAACAGCCCAAAAATAATAAACTTCGGGCGTTAGCGCCTTCTTAATCAAATTGTAATCAAAAGCGTAGTAGATGTCGTGCCTGGCAATAAAAAACCAGGAATAAAACGAAAGTAAAGAATTATTTTTAACTGAATAAAAAAGATGTGACGGGGAAGACTTTAATAAAATAAACCAATCATGGAGATACCTTAAATTGAGATCAAAGCCGGAATAGATGGAAGGCAACAACAGAAAAAATACAATCATTAAAAGAGTAAGCCCCACCAATTTAAAGCGTCTTCTTAAAACGAAGTAAACAAGAAAAAGGAGTGGAAAAAACTTTATCATCAAACTAAAAGCCAAAGTGACGGATGCCCAAAAATATTTTTTATTTATTTCTAAATACATTGTTAAAACCATAAGGCAGCAAAGAAAGATATTAATTTGCCCGAGCTTAATATTGATAAAAATAAAGCGGCCAGTTAAGGCAAATAGGCAAACAATGATTAAAAGATCTTGGGGCTTTGAAAATGACATTTGTTTAAGCCTATAAAGAAGATAAAATATCAAATAAAGCCAAAAAATATTTAAAATATTCCAGATGTAAAGTGCTAAAATTTTTGTAAGCATTGTTAATGGAGAAAAAACTAAAGCAAATAACGGGGAGTATTTAAATTCTTCAATGCCATCATGGGGAATATAAACGGGAGCTTTGGCTAAATAATTTTGGCTGGACGTATAATAAACATCAAAATCTCCTTGAGTTTGTTTAGAAGAAATAGGGAGTATTAATGAAACTGTTAGTATAAAAACGAAAAGAATTATACTGTACCGGACGTAATTATTTTGTAAGTTCTGCACTATGCTCACCACCTTTAATGAGGTAACATCCAAATGAACCGACAGCGATCATAAGACCAAAATTCCACCCCCCGTTATTCTTATGATAAATACCATAATATTCCCTAATTGCTTCGTTTTGCGGTGACACACAAACTATTGCTCCGAATTATCAGGGGATATGGCCATAAATACGCACCTTCCCTGGCTCGGAGATCAAAAGTTTGGGATCTTTTGACCTTGTAACTGCTTGTTGAATGGCCCCTTGCAATTGCTCCAAAGAGATTAAATCAGACTGCCCCCGGGTCTCATAAAAATCCTGCAAAGCACCCGCCACTCCATTTTCGACGCTCAGGACATATAATTTATGCAGGGCTGTATCCGATAATTTTTTTGGAGGAGTAACTGTAACTGCCTCGGTAAATTTTTTTGATGCTAGATACGCCTGCAGGGAGTCATATTCATGGCCATTGGCATAAATTTCTATCGCCCCCTGGGCCTGGGGCCCAAACCTAAGAATAATCCATAAAACCAAAAACAATATTCTCATCATAGAATTTTATTATATACTATCCATATGAATATGGGAATCATCATTGTTATCGCTATTGCCGGACTCTGGGCTTTAGGCATTTTTTTTGGACTCATCGGCGGATTATCCAAAACCTTCACGCATACCCCCGCAGCCATTGATTCTTCCTTAATCAAATCCCAAGAGCAGCAAACCACAGAGCAGGCTAAGGAAAAAGAGCGGAAATTGATGGACGATATGAAGCAGAAAATGGAAGACGCGAAACAAAAATATTAGGCTCGGCGACCCAGGACAATAATCAAAACTGGATTTGACTGTTAAGATTAAAATTCCCTATTTCTTGCTCGGCAAGCATAATCAAAACCGAATTTGACCGTTGAGGTTAAGATTCCCTGTTCCTTGCTCGGCAACCCTTATCAAAACTTAATTTGACTATTAAGATTATTAAGTTGATTTACAATGCTATTGAGGGCAGCATTGATGCTATTGGGCATAGGGCTGCTAGTCGTAAAAAAATAAATGCAGACTAAAAGGACCGCGGTCACAAGCAATACGTACTCAACCATGTTTTGTCCTTTAGCGTTTCTCATTTATACACCTTATCCCCTACAGCTACAACCTTGTCCACCTTAAGGCCAATGAGTTGGCCTTTTTTAGCAACTTTAACATCCTCGCTCTCAATTTGCAAAATTCCCTATTTCTTGCTATGCGTTTACTGTCTTCCCAATCATTTGTACACCTTATCCCCTACCGCTACAATTTTATCCACTTTAAGACCAATAAGTTGACCCTTCTTGGCAACCTTGACATCTTCGCTTTCAATTTGCATGGACCAGACTTTTTGAACAAATTTGGTCTTGGCCCCCAGGATAGTCAGCTTGTCACCGATTAAAATAGTCCCCTGGGTCAATTTGACCACACACACCTTAATACGACCAAAGTAATGTGTGATGACCCCCACTTGCACCAATGAAGAATCAATGGCTTTGGCGGAAACAATGGCCTTTCTGGCCTCTTTTCGACGGGCGGGCTTGTGCCGCTTGCGCGAGGGTTTAATCCAAAACACCTCTTTGAGAATGTCAATAATTTTGCGAAACATAAGTCTTGGGAATTCAACTCCCCCTCACCCCCTCTTTATGTTAAAGAGGGGGAAGGGGGAGTTCATTAAATCGTTATTTTTTCGGCGATCCGGGCAATGATTGGCAATTCGACACATTGGCCGCGGATAGCCATCACCATTCCCCACAATGAAAATCCGAAAAGAATAAAAAGGAGTGGCCTTAAAGACCAAGGAAAAACAATACTTACAACCAAGGTTGCGACCTCGAAAACAAAAAGCACCAGCCCTTGACGGCCGTGGCTCAAAACAAAAGCATTATTTTTTTTGACGATCAAAGGGACAATGCAAAAGATGGAAAGGTAGGCAAGTACCGCGTACATTTTACCGTCGAGAACCTCTTCCTTGGAAAATTTCCCTTCCATTGTATTAACACCCCCACCAACCTCCCCCATCAAGGGGGAGGAAAAATGTGCTAGGATTTGACCTCAATCACAGAATTGATATCTCCGAAAGAATTGCGTTCTAGGCTTGTATTAGCAGGGTCTTCCTGCCATTTACCATCGACGATAAATTGATATTTATAGGTGCCTGGTTTTAAATTGACCTTCAAGGTCCAAACGCCTTCACTGTTGGACATACGGCAATTTTCATCGAGCGACCAATCATTAAAAGAACCCGTCACATAAACGGATTTGGCTCGAGGGGCCTTTAAGACAAAGGCTGTGCACCCCAAGAATTCCCCGGTTTCTTTTTGAATTAACTCCTGCATGCGTTCTGAGGGCTCATACGCCACAAAAAGTATTTCACGGGCCAGGCTCATATAATCTTTGGCGCCGCGGCAGTATTTATCATATTTGATGACTGCCTCGCCCATGACCGCGGCTTCTTTGAGTTTAACATTAATATGCACGATCGTGTCAAAAAGCATACCGGTAAACTTTTCTTTTATTTTACCTAACATCGTAAAAGAGTGACGCAGGCGAGAGTCAAACATGGTGATCAAAACTTTAGCTTGAACAGGATGATTAAGCCGCTCACGGATCAAATGGGCGATATCCATCAGGTGATCAACGCCCTGTATGGAAAAACGGCTGGTTTCAACGGGTATAATGATCTCATCGCTGGCACGGATAGCATTGACTGTCAAGAACCCAAGGCTTGGCGGACAGTCAATCAGGATATAATCGTAGAGACCTTTGATTTCATTGATGACTTCCGTGAGTTTAAGCTCACGACCGATTTCATCCGCCAATTCCTGCTCAAGAGTACCGACTAAAACGTTGGATGGAACAATATCAAAATTCTTACTCACTTCTTTTATGATGCCGTTGATATTTAATTTACGGGGGGTCAGCTTGGAAATACAGTTATAAAGGCTGTTTTGATCGTCCACATTAAGCCCCAGGGTCGCGTGCGCCTGGGGGTCTAAATCGATCAATAGTGTCTTCTGAGCGTTCACCGCGAGTGTCGAGGCTAAATTGATCGCCGTCGTGGTTTTACCGCATCCGCCTTTTTGGTTTGCGATGGAAATAATCTTCATAAAAACATTTCTCCTAAAAAAGATCCTTCGGCCGTTGCCTCAGGATGACTTCGGACGTTACGTCCTCGTCAGTTTGAGAAGCTAACCCCGTCGATCAAAAGCGTTCCACGACGAAAATCCACATTCCATGCTTCCAGGACAAAGGAAACATCCGTGATCGTTGTCCAATCCGTTAAATTCAATTTTTCAAAAGGAATGCTCGTTTTCCGCCAGCTTACTCCCACATTTTGAATATAATAGATCGCCTGCTCATTTTTTTGGTTGGCGACGACAACTTTCACAATTCCCGGATACGCCCCGTCCATACCGCGTAAACTGACATTCAAAACCTTGTATTTGGAAACATCCTTGTTGGGAATGGTGATCGAAAATATTTTCGCCGCCGGATACGGGTCATTAAGATCATAAGCGATGCGGATAGGGTTATTATTAAGAGCATAAAAAACCTGTGACTTCAAGTCCGCCCGACGCGTCAAAAATGCCGTAAACCCATACACCGTCGATAGTGTGATCACCGCCGTAATCACAATATTAATCACCAGCAGCGAGCGATTAATGGGCTTGGGCCTACGCTTTTTCGATGAAACGTTTTCACGCTTGCCTAAATAAACCTTGGCAAGATGATCATATATTTCGTCACGGGTCATGCTTTCACCTTAATTATCATAACAAAGAAAATATAAATGAAAATGATAATGTAAAAAATTTTTATGAGTGTCGGGCATGACGACCAGAGGGAACAAAAAACCCCCGTTCAATATCGAACGGGGGTTTTTGAATTACTGACCTTCCCAATGTTAGAACTTCACCGCAACATCGGCAAGGGCCTGGCTGGCTGTAGTACTATTTTCCTTTAAAAACACATCACCAGGAACAAACCAGCCTACACTGACACCGAAGGTAACATCTTCAGTGTAATTGTAGGTCAGGTTAATATCATATTCATTACCTAACCCCCTGGTATTTCTCCTTGTAATAGGATAAATGAGGTTGGTACCAGCAGTAGGCTGGAACAATGCCAGAGGATTCGCCTCGTTATAGTAAGCCGCGGCCCACAAGCCACTCCATGTAAAGGCGGCAGTTACATCTTCCAGCGGATTAGCTGAAGCTCCGAGGGCAAGGATGTGCATGTTAGTTAATGGGAACAAGGTATTGTAGATAGTACCACCACCCTGATTCTCATTGAACGGATCCCAAGCACTGTAGACCTTGGCAGACTTGGAAATACCTGAGTTATAGTTGGCTAAGCCATTCCTATCACCGGAAACATAGGTGTAAGAAGCATTCACGCTCGGCTTGTATTTTTTATACACCGGCAATGAATAGCTGGCCAATAATTGGGCAGCCATCGCATAGCGTTTCTCAGCTTCATTCTGCGACGTCCCGGCCGGGGCGGTAACCACCACAGGATGATTACCCAACTGCCAGGCTAATTCGCCCTGAACATTCAACCCTTTAACAGGATTGGTGCTCGCGCGCAAACCAGGCACAAACAATGTATCACCCCTATTGGAAACTGTTAAACCAGTGGTTTGGGAAATGCTCCCGTTAATTCTACTGAACATGTAGGTTTCCATCACCGTGCTCCAGGGATCGCTTAATTGATAATTAGCGTTGATCCCATAGACATCGGAACTGGATTTATGCGAAAGAGAATTACCATCAGGAAGGAATTGGCCATTCTTGAAATAGATCAAATCGATGGTCAAAGGCTTGTAATCCAAAACAGCCTTGATACCATCATAACTGGTTCTCATGGTCAGGTCCTGGGCAATAAATTGCAGATCACCTGTAGCCTGATTGTTAACGCCGCCATCACCTAAGATAAGACCATTACCATAGTTGAAGATCTGGCGGCCGACGGTGACCGTCAGCGGTGAATACAGAAGCTCGCGCATCGTGACAGAAGCCAAATAAATCTGCACGTCTGTATTTTCACTCTGTGTGCTCACGTTGCCCGCGGTGTTAGCAAAATGTCCTTCGGCACCCCAGGCGCGTTCATTGATCAAACCAACCGTTGTGGAGACATTATCGCTTAAATCAGCGTCCACACGTAAGCGGGTTTGGGTAATGAATACGTTCTGCCTTCTCAAGCCGAGAGGCACATAAGCAGTAGGGCCGTTACCACCTAAAGGTGAAGCCGCTATATATTTATTACCACCGGCGTTACCAGTTGCCACATATTCAGTACCGTTAGTTATGCCTAAGTTAAAATCATTACGATTTAACCACGTGGAAGTGATATCCCCGCTGACTTTCACGTTCTGAATAGCCGCGAAAGCAGGAGAGGCCATCAATACCACGATGGCTGCTACTAATAATTTTTTCATTTAATTCTCCCAAGAATTTAAGGAAAAGTTTATATGTAATATATCTAGGTGTCTATTGGCCTAGGAATTGACAATATAGACCCCAATTGATGATCTCTAACCGGTTCTATCGCATCCCTCCTTTCTCGGTCAAGCCTGAAATCACCAGGGTGGAATAAATCCACTTGGCAAGAAAAGGCTTAAACAACGCTTTCTTGCCAAGTTGCGGGTATTCTGCCATGAGCCAAAGCTCATGTCAAGAGAAAATTAAGAAAATCTTAATAATTGTCCAGATGTCATCCCCGAATGCTTTAATCGGGGATCCAATTTAGAATGGATTCCCGCTTTCGCGGGAATGACAATTCTGCAGGAGTTATTGATGATGTTCACTACCATGGTGCTTAATATCGCGGCCTTCCACTATATAGACAACCTCTTCCGCTATATTAGTGGACAAATCCGCGATGCGTTCAAGGTTATGGGCAATACGCATCAGGGCCAAAGCCCGGGGAATGACGTCTTTCTTACCGCGCATGATGTCCGTTAAGTCTTTAAGAATTTTATCGCCGGCTGTATCCACGATATCGTCCCGGTCGCAAACCGACTGGGCCAAGGCAATATCTTCATTGACAAAGGCATTAATGCCGTCTTTCATCATGCTTACCGTACTCTCACCCATGATACGCAAATCATCATAAGAACCCAAAAAAGGGTTGGCGATTAAATACAGACCGCTCTCGGATATGTTCACCGCGTGGTCAGCGATGCGCTCCAGGTCTTTATTCATCTTGATGATCATAATGACCAAGCGCAAATCCCGGGCCACGGGCTCGAATTGGGCAATGGTCTGGACGCACAGCTCATCAATGGAGCGGTCGAAAGCATTGACCCGGGGTTCCTGGTGTTTGACCACTTGATAGAGCATGTCGGGATTTTTTTCCAAAAGCCCCCGCATGCTACGGCTGATCATGTCTTCCACCAGACCGGCGTCCTGCATCAATTGGTGCTTTAATTCCGTAATTTTTTCTCTGAGCATATTAACTCTCTGATAGCGGTACCGCGAAAGCTGCCGGTGGGCAGGCGGACGCTATTCTCCTTTAAGGTTTAACCGAACCTACCTGTGATATAATCTTCCGTAATTTTATTCGACGGTTTCGTAAAAAAATCCGTGGTCTTGGTAAATTCAATGATCTGCCCATGCATCAAAAACGCGGTTTTATCCGAAACCCTGGCCGCCTGCTGCATATTATGCGTGACGACTACAATAGTGTATTCGTCCTTCAGGGTACCCATCAACTCCTCGATACGCGCCGTTGCAATAGGATCCAGGGCTGAGCAAGGCTCATCCATCAAGATGAACTCCGGGTCAACCGCGATCGCCCGGGCAATGCACAGCCGTTGCTGCTGACCGCCGGAAAGCGACATGGCGCTTTTGCCCAAGTGATCTTTGACCTCGTCCCACAATGCCGCCCGTCTAAGGCTTTTCTCGACCGTTTCATTAAGAATACGGTGATTTTTGATGCCCACGATCCTTAGCCCATAAGCTATATTATCATAAATGGATTTCGGAAAAGGAGTAGATTTCTGAAACACCATCCCCACCTTACGCCTTAAGCCGACCACATCCGTGTTCTTATCATAAATATCCACCCCGTCCACTAAAACTTCGCCTTCGACCCTTGACGAGAGGATCAAATCATTCATGCGGTTAAATACGCGAATCAACGTTGATTTGCCGCAGCCCGAAGGCCCTATCATAGCCACTATCTGACGAGGCTCAACAGTCAAGGAAATATTTTTCAACGCGTGTAAATCGCCGTAATAGAAATTTAAATCTTTGACCTTGATGCTTCCTTTGAGATCCATAACCCTTACCTCTTAACGCTTATCCCTTTTAAAAACACATTATGGAACCCCCTGAAAAACCTGGGAAACGGTTTTTCAGGAGTAAGCCACATTTAGAGCCTTCTAACAGCACATTATAGAACCCCCTGAAAAACCTGGGAAACGGTTTTTCAGGAGTAAGCCACATTTAGAGCCTTCTAACAGCACATTATGGAACCCCCTGAAAAACCTGGGAAACGGTTTTTCAGGAGTAAGCCACATTTAGTGGCTTACTTACCCGCTGACCAGCGGCTGCGGCGCATCACATAAAACTGGGCCCAACCGTTGATAATCAAAACCATTAAAATAAGCACAATCGCGCCGGCCCAAGCTTGACGGTGCCAATCATCAAAAGGAGAAATTGCATAGCTGAAAACTTGCAAAGGCAAAGCCGCAATAGGCTGTGTCAAAGAATGCTGCCAGTAACGGTTGCCGAAGGCTGTAAATAAAAGCGGCGCCGTCTCTCCGGCCACCCGTGCCAGGGCCACCATGATCCCGGTGGTAATCCCCCCCAGGGCCGCGGGTACTACAATATCCACGATGACCCGCCATTTGGGAACTCCTAAAGCTAAACCCGCTTCCCTTAATTGGGAAGGCACCATGCGCACAAATTGTTCACTGGTGCGTGAAATCATGGGGATCATCATAATCCCCAGAGCAAAACCTCCGGAAAGGGCTGAAAAACCTTTCATCGGCAGCACACAAACAATATACGCGAATATCCCGTAGACAATAGACGGAATACCGTTCATCACATCAGCCATAAAACGGACCGCCTGCGCGAATTGCAGATGAGCATATTCACTAAGGTAGACCCCGGTCCCAAGGCCTATCGGCACCCCGACTAAGACAGCCAGCCCCAGCAAAGTGAAAGTCCCAGCAATCGCGTTGGCCATGCCGCCGCCCTTTTCACCAACGGGTTTGGGCAGATGAGTAAAAAAATCCCAATTTAACGAAGTTATGCCCTGAATGAATAAATGGGTCAAGATAATAAAAAGTATTAAAAGGATGCCAATAGCGCATAGGAACAAAATATAAACCATGGCACGGTCCCAGATGGCCCGTTGAAGACGTGTGCGCTCAAAAGCAGTATGGATCATTTCTTTCATTTGATCACGTCCAAAGGCCCTTTGGTCACAGACCAAATCAAAAGCCTGGCCAATATGTTAACAATAATGGAAACCAGAAACAAGACCAAACCTATTTCAATCAAGGCTGATAAATACAAATTGGTAGCAGCTTCCGCGAATTCATTGGCAAGCACGCTGGCTAAAGTGTATCCCGGAGAAAATAAAGAAGGGGTTATCACCACATTATTGCCGATAATCATGGTGACAGCCATGGTTTCACCAATGGCCCGGCCCAAAGCCAAAATCACCGCACCTAAAATCCCCACCCTGCCATAACTTAAAACAATATCAGCAGTCGCTTCCCAACGGGTGGTGCCCAAAGCATAAGTGCTTTCCTTATAAACCGAAGGAACAGCCAAAATGACCTCTCGTGAAACAGAAATAATAAACGGGACAATGATAATAGCCAAAATAATACTGGCCGCAAGAAAACCTACCCCATAATTAGGTCCCTGAAAAAAAGGTAAAAAACCTAAATATTTTCCTAAAAACGGCTGAACACTGTTTCGCATGCAAGGCACTAAAACAAAAATACCCCACAACCCGTAAATGACGCTGGGAATAGCGGCCAAAAGATCAACCAGAATAGATATGGCCTTGGACACCTTGGGCGGCGCGTATTCAGCTAAATAAATAGCCGTGCCAACCCCGATAGGAACAGCTAATAAAAGCGCTACCAGGGATGTAACGCAGGTGCCGAAAATAAATGGCAGGGCGCCAAAATTCTCCGCCACCGGATCCCAAACACGAGTAAATAAAAAACCAATCCCAAATTTGTTTAAAGACGGCAGGGAAGCATTGACTAACTGAAAAAAAATACCAGCGACAAGTATCAGAATGGAGATAGGGAAAACCGCCAATATCCTCCTGAAAACAATGTCGCTGGTATCCTGACGACTCATCATGCCGCTATATTACACTAATATTTTACCTGATTCAACTTCTGTTGAATCATTTCTACCACATTAGCGGGAAGCGGCGCATAATCCAAATCTGCAGTGTATTTCTGACCATCGGTGATCGCCCATTTAATGAAATTTACAATGGCCGCACCCTTGGTATGGTCATCCATGTGCTTGTAAATCAAAAGCCAGGTGAAACTGGCAATAGGATATGCTTCGGGATTTGGACTGTTGACAACTGAAGCTCTAAAATCATCTGGGATGGCAGCTCCATCCGCGGCTTTAGAAGTGCTTGCCAAAGTCGGCTCAATATATGCCCCACTTTGGTTTTTCATGAAAGCGTAGGGTAAGCCATTTTCTTTGGCATAGGCTAATTCAACATACCCGATGCCGCCAGGTGTCTGCTTAAGCATTCCAGCCACCCCTTCATTACCCTTGCCGCCTAAACCAAGAGGCCAGTTGACGGATGTGGATTTGCCAACCTTACCTTTCCACTCACTACTGACCTTACTTAAATAATCAGTAAAAATATAAGAAGTTCCGCTGCCATCGGAACGGTGCACCACCACAATAGAGGTACTGGGAAGATTGACCCCGGCATTTTGTTCGGTGATACGAGGATCATTCCACTGGGTAATTTTACCTAAATAGATATCAGCTAAAACATCGCCGCTTAATTTAAGACCCTTGGTTACACCCTCAAGATTATACGCAATGACCACGGCACCCATCACAGTAGGGATATGGTAAATGCGGCCGGGAGCTTGAGTCATTTGATCCATCGTCATAGGGCCATCAGAAGCACCGAAATCCACGGTTTTGGCTGTAATTTGTTTGATACCACCGCCGGAACCGATGGATTGATAATTAAACAGTACTCCCGGATTGACCTTGCTGTATTCATCGAACCATTTGGAATAAATGGGGTACGGAAACGTCGCTCCTGCCCCATTAATAAGCGTTGCATCTGCAAAAGCAAAGGACGTTACCATAGCCATTGCCACCACTAAGGCCAAAATTTTTTTCATTAATATCCCCTTTCTATTTAACTCCCCCTAACCCCCTCTTTGAATTAAAGAGGGGGAATTATTGTCTTTCCCCTCTTTTTTATAAAGAGGGGTTAGGGGAGTTGATTTTCTTAGAATTTAAAATTCAAATCCATTTGGAACAAATTTTCCGGGGCTTTATCGCTATAAGCAGCATCATTAGTAGCGCCATTATTAAGATGGTCATAAAACTTGAATACATTGGTGTGATACCACGACAAAACTAACCAGGTATTTTTAGCTAAGCCAAGGTCAAGCTCAGTGCGCCAACCTTTTGTGTCTGTCGCTCCAGAATAAAAGTCAGCATCCGGAAAAGCATCCAACCAGGAGTTTCGTTCGAGCACTTTATAATAAGATTGGATTTTCCAAGTCCCCCAGCCATTCAACGCGGAAGAACCCATATAAGCACCCATCTGCCATGCGCTAGCCTGCTGACTGGAAGACAGGTCAATATTCTTAAAAAATTGCCCAAAAACTCCTATTTGAGGAACATAAAGAGGAGAGGGTAAAAGTTCTCCAAATGGATCATTCATACCAAAATCCACTCCACCGCCCAATAGAGAATAATTATTATCATAAAGAGTATTTGTAGTAGCCATACTATTGGTGTTATTAGTACCACTGGTACCTGAAGCACTCGGTCTATTACTCAACGCAATATGATTCGGATTACTTACACCGTAATAGGACCCTGCCGCTTTATAATAGACTTTCTCAGTCAAATTACCCTTAATACCGTTCTGACTTATAAACATATATGGATCGGTTTTGAAACCTGAAGTTGCTTGTGTAGGAGTGTTATCCGCAAGAACAAAAAATGCATTTGTTGTAAAAGGTGTTATATACTCATTGAGTTTCTTTTGCGCTTGAATAACACCACCCTCTGGAGTTATATTCGGGTCCCAAAGTAAACTGGCTGGTTCCCAAATAGGATTATCCATTTTACCACCCATTAAGGTAACATACGAAGCAGGTGTATAAACAGCATAGGCTTTGTTGATAACGGCCGTAGGTTTGTTAAAAGCATTTTCTGAGCTACTATTACCACCAAAGGTAATATTGTTGGAACGAGGATTGCCAGCTCCAGCGCTATTTTCACCATTGGTAGCAATACCAAAAATAACCTTTACCTTGTCGTTAATTTGATCTTCCATATTCAAACGGGCACGGAAACGGCCTCTATTTCGGCTAAGACGGCCAGAGGTACTGCCGGCAACGCGTCTACGCTCAACTTGATCACGTAAGCGGAAATCTCCGGAGAATTTCATGCTGTTTAACCAATCCGGAAGCATACCCTTAAAGGTTGTTTCCTGAGAACTTTTCTCATTAGAAGCGATTTCACCTTTGATTTGAACGGCATCTTGAGCGGTCAAAATGCCTTTGTCTTCCAATTTCTGGATCAGCGCATCCACTGAGCTGCCGGCAAAGCTCATTCCTTGCCAGCCAAAAATGATCGCCGTCATTAATGTTAAAACAATTTTTTTCATGCATCCTCCTCCAATGTCATTCCCGCGAAAGCGGGAATCCAGTTCATCCTTAAGTTTTTAAGTGACAGGTCAAATATACAATTCAAATATTAAGGAAATATTAAGGACAGATTAAGAGTTTGGACTTAAATTAAGCTCGAATCCAAGTTAAATAAAAGTTCAATAATGAAATTAAAAATGGTTAGTGTCATAGCTTTATCCTCCTACTCACAAGAATAGCGGCACTATATTAGGGAAAGATAAAGCACAAATGAAGTTTTAACATAAAAAACAAACTTGACTTACAAGGCTTCAAGGCTCAAAATGACTCCAACGTAATGTTGGAGTCATTTTGAGCCAACTGGCGAAGGATCTCAATAAAATTAATTCTATAAAAGATTGCTTCGTCGCTGCGCTACGCTTCTCGCAATGACACCATAAAGGTCCCTGTGTCAGATCAAATGAATTTAATTTATTGGACGTCCCTGACCGGCATCATCAGCTGCTTAGCCACGGGCTTAGGGGCCATTCCGGTCCATTTCGTTAAGACTAATTCCAAACCGCTGCGCTCTTTTTCTTGGGCTTTTGCCTCCGGGATGATGATCTCGGCCGCGGTATTTTCCTTGGCCCAGGAAGGTATTTCGCTTAAAACAAAATTCCCTTTAGCGCCTTATGAGGTCATCCTGGGACTCTTGCTGGGCGCGGCCTTTTTCTGGTGGACCTCGCATTTCGTCGAGAACCAACACTTTGAAAATCACAATCTCGCCCAGGGGATTTCTCAAAAAGGCATTCTTGTTTTTATCGCGATGTTCATCCACTCCATACCCGAAGGCATTGCCATTGGCGTCGGCTTTGCCACAGGCAATTTCCATTTTGGACTTATCATGGCCATTGCCATCGGCGTGCACAATATCCCCGAGGGCATTGCCGTTTCTCTTCCCTTAAAAAAAGACGGAGCATCAACGGTCAAATGCGCCTGGGCTTCCATTTTGACAAGCTTGCCACAGCCGATCATGGCAGTTCCGGCAGCGCTTCTTGGCTGGTTTTTTGAACCGGTGCTGGGTATCGGCTTAGGATTTGCAGGAGGCGCTATGATTTATTTAGTAGTGGCGGAAATGCTTCCCGAAGCCATCGAAGAAGGGGGAAAAACTTTGGCCGCATGGGGCGTGATGATAGGTCTTTGCAGCATGCTGATGGTGACCAATCTCATCAACCTGCTCCCAACTCCGTAATTCCTGCTTGCATTACCATCAGCAAATTGCTATACTTTATTTAACATCTTCAAGCATAGCGTTCCCCAACGCTTTTGGGATGTAATTCCCCCAATTTCCGCCAAAGGAGGAATAGCTATGCTGATTTTTCATAGGAATCGAAGAGATATCATTGCTAAAGCATTCATTGATATCTTCAAATTGACAGTCATTGCAACTTGTGTAAGTGGGTTTTTCCCTAGTTTTGATATAGGAACAAAACTCATGATTTCATGTAGCATTGTTCTATCTTTAATCATTGGATTTATTGTTTGCCCACGGCCCAAAAAGGAGAATTAAAATGGAAACTGCTTTAATTAGTTTATTAATTTGTGCTGCTTTTTTAGGAATTGTTTGGTGCATTGATTATTACCGCCAGCATCGAAAACCCACGCACCGCTAAACGCTGTTAATTTGCTTACAAAAAAACCGTCTGCTTATTCTGACGGTTTTTTTATTTAAAAAAATAAATTCTTCACTCTTACATCAGACTATTTCGTCTGCAAGGCAGGGGCAGCTGTTGGAATAGGAGTAGCCGGGGCATTTTCAATTTTCAAAATTTTCACTTTGAATGTCAACTCCTTGCCAGCCAGAGGATGATTGAAGTTTAACTGAACCTTATCGCCATTAATTGCGGAGATCATGGTGGGAAATTTCGAGCCGTCCGGAGCGGTGGCTTGTAAAACCATGCCCACTTTAGGAGCCAATCCTTTTGGCAAAGAGGTCTTAGGGAATTCTTTAAATGCCTTTGGATCTACATCGCCATACGCATCTTTAGCAGCAACATTAATAACTTTTTCTTCGTTCATATGCATGCCGTTTAACTGGGTTTCCAAGCCCGGAATAATATTGCGATTGCCAACCACATAGGTCAATGGGATTTTACCTACGGAAGTTTCGACCTCTTTATTATCGACGGTCAAGGTGTAATCTAATGTAACTTTTTTACCAACGCCGACCACGGGATCGTCCGCATAAGCACATAGATTGAACATGACTACGGCCAATAAAATCATTAAAAATTTTTTCATAAAACCCTCGCTTCCTTAAATAATGTTAGTTTAATACCGTTTGTTTAAATCAGAGGGTTGTATTTTAACGCATGATTTCTTTTTTGACTATTTATTTTTAAGACGTGTCATTGCGAGCCCTGTTTTTTAGGGCGTGGCAATCTCTACAGAATCGGTTGTTCTTTCAGGGATTGCTTCGTCGCTGAAAAACGCTCCTCGCAATGACACTAGTGTTCGACGACCAAGAAACAGGGAATATTGACACGACTGTACGACGCCACTACAAGAAAGCAATCGCCTTCTACTTACTTAGGGCACCCTGTTATCGTATTGGACATATAGCAATTGGGCCTTTTGACACAATTTTAAAATCTTTTTTTATACTGCCAATAAACTTGAGTCTCAGCTTGCGGCTGTGCATCTTGAGCGCTTTGGGACGGATAACTGTTCTGGGGTAAAACTTCCTGCGAAACATTCAAGCTCATATGATCAGTCATATCCATCTCTCCATTGATCTTTCGGGAATAATAAATATTCGTTTCTCCCGGAGGTGATGGCATTTGATCCATTTCTACTCCAAGTTTTAAATTATCGGTTAATTTTTTCTTAACTCCAAACTCTTTCTCATTATTAATATCCTGCAAGGAATAGTTTAAAAAATCCTCCGCCAATTCACCCGATGTAACCCCATTGAATGGAGAAGTTGAAGAGACCCAAGCATTACCGGTAAATAGCACTTGCAACGCCTCCTGAGGCGCCATGGGTGGGTCGGAGCTTACTATCAGTTGTGGGTTTGCCAAGGTCCCTTTAACCGCCAAATGAATATTCATGTCCTCCACCTTAGCTCCCAAACGAATGTCTATCATCGGATTAAAAAGATCTCCGTGAAAAATAAATTTGCTCGGGTTCAATTCCAGATTGGTACTCCGCACATTGACAAGCCCGGAATCTAAAATCATTTCACCTTTCAGTTGAATTTGACCTATGGCAGGTATTAGGGTCAAATCCATCCGTGAAAAGCCATCTGTGAGAAGTATAGATTTATACCGTATAGTATCTACCAAAAAATGGCCGCTGACCTTAGGTGAAGACAAAGGCCCTTGAATGGAAACATCAATATTGGAAATAAAACCCTTCAAATTCTTTCTGATATCCTCGCTGGTCCAGAAACGGCTGGCCGCGTGAAAATCCACAGACCTGGAGTAAAGATTTCCTTTGATTTGCCCCGCGTACACCTCGCCGGTAAATACAACAGGATCACTGTCAGGTATAAAAATACGGGCATTAAAAATACCAAAATCAGAATGAGGCAGGTCCCATAAAGGAAGGCGCACATGTATCTCTTGAATACGCAGCAAAGCATCGGGGAGATATTGCAGGCCGGTAATCCTCACATCTTTGAGGATAAAGCCCTCATGCAAGGAGCCTTCATAATGGCCGACATGCAGCAGGCCTACCGAGGAAAACTCTTGCTTAAAATAACGCACCAGTATCTTACCGCCTAAAGGTGTCACGATCAAATAAGCTAAACTCAAGCTAAACAACAGTATAATAGAAAATACCGTCAAGAAAATAGCTGTTATCAGTCTTTTAAACCTATGCATAAGTATTAGACTCCCCTGAACAGCCAAAGGGATAATTTTTGGAGCCAAAACGCGTGCTTTTGCTCCCTACTTTACTTGTTGGGGAATTAGGCTCGCCAAGCAAGCAATAGGGAATATTTAGCGTTTTGGCGGAAAAAATTCATCCCTTTGGCTGTTCAGAAAACGTGGATACCGGACATGATCTCAATAATGCCGCGCCTGACCATCATCACTCCGATAGCGGCCAAGAGAAGCATCATCACCTTGGACAAAGCGCGGGAACCGGCGGGCCCCAAGAGACGCATCAGGGTATCGGAAAAGGTAAAAACAATGCCCACCAGGGCTATATTAAGAAATAAGGCAATCAACGTGATCGCAAGTCCGTGAACGCTCACCAGCATCAATGAAATTGTCAAAACAGCAGGGCCCACGACCAGCGGTGTTCCGATAGGGACAGCTCCCAATTCTGAAGAAACGCCCCGACGGGTTTTACCCTGGGCGGTCAAATCCACCATGGCCAGACAAAACAGGATAACCCCGCCCGCCACCATAAAATCCCCCATGGTAATGCCTAAAAAATGAAAAATCAGCTTTCCTAAAAAAATAAAGCCGACAGCCACCAAGGTTGCTGTGACTAATGATTGAAAAATAATCTGACGCTTCTCTTGAGGGGGCAATCCCTGGGTCAAAGACGCAAAGATCGGCAAAATACCGATAGGATCAACGGTAAAGAACATGGGGATGAAAACTAGGAGGATGTCATTTAACATAGGGACCAGCGTTAACCAGATTGCGGCCAATGGGCGTATCCGTAAAAAGTTTAAAATTCTCGATGAACATCCCTCCCAGTTTACGCAAGGAGGCATCATAGGCATTTTTATCCGCCCATAAATTTCGCGGGTTTAATATTTTATCATCCACCCCGTTGATATGTTGAGGGATCTGAAGATTAAAAACCGGCAGGGCCTCAAAGCCGCTTTGATCAATACTGCCGTCTAAAATGGCATCCACGGTCAGACGATTACCTATTAAAGGAATGCGATAACCCACCCCATAAGGCCCTGCAATCCAGCCGGTATTAAGAAGGTAGGCGGAAGAATTATGCTCCTGCATTTTTTTAGCTAAAATCTCGGCATACATCGTGGGATGCACCATCAAAAACGCTTTGCCGAAACAGGCAGAAAAAGTGGCCTGCGGCTCTTTGACCCCCAATTCTGTACCCGCGACCTTAGCGGTATAACCGCTTAAATAATGATACATGGCCTGTTCCTTGGTCAATTTAGACACCGGCGGAAGCACCCCGTAAGCGTCACAGGCTAAAAAAATAATTTTGGAAGGATGACCGCCTTTGGACACCGGCTTGACAATGTTTTCAATATGGGCAATCGGATAGGAAACACGGGTGTTTTCAGTCTTCTTCTTAGAGTCAAAATCAATTTGGCCTTTGTCATTAATATCCACATTTTCCAGCAAAGCATCGCGCCTGATGGCGGCATAAACTTCCGGCTCACGTTCGGGAGTTAATCCGATGCATTTGGCATAACAACCGCCTTCAAAATTAAATACACCATCATTGTCCCAGCCATGCTCGTCGTCCCCAATGAGGGCGCGCTTGGGATCGGTCGACAAGGTGGTTTTGCCGGTACCGGAAAGGCCGAAAAATAAAGCTGTATCTTTATTCGACCCCAAGTTCGCCGAACAATGAAAAGATCCAATGCCTTTTAAGGGCAGAAAATAATTCATGATCGAAAAAATGCCCTTTTTCATCTCACCACCATACCATGTGCCGCCAATGACCGTCATGCGCTCGGTGATATTAAAGGCCACGAATACTTCTGAACGCAACCCATACTTGGCAAAATCACTGCAAGTAGTTTTACAGGCATTAAGAATGGTCCAGTCCGGTTTAAAATTCTTTAATTCCTCCGCCGTTGGCAGGATAAACATATTCTTGAAAAAATGCGCCATCCAGGCAACTTCGGTCACTAAACGCACACTGATACGCGTATCTTTATTGGCCCCGCAAAATCCGTCCATGACATATAACTTTTTACCGTTTAGCTGTACAATGGCTAAGTCTTTAAGATGCGCCCACGTCTCCTTATTGATAGGTTTATTGTCCGAACCTGAAGCCTTGCCATCCGCCCACCAGACTGTGCTCTTGGTCGACTCATCCATGACGATATATTTATCTTTGGGGGAACGGCCGGTAAACTTTCCTGTATCCACCGCTATGGCGCCCAAAGAAGAAACTATCCCCCTCTCATAGCCTTGCAATTGAGGATCAGTTTCGTGAACAAAAAGCTCGTCAAAGGAAAGGTTATAGAAAAATTCCGCGATTCGGGTTATACCCAAAGCCTTTAGTCCTGAAATAACTGTTGTGTTTTTTTCCATAAGGATTTTCATGAATACCCCACTGTCATTCCCGAATGCTACAGCCTGCCCCCGAATGTTTTTGTCGGGGGTGACGAACAACAGGGTACTCTCATCCTAAGCACTCCTATTGAAGTAACTACCCGAATAAGCCTATTTTTGGGGTTTAAGAATAAAACCGCTGTTATAGTTTTTACGGATCTCGTCTAACATTTTACGCGCCGCGGCCTCATCCACGATACCGCCGACACGCACCCGGTACCAGACTCCTTTTTCCCCTAAATCACTCATGATCAAAAATGCCTGATACCCGCTATTTTTTAAAACCTGCAGGGCGGTTTCGGCCCTGTTTTTATCCTGAAAGGAATACACCTGAATGGTAAAGCCAGCCTCATGTCCATCGACGGGACTGGTCACAACCGCCATTGGCGGCACCGGACCAGCTTTTTTGGGAAAAATATCATTTAATACCACCCCCTGACCGTTCTGAGGTTTATTGGGATGCAAACTCAAAAAGAAAATGGTCCCGCCAGCCACGATCAAAAGAAAAATCCACCATGTGTTTTTAAATGAATTGGGCATATTTTTTATTGTAACATAGAAAACAAATTTTTCTCAAGTGTTTTACGAACTACTGTTTGGGATACTTACCGCTCAGAACACCCTGAATCATGTGTTTCACTTCATCAGAGAAATCCTTATCCAAAACCCATTCTAAATATTGAGGGTCTTTTTTGGCAATAACTTTTAAAGGTTCCTTTTTGGCGTATTTGCCAAAGGTCATGTACAAATCGCCATTCCACCAGCGAAACTTGCGTTCGTTATCAAAAAATTCGCTCGATTGTTTATACTCGAAATCTTTCAGGCCTTCGATGTCCTCACGAGAGGCCGCATAACGTTTTAATTGTTCTTGAAGGATAGCCAGGGTTGCCTGGGCATCGGCAGTGGCGGAATGCGCGTCTTTGAGTTCCTGATGACAGTAAAAAGCAAAGGCCGCGAACAAATCCCTGCGCTCATGCAGATGATAAATTTTTTGAGCGTCATAAACCGTGCGGTTGGCGTAATCGAATTTAATTCCCGCATCGGCAAATTCCCTGGCTAATAAAGGCAAGTCAAAACGTTCCACATTAAAACCACCCAAATCCGCTCCCTCAAGGAAAGACAGCACTTGTGCCCCAATACTGCCAAAGGCCGGCGCATCTTTCACATCGGCATCAGATATGCCGGTCAATTCAGTTACCGCTGCCGGGATAGGCATGCAAGGATTGACCTTGGTTGAGTAAATTGCCTGTTTACCACCAGGCAATACCTTAACCATCCCGATTTCGATAATCCTGTCTTTTTCAATCCAAATACCAGTGGTTTCCAGGTCAAGAACTACCAACGGATTTGTCAGCTTCATGTTTATATCCTAAGTATAATTGATGCAACGTAACGACGAGCAGGGTGTTGGGCCTTTTTTCATAATTAACGCTCATGCCTTATTAAACCTAAATCCAGAATTTTCTGAATCAAATCTTCATAGCTGATTCCCGCTATATTCCCTGTTCCTTGCTTTGCCGAGGGATTTTTAGATCCTATGCTCATGCCTTAATAGCCCTAAATCCAAAACTTTTTGGATCAATTCCTCATAATTTATTCCTGCTTTCGCCGCTGATTGCGCTACTTCATCAATTTTGGCAATACAGGGATTGGCATTAGGTTCAATAATATAAATCTCACCAGCCTCGGTCACACGAATATCAAAACGGACATAGCTGTCCAAATCCAAAGCCCGGTAGGCCCGACGGCAGACATCATCAATATTCTTCTGCCAGCCTTCGGGCAATGGGGCCGCTGAGGTGCTCTTGATCCCCCATTTTTTTCGGTACGCGTCATCCCATTTAGCTTTGTAGGTGGCAATTCGGGGCTCTCCTTCAGGCATATTGCCAAAGATCATCTCCCTGGGCGGTAGCACCGTAATCTGCTTGTGCCCAAGCACGCCCGCATACAATTCGCGGCCTTCGATGTATTCTTCGGCGATGACATCCATCTGCATGCTCTCATGAATGAATTTAATCCTCTCCACAAAAGCTTCGGGACTGTCCACGATGGATGCCTGTGAAATGCCGCGGGAAGCTTCTTCGCACAAAGGCTTGATCACCGCTGGTAATTTCAGTTTGGCCACAACCCCCACGCGCTTGCCGCGATAATATGTATGAAAACGGGAGACCTTAATATGATGAAAGGTAAAAATTTTCTTACTCAATGCTTTATTGTTACAGACAAACATATTCCCTGAAGAAGCACCTGTGTATGGAATATCCAGGATCTCCAGGACCGCGGCCACATTTTTTTCCAGCCGGGTCTGATCGTTAAAAACCTCCATCATATTAAAAATAATGTCAGGCCGGTTTTCTTTGATCTCCTCGAACAAAGGAGTGATATCGTTAAAAACCCCCAGCAAAGACACCTCATGCTCCAAACTCAAAAGGGCTTGGCTAACATCTTTCTCCGTGTACATATTATCCGGGTCGGCAAACTCTTCCTTGTAATCATAGCCACGCGGTTTCTGATAAGGACTGTAAAAAAGCATCAGCACTTTAAGTTTCTTCTTCATGTCCTTTTTCTCGTTCCACGCAGCCAACCTGTATGAACGTAATTCATCGTGAGGCTTGTCACATAAACTGACAATTGCATCAAGGCCACTGCCTGGGACTGGGATACAATCATGTGCAATTGCTTGGCCCTTAAGGCTATATTTTTTAATAAATCACTGATTATATATTTACGCTCTCCCGTGCATCGGTCAATACTATTTAAAATATTTTTAGAATGCTCTCTTATAAGTTCTTGGGCTGTCATGATCTCTTTATTCTTAGGACGATCTTTTTTAAAAGCCCACCATTCTTCGTCAGTCAAAGCGGTGAATATTTTCTCTAATTGAACATCGTGAAAATCCGGAAACTCCTCCTCTTCATGCCGGTATCTCTTTTTATAATACTTATCCAGGGTAATGGTCAAATTTTTATGATGCCAGAATTTTTTCCCCCTGGGCTTCAAGGGTTTTACTCCTTTAATTGAAGACATAAGGCCATCGACAAATTGCAATTTATCCAGGGCTTTCCAACCCTGGTATTTTTTCTGCCAGTCGGCATCCGGGGTCAGCCAAACCGCGAAGGTCTCAACAAAATCCTCGTCAGGATGATACTGGGCGTAAAAGCCGTCGAGATGGCGCACGTAACTTTTGCTGTAGGGTTTGAATTTATAGGTGTTGCCGTATTTTTCCTTGGAGGAACCGAATACTTTCTGCCACTCACGCCGTTTGTGCAGATTATACGCGTAGGAAAACGCGTGGCCTGCCTCGTGGCGCAAAAGCTGCATGCACCAAAGCTTGCCTTCTCCTTCGGCTTCCAGCATCATGCGGCGCTCAAGCCTTATCAATGCCGGATGGGCCAGGTAAAAAGGTATGCCTATCGCTACCTCACCCTCGGGGGTCAACCATTCATCCGCCAGATAACACTCCGGATGAAACACCAAACCCTTAGCGTCCAGCTCGGCGTATAATTCTTTGACACATTCCTCAAGCCAGGTGCCCCCTATGCTAATGGGGAGGTCCCCTATACGGGTTGCGAGCAGTTGTTCTTCGGAAATATGATCCAGATCAATGTCTTTGGGGGTCATATGTTTAGAAAGCGTATTGTAACACAGCTTTTTATTTAGCGTTAAAAATAAAAAGGGAAAGGGGACACTTTAAAGTGTCCCCTTTTTATTATCGTTATTCGTCATTCCCGCGAAAGCGGGAATCCATAACAAAACTAATTCTAAAATGGATCCCCGATTAAAACATTCGGGGATGACCCCCAGCGGGGGTCACTTTAAATACGTTTTTAATTCTTCCCAGGTCTTTTTACCTAACACTCCGTCAGCTTTAAGGCCATGGCTTTTCTGGAATTCTATAATCGCCGCTTTAGTCCCTGGACCTATCTTACCATCCACAGGGCCGGTATAAACGCCGGCAGATTTGAGCGTTCTTTGTATTTTTTCAGGACTAACCTTGACACGGATGATCTGTGAATTATCAGATACTTCCGGCAGTTTAACAGGCCCTGCTTGAGCCGTGGAAGCTTGGGAAACCTGGTCAGGTTCAGCAGGTTTGGAAGTGTCTATTTTACTGGAGAGATCCTTGACTTGATATTGTAAATCCACAATCTCCGCATCCTTGGCCTGAAGATTTTTCTCAAGCCCAGTGACGCGTGTTTCCATTTGTTCATTTTGAGTCTTCGTTTGGGTAGTGGTACAACCACTAAAAGCTATCGCCAAAATTAAAACAAACCCCAACCGCCATTTAACACAACCTGACGAAATCGAGGCAATTGGGCCTTTTTTGACACTACTTAACGAAATCGAAGCAATTGAGCCTTTTAACACAGTAGCCTCCTTATTATATTATTTTCCGCCGAAGGCGGATCCGCCTTCGGCGGAAAACTTTTTTATATTTTAACACAATGACAGACTTGTCCATACTAAAATTATTTATTTTAATAAAAAGGACAGCCTATAACAGACTATCCTTTTTAGTGGAAGACATGAAGCATAACCTTGTTCTCCTTAATATGAACGCACACGGCTTGTTTTCTGCCTACCCGGATTATCCGCGTTAAGATATTCCGTAATCACGGCACTGATATCGTCTGAATTAACGCCCAAATTTTTAGCGGTATCAATGAGCTCTTGGCAAGATTCATATTCTTGAGCGACAAGCGCCTCTTTTAAATACAACAAAGCGGTAACTTTGAGTATTTGATCCGAACCTAAAGCCTGTCCTTGAATATTCCCTGTTTCCTGGTTGTCAAACGCTTGCTTCTTCATCTTTCTCACCTCCTTTCCTAAAATAAAAAAACCACCGGTCAATTAAGAGTCGGTGGTTTTGATTTACTTGCGAAATTATTTAAAAAGGCCCAATTGCTTCGTCTTCGTAAAGTTTCGTCATTACGTATGGTTCAAAAACACACCTCCCCTAAGTCTGCTTTCTCCAAGTGGCAGAAAGCATAAAACAAGGTACGTAATGTTTTTGAATCATTAATTTTTTCATGACTTTTAAAGTCTAACACATACATTCAACGATGTCAATAGGGAGTCTTTTCCAGCGTGGAAATTTACTACACGGCTTTTTTGAGCTGTTCAATCACATGGGTATTAAGCCCAAAGGCTTTGGTGCGCCAGGAGGCGGTCATCTCATTTTTATGCCTGGCCCATAATTTTCCCCAGCAATGCCAGCCTGTTTTAGGGCCCTGACGGTGCACCCAGGGACTGTTGGGGTAATAGCCATAAATACCGTCGGGAAACATGTAATTCTTGACCGCTTTATATGTCCAGTAATTCCAGTGGAAACCAAGATCATTAAAACATTTAAGCTCATCTTGCAGGTACAAATGCTCGTTGTAAACGCCCTGACGGTAATTAACCCCGAATTCCCCCACATGAACAGGGCGCTGTTTTTTTTGGGCAAAACGAAAATACCCTTCCATGCGATGGTACAGGGTGTTTTTGTTACAGGCGGCCCACGGATAACACATAAACGGTATCAGATTAAAAGTAAACTCCATAGGCTCATAAAAATGGATGCTGTACACCCAATTATCATCCGCGAAATCATCTAAAACATCAATTTGCTGGGCCCAATGTTTGCCTTCAATAAACAAAATATGATTTTTATCCGAACGGCGTATGGCTTTAATCGATTCGCGGTAAAATTCGTTTAACAAACCGGCATCTTGCAATACCGGTTCATTCAGGACATCGTAACCCGCGATAATCGTCTCATCTTTGTAGCGGTCGGCTAATTTCTCCCATAAAGCATAAGTTTTTTGACGGTTAGATTTTTTCGTCCACAACTCTGTCTTGCCATCTAAACTGTCGGAATGCCAATCAGGATTTTGCGCGCCATATGCCGCGTGTAAATCCAATATTAAATAGACCTTGTGTTTCCGGGCCCAGGCAATCACTTGATCCAAATAGAAAACAGCTTTATCCCCTACCTTATAATGAAACGGCAGGCGAATGCAATTCATCCCCCAGGAAGCCACCTGTTTAAAATCCGCCTCAATAATAAAATTATCCCTGAATTTTCCCATAAGCTCGCTCAAAGCTTTAGTACCGCATTGTTTGGCAAATTCTTTTTCAAAAACCTGCTGGGGTAAATTAGGCGCGTGCACAAAATAGGCTTCCATCATCAGCCATCCACCGAAATTAACTCCTTTGAGAAGCACCGGATTGCCTTGACCGCCAACTATCAAAGATTTATGTCTCTTTAAAAATGTTTTGTTCACATTAAGGACTCTCCCTAAACTCCCCTAACCCCTCTTTATAAAAAAGAGGGGAATATAATTTGATTAAAGAGGGGGAAATATCAAATCATTCCTTTTTAAAATCCGCATAAATTCTTCGGCTGCCGGCGGATCTATGGTAATGGAGCTGTCATTATGCCCTCCATGTATTTCTAAAAACTCTTTAGGCTCTGCCGCTGCCTCAAAAAGTTTTTGACCCACCCAATACGGCACCACCTCATCATCCGGGCTATGTATAAACAATTTGGGAACTTTCAATGCCCTCACCTTATTAATGGAATCAAATTTGAGACTAAGAAAAAAAGAAGGAACAAAAGGATAAAAAATCTTGACCATATCCCGGGAATTGGTGATGGACGACTCTACCACCAACAAAGCCGCATTCCTGTGAGTTGCCAAATCTATGACTACAACACCCCCTATGGAAGCGCCATAGAGAATAATATTCTTCATATTCACACGCCCTTGCGATTGAAGATAATCATAAGCACCCTGCGCGTCTAAATAAATACCTGCTTCCGATGGCTTGCCATGACTTTTGCCGTAACCGCGGTAATCAAAAATAAATACATTTAATCCCAAATCATAAAAAAATTTAATTTTAAACAGCCTGTCACCCATATTGCCGGCATTGCCATGGGCAAAAATGATCGTGGATAGTGCTTGTGGGTGCTTTAAAAACCAACCGTTGAGCGTGACATTGTCCCTGGTTTTAAAATAGACATCCTCGAAGGCCAAACCCATCACCAACGGATTTAAGCCCAAGCCGCGGCTTGGAAAAAATACGCCGGTAAATTCCAAATAACGCACCAAAGCAAAAAGCCCTGCCATCATCACCGCGAGAATCGTTAAAATATAAATCAATTAAGAACTCCCCCTATCCCCCTCTTTGAATTAAAGAGGGGGAATATAATTAACCTATTAAATATTTCGCTGGGGAATCAAGGACAGCATCAGGCGTATAGCTTTAAGAATATCTTCGATTTGGCAAGGTTTAGTCAAATAATGATCCGCCTCCAGATTCATGCCTTTTTGGAAACTTTCTAATTCGTTCTGCGCTGAAATGATAATGACCGGCTGCCATCTTTTAGTCGGGGGATTTTGGCGCAACCGGCTTAACACCACCCATCCATTTTAGGCATATTCAAATCTAAAATGATGATATCGGGGACATCTCTGACGATTTTATCCCACGCCTCCTGACCGTCCTTTGCTGTAATGACCTCATAATCCTGCGAAGCGATTTTACGGGCCATGATTTCAAGGACCACGTCTTCATCATCAGCTATCAATATTTTGATCGGATGTGTACTCAAAAGGCCCTATTCCTTCGACGTCGTACAGTTGTCTCAATATTCCCTGTTCTTTCGACTTCATAAAGTGGTCTTAATGCGGTTTGGCGGAAACATAATTTTTAAGATCGTAATGAATGGATTTGTCGGGCATGTCAATGCGATCAATGATTACCTTGGCCTTGGTGAAAAAATCAGCGGCCATGGTATCGTGATAATCAGAAAATACCACCACCCTTTTGATACCGGCCGTAATCAAGGCTTTGGCGCAAGTGGTACAGGGCATATTAGTCACATAGGCCGTCGCACCATAGACGGCATGACCGCGCCTGGCCGCCTGGACTATAGCATTCATCTCGGCGTGCACCGTGCGCACACAATGATTATCTACCAGCAAACAGCCCACATCCTCGCAATGCTCATCGCCGGGGATAGATCCATTGTATCCCGTGGCGATAACATTTTTATTTTTGACTAACACAGCGCCGCAATGCATGCGCGGGCAGGTGGCGCGTTCAGAAGCCAACATCGCCAATTTCAAAAAATATTCGTCCCAATCAGGTCTTTTAGCCATGTTTCGTTCCTTTACAACTCCCCCAACCCCTTTTTATAAAAAAGAGGGGGAAAACATTAGCAGGGTGATGCTGGTATGTTGTTCTGCGTATAAAAAATTTGGCACGTTGCATTGGCTTCGCCTTTCGCGTGACCTCTTTTGTGGGCTCAACCGAACCCAACGTGAAACGCCAAATTTTTAGCAGAACAATATACCAGTATCATCCGTCCACTATCTTAACAAATTCCGCATGTATTATGGAAATTTTTCGGCTTTAATTTTATATTTTAGCCAGTCTTTGCATAATTCGGCCCGCGGCCTCTTGAAAAATGGGAGCCGGTGGCAACAAACTTAAAATAATGTACGCTTCTCGGCCAAAATCAAAAAAATAACCGGGATAAACCGATACATGATCCTCCCTTAAAAATTCCAAAACCCATTCTTCTTCTGATTTAACCGCGGGAATGCGTAAGGTCGCGTACCATCCTCCCTGCATGGATAATAAAGATATCGACTGCGTATGCTGGTTCAAGTACGTTGAAAGCCATTGCCAATTTTCTTTGACCCTGGAGGCGATCTGCCTCTGAAGACCTGGCGCATGATCCAACCAAAGGCCTAAGGCATTTTGCACCGGTGTATTGACAGACAAATAGGTGTCCGCGATGATTTCCAGGCGGGCTAATGATTCTTGCAAAACTGATTGAGGGCCGGAAGCTAAAATCCAAGCACACTTCATCTGGGGAAGACCAAGTGTTTTTGACAGACCCCCTAATACAAAGGTCAAGGCCGTTTGATTACCGGCACAACTGACCGCATCACCAGGGTATAGGGGATATTCAAAAAAAACCTCATCGGAAATGATACTCACCTGATGTTTGCAGCAAAGTTCATTTAAGAATTTTAATTCCGCACGGCTGATATAAGAACCTGTGGGATTATTGGGATTAACCAAAATGATAGCCTTGGTTTTTGAATCTACTAAACGCTCCAAAGTAAGGGTGTCCAGACGCCATTTTTGCCCGTCGTAAAGGAGCGGGTAATAATCAAAATTGACATCATTGATTTCCAGTAAAAATTGAAATAAAGGGTAACTGGGCTTAGGGACCAAGATCCGCTCACCCGGATTTACCAAAAGCCTCATTAAAAATGAATAGGCTTCAGAAGTGCTGGCGGTCAGAATAATATCACGGGGTGACAAGAGTAGTTTTTGACGGGCATAATATTTGGCCACTGCCTGGCGGGATCTTTTCATACCGCAGGCATCGGGATAGTAATGAAAATTGTCTAAAGAATTTAAAGCGGAAAGCATTCCTTCAGGGTACAAAAAACCACAGCTCGTCGGATTAGAGGCTGTTAAATCCAATATATCAATACCACGCTTCCCTAGTTCTTCAAGGGCCTTATTTAAAGCGTTGGGCTCTTGGCGCCAATTAGTTCGACGGGCAAAGGGAAAATTATCCATGAGCTTGTTTAAGACGGGTGAGTTCCTGTTCTTGGGCGGCAAAAAGTTTTTTTAACTCATCAAATTCACTTTTAGCCACCCATTGAATATCCTCACGTTTTTCTTGAAGCTTGGAATTTTCAAACTTTAATTCCCGAAGTTCTTTGGAATTGGACTCAAGGGTGGTCTGCTGGCTGCGGGCGTGTATGGACAAAAGCCGTTTTTCCTCGAGGATTTGTTCATGCTTGATCTTAATATCCTGCAATTCGCGCTCCAGACGCAGGCGGTTGGAGTGCTCTTTTTCCAAATCGCTTTCCGTACGGAAAATCTGGTCTTTAAGATCTTTTTCATGGAACTTGAATTTCTCGAGGGTCTCCTGTTCTTTTTCGCGCCAGCTTTTTTCAAGGGCTAATTTTTCGACCAACTCCTTAGCCTCAGCCTTGCGTTCGTCGGCCGATTGCTGGGCCCTTTTCTGATCCATCTTCATCTTTTCAATTTCACCCTGCAAAGATTGATTATGCTTCTCCCAACGTTCGGCGATGGACTTCCAGTCTTTGCTGGTGTCAACGGCTGCAGGGTCAGGCGTCAAGACGGGCTTCTTTTCCTTCTTCTTTTTGGCCTTCACTGCCGGGTCCGAAGGTAACATGTAAATAACAATGGCCAGGGCAATCAAGACGACAAAACCCATAATAATGATCCAGAACATATAGCATCCTTTATTAGCGGGATAAATTCAGGGTATATAAAAGTACCACAGAATGCAATGAAAGGCAAAGGCCGTTTATGGAGTACCCAATATCTGTAAATTGCGTCTGGCTTGGGCAAATGAGGGATCAATACGCAGCGCTTGCTTAAGGCTCAGATAGGCGTCCTTTTTATCCCCCCCATGAAGATAAACAAAAGCCATATTGTTATACAAAGATGCATCTTTTCCATCAATGACTGCCGCCCGCTTGTACTTATCCAAAGCCCCTGTCCAATACCCCCTAGCACTATCATTCTGGGCCCAGTCGAATAGAATTTCTTTTACAAACCCTAAATAAAACTTCTCCGCCGTTAAATTAGACGCTTTTCTAGCATAGGCAGACATGATCATAAAAGCTTTTCCAAAATGTTTATCCGCGTCTTGAGGACGGCCGTTAAAATAATAAGCTTTGGCCAAAAGCAAATGTCCCCGCCCAAAATCCGGTTCAAAACGCAGCATGCGTTCGAATAAAGCTATCTCACTTCTCCAAAACGTATTTTGATACCATGTTAATAAAAGACAGCTGCCCACGACAACGCCTAATAACAATTTTTTAAAGATTCCCGCTTTCGCGGGAATGACGAACAACTGTGAGTGTCGGGTATGACGACCAAGGGAATTATGAAAAAACAGTGTATCAGCTGAAACTACTACCACGATTAAGATACCGACCATAGGCAAATACAAAAAATGCTCTGGCGTCAAAATAAATGAATACTCATTGATCAAAGGAGCGACATTTAACACCGGAAGAAGCGCGGCCAGAAACCATCCAAAACCCAAAATCAGCGTTGGGCGCGCCCGGGGCCAACGATGAAGGACATAAAAAATACCCCCCATGGATATTAACGCCAGTATCCAGGCAATACCGTTGGCCTGCAAAATATCCGTACTGCGATAATAATGCAGATCATAGGGACAAAATATCAAACGTAAATCCATCCCCATGACCCTGGGGATAGCGGCTAAGCGTAAATACAATTCCCCCGGAGAAAGCATTATATCTTTAAATAACGATGCACCGGTGACGCTCTGACGCAGCCACAATAAGATACAAGCGAATACTGCCCCAAAAAGCCACAAACAAAAATTTTTCTCTCCCCGGCTGTAATCAATGACCATCAGCAAGGGAACAAACATCACAGCCTGCTCTTTACTCAAAAAAGCCATCGCAAAGCATAATAGAGCGGCTGTATACCATCGGTTTAAATAAGCATGCAAAGCTAAAAGAACGCCTAATGCCATCCAAAGATTTGAAATACCCGAAATACAACTGACCGCCTCTGTCTGCACCGGGTGGATCAAAAAAACACAAGCAATCACCCAAGCTGCAGCTTCGCGCAAACCTAATCTCTGTAGTAATCCAAAAAGCAAAAGCCCGTTGATGATATGCACGATAACATTGAACAAATGAAAGCCAAAAGGATGAGGGCCAAAGAAATGATATTCAAAACGGTAAAGGATTTCTAAAACCGGACGGTAATACGTATTGATCCCGCCTGAGGCCGCGGGCACTTTAAACGCCTCTGCCCAAGATTCAAGCTCGGTAATATGCGGATTGTTAAGGATGAAAACGACATCATCGTGGACAAAAGGATGCCGGATGGCATTAAAAAAGGCAAGCAATCCAAAAAAAACCAACGCGAAGTAACCAACCCTGATCATCTTTTATTTTTAGTGAATTGGATATTTTTTAGGATCGCGACCGCATTGAAAACCCCCACCACCAAGGCCAAAACGATCAAACAGATTTTGAACATATGCACCCAATCCGCATGAAAATCCACGGGCTTTAGGGCATGTAAAATTAAAGAGATCAAAAAAACGATAAGAAGAATGAAAAATCCGGAAATAAAAAAAATAAAAAGAGAAAACAGGCAAGCGATCAAAATGACATAAAGATTATAGCTTAATAAACTACCCTTGGACATTTTACTGGCAGCAATTCCGATGCGTAGCATAATATTATGTTACCACTTATAAATAAAGGGACACAATACTTAATTCAAAGAATTAAGTATTGTGTCCCTTTATTTACTTTATTTATCGTTCGAATTTAACCACGTTCTGCCACCAGGCATGACTATCCCAGGAAAGAGCCTGCTGCCATAATTTTCGGGCAGTTCTAGTTTTTAAACAATCCGGAGCGCGTTTAAAAAACGTCCGGGCCACCGGATAGCCGTTATCCGCATATTCTTTGGCCTGGATCAGGCATTCCAAGATGTCCGCGTCGCGGGCAACAATACTATCGGGGGATAACTGGTCTTCATAATCCCCGCGCATCGCCTGCAAAGCGCCTTTGACTTTTTTATCCAGATCGGCAATCTGGTCGGCAAAAGCTTTTTTCTCTGCTTCACGGAAATCAACATAATAATGGCCCATTTTATGCAGATCATTGATGCGTGCCTCATGAATATCGTTAAAAAGCGTCATAGTCACGACTTTGAAAGGATCAACCCCCTCGCAATGGGCAATATAATAACCAATCACCGCGCAGCGAAAGCAATGCTCGGCAACTGTCTCAGGATTTTCTATGCCGGCCACCCACCAGCCGCTGCGCTTGACGCGTTTTAAAAGCCCGGCTTCGGCAAAAAAATTAAGGGCCGCAGCTTGAGGAGTAATTTTTTTATTTTTTTTGACGGACGATTTCATAGCACACCATCGAGGTCGCGTGAGCGACATTAAGCGACATGCGTCGGTTTTTCATAGGGACCATCACTCGTGCGTCTAATTTTTTGAGGATGATGTCCCTAACCCCTTTTTCCTCAGAGCCCATCACTAACCCTAAAGGAAACTGTAAAGTAATTTCCGTAAGGCTGCAGGCTTCTTCAACGACGGTACCCACGATCCAAAAACCCATTTTTTTTGCTTTTTCTATAGCATTGCCTAAATTAGAGACCTTGGCCACCTTTAAATAATTCTCACCGCCGCAGGCAACCCTTAAAACAGACTCGGTCACACTGACCGATTCTGTCGTTGGAAGGACAATATCAAAGACACCCAAAGCCCCGCAGGTGCGGATAATGCCCCCTAAATTTTGAGGATCATTTAAGTTATCCAAAAAAACCGGTGTGCGCTTTTTATCAAGCGCATTTTGCAGCAAATCATCTATTTGCACATACACGAAATCTTCGATATCCGCCAGAATTCCTTGAGTATTCAGGTTCTGGGCCAATCGTTGGATTTTAGAATGCGGCACCGTTGATATACTAATCCCCCATTGATGGCATTTCTTACGGATGTATGCTAAATCCGCATGATCTTCAGCAATCATAATCCGGCGTATGGATTTCGGATTAGACTTGAGCCGTTCTATAACCGGATTTTTACCGTAAAGTTTCATGTTTTTTACTTCTTTATCCCCAATCGCAAATAAAAAAGTGGCTTTAGAATGCTCCACCAGCTGACAAAAGGGATCATTTTGGTATAGCCGCCCATTTTTTTAGGCGGATATATCTTGGTCACAAACACTTCTTTATATTTATAACCCAAGGTGATCACCTTCCATAAAATGTACGGCTCCAACTCATAGGTATCCAGCCATTCCTGCTTGAGATTGATCCGTTCATCCTGAAAAATATTAAGCCGGATGGCCCTGAAACCATTGGTGGTATCTGTGAGGTGACGGCCGCTAAAAAACGAAAATATCCAAGGGTGAAGCCGGGTGGCGAATTTCCGGTAAAAAGGCATTTGCCCACTGGAGCCAATCTTGCCCAAATAGCGCGAGCCTTGTACCAGGTCATAATTCTCTCGGAGAATAGGTTCCAGCAATGGGGGTATCTCTTGGGGATTATCTTTGTCATTGCCTGCCATGATAACGATAATGTCATACCCATGACCTCCGGCATATTCAATGCCTGTACGTATGGCCGCGCCCACCCCGCGGCGTTGGGAATGCTTAACACTCATGACCCCGCGATCCTTGTAGGAAGCGATCATTTCAGTCGTGCCGTCATCCGAACCATCATCCACAATCAAATAATCCGCCTGGGAAGGCATCTGACTTTTAAGAAATCGTTCAATAACATTGCCCAACTTGATTTTTTCATTATACGCTACCGGTACCACTAAGACTTTGCGGGTCAAAAGGCCCAATTGCTTCGACTTCGTGAGCTGAGTCATAGAGCGACAATCGCATTATTACTGATTTGGTAGGAGACGCCACAGGCGCATTTTAATTTATCATTTAAAGTACGGCCGCAACGGCAGGCATATCCAGCCCTTCGCGCTGGATTTCCGACGACAATTGTATAGTCAGGAACATTTTTGATGACCACACAACCCGCCCCGATGACGGCATAAGTCCCTATGGTTACGCCGCACATCACCGTGGCATTGGCCCCGATCGTAGCACCCTTTTGGACCAAGGTCTTTTCTAAAATCCAGGCATCACTGCGGTGGCTGCGCGGATTACGGTCATTAATAAAAGCCGCCCCAGCACCAACAAAAACATCATCCTGCAAAGTCACCCCATCGAAAAGGGCCACCCCGTTTTTCAAGGTCACATGATTACCAATAATCGCCCCTTGTTCGACATAACAGCCGTCCCCAATATTACAATGCTCACCTATGATAGCACCTTCCAGGATATTGGCATTAGCCCATACACGGGTGCCTTCGCCAATTTGCGCTCCAGGATGTACCAGTGCCCGTTCGTGTTTAAAAAAATTCATTGAACTCCTCTAACCCCTCTTTGTGAACTCCCCCTAACCCCCTCTTTGTAAAAAAGAGGGGGGAATAAAGGGGAAATAATAGTATCACAACCTGACTAATTCGCCTTTGCGGTTAATGGATTCCTCTATAGCCACCAGGGTGCACACTACATCCGCTGCCTTGCCGGCATCGGCCAACAGAGGCGGTTGGTTCTTTTCAAGGCACTGGATAAAATACTGCGCTTGGCACTTTAAAGGCTCATCAAAACCAATTTTAGGGATAGTTATACTCCCCTCGCGGGAAAGCAATTGAAACTCCCCGTAGGTTTCATAATAATGGGAAGTTTTTTCAACATGCTTATCGTAAAGTTTAATAGGCCCTTCGGCATCCAGATCATCCCACACCGCCATTTTCTGGCTTCCCACGACGGTGATCTGACGCACCTTTTTAGGGTCCAACCAACTGACGTGAATATTGACCATGATATCATCAGGATAGTCGATGGTGGCAAACCCGAGATCTTCCAAATGCGCCCCAAGGCATTTATGACCCCGTGCCGAAACCGACACCGGGGCGCTGTTAAAGAGAAAATTAAAAATAGAAATGTCATGCGGCGCTAAATCCCAAAGGGCATTGACGTCATAACGAAAAGGCCCCAGATTGGTACGCTCGGAATGCGCGTAATAGATCTTGCCCATTTCGCCTGAAGCGATATATTCCCGCAATTTAATGATGCCTTGATTGAAAACAAAAATGTGCCCGGTCATCAATATTTTCCCAACGGACTTGGCCAAGTCGCCTAACTGCAAACATTCTTGCGCAAGCAACGCCAAAGGTTTTTCGCACAGCACATGTTTGCCCGCCTGCAACGCTTCCCGGGTAATTTTAAAATGAAAATTGGTGGGCACCGCCACCACCACCGCGTCGATGACGGGATTATTGAGGATATCTTTGTAATCCCTGGTGATTTGAATTTCAGGAAAAAGCGCCTGGATAGAAGACAGGCGTTTCTCATCCAAATCCGCGCACACCAATACGCGGGAATCAGCCAACTGGGAAAAAATACGGATATGATTCGGGCCCCATTGCCCGCAACCGATAACGCCGACTGAAATCATCCCTGTGCCTATGGCCTCTTGATCTTTTTGATTTTATACTTTAAGATCCCCGCCGGCACCTTGATCTCCAGGGACTCTCCTGCCTTATGGCCTAATAAACCCTTGCCGATGGGTGAATAAATGGAAATCTTATTTTCTTCGTAACTGGCTTCTTCCGGCGATACTAACATATACGTCAGTTCTTCGTCATTGTCCAAATCCTGCATGGTGACAATAGCGCCTATAAAAATCTTATCCGAGGGGATATTTTCATTCTCGATAATACGCACGTTGGCCAGCTTCCCCTCAAGCTCGGCAATGCGCGACTCATTATGCGCCTGTGCCTCTTTGGCCGCCTCATATTCCGCGTTCTCGGAAATATCCCCCTGGGCACGGGCCTCACCGATGGCCTTGGCGATTTTCTGACGTTCAGCGGTCTTGAGGGCTTCCAGCTGGGTCTGAAGTTTGTGAAAACCCGCTCTGGTTAAATAAACTTCATTGCCCATCTTACATCGCCTCAATGGCCTTGATCATGATCGGAACTACCCCCTGCGATTCCTCTTTGCTCATACGGCCTAATTTAGTGAAACTCCACTGGCCGTCGATCTGGTTCTCGCGGGTGACCTGTAATTTCTTGGGCGCCCCATTATAAGAATAAACTCCGACGCTGATACGGGTATTTTGGAAATCAATCACCTCTTTAAATGAAGACACATCTAATGTTTGATCGTAAGGCATCTTGTTGTCCTTTCATTAAGTTAGAAAATCACGACAGTCCCGGCAAATTAAACCCGGGCATGCTTTTCATTTTATTGGCCGCCGCCTGCTGGGAGCGTTTCACGGCGGTATTCATATTTTTTAAAAGGTCCATCTGAATGCGGTTCTTATTGCCGGCATTCAAGAGGCCTTCTTCGATGTCAATGGATTGAAATATCTGCGCTCCATTAACAACCACCTTGATGCCACGGGTTTCCTGGACCTCAATGATGGTGGCCTCTAAATGTTTTTTGAGTATGCCCGCCTGCTTTTTCATTTCCATCAACTTCTTGACTTGATCAAACATAAGAACTCCCCTATCCCCTCTTTATAAAAAAGAGGGGAAATTTCACTAATATAAATTTTAATTAAAGTATTTTATACCTTAACTTTTGACTTTTTGCAAGAAACCTTTTGCTTAGCCTTCCCCTAACGACCAGCAAAAACGCTTAGCATAACCTTTTTATTCCCTGTTCCTTGCTTGGCGAAGGGCTGTCTTAAGGCCGTCACCGTAGTCTAGAGGCCAGCTCATATAAACTGGTCACCAAAAATCTTTGTAGAAATATAATAATAAAAAAAACAATAATAGGCGAAATATCAACAGGCAAGGGCGGCAGCAGGCGGCGGACCGGCTCCAAGACCGGCTCAGTGGTACGCATAAGAAACTGTACTAACGGATTAAATGGATCGGGATTAACCCAGCTTATCAAAGCGCGGATTAGGATCAACCAGTACATAATCGTCAAAAGAATACTGACGATGGAAGCCAGCGCGTCTACAAAATTACCTAAGACAAACATGAACCGCTCACCTTCCTAAGTAATTACATTGTGTCATTGTGAACGACCGAAGGGAGTGAAGCAATCCCGTTTTTAAGAGATTGCTTCGTCGCTTCGCTGCGCTGAACTGCGCTTCTCGCAATGACACTGTCTAAAAAACTTTCAATAAATTGCCTTCCAGCAATTTCTCATCAATACGGTTAAGAAGACTTTTGGTTTTAATGGAAATATATTTCCATTCATGCAGCACATCCTGGACACCCCGACTGGTCGCTTGCAGGGAAACTGCCGTACTGGTAATGACTGCGGCCATGTCTTCCACATCGAGGGGGTCTTCTCCAATGATCGCAGCGGTTGGATCAAATACTTTTAAAGAATGGTCCTCGCTGATCTCAATAAGCTTCTGGCCCAAAACACCCTCGGTCCTGATACTGACTTTAGAGCACTTACGAAACTCAAATTCATATTTCTTAAAAATATCCATACGTACTTTAAGGCTGCGTCCTTCAATGGGCCGGCTCAAAAAGTCAACAGCACCAACAAGCCCCACGTCCACCCCGGAAATACGGATGGGTGAGCCTTCAACCAGTCCGCCCACCTGATTAAACAGAGCAATGACCTGAAACTTAGGCTCCGTCAGCCCTCGGTCAAGGCCAATAAAAAATACGCTGACCGCGATCAAAGTCAAACCTATGATAAAAAATAACCCCGCTGCTAATTTTTTAAGATGTCCTCCGTTGTTCTCCATAAACCTCCTGACCCATCATTATGAGCTTGTTGCCTTCAAAAATTCCCGTACAAATGGCTCCCGTAAATCTTTTAACTGCTGGGCCGTCCCCATGGCTACAATATGGCCTTCATTGATAATGATAATCCTTGTGGCAATGCGAAACGAATTATTCACATCATGTGATGTCATCACCGTGGTTGATCCTATCTGTTGAGAGACATGACAGATCAAATCCGATATATCACGGCTGCGGATAGGGTCCAAACCTGTAGTTGGCTCATCGCATAACAGGACCTTTGCCCCCAGGACAATGGCACGTGCTAAGCCCACCCTTTTTTTCATGCCGCCGCTTAACTCATCGGGCAATTTGGATTCCGCCCCATCCAAATCCACCAATTTTAAAACCTCACGCACACGTGCGGTGATCTCGAAGGATTTAAGCTTGGTGTGTTCACGCAAAGGAAAAGCCACATTATCATAAACATCCATAAAATCGTATAAAGCCCCCTCCTGAAACAAATAACCCATGCCGCAGCGCACTTTCAACAACTGATCTTCACTCAAAGAATCAATGTTTACCCCGTCGATAACAACCCGTCCTTTATCAGGACGGATCAAACCGATCAAATGCTTTAACAGTACGGTTTTACCAGCCCCGCTTAAGCCCAGCACGGAAATGATCTCACCCCCACTGACATCGAAGGTGATATCTTCCAGGACAGGCTGACCTCCCAATTTTTTATATAGGCCTTCGACTTTAATCATTATCGTGAGGCTCAAAATAACGGAATTTATTTTTATCGAATTTCGTATAAATGCGATTATAGGGTTTGACGGCTATTTTCTCCACAAAAACCTGCACGCCTTTGTATTCGCTGATCTGAAAAACTTCCGAATCTTGCAGGACCTCGTAATCATTGACCGGATACCATTTAGACCCGTCGTATTCGATCGGCTCGCCATCGCGTATCCATCCAGCCTCAATGACCGGAACGGGATAGCTCTGCACTTGGCCGTCATTACCAGAATTTATAGACGCGCATCCCCCCAAAAATCCTGTGAGCATGAACAACAGGCCAAGCCCTAAGCGCCCATGTTTGTTTTTCATAAATTACCCCCAGAATGTTAAAATAATTTTGGTCAAGATCGTATTGGATACAATCACCGCGATATAGGAATACGCCACCGCCTTGGTGGTAAACCGGCCAACTCCCATGGCCCCACCCCGGGTAAAAAAACCCTGATAACAACAAATCCATCCAATGATGATGGCAAAGAAAAAAACTTTAATAAACCCGCTGAAAAAATCCACGTATCCCACCGCTTGCATGGTCTCATGAATATAAAAAGCACCCGGCAGCCGCGCCTGGGATATGGCTATCATATACCCGCCGGCAATGCCTAAGATTTCGGAAATGATAACCAAGGCAGGCAGTACCAAAAAACAGGCCAAAAACCGGGGGACCACCAAATACTCGATGGGATTAACCCCCATGGCACGGGTCGCCTGGATCTGGTCCTGTGTATTCATCGTTCCTAATTCCGCGGTTATCCCGGCCCCGGCTTTTCCCGAAAAGATCAACGAGGTAAAAACAGGGCTAAGCTCCCGCACCAGGGACAACGCCACCAGACGGGCGATAAACTCTTTGGCCCCAAAACGCTGTAAGGTGATAAATCCCTGCAAACCCAGCACCGTCCCCGTCGCCAGTGACGTCAGCATCACGATCATGATCGACTGCACGCCTTGCTCGTACATTTGATTTAAAACATCATTCCACCGAACACGGCCACGGAGGATCAAGGACATGATGTCCCCCAAAAAGAAAATGGCCTCACCGATACTGCGCAAATGCCCTAAAAAATTTTTTAGCAAACGAGGGATCATTTCTTTTCTTTCAGCCAAGAAAGGCCCAAAAAGGCCCAATTGCGAGCAACTGCGAGTGTCCGGTATGAGGACCTTCAACTTCGTAAAGTTATTTAAAGGCGCGATTTCATTGCTTTTCTCCCAACCATATCTGGAAAAGCTCTTTGTTGATCTTCTCTTGGCGGCTTAAAGAAATATATTTTTCGCCAGTGTCCTGACGCGCGTGAAGCCCTCTATGTTTAGATGATGTAAATGCCGCGACACTCATAACCTTAGCACCCAGCGAACGCGCATAAAGAAATATATCTTTATCATCAGAGACAACCACACAATTTTTCTTGAGAGGCATCTCTTCGACCATACGCTTGATCTTATCGTCCGCTGAACATCCGTCTGAAAAAATCACTCGTATCTCTCCTTGAGGGGAGGCACTAAAATAATCCGGATGACCGTCAAAGACCACCGTCACCTGATTATTCACGCTTCCCTGGGGGTGTGAATCACCAATCCATCTCAAGAGACCACGGCGCCCATCTTCAAGAGGAAGATCTCTTAAAGGCGCCATCTGCTTGAGAATGTTGTATCCGTCCAGAAGATAATGTAGTGACATATAATAATCCGCCCAAAAGTCCGTTAATGATGGTAAAAGCAGAATTAATAAGACTTATACCTCCCGCCATCTCTTTAGATACTCCCACCAAAGGAAGCAAATAAACCCAGCCGATTTCTCTGAAACCCAGTCCCCCGATGGAAGGTAGGGACGTCACCACGCAAACAATGGGCGAAAAAATAATGAAATACTTTAAATTAATGTTCTGATGCATTCCTAAAGCCGACAGATAAAATTCTATCGCCAAAACAATCTGCGCCGCAATAGAAATGATGACGGCCTCCCAACCCTTCTTCTGCTTGCCTTTCAAGAGCACAATATCATAATGCAATCTCATCAGGTTTTCTTTGACCTTGGGCCATGCCGCAAAAGCCTTGCAGGCAAAAGAAAAAATCCGATGGCTGAAAAGCACTATCACGACGCCTAAGGAAACGACGCTCATCGTCGCGATAGCTGTAATGACTAATTTATTCGCGATGATGCCGCGGCCGAAAAGAAAAGCCACCGCCGCCAAGATGACAATTCCCGCGAATCCGCTTAAGCGATCCAGCACAATGGAGGCGAATACCTTGGGTTTATGCCCGGTTTCATGAGCTAAGCCCAAACCCTTGATCACATCGCTTCCGGCGGTTGAAATCGGCGCGAGGTTCCAAAAAAGCCCTATAAAAAACCAGCGCGTGCTCATCATTCGCTTGGCCTTAAGCCCGACCGCCTTCATCAAGATCCGCCATCGCCATACGATCAAGAAATTAATCAGAAAGAAAATAATACCGGCAGCACTCATATAGCGCATATCTGATCCCTTGATCGCTTCCCACATATGCTTGTAATCAATTGTAATAAAAAGCCACGCCAATAGAGCGCAACTTAAAAAACAGGGAAGTATAAAAGAAAAAATATTTTTCAATCTAGTGTACTGTTGCATAAATCTCTTTACTTATAAACACGGGTCGTCATACCCGACACTCACAGTTGTTCGTCATTCCCGAATGCTTCTGTCGGGAATCCAGACACGCATGACTGGACCCCCGACGAACAACTGTGAGTGTCGGTCAATACGACCTAAAACATTCGGGGGTGACAAATGTTAAGATCTGTTGGAAACACCACACTGGGTGTCATTAGACCTTGACACCATAGCCGCCTGATATCCTTGCTCCGCAATATAGGAACTGCGCACCAAAGGCCCGCTTTCTACATAGACAAAGCCCATCTCTAAACCCTTTTGGCGATAATCTTCAAATTCTTGGGGGCTTAAAAAACGTTCAACAGGCAGATGACGTTTGCGTTGAGTAGGCGCTAAATATTGGCCGATGGTCAAAATTTGACAGCCTGCTTGACGAAGTTCGCCCATAACATCGATGATTTCCTCATCGGTCTCGCCGATGCCGACCATCAAAGATGATTTAACAAAAGCTTGGGGCTTGAGTTCGCTAAACGCGCGCAAAACTCTCAAAGAACGATCATGTGAAGCCTGCGGACGGATATAAGGCGCCAGCCGCCTGACAGTTTCGATATTATGACTGATCACCTCAGGGCGTGCATCGCTTAATATTTTCAAAGATCCTTCTTTAGCGGAAAAATCCGGGATCAAGACTTCAATCTTAACTTCCGGGGTGAGGCGCCGGATAGCCGCAATAGTTTTGGCAAACTGAATGGCCCCTTCATCTTCGATGTCGTCACGCGCCACCGAGGTCACCACTACATAGCGCAGTCCTAATTGTTTGACCGCCAGGGCCACATTGTGCGGCTCTTCTAAGTCGAGCAAATCCGGCCGTCCGGCCGGGACTGCGCAAAAACGGCAAGCGCGCGTACACGTGCCTCCTAAAATCATGAAGGTCGCAACCCCCTCTTTCCAGCAGGCCCCCATGTTAGGGCAATTGGCAGATTCGCAAACCGTATGTAGACGGACCCCTCTGAAAAGTTCTTTCATGCTCCGGATCTTATTCATATCCGGGACCTCCTGCTTAAACCAGTGTGGCAGCTTCACTAAGCCTGAATCAAATTTTTCTTTTGTTATCATCATCGTCGTCTAGGGCTTTAGCGGTTAAAAAGCCTTTTTTTATCTGTGACACAATCTTTGAACGATCTTTGGGGCTCAAATAATCAAGGATCAATTTTCCCTGCAAATGATCATATTCATGCTGGAACACCTTGGCCGCGAGCCCGTTTAACTGGGCCCGTACCTGGCGATTTTTATCGTCGGTAAATTCCACCCAAACATTCTTGGCGCGTTTGATATCCACCAGCACGCGGGGAATGCTCAAACACCCTTCTTCCATGACCTCGCTCCCCGCGGTTTTAATGATTTTGGGATTGATGGCCGCGAAAACTTCTTTTCCGGTATCCACCACAAAGATCTGTTCATTGATGCCCACTTGAGGCGCTGCTAAACCAACCCCCCTGCAGGCGATCATGGTCTCAAACATCGCCGAAATCAGCATGCGCTCAACCGGACCAACCTCCTTGACTGCCTTGGATTTTGTTTCCAGGCACGGGTCACCGTAAAGCCTGATTTTTAAAGGACCAAACTCCATAATTTTAAGATTTTTTTATTTTGTTTCCGGAATCAAGATAAACGATTTTAGACTGAAGGCGTTTAGCCTCAGCGGCCTCTAATAAACCATAACTTAAAATGATCAAACGGTCTCCCACAAAACCAAGACGTGCCGCGGGGCCGTTTAAACAAATAACACCGGAGGCGGGATTGCCTGCGATCACATACGTTTCCAGGCGGTTACCGGTACTTTCGTTAAGCACATGCACTTTTTCCCCGGGAATAATGTCAACTGCCTTAAGAATATCAGCATCAACGGTGATACTGCCCTCATACTTCAATTCAGCCTGGGTGATGGTCGCATGGCCTATCTTTGATTTTAATACTTCAATGAGCATAATATTCCCTATTTTCTTCGATTTCGTAAAATTTTGTTATAAATGCGGATTCAATTTTGCCAATAATTTATCCTTGGGCAAAAGGCCCAATTGCTTAGTAATGCGTAAGCAAAATTTTATATGTGAAGGTTGATCTTTGCCAATAGTTTATCCTTCGGCATAGCTCCCACTATTTGGTCTACCGGCTTTCCGCCTTTAAAAATCAGCAGCGTCGGGATAGACATGACATTAAATTGGCCTGCCAATTGGGGCGACTCATCCACATTGACCTTCGCTATTTTTATTTTTCCCTGTAACTCAACGGATAGCTGGTCAATAATAGGCGCGATCATTTTGCAAGGGCCGCACCATTCAGCCCAGAAGTCCACCAAAACCGGCAAGTGCGATTTCAGCACCTCGGTCTCAAAATTCTTTTCATCCAAATGTAAAGCACCCATAACCAGATCCTTGCATAGTTCTGCGTAGCTAAACGCAAAGTAGAATAAAAAATCCCAATGTTAATTCTTTGGGATATTATGTATTTATTATATATTCGTTCTTATCTTATATCAAATAATATCGTTAAAACTCCCCCTAACCCCCTCTTTGAATTAAAGAGGGGGAAAATCCCTTTTAAAGAATGCAACTCCCCTCTTTTTTATAAAGAGGGGTTGGGGGAGTTTATTAATAGATAAATTGAATCGGCGTTTGTACCTCCGGATGCAGGCTTTTATGCACCGGGCAGCTATGGGCCGCAGCCTCAAGGATAGCGCGCTTATCTTGAGGAATACCAGGAGCCATATGGAAAATGACACTGATATTCCCAATGCGCCGCACCGGAGAGGTGACCATTTCCTTGCTCACATCGACGGTGGTCCCTTTAAGATCAATATTATGCCGGGCAGCCGCAATGCCCATGATGGTGAGCATGCAGGAACCTAACGCCGCGGCAAGCAAATCCGTCGGTGAAAAAGCCTCACCACGGCCCATATTATCTTTAGGCGCATCCGTACGGATAACACTGCCCGAAGGCTCATGAGTCAACGTACAACGCAACTGGCCTTCATAAACAATACTCATTTTAACCATGTGTGACTCCTTTAATGAATCGGCTCTATAATAATACCTTTTTTAATATACACCGGTCTTATAAAGCCTCTGAGTTTAGGTAAGTGCAAAGCAAATACGATAGCTGCTATGATACAAAATAATCCTCCTCCTAACAAGGTGTTATTAGCGCCGATTTTTACGGCCAAAACCCCTGAAAATAAACTGCCAAAAGGTGACAGGCCCATAAAAGCCATGGTATAAAAACTCATCACCCTGCCGCGCTTGTCTTCCTCGACGATGGTCTGCAAGATGATATTGCTGGAAGCCATCTGCACCATCATGCCGAATCCGGAAAATAAAAGTACAGGCATGGCAATCATCAAAAGAGATGTGCGGGAAAAAATAATGACCCCGCAGCCAAAAAGTACGGCAGTATATGCAATGACTTTGCCTAAACCCACAACGGTACGACGACCGGCTAAATAAATGGCCCCTGTCAAAGCCCCCAAACCGGAAGCAGCCATCAATAATCCCAAGGCCCTTGCGCCGCCGTGAAAAATATCTCTGGCAAAAACCGGCATCATGGCCTGAACACCTCCGGAAACCAGGCTGATCACCGACAAAAGCATTAAAATGGTACGGATCGGCATAAAATGAAGAACGTAAAAAAACCCTTCCCTGAGCTGGAGCACCACTGATTCCTTATGACGCCCCGAATGCTCCCAACGGGGCAATGTCATCATCACTAAAGAAAAAAGCACCGCTATATAACTCAACGCATTGACCAGAAAACATGTGCCCTCCCCGAACAGGGCGATCAAAACGCCCCCAACGAACGGGCCTATGAGCCTGGCGGCATTTACCATGGAAGAATTAAGTGCGATGGCATTGCTCAAATCTTCTCTGTCGTTGATCATGTCCACGGTAAACGCCTGGCGTACCGGAATATCAAAAGCATTCACGGCTCCCAAGAATAAACTCAATAAAATAATTTCCGTTACCGTGATTGTATGCGTCACATAAAGCACATAAAGAATAATGGCCTGCACCATGGCCAAAGCTTGGGTGATGAGTAAAAGACGGCGACGGTGATGGCGGTCGGCAATCACCCCGGCCAAAGGGGCCAAAAGAAAGGTGGATATCTGACTGGAGAAACCGACTAATCCCAGTAAAAACGCGGAATTAGTCATGCGATAGACCAGCCAGGAGACCGCGATTTGCTGCATCCATGTACCGATGAGCGAAATACTCTGCCCTGCAAAAAAAAGGCGGTAATTTTTATGGCGCAAGGCACGAAAAACTGTTTTAATGTTCATAATTAAATCACAATAACATATCAGCCGATTATGCCAAGTAAAATTTCATCTCATCACTTCGCCACCGCCCTTAAAATACCCGATATCCGTTTTTGGATCGGTTCCATCGGGTTTTTCACTTTAGGCAGCCGGGCCTTGGCCGTGGTCATTGGTTTTCAAATTTATAAGATCACCCATAGTGCCATGGCCCTGGGATGGCTGGGCCTGGTGGAAGCCATTCCAGCCCTTTCTCTGGTCTTGATAGGTGGTTATATGGCGGACCATTTTAGCCGCCGTAAAATTCTCCTGATAACAAGGGCCTCGTCTTGTGCCTGCGGGTTGGCCTTGGCTGTCTTATCTGAACAAAACTATGCCCCCTCTTTAATCGGCCTTTACTCCGTCATTTTCGTGGCAGGTATTGCCCGCGGTTTTGCGGACCCAGCCAACACCGCCTTTGAAGCCCAGGTGGTGCCCAAAACCATGACCGCCAATGCTTCGTCGTGGATCGGCAGCGCCTGGGTGGGATGTTCCATTATTGGGCCAGCCATCATCGGTTTTGTTTTTGATGCCTGGAATGCTTATGGCAGTTATCTATTGATCACCGGATTTTTTATCCTGTCCTGGTTTTTCACTTTAGCCATTGGCCCCAGGCCCCAGGTCATGCCTGAGCACAAAGAACCCATATTAAAAAGTATTTCCATGGGTTGGCATTTTGTGTTGAGCCATCAACCTCTCTGGGGTGCCATGGCTTTGGACCTGGTTGCCGTGCTTTTTGGAGGGGTGATCGCCATTTTGCCCATTTATGCCAGTGATATTTTGCACGTCGGAGCCAAAGGCTTAGGTTTGCTTAATGCCGCGACCTCGGTAGGCGCTTTAAGCATGATGCTTTATGCCGCCAAACATCCCCCCATTGCCAGGGCCGGACGCAATTTACTTCTCACGGTCGCTGGTTTTGGTCTGAGCATCCTTATATTCGGTTTCTCCAAGAATTTCCTGCTGTCTTTGGCGGCTTTGGCTTTAAGCGGGATGTTTGACGGGATCAGCATGGTCATACGACGCTCGATGGTCAGGCTCTTGTCACCCGATGACATGCGTGGGCGTATCTCAGCGGTGAGCTGGATATTTATTTGTTCCTCTAATGAATTAGGGGCTTTTGAAAGCGGTATGGTGGCGGCCTGGATTGGGGCCATCCCCTGTGTTGCCGTCGGTGGTGTGGTGACTTTGGCCGTGGTGGGACTCACCGCGTGCATCGCCCCACAACTGCGTAAGCTGCGCTTTGATCCGCATGCGGTTTAATTAACCAAAGGTGAAGGCGTAAACTGATGTTCCTTGGTCCGGGAATTCCAGACGCAAGGTGTGGATTTCCACAGCGCCTTTGAGATCTATAACATCATAAAGACGCTGATTATCCAAAATGATATCGTCCATCGGCTTTCCGTCCATCAACACTTTAATCTTATCCCCCGCCTGTGCCGGGCCTATCACCAAAAAAACTTTGTCAGCATGAAATTTTAAAACCAATGCAGCGCCTGGACCTGACCTGGCAAACTCGGCCTGTATGCTCCAGATGCCTTGATAGGAAACCGGCGAAGCAAAACGCGGCATACGCCGTGTCCCAAGATACGTTTCAGGGGTGCGGTCATATCTGGGGGTCTGGTCTTTGACAGAACTTAAAACACCCTCGATGGTATGTCCATTTTCTTTTAAAAGGGCGCGTATCGCTTCTTCCATATGATCATAGCCTCCCTCTCCATAGTGTCTGCGTCGAATATGCCCTTTGGCATCTATCAAATATTCGGCGGGCCAATAATGGTTCTGATAATTTTCCCAGGTTTGATAATCATTGTCCTGGGCCACCGGATAGGGAATACCAAATTGTTTAATGGCGTTGCGGACATTTTGGGTCTCACGCTCAAAAGCAAATTCCGGCGTGTGAACGCCCACGATCACCAGTCCGTCATTTTTATAACGCTCATACCAGGTGGTTAAATGCGGCAGGGTGCGTACACAATTGATACAGCTGTACGTCCAAAAATCAACCAAAACGACTTTACCGCGCAAGGTCTGCAAGGACAATGCTGAGGGTGTATTAAGCCAATATGTCGTATCCGAAAACTCTGGGGCTAATCCACCATCGGATAATAACTTTTGATTATCCTCGGTGATTGTCCGGGCTTTACGGCCAGCCAAATTATCCAATTCTTTTTGCAGGCGGCTATTGTTTTCGAACTGACCCAAAAAACGGCTATAGCCGGGAAAAAGATTAAGGACCTTGACCTGGATCTCTTTATCATAATTGGTATAAATCAAAATAGCTGTGATAATCATGATAAGGCCAAAAGCCTGCTGGATGAGGCCGGTGTACTTATTGACCTGGCGCATTTTCTTAAACAGCCCCGCGCTAAACAAGGAAAAAATATATAGCGGGATCCCCAAGCCCAAAACATAGGCCAGGGTTATGGCCACGACCTTGATGTTGACCGATTGTGTCGCGGACAAGGTCGCGATCGTTGCTAAAATCGGCCCCGCGCAGGGCGCCCAAACCAACCCTAACGAAAAACCTGTCACCAAACCTGCTGTCAAGCCGCTACCCTCTTTTTTAAAACGCGATTGCAGGGGCCCTAACAAATTATTGATAAAAACTTCGAATCTCGCACCCATGGCCGGGATCAACAAAGACAAACCAAGGAAACCAATAATGACCGTGGCCGCCAGGCGCAAGCTATTAGGACTAATGGGGAATATTTTAACGATGGTGGAAATAAAAAGCGTGAATATCGTAAAACTCGTCATAACACCCAGGGTTATGCCGAGCGATTTTCTTTTTCCCCCTCCGGAGGACGCGGAAAACACAATAGGCAAAAGCGGCCATATGCAGGGTGCTAAGATTGTAATAAATCCGGCCAAAAATGAAAAAATAAGAAGTGTTGCCATTTTGAGGAATGTGCCATCATTAAAAAACCCTCTGTAACCTTTCGGTCACAGAGGGTTTGGAAATACAAGAACTTGATTCTTATATTTTTACAACGTTTTGAGCTTGTTCACCCTTAGGGCCGTTGACGATTTCGAACTCAACATCTTGTCCTTCGCCGAGTGATCTGTAGCCTTCACCTTGAATTGCACTGTGATGCACAAACACATCTTTGCCGTTTTCGGGAGTAATAAATCCAAAACCTTTTTGGTCGTTGAACCATTTTACTTTACCTTTAACCATAATCTTTGAAACCTCCTTTTGATCAAAACTTGAGTCCCTTTGCGTGACCATAAAAAAACCGCCAGGCTTGGAATCACACCGTGCGGTCTAAGATCACAATCCTTGAATCGAACTCGTTGCATAGTATGCCCTATTTTAATGCGTTTGTCAAATTTAATTTTAATTTTAAGTAAAATTTAAAATACGCTACAAAATTAACTGAACGTGGCGAGCAATTCTTTATTAGTGGGGAATTGCTGGAGTTTTTTGACCAGGGCCTGGGCCGCTTCAATGGGCCCGAGCCCGGCCAAACTACGCCTGAATTTTTCGACTTGGACTTTTTCCTCTGGCTCAAAAAGTAATTCTTGCTTGCGGGTAGCGCTTTTGGAAATATCAATGGCCGGAAAAATGCGGTGATTGGCAATTTCGCGTGAAAGCACAACTTCCATATTACCTGTACCCTTAAATTCCTCAAAAATGACTTCATCCATGCGGCTGCCGGTTTCAATCAAAACCGTGGCTAAAATGGAGAGCGATCCGCCATTTTCAATCTTGCGCGCGGCGCCAAAAATGCGGCGCGGCACCTCAAGGGCGCGGGCATCGACCCCGCCGGAAATCGTGCGGCCGCTCGAACGCGTTTGCGCGTTGTGCACGCGTGCTAATCTCGTCAGAGAATCAATAACAATCATGACATCCCCGCCTGCCGCCACCTCAACAAAAGCCTGACGCATTAATTTATCCGCGATTTCAATATGATGCTCATAGCTTTGATCTGAAGAAGAATAGTGGACCTCACCGGGTATGGTCCTCTTGAATTCCGTCACCTCTTCAGGCCGCTCGTCAATAAGCAGGCAATAAAGTTTTATTTTAGGACAACTTTTGGCCACCGCCTGACATATATGCTTCAAGAAGGTGGTTTTGCCTGATCCGGGCGGCGCTACAATAAGCCCGCGCTGTCCCATGCCGATGGGACAGATCAAATCCATGGCGCGCATGGTCAATTCCTGACTGCCGGCTTCCAGGCGTATGCGAGGGGCAGGATCCACCGGAGTGCCGGCCAAAAATTTATTTTGAGAATTATAAGGGCGCATAATTAAAGCAAATTAAAACGATAGCCGATCCCTGGTTCATTAATGATACGCTTAGGGCTTGAAGGATTGTCTTCGATTTTCTGGCGCAGGTGATTTAAATAGACCCTCACTGAATTGGATTTTTCTTCGTTTTCCGTTCCCCAAACTTCCCTTAAAATTTGACGCATCGTTAAAACACGCCCCGCGTTTTTAATCAGCGACGATAATAATCCGTATTCAATGAATGTCAACTTAAGCGTTTTGCTATGTAGCACCACGGTACGGGTATTAAATTCAACCCGTAACCCTGCATTATCAAAAACCTCATTAATAATGCCCGGTGTCGTCTTTCGCCGTAATACCGCTGAAAGCCGAGCAATCAGCTCGGAGGCGGAAAATGGCTTGGTAATATAATCATCCGCCCCACTTTCCAAGCATTTGACCTTTATTTCTTCCTGCCCCCGGACAGAAACCATAATAACGGCCACGTCGCTAAATTCCCTGATGCGCAAAAGCACATCAAAGCCTTCCATGTCCGGCAGGCCCATGTCCAGCAGCACGGCTTGGGGTTTTTTATAGACGAGCGCTGCCAATCCTGCTGAACCGCTGGCGGCGCTGGCTACTTCATAGCCGGCATGCGTGAGGATAACTCCCAACATCTTTTGAATTTGCGGCTCATCATCAATGACAAGAACAAGGCCTTTAGACATTGCAATTTCTGGATTCCCGCTTTCGCGGGAATGACATTTGTGTAGAGTGTTATTTTTCCGCCATCGGTAAGGTAATCGTCACCATAAACCCTTTAGGAGACAAATTTTCCGCTTCCACATCGCCTTCATTCAATTGCACAAAACGACGGGCGATGGAAAGGCCCAATCCTAAACCGCCTTTTTTGGTTTTCGCTCCCCGATAAAATTTGTCAAAAATCTTAGTTAAGGTCTCTTTAGGAATACCTTCTCCCTGGTCAATCACACTGATCCTGATTTTTTGGTCCATAATGCGGACATGAATATCAATGTCCCCGCCTTCCGGGCCATGCACCAGGGCATTATGAACAATATTTTTCAAAGACTGCGTAATCATATAAAAATCCGCATTCACATACAAAGGCCCTTGAGGACAATCCAGGTGGATACGCTTTTCATCTGTCTGAGACACGACCTGTTTGACGGCTTGGGCTATGATGTCCTTGACTTCGCACCAGGCAAAATTGGGGCTTAAATTACCTGTGTCCAATTTAGTCAAATCCAAAACCGCGTCAACCCCATTGGTCAAACGCAGGCAGGCTAAACGGCATTCTTCCAAAAGATCCATGGCATCTTTAGGCCATTGATGATACAAAACCAAAGCATCCAAGTAGCCGGAAATGATCGTCACCGGGGTCTTTAATTCATGCGATAAATTATCAAACAAAGCGCTTTGTAAATTTTGCGTTTCTTCTTTCATTTTGGCTTCACGCGAAATTTTTAACAATTGGTCTTTTTCCAACATCACCGTCATCAGAGCTGTAAATGATTCCAATAATGTCCTTTGAGCCAAATCCAGCGGCTTTTCGTCTAAAAGCTTAATGACCAAGACCGCCCTAACCTGTCCCGAAAACATTAACGGCAAATACATTAACGACTGTTGGGGCAAAGTATCCGAGAAACGGCCCGCGGCTTTCTTATTAGCCACCACCCACTGGACCAGGCCTTTTTGATTTTCCGTCATTTCTATAGAGTCCCCAAGGGGATTCTTAAAAAGGGGCTGTTCATTTTCATCAATCATAAGTACACAACTGTTGCATTGGCAGAGCAAATTGATTTGGCCGGTGGCCATCCGCATCGCTTGAGCTATGTCCGTACTAAGGGCCAAAGCGCGGGTCAATTCATACAAGGATTCAGAACGCAGGCGCTGTTTCTGTTCAATTTCTTTTTGGTGGCGTAACTTGGAAGTCACAAACCCCATCATCAAGGCTGTAACAAAAAACATTCCCAATAAGCCCATGTCGTAGCTGCTTTTGAAACCAAAAGTATATTGCGGAGGGATAAACAAAAAATTCCATGCCAAGGCGCTCAAAGCCGCCAGCATAAAGGCAGCAGATCTACCTAAGAATGATCCGCTTAAAACAACGGTCAGTAAATACATCAGTCCGGTTTGATGATAACCTGTCCATCGTACCAAGAATATATTCACAACGGTAGCAATGGCAAACATCAAAAAACTCAAACCATATTCACGAGGCCTGAGTTTTGATAAAAATACTTTTGGCTTATCAGGAAAATTCTTGTCTGCCGATGACATGCGCACCATGTGCACGTCAATCTGTCCGCTTAAATTGACTAATCGATCAGCCAGGGTGGGGATCCCCAACAATCGCTGCCAATTTTTCTCAACGGATTTCCCGACAATAATTTGAGTGACATTTTCTTTATTAGCTACGTCAATAATCACTTGGGCTAAATCATCCCCCACTTGATGGATAATTTCGGCACCCAGCTGACGGGCCAAGGCTAAATTTTTCATCAAACGCTCTTTATGCTCTTCGGAAAGTGATGCGGAGCCTTCCACATGCAAGGCAATCCATGAAGCATCCAGCATCCCTGCCCAGCGGCGAGACATGCGGATCAAAGACTCGGAAAATGGAGTGATCCCCACCGCGACCAAGATACGCTCGCCGCTTCTGGTGGGGCCTGAGAGACCTTTGGCCAACATGAGTGAACGCAAATTCCGGTTAACATGGGCCGTGGTTAAACGCAAAGCCATTTCTCTTAAGGCTGTCAAATTCTCCATTTTGAAGAAATTAGTGGCAGCGGCTTGGATCTGATCAGGGACATACACCTTGCCTTCTGCCAGGCGTTGATGCAAGGCTTGCGGAGATAAATCAACCAAGGTGATTTCAGAGGCTTCATCAAGGATGGTATCAGGGACTGTTTCTCCGACGACCACCCGGGTAACGGCTAAAATATCTTCCCGGCGGCTGTCAACATGCTGCACATTAAGGGTGGTGAAAACATCAATGTCGGCAGAAAGTATTTCTAAAACATCCTGATAACGTTTTGGATGCCGGCTACCAGGGGCGTTACTGTGGGCGAGTTCATCGACTAAAACTAATTGGGGGTGACGTTTGAGGACTTCATCAATGTCCATTTCCTCTAAGCTAATGCCGCGGTAATTAACCGTCTTGAGCGGGACCTGCTCCAAGCCTTCCAGCAGGACTTGGGTTTCAGCACGGCCATGCGTGCAGACTACACCAACCAAGACCCGAAAGCCTTCGGCCTGACGCTGGCGCGCTTCCTGAAGCATGGCATAGGTCTTGCCGACACCAGGGCACATACCAAAAAAAATCTTCAGCTTGCCGCGGTGAGTATCTTCGGCTTTAACCCTGGCTAATACTGCATCCGGATCAGGTCTTTCCATATGCCCTCTATCTTACTTCATTTGGGCATAACTGCCATTATTTTTTATACTGATCTAAGGCGAGGTTGAGTTGCAGGACGTTGACCACCGGTTCACCTATGAACCCTAAAAATCGGCCTTGGGTGTTTTGATCGACAATTTGTTTGACCACATCCGCAGTTAATCCCCGCACACGGGCCACACGCGCGAGCTGATAATGAGCAGCTGCTAAACTGATATGCGGGTCTAATCCGCTGCCAGATGAGGTTACTAAGTCCACAGGGATTGGATCATTATTATTAGGATCAGCTGCTTTTAAAGCAGTAATTCTTCCCTTTACCTCATCCAGTAATGCGGGATTTAATGGGCCTAAATTGGAACCGGAAGAAGAAGAGGCATTATAAACAGGGCTCGTCGCTGATATCCTGCTCCAGAAATATTTCGGGTCATCAAAATTCTGCCCTATCAAAGATGATCCTAATATTTTACCGTCCCCTGAAACAATCAAACTGCCTTCGGCCTGTTTATGAAATACCGTTTGCGCAATACTGGTCACGACCAGCGGGTAAAGAATTCCGGTGAGCGCCGTTAATAAAATAAAAGAAACGAGTGCGGGTCTTATTTGTGCGAGTAACATTTTATATCACCCTCCCCTGACCCCTCCCATCAAGGGAGGGGAATAGTTTAAACCAAATGAAAAGCTGCTAAAATCATGTCGATCAATTTAATCCCGGCAAACGGGGCAATGATGCCTCCTACCCCGTAAATCAACAGATTATCCCGTAAAAGACGGCTGGCAGCCATCGGTCTATACGGTACACCAAATAAAGATAAAGGAATTAAAGCTATAATAATCAGCGCGTTAAAAATGACCGCGGATAAAATAGCACTTTGCGGTGTGGCTAAATGCATGATATTAAGCGCCCCCAGCGCCGGATAAGTTCCTACAAATGCCGCAGGGATGATCGCGAAATATTTGGAAACGTCATTGGCAATACTAAACGTGGTCAACGAACCACGGGTAATTAGAAGTTGCTTGCCGATCTTCACGACTTCAATCAATTTAGTGGGATTAGAATCCAAATCCACCATGTTCCCTGCTTCTTTGGCAGCCTGTGTTCCCGTGTTCATGGCCACAGCCACATCAGCTTGAGCCAAAGCAGGTGCGTCATTGGTCCCGTCGCCGGTCATGGCCACCAGCCGGCCGCCGGTTTGCATGTCACGGATCAATTGTAACTTTGTCTCAGGGGTGGCCTGGGCCAAAAAATCATCCATCCCTGCTTCCGCAGCAATGGCCGCGGCTGTTAGAGGATTATCTCCGGTGATCATAATGGTCTTAATGCCCATGCGGCGTAATTCCGCAAAACGCTCTTTGATACCGCCTTTGACAATGTCCTTTAATTGAATGACACCAAGAACATTTTTATTTTCAGCGACAACCAACGGTGTGCCGCCTCCTTTAGATATTGTTTCTATTGATGACTTCAAATCATCAGGAAAAATCCCGCCAGCTTTCCTTACATAGCCTTCAATAGATTCGACAGCGCCTTTTCTAATTTGGCGATTGCCAGCCAAATCCACTCCACTCATTCTGGTTTGAGCGCTAAAAGGAATGAACCTAGCTTCCAGTTCCTTGGTTTGCCGTTCCCTAATACCATATTTCTCTTTGGCTAAGACAACGATGCTGCGGCCTTCAGGCGTCTCATCAGATAGAGAAGCCAGTTGAGCGGCATCGGCTAAGGCATTAGCCGTTACCCCCTTTGTAGGAATAAAAGCCACTGCCTGTCTGTTGCCAAGTGTAATAGTCCCTGTTTTATCCAGTAATAACACGTCCACGTCTCCCGCGGCTTCAACGGCCCGTCCGGAGGTGGCAATGATATTCGCCTGGATCATGCGATCCATACCAGCGATACCAATGGCCGGCAATAAGCCGCCGATGGTGGTGGGAATAAGACAAACCAGCAACGCGACTAAAACTGTTACGGTAATAACAGATCCCTTTCCAGCGGTAACGACGCTAAAAATCGAAAATGGCAAAAGGGTCACTGTCACAAGAAGAAAAATGATCGTAAAAACCACCAGTAAAATGCTAAGCGCGATTTCATTGGGGGTTTTTTGGCGGCGGGCGCCTTCAACCATGGCGATCATATGGTCCAAAAATGTTTCTCCCGGGTTAGCAGTAACACGCACGACCAACCAATCGGAAAGGACACGGGTCCCACCGGTGACAGCACAACGGTCTCCGCCGCTTTCGCGGATGACGGGGGCGCTTTCCCCAGTAATGGCGCTTTCATCGACGGAAGCTACCCCTTCAATGACCTCACCATCCATAGGGATATAATCCCCGCGCTCAACCAGGACAATGTCCCCTTTTCGCAAAGTGGTGGCTGAAACACTGCTAAAATTAGAACCATACGCTGGCTTGGACATTTTTTTAGCCGGCGTATCTTTACGGGCCTTGCGTAAACTCTCAGCCTGGGCTTTGCCCCGTCCTTCCGCCATAGCTTCCGCAAAATTGGCGAAAACAATGGTAAACCACAACCATAAAGAGATGGCTAAAATAAATCCGGCACTTGGCTTCCCATGGCCCCCTAACGCCTGCACAAATAATCCGGTGGTCAATGTGCTGCCAACCCCGACCACAAACATCACGGGATTTTTGATCTGATGACGGGGGTCTAATTTCTTAAACGAATCAATAATGGCCGGCCACAATATTGTCGGCTCAAATAGCGATGTCACCTTACTGGATGTCTTTTTCATACCTCAACTCCCCCTGACCCCCTCTTTGTACTAAAGAGGGGGAAATAATCTATTTCAACATTAAATGTTCTACAACCGGGCCTAAAGCCAGCACCGGAAAAAATACTAATGCCCCAACAATCACAACTACCATGGCCACAAAAAAAACAAAAAGCGGCGTATGTGTTGGTAATGTCCCCTGGGTTGTCGGCACAATTTTCTTGGCTGACAAAGAACCGGCAATGGCCAATATGGGAATGATCAACCAATAACGGCAGAAAAACATGACTATCCCTAGAATTACGTTATAGAAAACTGTGTTCGCATTGATACCGGCAAAAGCGCTTCCATTATTGCCTGCCGCGGATGAAAACGCATAAAGGATCTCACTAAACCCATGCGACCCGGGATTGGAGATCCCGGCTTTCCCCGCGACTGTAAGCACGGCAATGGCCGTGGGTATCAAAATAAAAATATGCGGGATTAAAGCCACTAAGGACGCCATTTTTATTTCGAAGGCCTCGATCTTTTTGCCTAAATATTCCGGCGTGCGGCCGATCATCAGCCCAGCTATAAAAACAGCAACGAGTACAAAGGCGATCATGCCATAAAGTCCTGATCCTACCCCGCCGAAAATAATTTCTCCCAACTGCAAAAGCAACATAGGAATCATGCCGCCTAATGGCATATAAGAATCGTGCATAGAATTAACCGAACCATTGGACGCCGAGGTGGTTGCCACCGCCCAAATGATGGAAGAAACAATACCAAATCTCGACTCTTTTCCTTCCATATTGCCGCCGGGTTGCAAATCAGTTGCATTTTGGTTAATGCCCAAATGGTTAAATAATGGATTTCCATTTTGTTCGATATGCCCTACCAACCAAAGGCAAGGTAAGAAAATAATTAACATAGCTGCCAATATAGCCCAACCCTGACGCCGGTCTCTGACCATGTAACCGAAGGTATAACATAAAGCCCCTGAGATCAAAAGTATAGCCAACATTTCCAGGAAATTCGATAAAGGCGTCGGGTTTTCATAAGGATGTGCGGAATTAGTATTATAATATCCACCGCCATTAGTCCCTAATTGCTTGATGGCTATTTGAGAAGCCACAGGCCCTAAAGCAAGGTCCTGTTCTGTGACCGGTTTCCCGTTACTATCTTTAGCAGCTTGCAGAAGTGTTGCCGGAGCACTTTTGTTAAAAGTCTGCGGTATCCCTTGGGAGACAAAAGCAACAGCAAACACAATTGACAAAGGTAGCAGGATGTAAAGAACTGTTCTCACCAAATCTACCCAAAAGTTCCCGATAGTATTCATCTGCCTTTGAATGAATCCTCTGGTCAAAGCAACAGCAACAACCATCCCTGTGGCAGCTGAAAGGAAATTCTGCACGGTCAAAGCCAGCATCTGGGTCAAATAACTCATGGTGCTTTCCCCGTCATATCCTTGCCAATTCGTATTGGTAGCAAAACTCACCGCTGTATTAAAGGACGAGTCCGGTGTCACTGCTGCCATGGCCATTGGATTTAAAGGAAGGCTAGCTTGAAATCGCTGAATTGCATAAACGACCAATATACCTAAAATATTAAACAGCATAAGAGCCATGGCATAAATTTTCCAGGACATGCCTTGTTCTGATTTCACACCGCAAAGCCGGTAAATCCATCTTTCCACGGGTGCCAACCACACGTTTAGACCCGTGGGGCTTCCTTCATATATACGGGCCATGTAAATGCCTAGCGGCTTGACCGCCAAAAGCAGTACTAAAAGATAAATACCCATTTGGATATAGTCATTAAGGCTCATTAGAATATCTCCGGTTTAAGCAAAGCTAGTAAAAGATAAACGAATAGAACAAATGATGTGATGCCGCCGATCCAGTAAATGACTAACATAAATAATCTCCCTTTGTCATTCCCGCCCCCATTGTCATTCCCGCGAAAGTGGGAATCCATTTTTCTAAACTTTGCTACACAAAACGATAAATGCCCATGACACGACTGCGAAAAAAATTGTTAATCCAATAAAAATAATATCCATCATAAAATCCCCTCCCTTACCCTCCCCACAGGGGGGAGGGAATAAAGCTAAAAATAAGTTTAGCATTACTACCAATTTTAGCTAATTAAAAAAAGGCCTTAGGATATTAAAAAAGTATTAAAACGGCTTGAGCGATAGACTGCGGGTATTAAAGAATAAAATTCCTGATAAAACTTATTCATAACCATACTTTTTGATAAACCACACCTTCGCGGCTTGGACAGACCATAAATATAGTCCCACAATTAAAATGAGGAAAAGGAAAAATGTGGCAGGCGGCATAACAAATTTAAAATAATTTCCCAATGGAGTATAGGGAAGGACCATGCCGATGGATACTATATAAATGGATGTAAATATTAAAAATGGGCTCGGCCAGCTTTCTATAAACGGTATTTTACCGGTGCGGATAATATGAATGACCAGGGTCTGGGTACATAGAGATTCTAAAAACCAGGACGTGGCAAACATGTCTTGCTTAGCATGAAAAATGAATATTAAAACACCAAAGGTTAAATAATCGAATACGGAACTTAAGGGACCAAAATACATCATAAATTTCTTAATATAATCAACATTCCAGGACCTTGATTTTAAAAGGTATTCTTCATCCACCGTATCAGAAGGGATAGCAACCTGGGAGGCGTCATATAGGAAATTATTTAAAATAATTTGTATCGGATACATCGGTAAGAACGGCAAAAGAAAACTCGCCCCTGTCATGCTGAACATATTGCCAAAATTAGAGCTCGACCCCATTTTGATATATTTAAAAATATTACCAAAGACGCGTCTACCCTCTAAAACACCGTCGCGAAGCACCATCAAATTCTTCTGCAAGAGAATAATGTCCGCGGACTCCTTGGCGATGTCAACGGCATTATTAACGGAAATCCCCACGTCCGCCGCTTTCAGGGCCGGCGCGTCATTAATGCCATCTCCTAAATAACCCACCGTATGATTGTTTTGATGCAAGGCATGGATGACACGCTCTTTTTGCAAGGGCGAGAGCCTGGCAAAAACCGTCGTGGTTTTGACTAATTCCTTAAGCTGGTCATCGGTGATCTTTTCTAACTGGTCTCCGGTCAAAAGCCCTTTGATATCAAGCCCCACCTCGCTACAAATCTTTTTGGTGACTAATGCGTTGTCTCCGGTAAGCACTTTAAGCTCTATGCCTAATTTTCTTAAAACTTCAATAGTTTTGCGGGTCGTCGGCTTGGGAGGGTCAAGAAAAGCGATGTACCCTTTTAAAATCAGGTCGCGCTCATCATCCTTGGAATAAACGTCCTTGTTAACATCCATGTCTTTATAAGCGACAGCTAAAACCCTGAAACCATCCGCGCTTAAGGAATCATATTCTTCCTTTAAATCCGTCATGACAATTTGATCCAAGTCCTCCAGCTCCCCATCCAGTTCATATTTATTGCATCTTTTTAAAATTTCTTCAGGGGCGCCTTTGGCAATGATCTTATGCTTTCCCTCCATGTCCACGACCACCGACATAATCCTTCGGGAAAAATCAAAAGGCATCTCATCAATCTTTTTATATTGCTTCACGACTAATTTTTCATATTTTAAAACCGCTTTATCCAAAATATTTTTAAGGCCTGTTTGATAAAAACTATTGATATACGCCAGTTTTAAAACGCCTTGGTCCTCTTTCCGCACCACATCACAATATTTCTCCAGAACGATCCTGTCTAATGTCAGCGTCCCTGTCTTATCCGTGCAAAGCACATCCATCGCGCCGAAATTCTGGATGGAATTCAAGCGTTTGACGATGACTTCTTTTTTAGACATCGCGATGGCACCCTTGGACAAATTGATCGTCACCAGCATGGGAAGCATTTCAGGGGTCAAGCCGATGGCTACCGCCAGCGAGAACAAAAACGCCTCCATGAAATTGCCTTTGGTAAAATAATTGATGGCGCAAATAACAATGACCAAGAGCACCATGGCACGGATCATGAGCCATACAAACCTGTTGATACCTTTATCAAAAGTGGTCGGCTGATTAATGGAAGCAAGCCGCTTGGAGATTCCACCAAACTCAGTGGCCAAACCTGTTTTGATGACCACCGCTAAAGCGGTGCCGCTGACCACACTCGAGCCCATAAACGCGACGCTATCACTCGCCGGTGTCTTTTCCGCCGGCATGGATTCACCGGTCAAGGCCGCCTGATTAATAAATAGATCTTTAGCTTGAATGATCCTGATATCCGCAGGGATCATGTCCCCCGCGAATAAATCAACAATATCACCGGGCACAATCTGTTTAATGGGAATTTCTTTAGACTTGCCGTTACGATACACGGTCGCGGTGGCCCGTACCATCTCGCTTAATCTTTCCGCTTCCTTGCCCGCGCGATATTCCTGATAAAAACCAAGAACAACGCTCATGATGGCCATGACACCGATAATAGAGCCGCTGACCGCATCCCCGGTCCAAAAAGTAACGGTCGCAATAACAACAAGCAAAACTACCAAAGGATGAAAAAATTTGAGTATAAATTGAAGAACTATGGTTCTTTTCTGTTTTCTGGCAGCTTCATTGAAGCCATATTCGGCAAGGCGTTTTTGAGCTTCCTGATCGGATAGGCCGCTTGGGGACGTTTGAAATTTCTCAAAAAGGACCTCTTTGGAACATCCTTTATAATCAAAATCCAGAATTTGGTCCTCATACCGGACATTCGCAGTTGCTCTCGGTTTTTGTTTGTTACTCATCATCAATCTCCGAACATCTGTGAGTGTGCGGTATGAGCACCAAAACAAGTCCCTAAAGCCCGCGCGTCCTTAATCAGGGGATGGCCCACAGGCACCAGCCTTGGACCCTGTGCTACTTTCGATAAGGGCACTTTGACTAAATGATTATCTTTGACACCCACCATGCAACCGAAATGGCCTTGCGCGATAAAATCAACCGCCTTCGCGCCTAATTGTGTCCCTAAAATTCTGTCAAAAGGAGAAGGCGAACCTCCTCGCTGGAGATGCCCCATCACCACATGGCGTGTTTCAATGCCTGTCAGTTTCTCAAGCTCTTGGCCAATCACAAAACTAACCCCGCCCAAACGGATAGGCTCTGATCCATCCTTGACGATTCTTTGAACAGTCACCTTGCCTCCAATAGGCCTTGCCCCCTCGGCTACTACTAAAATCGTAAATTTTTTCCCTTTTTTTCTACGATTTCTAATATGTTGGGCTACTTGGGCCACATGATAAGGGATTTCAGGAATAAGGATAATGTCCCCACCGCCGGCCAAACCGGCATAAAGCGCAATCCAACCGGCAGACCTGCCCATCACTTCAAGGATCATGATCCGATGCTGGGACTCAGCCGTGGTGTGGAGCCTGTCAATCCCTTCCGTCGCTATATGAACAGCCGTATCAAAACCAAAAGTAATGTCTGTTCCTTTGACATCATTATCAATTGTTTTGGGCACGCCAATCACAGGAACGCCTTGGAGGGATAAACGATGGGTGGTGTCTAAGGTGCCGTCGCCTCCGATGCATACCAACCCATCTATTTTTAATTTGCGCAAATTTTCAATGACCTTAACCGAAAGATCTGTGTAGACAACCTTATCTTTACTTTCAACAGGATATTTATAAGGATTGGCTCTATTGGTCGTCCCTAAAATCGTTCCCCCCAGGGTCAAAATACCAGATACATCCCGTTCATTCAATTTCAGGTGCCTGTTAAAAGCCAAGCCTTCAAAACCATCCTTAATGCCAATCACTTCATAAGCATATTCATGGATCGCTTTTTTGGTCACGGCCCGGATAACGGCATTCAAGCCCGGGCAATCTCCGCCACTGGTCAGAATTCCTATTCTACCTTTGAAACTCATTGATTTTCTCTTTTACCTCGGCAAAAGTCATAAAATTACGCGGAGCGCCGAATTTATTATTATGGGAATAAATCTTCCATTGATCCATTTCACCCACAGAAACATGTTTGACCTTTCGACCAATATAATTGATATTTAAACCCTTTGTTTTAACTTCCACAGGCTCAATGCCAAATTGCCTTATAAATGCCGTCAGCGATTTGGGAGAATAACCCCATTTATGATTTCCATAATGTCCTATATAAATTTCTGATTCCCACATATTCTCACCAAAAAAAGTATCAACAAAATCATCAAATTTAAATTTGATAAAACGAGACAATAGTTTTTTGAAATCCGGGACCCCTATATGGATAAGCCCGCCCACTTTTAACGTCCTTGACCAATCCGCAAAAACACAATACCTCATGTATTTATCAATATGTTCTAAAACACCTTCTGCTTTAAGTTCATCTGCTGACAAATCCCCATAAGGCAAAGGTTTGCTTAAATCGTGAACGAGATCCGGCTGACAAGACTTAACGCCATCAATATTAATCCATCCTTCTAATTTATTAGTTCCACAGCCTACGTGTAATTTCATCTGTTTTTCTGAGAATCGGGGTTTAAGCGTGTCACTGCCACCATCAACCCAAAGATCAACCACATCAGCATGCTGAGTTGGACTGTATAGAAAGTATTATCAAAAAAACTTTGGACCAAAAAGCCAAATAAGCCGGATACGGTACCCTGAAGACAGGTCAGCGGCCACCAATCCTTTATTTGTTTGCAATAATTTAAACCATGCCGCAGCAAAACAAATAACATCCATAAGAAACAAGCCAGGCCTACCAGCCCGGTTTCCGCTGCCAACTGAAGATAACAATTATGGGCATACCACGACCATGTGCTGGGGTCAGGATCTCGCCTGACGATCCTTGTATAGGTATTAAGACCTGTCCCCCAGACGGGAGATGAATGAATGATTGAAATCGCTTTCTTCCAAAAAAAATGGCGTCCCCCTCCATGTTCTAAAACAGTTCCAATGTTGAGATAATCACTTATTTTAGGAATAGCACTGCTATCATTGAGCAAGTAGAGATTTCTTGCTTTAGTTAAAGAAGGAAGGAAGATAAAAATAAAAACTAGAGATAAAGCCCCTAAAAATAGTATCTTGCGTCGATCCAACAATACCATTACAAACAATATGACCAAAAATCCAACCCAAGAACTTCTAGAATAGGTCCAGCATAAACAAGCTAGTAATAAAACGAGAAATAGAGTCAATACCCCTCCCAAAATCCAGGATTTATTACGAGCTATCGCTGTATATAGAAAATGAGCAACCAGCCCAATGACAGGCAATAAATAAGGGCCGAACCCATTGGCAGTGCTAAAAAATGAATTTATTCTACCTACCGCAATACGTCCTTTAAAAAAATTTATACCTGTATAATGTTGAATAGCCCCGTTTAAAGCCGTTATAAAAGCAGACAGCAAAAAAAATCCCAAAAAAATCCGGATACGCTTCTCATCACTAAACGCTTCTATAAAACTAAAATACAAGAATACACATTTGAGGAATTTACCAAAAAAAACAAATAAACTAAGCCCCGGATACTGACTGAACAAAACGGAAATAAAAACCGCCAACGTCAAAAATCGCAGGGGACGATTAAGAAAATTTACAGGCGGGGAAAAACCTTTCCAGATGAAATGAATTTTGCCTAATAGATTTAAACAGGAAGTTCTTAAAGGCCAATCAATACCCGTGCGGTTTATTTTCTTTAACAAATAAAAAAAAATTGCCAAAGCCGCAAAGGAATCAAGTAAAGCAATGGAAACCGGCAAAACAAAAATTAAAGCGCATAGTGAAAAAACAATGCCCCGGTCACAAAAATCACCAAATTTATTGCCAGTGCCCAATGCTTCCATAAAAGCCTCATCAAATAGATCTATCGCTAAATCAATTTCTCGCTTGCACAAAAACAAATATACTTTCCTATGCAGCAAGAATCAAATATTATAACACAAATAAAGGGACTGTCATGAATTAAACCACCGTCTCCGGACACTCACCGTAGTTCGCGCAATTCCTTTTGGCGTTGGGCATCCGGTTGGGGTAATAGTGGAGGGGTAATTTTTTCAATATCGGCTTTCAAAGATTTTATATTTTCCTGCGAATCATCCATCTTTTTCTCAAGCTCTGCTAAAACAGTCACATAATCTTTCTGCCATCCTTTCATGTCCTGCTTGATGGCATCTGCTTCTGCCTTAGTATCTACCAGGGAAATCTGGATACTTTTACTCTCATCTTCTACTTGCTGCCTTTTTTCTACCTCCTGAAGCAAGGCATCATTCTGGTCTTTGATTTGCTGCTGGGCATTCTCTAAATCTTTGCTTAAACGTTCAATTTGATCCTGTTGGTCTTTAAATTTATTGCTATTAGCTTGTGCCTCTATCTGCTGTTGTTTACTCATAATATCCGTTTCCATTCTCAGTTGCTTACAAAAAATGTAAAGTTCCACATTGAAGGCCAGGACAATAATGCCTATGATTAAAATAATGACCCTGAAAATGTTAACCCAATTCATAAGATAGTCAAGTATACCCGATAAAAATCGAATTAGCCAATTCTTCACCTTACTCGATGACGCAACCAATAAAAAAAGAATCCCGCAAAATCAAGCGGGATTCAGGAAGGAAGATGTGACAGTTTCGGTTCCTAGGCCATAGTCACGATCTTCTTGGGAGTAGAAGCTTTAGTCTTCCAGTGTAAATTGATCTTCAACGTATGGCAGTAGTCAACCTTCATCAGGCGGCGGCTGTGATTTACGTAAAAGAACCCTTTCACCCGGAAAGAAAATTTCTCATTATGGCGGACACTATCAAAAGACTTGGCAATATGCACTTGCGGAATTGACTGTTTCTCTTCGTTCTGTGCCTCTGTAGCCAAATAAATGAAATTCTTGCGCACGTCCGTGACGCATTCCTTTTCTTCCGCATGTTCGCGCAAAATTATGGCCTTTCCCCGGCCCTGTAAAATTCCTGTAGTTTTATGAAAAATATCGCGCATAGGCGATTCCTTTGTGCCTGCGAACAACTGTGAGTGTCCGTTATGAGTACCTGATACCGTATCGTTAAAATCCATTTTAAACTCCCTGTTTTATGGCCTCTAAACGAAGTGTACCATACCAAGGGGTGAAAACAAGGGCGTTTGGCCGTTTTGGAGAAAACGTTTTCTTAAAATTTTAGCGACGAAGAAATACAAACGGAAACTACTTTTAGGAAAATTAATAAAAAATAAAGACCCGTACGGGGGATTTAGGGACGTTTGCGGAAAGGAAAAAAAACGTGGGATTCCTGGCCCTTAGCCAGGCGTTTAATGTTGGCTCTATGGCGAAAGACGATAAAAACGCACAGCACAATGGCCATCACTGTCATAGGAAAGGGGGCGTTAAAGATGGCCATCAAAATAGGTAAAGCAACGGCAGCGCTTATGGAAGCCAGGGACACATACCCCAACGAAAAAAAAAGCACCAGCCAGATCAATGTTGCCAGCCCCAAAACTATTCTCAAGCCCGGCAATTGAAGGCCCAAGCCGATCAAAACACCAAGGCTTGTGGCCATGCCCTTGCCGCCTTTAAAGCCTAAAAACACTGTCCAGTTGTGGCCTGCCACAGCCGCCACAGCAATGATGACCAGGGACAACGCATCCCCCAGCCCAAAAGCATTAGCCAAAAGGGTGACAGGAATGATGCCTTTGATAATGTCCAAAATCAACACGATCGTGCCCGGCCCCTTGCCCAAAACCCTAAAAGCATTGGTGGCCCCCATATTTCCAGAGCCATGCTCGCGGATATCGAGATTTTTAAGCACACAGCCAAAAATATACGCCACTGGAATGGAGCCGATCAAATAAGCAAGGACCGCGCTAACCGCCAGAAATAGGTGATTCATTGAGAGCTTTTATCCCTTCCTTTATATAGATGACACCGGAAATAAACGTGGCCACCAGCGCCACATACCAGAACACAAAGGTAAATTTCAACTGCAATAAAACCCCCAGCACGCATACAATTTGCAAAAACGCGGTGAATTTACCTGAACGGTTAGCTTCAATTTCCAATTTTCCCGTGGTCAGCTGAATGATCATGGAACCCAGCAATAACATGATGTCCCGGCTGATGATGGCCACCACAAACCATAAAGGAAAATGGAAGTCCTGGAAATACCCTCTTTTGATATACAGGCAAATAAAAGCGCTGATCAAAAGCATTTTATCCGCCAGGGGGTCAAGAATAGCTCCGGCTTTTGTCTTCTGTCCGTGGGTCCTGGCAATGTACCCATCAATAATATCAGAAACAACCGCCACGATAAAGAGCCCTAACGCCAACCAGCGGAAATATTCATGTTGAGGCGAAATGTACATGACCGTCGCGATAAAAAACGGGACGATCAAAATGCGGCCGACAGTAACTTTATTCGCGAATGTTAACGGCATAGTATTACATTCCCTGTAACTACACATTGTGGAACCCCCTGAAAAACCTATAATGCGGTTTTTCAGGAAGTGAGCCACATTTAGTGGCTCACTCCACCCATTCAAGTTTAACTTTATGGTCCGGGCACCAAATCATATCCGCGCTGAAGCGCTCTCCGTCCTCCGGACAATATTTAACCGTATGCTGAGCGCTTAAACCCGTAAGTCCCTGGGTCACCGTCGTCAACGCTGAAATTGTCTCTGCCCGGGTTGGCTTAGGGTTATGCGGGGCTGTCTGGCAACCACAGAGGCAAATAATGAGTGTCAACAGGGACACGAATTTCATTGAATGATCCTAATTCGATCTAGCGGCCAAAAAATTGAGTCCGCTTTGCCGATAATGCTCGTCTCAGGAACAAAACCCCAATAACGGCTATCATAGCTGGATGCGCTATTATCTCCCATCACAAAGACATAGCCCAGTGGCACATACACGGGTTGGTCTTGAGCACCGTAATCGCCGCGATTGTAATAATAGGTGCGTCTGATGCGTGGATCGGTGATCTCCTTGCCGTTAATATAAATGGTCCCGTTTTTAATCGCAACGGTTTCGCCGCCCACCGCAATAAGACGCTTGATAAAATCTTTGGTCGGGTCAACCGGATAGACAAACACAATGATGTCCCCGCGTTGAGGTTTTCCAAACCTTGGCAGGCGTATTTTAGTCAAAGGCAGCCAAGCATTGGGCCATCTAAGCGACAACAACGGGCTTCCCTCTTTAAATCCGATGTCCCAGAACAGGGGCTGTAAAACCTGCGGGCCATAAGTCCATTTGTCAACAAAGAGATGATCTCCCTCAATGAGCGTCATACGCATGGATCCGCTGGGGATTTTAAAAGGCTGAATAAAATAACTGCGGATCAACACCGCCAAAACCAGGGCAATAAGAATAGATTCAACCCATTCATAGGCCGCTGATTTTGGTTTTCTGTTTTGGGGCATGCCAGTCCTTCCCTAAATTTTTAACGCCGCCAGGAACGCTTCCTGGGGCACTTCCACACGGCCGATCTGTTTAAGTTTCTTTTTACCTTCTTTTTGCTTTTCCCATAATTTGCGCTTGCGGCTGATGTCCCCGCCGTAACACTTGGCCGTGACGTTTTTACCGGCCGGCTTGACCCTGGCGCTGGAAATGATCCGCCCATCGGCCTGGGCCTGAATACGCACTTCAAACAATTGCTGAGGGATAAGCTCCTTGAGTTTGGTGACTAAACCTAAGCCTTTGTCATACGCGCGCTCTTTATGCACCATGCACGAGAAAGCGTCACAAGGCTCATCATTGATCAAAATATCCAGACGGGTGATCGACGCTACCGTGTAATCTTTAAATTCATAATCAATGGACCCATACCCGCGGGTGGCAGACTTGATCAGATCATTAAAATCCACAATCACCTCGGAGAGCGGGATATCAAAGAGGATTTTCATACGGTCGCCGATAAATTCACTCTTTTGAAAGAGCCCTCGTTTGCGCTTAGCTAATTCCATGACAGCATCCATGTAGGTGACCGGCGTAAAAATAGACACGGCTAACACCGGCTCTTCGATGCGGGCAATTTCAGAACCGTTGGGAAGGTCCGATGGATTTTCCATTTCCATCACACTGCCGTCGCGCTTGATGATCTTATAACCGACGTTAGGGGTGGTTAAGATCAAATTCAGATCATATTCGCGCTCGAGACGCTCCTGCACGATCTCCATGTGCAAAAGCCCCAGGAACCCGCAGCGGAACCCATACCCGAAAGACTGGGAAGTTTCAGGCTCATAAACAAAGCTTGGATCTGAAAGGCGTAATTTATCAATGGCCTCGCGCAGAGGCGCGTAATCTCCGGCATTGACCGGATAAACCCCGCAGAAAACCAATGGTTTAAGCTGACGATAACCTTCTAAAGGCTTGAGGCAAGGCCGCGCCAACTCCGTCATGGTGTCGCCTACCCGCACTTCTTTGGGATCATGCAAGTTGCAGGCGATATACCCGACCTCTCCAGCAGATAACCCCTTGACCGGTTGAATGCCCGGGGTAAAAATCCCCACTTCCTGCACGTCAAAATCTTTGCCCACGTTCATAAAACGGATGCGTACCCCGGGCTTAATGGCCCCTTCAAACACGCGTACATAAATGATGATGCCCTTGTAAATATCATACTTCATGTCAAAAACCAGGGCTTTTAAAGGTGCCTCAGGGTCTCCTTCAGGCGGCGGGATAAATTTCACTATTTTCTCAAATAGCTCACTGATGTTTATGCCTTCTTTGGCCGAGACCAGTTGAATGTCCTCTTCTTTAAACTTGAGGATCTCTGTAAACTGGCGTTTGGCCTCATCGATATCCGCGTTGGCAATGTCGATCTTGTTGATCACCGGCAAAATTTCCAAATTATTATCAATGGCTAAGTAATAATTGGCAATGGTCTGCGACTCGACCCCTTGAGTGACATCGATCAATAGAAGAGCCCCCTCGCAAGCGCGCAGGGACTTTTCAACTTCATAAGAAAAATCCACGTGGCCCGGAGTATCAATAAGATTAAAAATATACTCCTCTGTGTCCTGGGCCTTATAATTCAGGCGTACGGCTGAGGCTTTGATGGTGATGCCGCGCTCGCGTTCAAGGTCCATATCATCAAGCATCTGGTTATGAAACTTGCGCTCGTCGATGGCGCCGGCAAACAATAAAAACCTGTCCGCCAGAGTGGATTTGCCGTGGTCGATATGAGCGATGATGGAGAAATTGCGGATATTGGAATGCCTACTCATAGGTGGATCAATTTCATAATTTTATCGACGGTTCCCTCCACGGTTAATCCGGTGGAATCAACGATAATGGCATCCGGCGCTTTTTTCAAAGGGCCGACGGCGCGGGTAAAATCTTTTTTGTCACGCTCCCGCATTTCAACGCGCAATTGATCCAAATCAACGCTCTCGCCGGCCGCGATCAAATCTCTATAACGGCGCTGCACGCGTTCTTCCATATCAGCGTCCACATAAAATTTATAACGCGCGTCCTTAAAAACCACCGTGCCCTGATCGCGTCCGTCGGTGACAATGGAGCGGTTTTGGCCGATGGCCCTTTGCCAGGCCACCATTAACGTCCTCACCCCCGGTGTTCTGGCGGCATAATACGTATTATTGGTTACCTCCGGGGTACGGATCGCTTCAGCAACATCTTCACCGTCCAAGGTGATGTTCAAAGAACCATCAGGCATTTCTTTAAAAGTAATTTTGGTATTGCGGGCCAAGGTGGTCAAAACTTCTTCGTCAGATAAATCCATTTTTAAACGCAGGGCTTTTAATGTCAACGCCCGGTACATTGCCCCGGTATCAAGATAGGTAATGCCCAGTCTGCTGCCCAAGGCCTTGGCTACAGTACTTTTGCCGGCACCCGCGGGGCCGTCTAAGGTGATGACTAAATGTTCAGTTGGCATGACCTTTATCTAAACGCTCCCGTTTGTCTTTGGCTTGTTTAAAAATGTCCGTCAATGCTTCCTGATCACGGGCCACAATGGCTTTGCGCATCGCGGCTAAAACTTTTACAGCTTCATCCAGCGCTTTAAGGATTGGCTTATGATTGGATAACGCGATGTCCCTCCAGATCTGAGGGTCCGAGGCCGCGATCCTAGTGGCATCTTTCAGCCCCTGGGTGGCATAATCCAAAAAATTATCCGGCATGGCCTTCATCAGGGCAAATGCCGCCAAATGCGGCAGATGACTGATATAGGCTAAAACCTGGTCATGCTCCTGGGGCATCATAAATTTGACTGAGGAGCCTAATTGCGTCCAGAACTGTTTGATCTTCTCACGGGCCAATCGGTTGGTCTTATCCGTTGGGGTCATCACGCATACAGATCCTTCATAAAGCTGGGCATTGGCATTGGCAGGACCTCTTTTCTCGGAACCGACCAAAGGGTGGGAGCCCACAAACAAAAGCGAATGATGCAATACTTTTTCAGCCCGCTCCACGATCACGGCCTTGGTACTGCCTAAATCCGTAATGATGCACCCGCGCCTGTGTTCTTTGCCTAAAATTTCAATGATATCTAAAATCGTGTTCACCGGAGTGGCCAGCACGATCAAATCCGCGCCGACAATCCCTTTATTAAAATCTAAAGTCCCCTCGTCGATGGCGCCCAAATCCGTGGCTTCCCTTAAAGAGGTTTCCTGACGGCCAATACCGATCACCCCGCGGGCCAAGCCTTTTTTCTTGATTGCCAACCCCAGGGAAGCGCCCATAAAACCAACACCGACAATCGCTACCCTTCTAAAAAGCTCTTTTCGATTAAACATAGAACTCCCCTAACCCCTCTTTATAAAAAAGAGGGGGAATTGTTATAACTCTCTGTCAACCGCCTGGGCCACACGTTTGCAGGAGGCCATCAATTCTTTAAATTTATCCGGCATCAAAGATTGCGCCCCGTCGGACAAAGCTTCTTCGGGGTTTTCATGCACCTCGATCATCAAAGCATCACAGCCGGCGGCAATACCGGCACGGGCCCCCGCGGCCACATACTCCCATGAGCCTGTGCCATGACTTGGATCAAGCACCACCGGCAAATGGGACAGGCGCTTGACGACAGGTACCGCATTGATATCAAGCGTGTTACGCGTGGCGGTTTCAAAAGTTCGGATACCGCGCTCGCAGAGCATGACATCGAAATTACCATTGGCTAAAAGGTACTCGGCGGACATCAGCCACTCTTTGATGGTCGCACTCATGCCGCGCTTGAGCATCACGGGTTTTTTAATAATACCAGTTTCTTTCAATAAAGAAAAATTCTGCATGTTGCGCGCCCCGATTTGCAGAATGTCGACGTATTTGACCAAGAGATCCACCTGACGGGTATCCATGACTTCGGAAATCGTGCAGATGCCCACTTCTTTTCCCACTGCCTGCAAAATTTTCAAACCTTCCTCACCCAAACCCTGAAAATCATAAGGAGAGGTGCGCGGCTTAAAAGCCCCACCACGTAATATATTGGCACCCAAAGCCTTGACCTTCCGGGCCACGGAAAGCATGCCTTCATAACTCTCCACCGAGCAGGGACCCGCCATCACCGCGATTTTGCTGCCACCCACGATTGTATTGTAAGGCAGTTTAATGACAGTATTTTCTTGTCTGAACTCGCGGGAAACTAATCTATAGGGTGCCAAGACCTGCAGGACTTGATCAACCCCAGGGAAAACTTCCAAAGGAATGACCCGTAAGGCATCTTCAGGACCGATAAAACCGATCACCGTGCGTTCCACCCCGCGCGAAATATTGGCCTTAAGCCCCAGCTTACCGGCGCGCTCGACAATGTGTTGAATATTAGCCTCGGTAGCATCCGGGCGTAAAATAACGATCATAATATCTCTCCTAAAGTTTTTATAAAACGCTTGTTTTCCGACGCGCTGCCGATGGAGACACGTATGTATCCTTTTAACCCCCACGCGGCCATGTCACGGATAATCACACCTTTTTTAAGCAGGCTAGCCGCCACCTGGCTGCTGTCTGCTCCCACATGGACCAAAATGAAATTCGTAAAACTCTCCTCAAAGGCGATACCCATATTTTCAAAAGAACGATAAAGATACTGCCTTTGCTCCTCTACAATTTTAGCGATATGACGGTAATACGCTTCATCCCCCAAAACAGCCACGGCCGCGGCCTGGGCCATGCTGTTGACGTTAAAAGGCTCGCGTAAACGATTTAAAATATCAATAATTTTCCGATTGGCGATCCCGTAACCGACCCGTAGGCCTGCCAATCCGTACATTTTTGAAAATGTGCGGGTGGTCATCGCATTGGGATATTTTTTCATCAAGCTCAAAGTATCGGGATAATCTTTTGCCCGCACGTATTCAAAATAGGCCTCGTCGAAAAATACCAGGGTGCTTTTAGGCACGCAACGTAAAAAATCCTCTACCTGGCGTTGGGTAAGGTATGTCCCGGCCGGATTATCGGGATTGCCGATAAAAATTATTTTGGTGCGCGCAGTGACCTTGGCTTTCATAGCTTCGAGGTCATAACGAAAATTTTTAAGCGGCACCTGATACAAACGGGCACCGGATAAAGTCGAAGCAATTTCATAAATCAGGAATGAAGGCTTGGCGATAATGATCTCATCCCCTTTTGCCGCAAAGGCTTTAGCCGCTAAAACAATGATCTCGTCCGAACCATTACCGAAGATCAGCTGATCATCGTTGATGTTGAGCTTCTTGGCCAAGGCGCGGCGCAGCAAGAAACATCCGCCATCGGGATAACGATTCACCTCACGAGCCGCCAAGCTCATGGCCGCCAACGCCTTAGGCGAAGGCGGATAAGGGTTCTCGTTAGAAGCCAATTTAATGACGCTTTTTAAACCCAGCTCGCGCCTAACCTCATCAATAGGCTTGCCCGGAACATAGGGTTTGATCTTAAAAATATATGGATTCGCTGCTTGCACAGTCTTGCCCTCTATTTTAATTCATTAAGACAGAGCATTATAAGGGGAGATGTGAGTAATGTCAACCGAAGATAGGCGACGAAGTCGAAATAATTGGGCCTTTTTGAAGACAGGTAGCGAAGTCGAAGCAATTGGGCATTTTCGAAGATAGGCGGTGAAGTGGAAAAAAACTTGTGGTGGCACAATGGTATGAATATATGGTAAACTTATACATTATGGATTATACAAAGGTACTGCCTCTTCTTGAAAAGGCCATTGAACACAATGCCACGGATATTCATCTGGTAGCGGATAAACCCCCTGTTTTTAGAATTCATGGAGAATTGAGCCCTTCTGGCCTGCCGCCTTTAAAACCAGAGGATATTCAGAATCTTATTTTTAGCATGATGACTGAAAGCCAACGCAAAACTTTTTTGGAAACTCAGGATATGGACCTCTCCTATATAGGCGTTAAGGATTTTAACTTTCGAGTCAATGCCCATGTGGAAAAAAACCGTCCTGCGGCGAATATCCGTATACTGCCCACTCTCATTCCAACGGCAGAGGAATTAGGACTGCCTGCCATCGTAGAAAAATTGGCGCGCAAACGTAAAGGGTTTATCATCATCACCGGTTCTGCCGGAAGCGGAAAAACCACCACGATGAATTATATGGTGGATTTGATCAATAAAGCACGTCCCTTTAAAATCGTGATGATTGAAGACCCTATCGAATACGTGCATGTATCCCAAAAAAGCCTGATCATTCAACGCGAGGTTGGCACAAATACCCAATCTTTCGCAAGTGCCCTCAAACACGCCCTGCGCCAGGACCCGGATGTCGTGGTGGTCGGCGAAATCCGTGACGCTGAATCAATTTCCATGGCACTGACCACCGCTGAAACCGGGCATTTGGTTTTAACAACCCTGCACGCCCCGGACACGGTAGAATCAATTAACCGTATCCTCGATACTTACCCGCCGGGAAAACAAGACCAAATCCGTACTCAACTGGCCGAAAATCTTATCGGCATCATCGGGCAAATACTCATCCCGCTTCAAGGAAAAGAAGGCAGGGTTTTAGCCACAGAAATCCTCATTCCAACCTTGGCAATCCGCAATATCATCCGTCGGGGAGCTTTGCTTGAAATCCGGGGGCAAATGGTGACAGGCGAAGAGGGGATGTACACCATGGAGCAATGTTTGACACAGCTGATCAAAAACGGCGTCATCACCAAAGACTACGCCCAAGAATTCACAAAATTCCCGAATTATTTATAATTCCATTAACCTGCAGCAACACATACCGAAGAGCACCAGTTTTCAATTTTTGATTTGATGGCATCACGAACTAACCTTATTTGCGCTAATTTTTCTTCTTTAGTCCCTGTGAACTTTGAAGGGTCAGGAAAATTCCAATGCAGACGCCGGGAAAGCCCTGGGAAAATAGGGCATCTTTCAGCGCTTGCTCCGTCGCAAACAGTGATAACATAACTAAAAGATTCCCCTCTTTTAAAAAGTTCAAAAACCCCCTTCGTCGACTTCGATGAAATATCTATGCCCGCATCCTTCATTACCTCAACCACCAATGGATTTAATGTGCCCGGTTCAAGGCCGGCGCTATGGGCCTCGAAAAAATCCCTGCACAAATGATTCACCCAAGCTTCGGCCATTTGACTACGGGCGGAATTATGAACACAGACAAATAAAACTTTTTGCTTGCTCATAAGACAATCTCCCATTAGGCTTTTAAAATAATCGGATTAAAGGCTTTGGCAGCGACAATCACCTTGCTGCCGACAGTTAAACCGAAAATCTCTTCATCACTCGCCACCACCTTGGCCACATGATTGCCGATGCTTAAAGTCAAAATATTGATAACACCATCCTTATGGATTTCAATGATCTCACCGGTAAATTTAAATTTACCACTCAAATCATTATTCACAAAAACTTCCTGGGGACTGCCGGATTTTGTGATCTTGCCACGGTCAATGACGAAAACCTTCTTTGACAACTTAAACACTTCCGACAAATCATGGCTTACCATGATCGTTGTGATCTTGGTCTTCTGATAAACCTTGATGATCTCATCCTGCAGATTAAAACGCGCATTCATGTCCAAATCCGATAAAGGCTCATCCAAAAGTAAAATTTTAGGACGGCTGATGAGGGCACGGATCAAAGCCGCCCTTTGCTTTTGCCCGCCGGATATTTTATCCGGCTTCTGTCCTTCCAAGCCTTTTAGACCCATGGCGCCCATCCACTCCTCGATACTGCTGTGATATTTTTTATCGCCACAGGCGTATTCTAAATTTTCACGGACCGTCATATGAGGGAAAAGGCTGTTCTCCTGAAAAACAAAACCCGTCTTTCTTTGTTGAATGGAAAGGTTAATTTTTTTCCGGCTGTCAAACCAGATTTCTCCATCGACCTCAATGGATCCCTCCTGCGGCTGTGTTAAACCGGCTAATATCCGTAAAAAAGTTGTTTTGCCGGCACCGGATTCCCCGTAAAGGGTGATGAACTCTCCTTTGGAAATATTTAAATCAAGATCAAGCCACTCTTTTCCAATTGGCGTGTGCATTTCTTTTTTGAGGCGGAGCTTAATCATTAAAATATCTTCAACGGCTTTCTGTTCAAATAATAAAAGACCAACAAAATAGAAAAAGATATAGCCACCAATATCAACGCATAGAGCCCGGCGGTATCATAATTTAAGGCCTCTACTTCATTGTAAATAGCAATAGAGGCAAGCCTTGTTTCTCCAGGGATATTGCCGCCGATCATGAGCACTACCCCAAACTCACCGATGGTATGGGCAAAGGCCATGACTATGCCTGTCAACAAGGCCGGCTTAATATTCGGTAAAATAACCCGGCGCAGGGTTTCCCAAGGGGATTTGCCTAAAACATAAGACGCCTCCATCAGCGCCAAGGGGAAATTCTGTAAGCCCGCCTTGATCGGATTGACCATAAAAGGAAGGCTAAAAAGCACCGAGCCGATGACAAGCCCTGTAAAACTAAAAACAACCCTGACCCCGAGAAAAGACTCTAAAAAATGCCCCAGGAAATACTGGGGGCTAAAAGCAATAAGAAGATAAAAACCTATGACGGTGGGCGGCAAAACCAGAGGCATGCTGACAAGGGTTTCGACGACATATTTAAATCTATTCCTCGAAAAGGCAATCCAATACGCTAAAGGAACGCCGAGGACAAAAAGAATTGCTGTTACAATCAAGGCCAGCTGAAAGGTCAAAATCAGGGGTTGCACAAAGAGACCTCATTGGTTTTAACCAACCATTCAACGGCATCACCATCGATCAGCCCAAGTTTTTCTGCTGAGCGCGTGGAGATTATAGAAATTATTTGTTTGCTTTTATAATTAAGGAAAACCTTGGTTAAAATATCAGACTTTTCAAGTCCAATGATCGTGGCCTTAAACCTGTTGCGTAAGCTGATCAATCCCGATAAATTTTTCCCGATAGAAACTTCTGTTTCTTTAAAAAGTAAGGTGACGATGCTTCCTTGTTTTAAATACGTAGCTGTGGCAGGTGTTTCCAAAACAATAGAACTAAAAACATCTCCGTCCACATCAATGTCCACCATCGACATATGCGAGGATGATTCAACCAAAATGACCTTACCGATCAATTTATTCACGGAAGTTTATAGCCATACTTCTTAAGAATTTCCTGGGCCGGAGCTGAAAAAAGAAAATCATAAAATTCCCGAGCCTCTTTAGAATGATTTTGTTCTGCGTATTTTAGCACAATCACGCCCTGGGCAATAGGCTTGTATGATGCGGGATCCACTTCGATCCATTTACCTTTGTCTTTCATGTTAGGGCTAAGGACAACTGATTGGGCGGTAAAACCAATATCCGCCGCCCCGGTGGTAATAAACTGGTTGACCTGGGCAATACTCTCTCCCAAAACCAATTGTTTCTGCAACGGTTCATATAATTTATAAAACTTTAAAGTATTGACCGCTTCCCGGCCATAGGGGGCTGCTTGAGGGTCGGCCAAAGCAATCTTTCGGATGCCGGTACCCTTTAAAACATCAATGCCTTTGGATAGGTCCAAATCTTTCATCGTCCAAAGGACCAAAACTCCATACACATACACCTTGGGTGATCGCAAAGAAAATCCCTCCTTGTAAAGGGTATCCGGATATTTCATATCTGCAGACATGAACACATCAAAAGGGGCGTCATTTTCGATCTGTGAAGTCAATTTCCCAGAGGAACCGATAACTGTCTTAACATCAATCCCGGTTTCCTTGGTAAATTCCGCTTTCAAATCTTCCAAGGTAAATTGTACGTTTGCCGCAGCTGCGACGGTGATTTCATCGGCAAAAGCAGCTAACGGTAATACCAATAAAAATGCTAATACGATAAGAATTATTTTTTTCATATTTTCTCCTAAATTATAAACTCAACTGAAATTCACCGGTAAACAGATTCTCAGTCTTACGGTCATCTGTACTTGCTCCATTAACCGCCCCGCGTCTAAACTTCGTTTGTTCAAAGTCAAGAACCACCTTGACATTCCGGTTTAAATACCAGTTGATCCCTAAAGCCCATGCTTTTTCTCCAGATATGGAGGTATTTAAATTAGCAAATCCATCATCAAAAACCTTATGATCAATGGCTAATTGCCCGTAACGGGCAGCTAACTCAAAAGCTCCCCAAGTCCCATTTAAAGGATCAAAGTCATGATTAGGTATTACACCGGTATAGGAAGCATTTTCACCCGTTAAAACATAGCTGCCGGATAATTGCCAGGCTCTATTGTCCAATTTGTCTTTGATAATATTAGAACCGCTTGTATATTTTAAAGTTTCCTTGGAATCAACATATTCCCCTAAAATCCCTAATGACTTATAGTAATAGTAAAACTGCGGCGAACCGCGTAACTGCAGGCCATCTGCTGACACGCCGCTGTTATAACCAAATACAGGGGCTTGTCCGGGAGTTATGTAGATAGGCAGGTCTGTTCCCTTTTCTTTCCCATAGGTTGCCGCGTATCCAATGCCTAATCCGCTTAAAAGGCTAAAACTCGTACCTTTAAATGGCTGAACAAATATACGTCCTGCACCATACCTATTATTGTTATTGCCCCCCACTGTACTGCTGCCACCATAAAAATTCTCATGGTCAGCGGCCCCGCCCAAAATTCCGCCCGCGTAAGTCAAGCGGTCTTTAAGTAAACTGCCACTCAACTGAAAACCAACATCGCGCTGAGGAGAAAGATTACCTATTAAACCTATTTCCGGAAAATTCGTATACCGGGTATCTTGTAAGTTTTCGAGATCAAATGGTATTTTAAACTTACCACCTTTGATGGTGGCTCAAGGGAAATATTTGTAATCAACCCAGGCATCCTGAAGTGCTACAGCATACGCGCTTGGAGCAGTGCTGGTGATAGTGCTATAGGTATCATTGTAGCCAAACTCGGGCTGAAGGTAAAAATCGAAATCACGGGCCACTGTTCCTTGAAGAATAATCCTTACACGACGGGCAATAAAACCACTGCTATAATTTAAGTCTTTCTTGTTATCGGCAAATTCACGGGCATCGGCCTGAATATACCCGCCGATTTGAAGTTTATAATTCCCATCCGGTGATTTAATAGAGAAACCATCCTTGCTACTGGCTGTGATATTTGCTGGTGATACTTGCTTTTTCTTAAACAATGCTTGTTTAAGGTCAGCCACCTGCTCTTCAAGATCATTCAAACGTTTCTCGATGTCCGCTGTGCCATCATCCGCGAAAGCTGGATAGGGATTAACTATTCCCAACACAGCGGCCATCGTTAATAATAAAACAGCAAAAATTCCCTGGAAGCTTCTCATGTGATACTCCTTCTTTTGCTTGAAGCTTCCAGTTTATCCGGTCAGCCTTGGCCGTTAAGTGTTCATTTCATGCAGATTGTCTGCTATGTTTATCTAGTCGAATTTTTTCCTTTTTTTCTATTTGAACAATCTCTCCGTTATGGACTACTATCTCAACTGATCCGAACTTTATTTTCTTAAGATCGTTTAAAATCCGTTCTATCTGCTCAATTTCAGTAGGGTCCGCCAAGGTTATCCTTTAGTTTTTAAAATTCCATTAGACCAAAGATCCAAAACCACATCCAAAGCCTGTTCAAAAGTCAAATTTTCCTGCTCAAGAAACCTTGGGTTCGTAATGGCTTTTACCGCCCCCAGGTATGCTTCTGTCGCAATGGATGGATTGACCCGGCGAAAAATCCCGTTTTTGCTTCCCTTCTCTACTAATGAGCGGATACTCAAAATCTTTTCATTCCTGAAATGAAGAAATTCTTCCCAAAGACCTGGCAGCTCAGTGGGGATTTCCCTAAAAAAGTGATCAAACCAGGGGCCCAGTTGCTTGCGCAACAGTAAAATACTGTCAGAAAAAATCCGCAAAGGGTCGTTTTGGGCCTTCTCTATATTATCCAAGCCGGTATTCAATTGCTGTTGTAAGCGTTTAACTAAACCTTTGGCAATTTCTTCTTTGCCGACAAACAGTTTATAGATCGTATTCTTGCTCATGTGCAGGTCTAACGCGATCTCATCCATGGTCACCTTGCGAAAGCCAAATTTGACCATTCGTTTTTCTGCGGCATTAAGAATTTTTTCTTGAGTGGGATTATTCTTGATCATGCTTAGCTCCTTAAATACTTATTTTGTATTTTTAGTATCTTAACAAAAAAAATTTATCTGTCAATAAAAGATTGCAACGGGTGGCTCGGAATTGATGTTACTTAAGCAGCAGGATATGAGCCTAGGATTTTGAGGAATTTGCACATTCCCTCAAGCGTGCCCAAGGCGCGGGCCACTTTGGCGTCACTTTGATGGCCTTCACAGTCGACGAAGAAATAATAATCCCAGGCTTTCTTTTTAGAAGGACGGGATTCTATTTTGGTGAGGTTGATCTTATGTTTCATGAAAGGGGTCAGCATCGCGTGCAATGCGCCTACTTTATCCTTGATGGAAAATACGAACGAAGTACGGTCACTGCCCGTCGGCGGTACATCCATTGTCGAAATCACCAAAAAACGCGTGATATTATGCGCGCTATCATGGATATTTTTCTTGAGGATCGAAAGCCCATATAAAGACGCCGCAACCTGGGAGGCAATGCAAGCCGCGTTTTTCTTATGGGCCACCATTTGGGCGGCTTTGGTGGTCGATACCACGGGGTACAGAAGTGCCTTGGGCATATTTTTCATCAGCCACTCACGGCATTGGCCCAAGACCTGTGGATGCGAATAAATTTCTTTGACCTGTGATAAGTCCGCCTTGGACATCAAATGATGCGCCACATCCAATAAAACCTGAGAACAAATTTTAAGATCGGATTCAACTAACAAATCCATCGTATGAGTGACCACCCCTTCAATAGAGTTTTCGATAGGCACAACACCATAATCGCAATCCCCGCTTTCCACCTTGCTGAATACCTCAGCCACATTGTCGCAGGCCACATGATCGACGGAAGAACCAAATTTTTTTAAAGATGCCAAATGCGAAAAAGTGGCCTCAGGCCCCATATACGCAATGCGTAAAGGTTTTTCTAGGGCCAGGGACGCTGACATGATCTCGCGGTAAATCGCCTCAATCGCTTCATTTTGAATTGGACCTTTATTCAAAGCCCTCAAACGCTTAAGCACGTCATTTTCGCGGTCCGGCGCATAAATCGGTTTGCCATTTTTAATTTTTTCTTGGCCTATGGACAAAGTAATGGCGGCCCGTTCGTTGAGAAGACCAACGATCTTAGCATCCAAGGCATCAATTTTTTTTCGTAAGTGGCTTAAATCCATTCGAATCCTTTATACGCATTGCCGAGCAAGTAACAGGAAATTTTAGTTAAGGGATTGCTTCGTCGGCTGCGCCTCCTCGCAATGACACACGCGATTGGCCGCTGCCTTCCTGGCCGGCTGTTTGCTCTTGCATTTCTTCAACCACTGGCTCTGATTCTGCCTTCGGCACATCAACGCCTAATTGATTGAACTCTTCAATCTTGGGCAAATCTTCCAATGATTTTAAACCAAAATATTCCAGGAATTCTTTGGTGGTGCCATATAAAAACGGCCGGCCGGGCACTTCTTTGCGGCCGGTGATCTTAATAAGCCCTTTATTAAGCAAATGCGCGATTGTCCCGTCGGAATTGACCCCGCGAATGACTTCCACCTCAGCGCGGCCCACCGGCTGTTTATAGGCGATGATCGCTAAACTTTCCAGCGCCGGACGGGAAAGTTTTTCTTTGGTTTTGGTTTTATAAAATTCACGGATGTACGCGGCCGCGTGGCTGTTGGAAAGCATCTGAAAGCCTCCGGCGATTTCCACCACCACCATGCCAGCTGTACGATTGACGTATTCTTCCTGCAATTGCTTGATCAAATCATGGATTTGGGAAGGTTTCAATTCCGGGAACACTTCTTTTAATTGATCCAAAACCACGGGCTTCTCGCTGACAAATAATATTGCTTCAATAGCGCTTTTATAATTTTGGATTTGTTCGTCCATTTTGTTGTTCTTTCAAAGATTGCTTCGTCGCTTCGCTGCGCTATGCTTCTCGCAATGACGCTACGTTACGATGTTGAAGCAATTGGGCCTTTTGACACTTATTTTTTTCTTTGCTTATAAATTTCGTTGAGCAATTCCTCGGAGGTGCCAAGCTTCGTTGACCGCTCAAAGGCTTTTTTGATCATCTCTTCTGCTTCTGTCTTTTTATACTGCAGCTGCAATAAAATATGCAAGGCTTCTTGTTCAATGTCACGTAATACCGTCGATGGAACCTGCACCGCCACGCGATCCTGCATCAGGGTGAATTTGCCCATCTTCCCCTGTAGCTTGGCCACAATTTCCTTGGCTTTTTGTTCGCCTATGCCGGGAAGAGTTTTCAAATACTTGGTATCTCCCCGGTCAATGGCCTGGGCAATTTCACCAATGGCGCGGTTCAGCGCCTTGACCGCAGCCCGCGGGCCTATGCCGGAAACCTTGATGAATTCCAGAAAAAAATCACGTTCAACTTCATTGAGAAACCCCACCAAAACCGGCACACCGCTCGAGGGGGTCATCTGATAATAATGATACGTGATTAAACGTATATTGCCATCGCTATCTTGATTTTCTTTGACTCGCTGCAGGACAGATATGGGTGTCAAAATTTCATAACTTAACCCGTTGGCCTCAAGGGTTATAGATGCTTCACTGATGAAAGATATTTTACCTTTAATAGCTGTGATCATAACAAGTCATACCTTAATATATGTGCCTGTCCCAAGGCCAAGCTTAACGCATCACTGGCATCTAATTTAAACCCCGCGGATTTGATATTCAACAGTCTTTTGACAAATTCCTGCATTTGAATTTTAGTAGCATTGCCGTTGCCGATCAGGGCCTTGCGGATACGTTTAACGCTCTGTTCGACAAGTTCGATGTGCTGTTGGGCTACGCTTAAACAAATCACCCCGCGCACGTGAGCCAGAACAGCGACGGTGGCAGGGTGTTTATAATGGGCGTATAATTTTTCCAGGACCACCACATCAGGATGATGTGTTTTAAGTATGGCCGTCATATGCAGATGGACTTTCAGAAGCCTCTTTTCAAAGATATCCTTGGTATTAGGCTCAATAGTACCCGCCTCAAGGATTTTGACGCCGCCGGCTTTCATTTCAACGACGCCGTATCCGGTCGTGATAAGGCCGGGATCGATGCCTAAGATGCGCATAAATTATTCAGCGGATATTTTTGCAATTTCTTCGTCGGAAATATCAAAATTAGCATGCACTTTTTGGATGTCTTCTTGCTCTTCCAGGGCTTCCATCAAGCCCAGCACATTCTTGGCGACATTTCCCTCAATGGCTACAGTGGAAGTCGGGAGCATGGTCACTTCTGCCGTTGTGGCAAGAATTTTCTTGGCGTTAAGAGCATTTTTGACCGCCTCAAAATTAACAGGATCGCAGGTTACTTCGTACATATCACCATCACTCTGAACATCCTCAGCACCTTTAGCACCTACCAATTCTATCAAATCGTCTTCACTGGCTTTATTTTTCTCAATTACAAAATACCCTTTTTTGGCGAACATGAAAGCAGAGGAACCGGCGCCGGTCAGTTCTCCGCCTTTTTTATGCAAAATATTACGGATTTCGGCGGTTGTCCTGTTCTTGTTATCCGTCAATCCCTCAATAATCAGTGCAACGCCACCAGGTCCGCGCGCATCAAATATGACACTTTCATACACAATACCGGGAATTTCTCCAGTGCCTTTCTTGATAGCATTCTCGACGTTGCTTTGGGGCATATTGTATTCACGGGCACGGGCCGTGGCCGCACGCAGACGGAAATTAGTGTCCATGCTGCCGCCGCCTTCTTTGGCTGCCGCGGTGATTTCTTTGCTGAGTTTAGTAAAAAGAGCTCCGCGCTTGGCGTCTTCAGCACCTTTTTTATGTTTAATTTTTGCCCATTTTGAATGACCTGACATTGCAAATACCCCCTATTTCTTGCTCGTCGTTATGTTTATACTTATTCGGTGGCACCGAACCATACTGAATGAAAAAAGCAGTCAATAAGCCGAGTTCTGTGACCCTTGCGGGCGATGACCATTTGACTAACATCCGCCTTTGGCGGATATCTTGCAGCCTACCCGAGAGATAGACGAGGCGGATCACCCCGTGTCTTTCGACTTCCCTCCTATTTGGCATTGCTCCATGCAGAGATTGCTCGTTTCACTCTCCCTAAAGGGAGCATCGTCACTGTAGCTCTGATCCTCGTATTTCTACGGTCCCGCGTTATCGGGATGCATTATCCTTTGGAGCTCGGACTTTCCTCTCCAACGCCATGAGCATCAGAGCGGCCATCCTGACTTGCTTTTTTTAAAACCTGTTGAACCAGCGCATCAGCCTCGCTATTTTGCTCACGTGGCACATGCGTAATTTGAAATGATTTAAAACCCGTGACTAAATGTTTAACCTGATCAAAAAGCGGTTTTATATTCTCATGCTTGACTGCGTACGCGCCGGACACCTGCTTGCACATCAATTCACTATCGGTTTTAACACTGACCTCATCTGCTTTTAAAATCAACGCTTCCTGAAGTGCGTAAATCAAGGCCGTGTATTCCGCGATATTATTGGTCCCTTGGCCGATGGCACGACTGAGGGTTTTGACGGTTTTAACACCGTCTTTAATGACCACTCCGATGGCCGCCTCTCCCGGATTTCCTGAACAGCCGCCGTCGGTGAAAATCTCCAGTTTCATACGCTAAAGTTCATCGGCCAGATAAAGAATCCTGGCACACATATCGCAGGTAATGATCTGCTCGTACTTTTTAAGCTCATTGATGACCTGTTCAGTCAAATGCATGAAACAACCGCCGCAGGTATGATCAATCACTTTAACAATACCCAAACCATCTTTATTATTCAGGATACGCTCATAGCGGCTCAAATAATCTGGCCTGACTTCCGGTGCTATACGCGAGCGTTGGGACTCTTTAACTTTTAGCTGATCAGCAATGATCGCCACATCATCATCGACCTGCTTTTTCCGGGCAGCGAATTCTTTTTCGTATTGGACAACCGCGGCTTTTTCCGCTTCCAGCGCTTTTTTGGCGGCATCCACTTCATCATAGCCCAAAAGGATTTTCTCCTCAACGATGGATTTATCAGCCTTCATATTCTCAATTTCAAGTAATCTGGTCTGATATTCCTTGTTAGTCTTTAAAAGGCTCAGGGAGGCATCGGCACGAGCGATACCTTCCTCTTTGACCTTGAGATCTAATTCCAGTTCTTTCTGTACGACCTGGATGGCTTTTAATTTATCTTCCAGCCCCTTGAGCTTGACTTTTTTGGATTCAAATTCAATCTTTAATGCTTCAAGTTGGGCGGGTTTCTCGCGCAATTCGCGTTTAAAACGGAAGATTTCCTCGTCCATGACCTGAAGATCGACGAGTTTTCTAATTTGGTCTTTCAGATTTTGACCTGCCACCGTCATTAAATTCCTTTTAGCTATGTCATTCCCGCCCCCGACGAACAACTGTGAGTGTCCGGTTTGAGGACCAAAAACATTCGGGGATGACAAATCCTGTTTTATATTTGGTGGACTCAGAAGGATTTGAACCTTCGACCTTCGCCATGTGAGGGCGACGCTCTAACCAACTGAGCCATGAGTCCGTCGTTTGCTCGCTCGTAAAAGGAACTCGCTCGTCTCACTCCTCAGGAAAACCTAACGGTTTTCCTATGACGCTCGTCCTTTCAGGACTCGCTGTACCTTTCCCTTAATTCTCTCCGCCATCCTTAAGGAGAAAACGGATTTTCTCCTTAACAACCTCTTTCCACGTTCTCGCCCTTCGGGCTCGCCCGTTCATATTTAAAATGGGCCCACCTGGACTCGAACCAGGGACCAAGAGATTATGAGTCTCCTGCTCTAACCGACTGAGCTATGGGCCCGTCGTTCGCCAAGCAAAATATCCGAGGGCTCACTCCCCATTAGGGGAAAGCCATCAATATGGCTTTCCGGCCTATTGGTTCCCCTTCTGGCGCTCGTCCCTTCGGGACTCGCTGTCAAACCCCTCCTACCCATCTCTCCGCTATGCTTAAGGGAAAAACCATATTTGTCTTCGACAAATTGGTCGCTCACTCGTTAGTCGAATGAGCCTCAAAGAAGCCTTGATATTAACATAATTTATATTTTATGGGTAGGAAAAATTTCCGTGCGTTGAGAACCCCGTTAGGCCACTTCAAGGAATAGGGAATATTAAAAAACCCGCCAGGAATATACCTGACGGGCTTTTGAGTTGTCTTGCTATGCGGCTGGGGGATCAGCGGCCGCTGTCTTTATGCTTTGAAAAACAATCCTTACAATAAACCGGACGATCCTCTCTCGGTTTAAACGGGACTTCACACTCTTTTTTACAATCCGCGCAAACAGCTTTGTGCATTTCCCGCGGTCCTCTGTCATACCCACCTCTACCACCTTGTCCACCCTGAAAACCCATGTAATCTCCTCCTTGTATGAACCTTTTTGCCTTGCTTAGAAGTTAGGCCTGCCGAGCAAGCAATAGGGAATATTTGAATTATCATCTTAAAACTGTCATCTGTCCAATCCTTTCTTGACAGTCGTGATAAACCCGGGATCAACGGGGTATCCTAATTCCTTTGCTTTCTGCAAATCATCCCATGCCTTCGTGTATTGTTTTAACTGATAATAGACAATCGCCCGGTTATTGTAGGATTGCGCAATCCTGGGATTTATTTCAATGGCCTTGGTAAAATCAAACCTGGCTTGAGCAAAGTCATCTTGTTCAACATAGACTTCACCCCGATTGGTATAGGCCTGGGCATAATCCGGATTTAATTGAATAGCTTTGCTAAAATCATTAATAGCATCAATAAATCTGCCTTGTTTGTCATAGATAATACCGCGATTGTAATAGGCCACGGCATCGGCGGGATCCAATTCAATACTCTTACTGATATCGGTGATGGCCTGATCCGAGTTACCTTTTTTGTCCCAGGCAAGCCCCCGGTTGTGATAGCTTTCTGCGTATTCAGGATTTATTTTAATGGCTTGGTTAAAGTCAGCAATAGCTTGATTGATAAAAGGCCCAATTTCTTTGACTTCGTTAAGTTTTGCCATATCTGCGTAAGCAAGGCCGCGATTGTAAAAAGGCCCAATTGCTTCGACTCCGTTAAGTTGGTTTATTTCTATGGCCTTGTTATAATCCGCGATGGCTTGTGTGAAATTATTTTGTTCTGCGTAAGCATTACCACGGCTGTAATAAGCATCCGCCTCTTGAGGATTTATTTTAATCATTTGAGTAAAATCAGAAATGGCTTGTGGTATATTACCCTGCTTCTCCCAAAGAATACCGCGATTGTAATACGCATCCGCGGAATTAGAACTTATCTCACCTGAAGGGAACCGTACGATGTCGAATGAATTGGGCCTTTTGGCCCTGTTTAAGTCTTCGATACTAGGCGTATGATTGTCATCGTAGGCAAAACCCCCTGAAATGCTCAAGAGAAACGTGGTCGCCAATAAAAAAGTCGTTTGATTAAAATTACGAAGCTTCATTATCAAAAAGTTCCACTACTTTTCCAACCACCACCTAAGGATTTATAAAGAGAGATAAGATTAGTAAGGCGATCCAAAGTAACCTGGATAAAATTTTCCTGAGCGCTATACAGATCCTGCTGGGCTAAAAGTACGGTGAGATAACTATCGATGCCGTTATGATAACGGGCACCTGCTAAATCGTAACGCTTTTGCTGGGCCCCCACTAAATCCCGCTGGGCCTTGATTTGCTCGTTGAACGTGTCCCTGGCCACAATCCCGTCGGAAACTTCACTGAAAGCTACCTGAATGGCCTTTTCATATTGGGCAATTTCAATCCGTTTACTCACCTGCGCGGCATCTAAGTTTGCCAGGTTGGTGTTTTGGTTAAAAAGCGGCAAAGAAATTTGCGGAGAAAAACTCCAAACTTGAGTCCCCTTGGTAAATAGTTTAGCTAATTGTACGCTGGCAGTCCCATCCGAAGCGGTTAGAGTGATACTCGGGAAAAAAGACGCTCGAACAGCCCCTATATTGGCATTGGCTGCTTTGAGTTGATGCTCAGCTTCCAAAATATCCGGACGCCGCTCAATCAAATCCGAAGAAAGCCCCACCGGCAGATCCTCTATTAAATCTTCACTCTCAAGGGGTATCGGAGCCGAAAGATCAGGAGGTATAGGCTGACCGATCAAAAGGACCAAAGCATCTTGAGCCTGGGCACGCTGGCGCTCATAATTAGCTATAGAAACTTTTATTGATTGAACTTGGGTTTGGACCTGATATATATCCAATGCAGAGGAATTACCAAATTGATAACTTTTATCAATCAAATCATAATATGATTCCACCGACTTAAGCGTCTGCTGCAGTAATGCCAATTGTTCATCCAGGGCACGCTCGGTCAAATATTGTACCGCCACTTCCGCCACCAAAGAAATTTGAGCGGCGCGGGAAGCTTCCTCTGTGGCCAAATACTGTTCCAACACCTGGGCTTTGAGGCTGCGTATATGCCCAAACAAATCAACTTCATAAGCTGTGTTCACACTAGCCTGATAGGTGCGCGACGTAGCATATTTTCCGCTGGTAGCCAGTGAGCGTTGTCGCGTACCTGAACCATCAATTCCAAAGCTTGGCAAAAAGGCATAACGCACGATACGATATTGATCACGGATCTGTTCCACATTTAAAAGAGCCACCCGATAATCACGGTTATTATTTAAAGCCAATTCGATAAGTTTTTGCAAACGCGGATCCTTAAAAAACTCCTGCCAGCCGATATCATAAGCTGATGCACCACCCGCCGACGTTTGGGAACTGGCGTACGGAAATTGCGATGGCACCGGTAGGGATGGACGATGATAGACAGGGATAAAGGTGCATCCTGCAAGACCTAAACATAAAAATGTAGAAAAAAGAAACCTGATCATTGCTAAAACTCCCCTATCCCCTCTTTATAAAAAAGAGGGGGAAACAAAACATCCCAACTATTTCTTCTTAGGTTTAGGCATAAACACCCGTTGGACAGCAACAAAAAATACCGGTACTAAAAAAATAGCCAAAAACGTAGCTGTAAACATACCCCCCGCGACACCTGTTCCGATGGCATGCTGGCTGGCTGAACCGGCACCGGTGCTCAAAGCCAAAGGCGTTACCCCTAAAATAAACGCCAGTGAGGTCATCAAGATCGGACGCAAGCGCAAATGCACGGCTTCAAGCGTAGCTTCGACGAGTCCTTTACCCTGCTTTTGAAGGTCTTTAGCAAATTCAACGATCAGAATCGCATTCTTCGTCGACAATCCGATAATGGCCAAAAGACCTACCTTAAAATAAACATCATCGGGCAACCCGCGCATGGTGGCCGCCAATAAAGATCCCAACACCCCCAGAGGCACAACCAGCATGACCGCGAAAGGGATAGACCAGCTTTCATAAAGGGCCGCCAGGGCCAAAAACACGACGATGATTGAAAGTGTAAATAACGCCGGGGCCTGGGCACCTGAGAGGAGTTCTTCATAAGACTGGCCTGTCCATTCAAAACCAATCCCCGCCGGCAATTGTTTAATCATCCCTTCCATAGCTTTCATGGCATCCCCGGTACTTTTGCCGGGCGGGGTGGAGCCCACGATTTCTACCGATGGAAAACCATTATAACGCTGCAACTGCGGGGAACCATAGATCCATTGTAAAGAGACCAAACTGGACAAAGAAACCATCCCTCCTTGTTTGTTGCGTACAAAGACCTTGCTAATATCCGACGGTAACATGCGAAATGGCGCTTCCAGTTCAACAATAACTCTTTGTACGCGATTGCCATGGACAAAATTATTAACATAAAACGAACCGAAATTAGCCTGCAAGGCAACATTGATATCGCCTAAAGAAACGCCCAGGGCGCTGGCCTTATTTTCATCGATATTGATCTTTAATTGGGCTGCGTCTTCCAAGCCCTGCATACGCACACCGACCACATTAGGATTCTTGGCAGCCAAAGCCATTAGTTGGTTACGGGCCTGCATGAATTTTTCATGGCCCAAACCTGACTGATCCTCTAATTGCAAATCAAAACCTGAAGATGTACCCAATTCCAGAATTGGCGGCAGATTAACGGGGAAAATGATAGCGTCCTTAACTTGGGAAAACGCGCCAAAAGCACGGCGTATGATCGCAGGCGCTTTATGAACATCTCCAGGACGCAGGCCCCAGTCTTTCAAACGGATAAAAGAAAGCGCGGAATTCTGTCCGCGACCGTTAAAGCTGAACCCTGCAACCGTAATAATCTTATCCGTTTCCGGCTGACTTAAAAAATACTTTTCTACCTGTTTAAGGACGGCCAAGGTCCTCTCATGGGTTGCTCCGACGGGTAATTGAATATTAGTAATAAAATATCCCTGGTCTTCTTCCGGAAGGAAGGAAGACGGCAGACGGGCGTACAGCACCACTACCGCCAGAATAATCGCCGCATAAATAAAAAGAAAGCGTCCGGTACTTTGAAGCATGCGGCTTACAATATTTTGATATTTATTACGGCTTTTGGTGAAGCTGCGATTAAACCAACCGAAAAACCCTTGTTTTTCATCATGATGTCCCTTTTCAATGGGTTTTAACATGGAAGCGCACAAAGCCGGGGTCAGCGACATGGCCAAAAATATTGAAAACAACATGGAGGCAATTAAAGAAAGAGAAAACTGGCGGTAAATCGCTCCCACTGAACCGCCGAAAAAGGCCATGGGAATAAACACCGCCGTTAATACCAGTGAAATACCAATCAGGGCCCCGGTGATTTGTTCCATAGCACGGCGAGCGGCATCACGGGGAGAAAGCCCTTCATCCCGCATCAGGCGCTCGACATTTTCAACCACCACAATGGCATCGTCGACCAAAATACCGATGGCCAAGACCATGCCAAACAAGGTCAACACATTGATGGAAAAACCAAAGGCTTTCATGACCACAAAGGTGCCCATCAAAGCCACGGGGACGACGATCGTCGGTATCAAGGTGGTACGGAAATTCTGTAAAAACAAAAACATGACTAAAAATACCAAAAAGATGGCAATCAAAAGCGTTTTGACAACTTCTTTTATAGAAATGCGCACGAAGGCCGACTGGTCTAAAGGATAATCAACGCGCACGCCGGGTGGAAAAAATTTGGACAAGGCCGCCACCTTGGCATGCACGGCATCGGCCGTGGCAACAGCATTGGCCGTCGGTGAAAGTTTGATGGCCACAGCCGCGGAAGGATGCCCGTTGATGCGTGCCCGCGTTGTATAATCCAATCCACCTAAGGCAACATTGGCGACATCACGCAGATACACTCTGGAACCATCAGTATTAACACGCAAAATAATATTTTCAAACTGCGCTGGGGTGCTCAAGGTGCTTCTGCCCTGTAAAGTGACATTAAGCTGTTGTCCTTTGACGGAAGGTCGGTCCCCTAATTGCCCCACCGGGACTTGAATATTCTGGGTCCCTATGGCATTGATGACATCGCTGGCGGTTAAATTATAACTATAAAGCTTTTGGGGATTCATCCAGATACGCATAGCATTTTCTGTACCGAACATATTGGCTTCCCCTACACCGGAAACGCGGCGAATGGGATCAAGAACGCTTGAGGCAATATAATTACCCAGGGCAATTTCATCCATACTTCCATCGGGCGTTGAAAGGGTAAAAAACATCAGGTAATTACGGGTGGACTTGGTGACCGTGACCCCCGCCTGCTGAACGATCTGCGGTAAACTGGGTATGGCTAATTGAAGTTTATTTTGCACCTGCACCTGAGCCACATCAGGGTTGGTGCCAGGCTCAAAATAAAGAGAAATAGTTGCTTGTCCGCTGGAATTGCTGCTGGAAGAAATATAGAGCAGATTATCAATGCCATTGATCTGCTGCTCAATGATGGATGTGACTGTATTTTGTAAGACTTCCGCGGAAGCTCCGGCATAGTTGGCATTGATCGAAATGGACGGCGGAGCCACACTGGGATACTGGGCCACGGGTAATTGGGTAATGGCCATAATACCCAAAAGCACGATGAGCAAGGAAACAACCACAGCAAAAATCGGACGATCAATAAAAAATTTAGACATAATGCTTACTCTTTACTTTAACTCGTCATCCTGAGCAAGGCGAAGGATCTCTAAAAGAACAACCTATCATGGATGTTAATTCTGTCGAGATTCTTCGCTTCGCTCAGAATGACAGTGATTGCTTAAGCGAAAATTGGTAAAAACTATTTGTTATCTCCCTCAGGATTAAATGGCACGGTTTTTACAGTCATCCCAGGCTTGATCTTTTGCAATCCTTCGACGATCACGGTATCTCCCGGCTTGAGGCCATCTGTTACAGTCCACTTATCTTCTATTGCTTGCCCCAGCTTGATCATTCTTACTTCTGCCTTTTCATCCGCCGTAACAATCATGACGGTTGCCAAACCATTTGCCCCCAGGGCAACAGCGCGTTGCGGTACGCTGATAGCATTTTGATCAATGGCTTGTTCAAGCCGCACACGGGCAAACATCCCCGGTAATAATAGATGGTCAGGATTAGGAAACTGGGCACGCAGGGTGATCATACCGGTGCTTGGATCAACGGTAATATCACTAAACAATAGCTTGCCGGGATATTGATAGGTCGTGCCATCTTCTAAAAGCAAAATCACCTTGGCCTCATCAGGGGAAACTTTTTGTAAGAGCCCGCCGTCAAAAGAACGCCTCAGGCGTAAAACATCCGTGCTTGATTGTGTAAAATCAAAATAAACAGGATCAAGCTGCTGGATCACAGCCAATTGGGTCGCATCACCTTGGCTGACGAGCGCTCCTTCAGTGACCTTGGCCTCGCCAATTTTACCGGAAATGGGCGCGGTAACGCTCGCATAACCGAGATTTAAAACAGCTGTTTCCACCAATGCTTTAGCGGCTTCAAGATCTGCTTTAGCTTGCAATGCGCCAGCTTGGGCATCATCATAATCCTGTTTACTGACCGCATTAATGGCAACCAGCGCTTTATAACGATCGGCACGAGCCCGCGTCTGGGTCAATGCCGCTCGAGCTTTTGCAAAACCCGCTTTCGCGCTATCATAATTTGCTTGCAAAGGTGCCGAGTCAATTTGAAACAGCACATCGCCTTCTTTGACCTGGGATCCTTCATTAAACATCCTCTTAAGAAGAATGCCTGTTGCCCGCGCCCTAACTTCGGCAACTCGCACGGCATCAATCCTTCCGGGAAGTTCTGCTGTTACAGGCAAGGTTTGGGAACTGATTGTCACCACCCCGACTTCCGGCGTTGGAGGCTGCATCGGCGCGTTTTGCTTAGGGGCACAACCAGCCACAACAACCCCAAGGAACAAAGCCAAAATCGATATTTTGAATGTTTTATAAGATTGCATATTTAACTATTCCCTTCCTTAATATTACCTTTAAAACGGTCAACCAATTTTTCCAGGATCGTTAAATATTCTTCCCTTTCCCGGGCAGAGACCCGGCTAAAAACCTGCATAAAAGCTTTGCGCCGCTGCCGGTAGACCTCCAGCAGAATCTTCCTTCCTTTAGCGCTTAAAGCAACGAATACCGTACGCCGGTCTTCTTTCCCGTGTTCACGGATGACAAAGCCTGTCCTAACCAATCGATCAATAATGGCGGTCACAGCTGAAAATTTAACTTTAAGGGCATTAACCAGGGTATGCATCTTGCAATGACCACAGGTCGAGAGGCATTCTAAAACCAAAAGCTGGGTGGTGGTGATGTCCCTGCGGGTTAAAGTGCTGTTCTCATAGCAGCCCAACTCAATTTTTAATTTGGGGACAAGTTTGATCATACGGTCCCCGAATTCATCCAGCCTTAATGTGCTCATACGCACCCCCTAAATATTTCACTATGTGAAATATTCTACTAATTAAATATACACTATGATAATTAAATTGTCAATGGGGAAAGTCTTAGAAATTTTGGGAAATTAGTCTTCAGAAAATGTTACGGATGGCCTATAAGGATAAATCCCACCATTTGTTGAGTCGTAATATATCACCTGTGACACATCAAAAATAACGCGTATCTTGTGATCAGCAACCCCATTTTTAATTGTTATGGGCGTGGAAAAAGTATTTGTTTGTTCTCCAGGCGCCTGTGGTGCTGTAATAGTACATGGCGCTTGTAATGCTGAATTCGTTGTCACAACGCACTCACCATTTGTAAGAGTACCCGTTGTATAATAAGTTATACCACCGTTTGTATCACTGCCGCTTATAACGAAATCAGCCGAAGGTGTGACTTTTACACTGGTATAAGTTCCGTCAGACAGAGTGGCGCCGCTGATGAAATTTCCCGCGACTTGGCCGGAGTCCACCGCGGCAATATCAATCGTGCTGGATGCCTGATTAATAGTAGTACAACTCCCATCCGCCTTACAAATTTTAGAATTGCTTACTGTCACCTTATAAACAGTCGCGGGACCAAACGCGAATGCCCGTGGGATAAATAGTAAAACCGCCGTTATCAATACCATGCTTGTCAGAAAGGTTTTATTCATAAAGACGGCCTTATTTTCTGCCTGCTTCAATAGTCAATCCGCTTGACTTCGATTTAATGGATTTTATCACCGTAATATCAAAATCCCTGACCACTCTATCAAGGACTCTATCGCGCAGGTTGATCTTGGGATATGCGGCCGACGAACCTTTGATGTCATTGATAATATCATGCAGAGAAAATGAAGTAAACGCCAGCGTCACGGCACCCTCAAACCGGTAGTCAATATCCCTTGTCTTATTATCATGAAGCACGGTAAAATCAAGCCTGGTATATTTAACCGGTGTGTATTCCATTCTGGCTTGCCAGCCTAATTTATTATTGAAATGTTCGAAATTATACCAATTCCCTCCGCCGTAAACTTTAAGGAATGATAAATAGGGTAAGGGCCCGCCAAATTCCCAATCAAATCCATTGGCCACTTTCTCATAAGAATAATTTGACGCGTCCTCTTGAACAAGACGCCTGTGTGAAATCCCTATATAGGTATTGATACGGCCCTCAAGCCCCCTGTCGCTCATCGCCTCGAAACCCACGCCGGCCCTGCTATGCCGATGCAAATCCTGGTAGTCATAAAATGAGTTTATCCCCAACAGGTAGGAGTCCGCGAATATTTTTCTTAAACCAAAACCGATGTTATAGGTAGGCCTGCCGAGTGTTTCTGAGATTCTCGACTGATTAAACAAGACAACGTCTTTGTCCTGCGTTCCCAGAAGCGGTTGAACAGTCTCAAAGAAATAATCGGTTTTCTGGTCGGTCCCTGCTTCTATGGCAAAGTTAGTGCGCTTAACCCAATCTGGAATTTCTATAGGATCGTTGCTTTTAACCGCGGCCAGAGTATTCGTAGTTGTAGTTGAGGATTGATTAAGGGCTAAATCAATGGCCTGATCGTGGGATAATGCCGGGTCAGATGCCGTTGCGGCATTCGTCACTTTGGCCAAAAGAATGGAAAAAATGATTACAAAAAATGATAGGAATATCTTTTTTGACATCTCCGTCCTTTTTTACTGATTAGTGGAATTTTAGTAAATAAAAATTCTCGTGTCAAGGGGAAAGTCTATTTTTTTCTTCCAAAGCATCCGTCAGAAGTTTTTCATGCTTGTGCTTTCCTTCAAAGCGTGACATGATGCTGTAGAAGCAAGGAACCACATAAAGCGTAAGCGCGGTCGAAAAAATCACGCCGCCGATAACAGCGATGGCCATGGGATTGCGGCTCTCTGCCCCCGGGCCAAAGGCCAGGCTAGCCGGAATAGCACCCGCAATAGTGGCCACCGAAGTCATCAGGATAGGCCGCAAGCGGATGGGACAAGCTGTCAGAAGAGCCTTGTGGATAGACGGTTCCCCTCTTTCTCTTACTTGGTTCGTGAAATCCACCAATAGAATCGAATTTTTCTTAACGATCCCCATAAGCAGGATCAAACCAATGACACTATAGATGTTGATTGTTCGATGTGTAATAAATAATGCCATGAGCGCGCCGGACATACTAAATGGAAGGGCCATCAGCACCGAAAGAGGATCAACGAAGCTGTTAAACTGCGAAGCCAATACCATGTATGCTACGATAATACCCAACAAAAGGACCCAGACGAGACTCCGAAGGGATTCAGCGAATGTTTGTGAACTTCCGGTCAAGGTGACATGGTACTCCGGCGGCAGGATATGCTTGGCAATATTCTGGGCCGCCAGTAAAGCTTTTTGCTGGGATTCCCCTGCCTGAACATTAGCATAGACGGTGATTGACCGTTCACGGTTACTGCGCCAAATCGCAACCATGGATTCTTTTTCCTTCATGGTAATTAGATTGGAAAGCGGCGTTAACTCGCCTCGATTGTTGCGAACAAAAAGGCCATTGACCTTAGTACGTGGATCTTCCTTACTATCTTCCAACTTCAAACGAATGTCGTAACGGTGACCGCCTTTCTCATAAGTACCGACTAAAACTCCGCCAATCATAGCCTCTACATCTTGGGAGATGCTGGCGATACTGACCCCGTATTCAGCCGCTTTCTTGCGGTCAGGCACAATTTGAAGCTCAGGCTGTCCGAGAGAATAATTGGTGTCAAGATCCGTGACTAAACCGGTTTTTTCTAATCCATCCATTATTTGTTTCGAATAATTTGCCAGCTTGTCCCAATCCGGTCCCTGGACCGTAAACTCCACTGGGAAACCTCTGGAGGCGGTAAAGGCCTTGGTGGAAAGGTCCTGGATCACCGCGTGCACGTCGGGGATCTTGTTGAATTTCTTTCTGCAAACCTCCATAAATTCCTGTTGGCTCAGTTCATGCCCCTTGGTTGGATCAATACCGCGCCGACCCCGTTCCTTCATTGTTACAAGCACAGAACCGCTGTTGGAGTCACCGGGAGACCCTCCTCCCACCTGCATGACGTAACGATCAACCTCGGGCCTCTTCGAAAGAAATTTTTCAACTTCACTAAATTTTAAATCCGAATAAGGAACTGCCGAACCAACCGGGGTTTTAAGCCGTATATTAAACCGGCTCTGGTCCTGGGTGGGAGCAAATTCCTTGTTAAGAAACAAAAGCACCGAGAAACTCAAGGCAAAAACTATCAGTGCCGCGACAATCACCTTCACGCGATGATTTAAAGCACGCTCAAGTGAACCAGCATAAAGGTCACGGGTCTTGTTCATCAGCCATTCAACCCCTTGACCGAAGCGTGTCGTCCGTTTTCCGATATCTACAAACTGCGAACAACGCATGGGGGTCAAGGTCAAAGCTTCTACAAGAGACAATAATACCGCCACTGTGATGGTCACGCCGAACTGGAAGAAAAATTTTCCAATGACACCGCTCATAAAAGCCACCGGCAAAAAGATTGCCACGACGGAGACGGTCGCGGCCATGGCCGCGAAGGTGATTTCCTTGGAGCCATCCAAGGCCGCCAAGATTCTACTTTTACCCTTTTCCCGGTGGCGAATGATATTTTCCAACACCATGATGGCATCATCCACCACGATGCCTATGGAAAGGCTAAGGCCCAGCAAGGTAAAGGTATTCAGAGTAAACCCCGCGAAATAAAGCACAATAAAAGTGCCAACGATCGAGGTGGGGATCGCCAGCAGAACGTTCAGGGTTGATGTCCAGGAGCCCAGGAACATCCAACAAACCAGTCCGGTCACAAGGGCAGAGAGCAGCAGTATGAAATATAACTCATGCACTGCTTGTTCAGTATAGCGAGTGCTGTCAAAATTGATGCTCAACTTCATGCCCTTGGGCAAGCCTTTCTGGACTTCCGCGACACGGGCCCTAACAGCTTTGGCCACCGCGACGGCGTTAGACCCTCGTTGCTTGAGAATATTCAACGCAACACAGGGTGTCCCCATGGCGCGGCTGACCCTTAAAGCATCGGCCATACCTTCCTCGATCCGCGCAACTTGTTTTAAGTGAATCGGAATATAGTTCGGCGCGCCGCCGCGCTGATTAATGACCAAGTTACCAAACTCCTCGATCGTTTTGGCCTCTCCCATGGTACGGACGTTTAATTGAGTCTTTCCGCTATCCAATTGGCCAGCAGGACCTTCCAGGTGCTCGTTCTGGATCGTGCTAATAATGTCATTAACCGAAAGCGCGTAAGAGTTAAGGGCTTTCTCATTGACCCAAATACGCAAATTGGGATCGCGGTAACCGCCCAGGGTAATGTCACCGACTCCTGCCACCGTCGAAAAATCATTCTTAATACGATCATTCGTATATAACATCAGGTCCTTAAGAGGATACTTATCGCTCTCTAAGGTCAAGAGCATGATCGGCTGGTCTTCAGGATTCGATTTACGAATAGTTGGTGAAGTGATTGTTTTAGGGAGCCTCTGTAAGACGGAGTCAACTTTAGCCTGGACGTCTTGGACCGCCAGATCAATATTACGGTCTAATTCGAATTCAATTGTTACTGTCCCTTCACTGTCTTCCGATTCAGAGGTGACGCTGCGGATGCTCTGAATACTCATTACCGCATCCTCGACGATATCGACAATAGAGGTTTCAATGACCTCCGGGGCCGCTCCTTCCAAACGGATGTTGACGGAAACCACGGGATAATCCACATCCGGAAGCTGGCTGATCCCCATGCGCATAAAGGAGATCCCGCCGAATACGA
>Ga0209824_10000040_pt1 | contig 101214 bp, 101 predicted proteins | sample VDWuncwatermetaG_FD_184124 | JGI IMG/M metagenome (GOLD analysis project Ga0209824, IMG submission 184124) | Wastewater microbial communities from Netherlands to study Microbial Dark Matter (Phase II) - VDW unchlorinated drinking water (SPAdes)... ... | reverse complement strand
AGTTGGAAAAACTATTGTTGCCATTATTAAGCGCAACAGTCCATACAGATACTTCAGGGGAATTGTGAGGATCCCGTACCATAAGGTCGGTTAAACCATCACCATTAAAGTCGCCGGTAAGTCGCTCATAACCAGTACCTACACCAAACCCGCTTATCTGTGCTCCGCCTAATTGAGAAAAACTGTTATTGCCAGTATTTAACGCAACGAAATAAGCGCCATCAATAGGACGACAGATAGCAATATCGGTTAAGCCATCGCCGTTAAAATCTCCTGTAAAAGGAATCTCACCGGCCTGTCCAAAACCGCGCATCCATTCGCCGGAGTTGGAAAATGAATTAGTATTGTTGGAAGTGTAAATAAAATTTGTGCTTGGCAAAGAAGAACTCTCATCAGAACCGTATTGGGTTATAGAAATTAATTCTGAACGCTGTGTCCCTTGGCTGTAAGAATAATTAAGAATGTATTTGCGGATTAATTTATCTTGGCCTGAGATTTTGACCTTCGAATTGATTTCTCTTAAGCGTTTGGCTGTGGCTATGGGGAAGCGGGTGCGGTTAGAAGAACTTACATCAGTCCTGTCTTCATAAACATATTCAACATCTGCGAATGCCGGACTTCCTGTTATTGAATTTCCGGTATAATAAATATGCTGTGGGTATATCTGATTTTGGTCCTTGAAATAGGTTATGGTCATATAGTTGCCATTTATGTCTTCGACCCTATCCAGACACCGCTTAAACATTATAGATGTATTGCCTGGGTCATACTGTTGTGAAGGTTGACTTTGGCCAAAATAATATTTGATGCCTTTTTTGTCTGTAATCACCCAGCCACTTGAGCCGTTATATTCAATTTTCATCAAGGAGCCTTCAATTTTGGGACGGTAAAGATTACCTCCGATATTTACTAATTCCTGGCTTGAGCCCTGTTGGGACAAGACAAAAGTATCCGAAGAGTCGTTGTAGGTGGGTATGCCTTTTTTGGTGGAGCGCTGAATAGAACCCAAATCCAAACTCCAACCAACCCCAAGAATTCCATTGGGTAAGCTGGAGTTATACGCGAGGATAAGATTGGGCTGGATACCTTTTCTACCCGGCGGAATTTCAATAGGAATAGTAAGCGACGCGGTTCCGGTGGTGGGCTCAACCTGAAAATTTTCCGTGGATTTAAATGCCTGACCGCCGCCGGTAGTGGCCATTAAAGTTGATTGAAATGCAGTAGTTGTTTTTTGCTTATCCGCAGGCGGAGGCGAGGATGGCTTTTGCGTATCGGCAGAAGAATCCTCAATGGGGGCCGGTGCAGTTTCCTCTGCCGAAATTGAATCGGTACTTGGTTTTGTTGTAGCTAGCGCCGAATCATAAAAACAGAAAAGGGAAACCAAAACCACAACCATATAAATACTTTTTCTCATCTGACACCTCGCTTTTAATAGGTTAAGGTTGAGGTTAAGGCTGGGAATTTGATTTTCTGAAAGAGGCAATCAAAGAATTCAATTCTCTCCATATTTCTTCTATCAAAATATTATTTTAACTAAATTCTGAATTTGAAAAATAACCAACGCTTCGACCATAGATCAAATGATTTTTGGTCTCGGTTAATGAACCTCTCGCATCATAATATAAATTCAGTTTCTTCTTTATGTGCTCCATCCCGAAACCCTCCGCAATATTTCCCGAAACGGATAGCGCTGAACGCCTAATCTGCGAGGCCAGACCGTAATCTTCCCTTTTAGGTAACTTCTCGGTTAAGGAAAAAATTTTAACGGCCAAATCCATTGCCTTATACCAAACCGGCATTAACTCGAACGACTTATAATTCACCTTTTACTTAGCCTTAACCTTAGCCTCAGCCTTTATGGTAAAACTATCCAATACTACCTTTGCTATTTGCGCCTGGACTTCTTTATTCAGCGGCTTCACAATCTCATACCACTTCTGGTCTTTGCCTTGCATCTTGGGCATAGCTACGAATAAACCTTTTTCCCCTTCGACAATGCGTACGCCTTTAAGCACAATAGATTCATTAATTGCGACATCAACAAATGCCTTGACCGCACCGTCATTCTCAAGCCGATGCAATCTTTCAACTTTGAAATTTAATACCTCTGACATTTTATCCTCCTATTTGTTGATTAAAATATGCTAACAGCCGTGGACTGAAATTTTCTTATTTAACTGTGGTTTTACTCGAAAAACATTTACCGCAAGGCTCCAATCCTTTGCCTTTAGCATCGGCTAGAGAAATCGCTGAAGTCTTTCTTTTAGCAATCAGATTGCAATCCTGGTGATGGTATTTCTTTCCGTTTGCGGTGACAAAAACCAGGTCTTCGTTATTATTTTTAATCTGTTCTTTCCCGATACACCTACTGCAAGGGGTTAAGCCCTTGGCCATTGCATCTTGTTCGGTGATCTTCTGGGTCTCTTTGTTGGCTATAAGCGGGCAGTTTTCCGAATGGTATTTGCCTCCCTGTTTGGTGATGTAGACATCGGCAAAAACCGTGCTGGCAAATAACAAAGTGACTCCCAAAATCACTAAGACAAACTTCTTAAACATCTTTTCCTCCTTCTTATTTAAACAGCCTACAGCCGTTAGCATATTCATAATTTATTTCTTTTAAGTGATTTGGTTAAATATCCTCCGGTAAGCCCGTCGATTAATGCGGTCAGTTCCTGTAGGCGCAATTCCCTATCCATCTTTTCGGCCTCGCTTGGAGGCGGCGCTGAAACTAATTCCATTTGTAGCCTGCGCCTTTCAAAATACAGCCTGGTAAGTTCGTTGATAATATCATCGCGTAATTCCACCATTAATTTGGAGCGCGAATCAATTGATGTCTGATCATTATTCCAGATTAATTCACCTACATCCCATTTCAGACTAACGCCCCAATCCTGAGGACCTACCGCAGTTCTATCATAGGTAGCGCCGAGGGCGGTGGTCACCGTTCGATCAAAATCGAGGCTGACCTCTGGCATTATGGCTTTTATTTGAGCCTGCCTGCGCCAATTTTTTATTTTTTCCGGCGCTACCTCTGCATAATTTATCGCTTCTTTTTGTAATTCCTGTATGGTTGGTTCATCCCCAAAACTGAGCTGAGGATTTGACGAAGGAGAGAATGAACGGGCGGCATCCTCCGTGGCTAATTTAAAGATGCCGCCCTTTGCTGCCAACCAAATCCTACCCTCAAAATCTTGACTTATGGCATTCGTCTCTTCTATAACCAATCCCTCATATAATTGCTGCCAACGCCCATTGGTAAAAACATATACCCCGCGACCGGTTGCGGCAAATATTTCTTTTTTATTAGAAATTAAAATGTCCCTGATATCTTTATTTTTTAATCCTATTGAGGGGAAGTTCCGCCAGCTTTCACCCTTATCTTCAGTAAACACAACGCCATTTATAGTTGCCAAAAACAATCGCCAGGGATTTTGGGGATCAATCACAATTTTATTTATTCTTGACTGGCCTAAAACACTATCTGCCTCAATATCTCCACCGCCATTGCCGTTTTCCTTTGCCTCACCAGTTAAACTTACCAAAATTCTGTCCCATTCTCCCAGGGTTTTACCTTTTCGGTAAATTCCATCGCTGGTAACCAAATAAATTTCGTCTTTATGAAAGGCGATATCGATTATTTCAAGATTTTTGGAAATACCCGTTGCACCCTGCCAAGTTTTCCCTTTATCGAAACTTAAAAATAGCGCTTTCCTAGTGCCTAAAAAAATTATGCCTTGGTTAATTCTTACGCAAAGGCATTCCTCTTCCAATTGCCCCATTCCGGTAAAAATCTTTTTCCAGGACTTGCCTAGATTCCAACTCGCATATAAACCTTCTGAAGTGGCGGCATAGATTTCATTTACCGCATCGGGATTAAAACTTAAGTAGCTTATCTTTTTTCCAGCACCAATTCCCAAAACCTCTTTCCAGCTATTACCAGCATCATCTGATTTGTAAACCGCCCGGTCAGTTCCTGCGAAAATAATATTTTTGTCTTTGGGATGGACGGCCAGACAACGCACATCTTGCTCTTTAATACCTTGATAGTAATCTTGCCAAGAAATATCTAATGAGGGCAGACCAAAAAGATTGGGGGTTTTTAGAATCAGCAGAACCACTATTAACACTAATAGAAAACTTCTTATTTTCATAACTTCGGTAACCTTTAAAGACCTCTGGCATTTCTTGATTAAAAGGATAGCACATATTTGATTAAATGTCAAATAATATTTGATAAAATGTCAAAATAATTTGTGTCCCATAACTTGTTGTTACTAAATATGATGCAGTTGATTATCCTTGCGATGTCGGCTTTATAATCTTTTCATTGATTAAATTATTTCCAAATTCACAAAATTATCTTGACAAAAAATCAAAGATATGGTAGGCTTTTTCTAAGGAGTTAAGATGAAAATCGGGGAAAAAATCAAAAGGCTGCGAAAGGGCAAGGGTATATCGCTAACGCAATTGTCCAAGGCCAGCGGAGTGGCGCTGGCAACCTTAAGCCGGATGGAACACCAAAAAATGGTGGGCACCTTAGAATCCCACATCAATATCGCCAAGGCGCTGGGGATTAATCTTACCGATTTATACTCTGAGGTCACTGCCGAACAAAAAGAATCCGCCCCGCCTTCTTCCGGGGTTGAAAAGGATGTTTTTGTCCATAATGACAAGTCTTCCTTTGAAATCTTAACCAACCAGATATTTAACAAGCGAATGATGCCAGTCTTGATCAAATTAGAACCGGCGGGAAGAACGGCAATAGAACAGGCAGGGGCGCAAACAGAAAAGTTTACTTATGTTTTAGGAGGAAAGGTTGAGCTATATATTAATAATATAAAATATTCCTTAAATAAGGGCGAATCGCTTTACTTTGATGGCTCTCTCCCTCACTATTATAAGAATGGCGATAAGCTGGCGGCGAGGATATTGTGCGTCTGCACTCCGCCCTCTTTGTAAACATGGAGGCAAAATGAAATCAAAAATTTTGATTTGCGACGACGAATTGGGGGTCCGGGAATCTTTGAAGTTGATTCTGGAAGAGAAATACGACTTGACCGAGGCGTGTGATGGCGCGGAATGTCTGAAGGTCCTAAAAGATAATCCTCAAATTGCAGCGGTATTGATAGATATTAAAATGCCGCGGATAAACGGGCTGGAAGTTTTGAAACAAATTAAATCCGCAAACCCCAAGGTTAAAGTAATTGTGGTAACCGGGTACAGGAGTGTGGAGACTGCGCAGGAAGCGATTAATCGCGGCGCGAGTGACTATGTGATAAAGCCTTTTGCCGGAAAAGATATTCTTGACGCAGTAGAAAAAGCTCTGAAGTAACGCCTGCCTATTAAATCTTCCCCTCTTTATACAATTCAATTAACGCCACAGCGATTTTGGGATGGAATTGCTTGCCGATATTTCTTTCTATCTCGGCAATGGCCTCTTTGCTGGAAAAGGCTTTGCGGTAGGGCCGGTCGGTGGTCATGGCATCGTAGGAATCGGCAACCGAAATTATCGAGGCAATCAAGGGGATTTCCTCTCCCTTTAATTTCTCCGGATAACCCATGCCGTCATACCTTTCGTGGTGGTATTTCACGCCCTTGATGCATTCGGAAAGTTCCTTTATGGGCTGCAGAATAGTTACGCCCTTAGAAGGATGCTCGTGGATAATCTGAATTTCCTCGGGGGTAAGTTTTTCTATTTTATTCAAAATCATTTCCGGGATGCCAATCTTACCGATATCGTGCAACAGGCTGGCGATTTGCAGATTCTCCAGGAAGTTATCCGGCACGGGGAATGCGCGGTCTAAAATCAACCTGCCTGCAATCCCCAAAGACAATTTGGTTACCCGTTCGGTATGGCCGCGGGTATACAGGTCCTTGGCTTCAATGGCAGCTGCCAGGGCGATAGTGGTGTGGATAAACAAGTCGCGGTTGTGGTCCAGTTGATTGCGCAGGTCTTCAAATAACTGGGCGTTACGTATGGCCATGGCCACGTCGGAAGCCAGGGCGGAAAAGAAGTCCAACTCCTCATGGTCAAATTTCTCGCCGGAATTCTTCTCTCCCAACAACAGTATGCCTAAAAGGTTATTCTGGAAATAACTGGGGATGCAGACCTGCGCCTCAAACATCTGCATCTGTTCGCTAACGTCGTGCAAGAGCCCTTGCATATCCTCGCCGTTTTTTAGGACGCTCTCCTTCCAGATTAAATTACTAATCTCGCCATAAACCAGGGCGCCGTTTTCAGAATTTAATAACTTATTCCTTTCGGTAGTAAAAAAACGGATTAAGGCGCTGTTAGGGTCTACCCGGGCAAAACCGGGTGGAATCTTTAAACCGGTCTCCCCCCGCGAAATGGTCAAAACATAGCTATTTTTCTCTTTATTGTAAAGGAGAATGGCTGCATGCTTTACATTTACCTTGCGCACAATCATGCGCACAATCATTTTGATAAGAATCGCGGGCTCATGGATTAAAATCATGCTGCGGGAGGCGGATTCAAGCTCTTTTTTGTAATCAATCATGGGCATGGTATCTGGTTATTGGATTTCCTTTAAGACGATTTTCTCCAGCTCCTCCAAGATTAACGGTTTGTGGATATAGGCGGATGCGCCCAGCGACTTTGCCTTATCCAACGCCTCTTTTTCTTCGACGCCGGTAACCATGATAACCTTGACGTTTGAATCAAATTCGCGGATTTTCGCGAGGACATCCAGGCCGTTCATTTCATCCATGCGGATATCCAACAGGATAAGGTTTGGCTTTTCGTTTTTGGTTAGGGTAATGGCCTCCCGGCCGTTGGCCGCGGTCAGGCAATCGATTTTCCTTTTGGCGAAAAAACTCTTGGCAAAATCACGGATATCTTGTTCGTCGTCGACGATTAGAAGTTTACTCATGCAAAACCTCGCTTTCTTAAGTTCTCGATAGCGGCAATTCTATTATAAACGTGGTCACCTCTTTATATCTCGACTCAACATGAATTGTTCCGTTATGTCCGGTGATGATTTTCTGGATAACATACAACCCCAAACCGGTTCCTTTTTTGCTGGAGGTCTTGGTGGTGAAAAACGGGGTAAAGATTTTGGACATATCTTCGGCCTTTACGCCTACTCCGTTATCGGAAAATCTTATTTCCATAGTGCTGTCAGCAACTGCGGCGGAAATGGTAATCTTACCCTTGTAATCTGGTTCATGTAATTCATCTTTGCGCTGCATTGTCGCATCGTAGGCATTATCAATCAGGTTAAAGAAAACTTCCTGCAATTGGGTAAAGTTTCCGCGGACAGGCGACAAATCCTGGGAAAATTCGCGGACCACATCAATATAGCTGAGCTTAACCTTGTATTGAGCCATTTCCAAAGAGGCGGTGACCAACTGGTCCAGATTAATGGGTTCAAAACCCGCATCACCTGGACGGGAATATTTAAGCATCCCTTTTACCACTTCTCCACCCTGCTTGACGTTGTCCTGTACTCTTTCCAAGGCGTTTTTGATAGTATTAAGAAGTTCTTTGATGTCCTGGGGATAGGGTTTATCCCAGGCTAATTTTAAAGTATCCAGAGTATCTCCGGCGATAAACCCCAAGGCCTGTAATCTATTACTAATCTGATGCGAAAGGCCGTTGGCCATAGTTCCGATGGTGGCCATTTTTTCCGCCTGGAATAATTGCTCCTGAGTTTTCTTGACATCCTCGTAGAATTTGGCGTTTTCAATGGCGAGGGCTGCCTGATTTGCCAATACGGAAAAGACCACCAGGTCATCCTGGCTGTAGAGTTTGCCGGACATTTTTTCTCCTAAAACAATAAAACCTACCAGGCCTTCGCCGGCAAAACTGGGCACCACTACCGCAGCATCTATCTGTTTCATCTGCGCTTCTACATCAGCCAGGGATGAATCCTGATAATCTTGCAGGCGCTGTTTTATCTCTTCATAAACTAAGGGCTCGCGCTCAACTAAAAGTTTTTGGATTAATGCCGATTTGGCGGGAATAACCATGCCCACCTTGCCCTTGCCCCGGTCGCGTACCGCCTGCAGTATATAGGAGTTTTTATTTTCATCAAAAAGATAAACCGCGCCGTTTTTCAAACGCACGGTGCGGGTTACCACATGCACGATTAAATTGAGCAATTTATGCAAATCGCGGATGCGGTTCATCCCGGTAGATGCCTGCCGCAAGGTACTCTGATAGGCCCTTTGCTCTCTTAAAAGGCGATCTTCAGCGCGCTTTTGAATGTAAAGATAAATAAACGGGCCAGCAGTGGCCAAAACCGTGGAACTTATCAAGGGAATAATCCACCATTGATTGCCAAAAATGGCGATCAACCTCGCCTGCATGCCGTAAGCGATGACAAAAGGAATGCCTAAAACTAATGAATAGACAGCAACAAAAATTCCGGTACGGGTTACTGCTAACGTAATGTCCATTAAACGATAACGGACAATGGCGTATGTTAATATAATCGGATAAATTAACATAAAAACAAATCCGAAAGGGAAAACATTTATCCCATAATTACCAAAATAATCTACTGTGCCCATTACACCAAATATTGAGCCAAAAAGAATATATTTTATTCTTATGCGCTGTATAGCGTTAAATTTGCTATCCTTTCGTAAAAAAGCAAATAGCAAATTTATAATCGAAAAAGTAAATAATGAGTTGAAAAATAATAAAAAGATTGGGTGGAGAAACAAGGAAGCCCTTGGATAATATCCCCAAGGATATTTGTAGAGGCCTGTGATTAAAGGGAGGCAAGAAAAATTTAAGATTACAAAACATACTCCTAATATATAGTTAAAAAATACAATAAACTTATCTTTTTTTCTTTCAAGAAGAAAGAATATAAAAGCATAAAAACCACAAGGAATAAAAGTTATGCCAATGTAACCAATTTTAAACCAAAATAATTTTAATGCTAAATTAACAATGTTGTATGCGATGGCGAAACTAAATAACCACAATGAAATAAAAAAACCGAAAGTTGCGAAAGTTAGATTTACTTTTGACTTTTTATTCTTTAAATAGACGAAAAAGTTAAAAAATAAAACTAGAATTGCAGCAACAAATAATAGGACGCTCTGGTAATTCATAATTTCTTACCCTTAAATACATATGTGGAATTTCTATTTTTAATTTTGATAAAACTAACTTTGTCGCAATAATGAAAAGTCCTAATATAATATAGGTCATCAATAAGTGGATACTGAAAATTGTACTTTTTCAAAATTTTGTTAGTTTTATCTGCCGTATATGAAGCTTTGTAGTTGAGATAGGGAATAAAAGGGCCAATTATTTCTTTCTGAACTGGGGTGAACTTATTTAAATCGAAATCCTCAAGATTGACCCATTTAGGATTTTTATATCCGAAGAAATCAGAAGCAAGTTTCATAAAGTTGTAACACAAGACATCATGCGGATTTATTATATGATAAGTCTCATTCTTATTCTCGTAGCTAGCTAAAATATAAATAGCTTTTGCTAGGATATCTACTGGAATTAAATTGTGTTTAACATCCAGGGAAGCGGGTACTTCCTTAAATAAACCCAAAGAAAACAACTGTAATAGTTGGTAAAACATTTTAAAATTAGAAGTTTCTCCGGTTAAGTAGTCGCCAGTAATTATGCTGGGCCTAAAAATAGCAATTTTAAATCTTCCTCTTCTATTTTCCTCAATTAATAATTCTGCATCAAACTTGCTTTGTTCATAAGTATTATTAAATCCTTGGCCTTGATTTATATTATCATTTTCACTAAAAAATCCATTTTTATCTCCGATAACAAAGGTAGTGCTGATGTAATTAAAATTTCTTAATCTTTCGCATTTTTTTGCAAATTCGAGTACATTCTCAGTCCCCCTAACGTTAACTTTTCTTGCTTCTTCTAAAGGAATCCTAAAGCCAGTGAGTGCCGCGCAATGATATATTGTGTCTATTTTATTAAATTCATCTTTTAACAAATTCTCTTCTTGAGATAAGCCATTTATTGTTACGTCTCCATTTATAACTTTAATACGATTTAATATTTTCTTATCGAATTTATTTTTGAGAATTTGCTTAATCAGCGTTTCGGTTCTTCGCTCTGAAACTTTTTTATTTTCCCCTCTAATTAATAAAATTACATCGGCATTTTCCTTTTCTAATATAATCTTCAAAATATGTGAACCCAATAAACCAGTTGCACCAGTTATAAATATGTTTTTTTTACTTTTCATCCTTAAGTTATCGGCAATTCGACCGCAAACCCTGTCCCTTCATTCAATTTGCTTTCTACTTTTATGCTTCCTTTGTGTTCTTTTATAATACCATAAGTTATAGAAAGGCCTAAACCGGTTCCCTTCTCCTTTGTCGAATGAAACGGCTCGAAGATATGAGGAAGAAGCTTGTCGGGGATGCCGGTGCCGGTATCTTTAACACAGATGGACACACCTGCCTGCCGGCAAGGCAGGGATTTCTCTCCACGCTGATTTTCGCGGATTGAGGTTGAAACGGTTAAGGTGCCGCCGGAAAGCATGGCGTCGATGGCGTTGAGAAATAGATTTAAGAATGCTTGTTTCATTCTGTTGGGATCAATCTTCATTGTAAGTGATGGATTCACATCTTGACGCGGATTACCGCTGATTTCTTGTGGATTTTCGCGCCCGCCTGCCGGCGAGGCAGGGATATTTAATCCGCGGCCATCCGCGTTGGATAATCCGCGTATATCCGCGTCAACAGATTCGCGTGTATCCGCGTTAAAATCTTTAACGACTTTTATGCTGTGCTTAATGAGGTCATTGCTTAGTAACTCCAAAGTATCATCCAGCAACTTATGAATATCTACTTCTTCCAGTTTTAACGGCGCGGGCTTGGCAAATTCCAGCAATTGATGGACTAAATTATCAATACGGCCAACCTCGGTGCCGACAATTTTAGAAAATTTAGCTAAAAATTCCGGGTCTTTTATCTTTTCCGGCAGGTATTCGCTAAAGGTCTTAAGCGCGGTTAGGGGATTTTTAATCTCATGCGCCATACCGGATGCCAAAGCCGCCACTGCCTTAAGGCGCTCGGATTTCTCTAATTCCTGTTTTAATAATTCATTTTCCTGGGAAATTTGGAGAGGAGTTTTACCTAAGAAAATCTGGTCAGCCATGCCCTGAATTCTGTTTTTTAGAGGATTGAATAACAACGCTATTACAAAAGCATAAAAAATACTAACAAGTATCGAACTATAGCCTATTACTCCCTTTAAAAAATACTCCGTTAAAAAAACAAATATTAAATAGAAAGAGGCAATACAGGCGGCGAGTACAGAATAAACAAAACTTTTTTGAATTATAATTTTGACATTAAAAAAGCTATATTTAAATATGATATAAGCTAATATAACAACATAGAATGGTATCAAAAAATTACCGTAAGGATAAATATTCAAGTTGAAAACTGGCAAGAAATTCATAACTCCGCCACCGAAACCAAAAGTTTTGGCTAATAAAAAAAGTAAATATTGTTTGTCTCTTTTGTTAATATAAAATTTTGCTAATAAAAAAGGGCCAATAAACGCAAAGCAAACCCAAATAAGAAAAGAGACAAAAAAAACTATCCCTCCTTGGATATAGTAGAAGGAATTAAACATAAATTTTAAGTCCTTAAAAACAGCTCCATTTATCATAAGAATCAAAAAAACTATACCTTGAAAATAACTGAAAAATAAAAGAGATTTGTTAGAAGTTGAAGTCAAAAGAAAAACAACATGCAAAAAGAAAACCGGTATAAATAATACGCCCGCGTACGAAATAAACCACCAGTTATAAGCTGATAGAGAATTTTTACTACTCGAGGCCATAAAAGCTCCCAGACCCCATATGCCTATAGATATAACATCCAAGGAATAAAGTGTACTTAACTTTGTCTTGCCATAAAGGATTAGAAAAAGCGCTAGAGGAAAACAAGTCAAGACAATTAAGAGATTGGATATGGCAAAGGGATGTAAATTAAAGGTGTTAAGCATTGTACTTCCTTAGTGCAACACACGCGTTATTGCCCCCGAATGCCTGCGAATTATTTAAAACTATCTTAACCGCCTGTTTACGTGCCTTGTTCGGTACGCAATCTATGTCGCAATCGGAATCGGGAGTTTTATAATTTATCGTCGGCGGAATTATGCCTTCTTTTATAGTTAAGCAGCAGACAATGGCTTCAATGGCTGCTGCAGCTCCCATGGTGTGGCCAAGCATTGATTTAATGGAACTTATGGGAATTTTTTTATAATTCTTAAATACCTTTTTTATGGCAGCGCATTCGACCTTGTCATTAGTAGGCGTGCCGGTGCCGTGGGCGCTAATGTAATCTACCTGCTCGGGTTTGATATTTGCTGCCTTTAATGACTTGTCTATACAGCGGCTTACTCCTTCTACTGAGGCAGCAGTCATATCCTGAGCATCACAAGACAAACCATATCCTAACACCTCCGCGTAAATTTCGGCTTTTCTTTTTAAGGCGCTCTCTAAATTTTCCAAAACCAGCATTCCTGCGCCTTCACCGACCAGCATCCCTTTACGATTTTTGTCAAACGGCTGGCAAATTTTCGGTGCCACGGCAAAAAGCCGTGAAAATCCGGTTAAATTGAGCCTTGTAAATGCATCGACACCACCAGCCAGCATAGCTTCCACCCTTCCCGTCTTAATGAAATCAAAGGCATAGCCAATTGAGTAGTTACCTGCAGCACAAGCATTGGAGAATACAAAACTTAAGTTCCTTAATTTCAGAGTAACCGCTATGTTCGATGCAATAACATTAACAGGATAATCTTGTATAAGTTCGGGACTAATACTATCTAATTTCTTATTAAACCAAGCATTGTTTATTGCTTCCAAAACCAGCGCTTCGCCCATGGTAGTCCCAACACAAACTCCAGTTTTTATCTTGGTCAAGTCTTTTTTGCTTAAACCAGCGTCCTTTAAAGCTAATTTACTCGCTGAAACTGCTAACTGGGAGGCGCGACCTATATTTTTGAGTTTGCGGCGGTCGATAAAATCTTCGGGATGGAAATTCTTGATTTCTCCGCCATAGTGGCGGTCGTAAGATGAGGTGTCGAAGGAAGTGATGCGGCTGATGCCTGATTTGCCTTGGATCAAATTAGACCAAAAATCCTGCCAGCCTATTCCTATTGAAGAAACTATCCCTAAGCCGGTAACTACTACTCTTCTTTCCATATGTCCTATTTAAGTCGATAGTCCACAGTCCACGGACTATCCATGTTATCATTTTAACTTGATGGTTAGGGGTGGTCAAGTTGTTTCTGAGGAAAATTTGTCGCAAGAGGTTATTATTTAAGGAGTTAAAGGCGAGATGGATTGTCTAAAACGGAAGGCTATCTATATCCGAAGGTTTTTCAATATTATGGACTGTTAACGCAGGGTCAATGCGGCGCAAAAGGCCTTTTAAAACCTTGCCCGGGCCGATTTCTCAAAAAAACGCGGATTCACGCAGATCAAACGCGGATTCACGCAGATAAATATCTGCGACCATCTGCGTTGCATCTGCGAAAATCTGCGTTAAAAAATATTGTTAAAGGATTAGAATGGCAGTGATTCAATATCGGAGGGCTTCTCAATGTTGTAGACCGTAAGAGTTGAATCAATACGCCGTAGAAGTCCTTTGAGAACTTTACCAGGCCCAATTTCTAAGAAAGTATTTACGCCTTTGGAGATGATGTAGCGGATGGAATCTTCCCAGAGCACCGAGGAGTCAATTTGTTTAAATAAATTTTGGCGGATTTGCTCTGGTTCGGTCTCGGGCAAAGCGGTAACATTACTGATAACCGGGATTTTGGGGGTAGAAATATCTGCGGTTTTTAGGACATCGGAAAAACGAAGAGCGGCGCCTTGCATTAAAGAAGAATGAAAGGCGCCGCTCACCTCTAACGCCACGACCGCCTTGGCGCCCCCTTCTTTAGCTACCTCCATTGCCCTATCCACATTTCCGTTGGAGCCGGAAATCACTACTTGCCCCGGTGCATTCAAATTGGCTACCTCTGCCCCGATGTCATCACAAATTTTGATGACCTTTTCCTTTTCCAAACCGATTATCGCTGCCATTTTTCCCGGATGGGCAATCGCCTCTTCCTCCATAAATTCCGCGCGCTGCCTGACTAAAACTATCGCCTCGTCAAAAGAAATCGCCCCGGAAGCGACCAAGGCAGAGTATTCGCCGAGGCTTAAACCTGCGGCAAATTTTACGTTAATATTTTTTGCTTTGGGATGGGATAAAAAAGTCTTTAAGACAGCGATGCTTAAGGTAAGGATTGCCGGCTGGCAGACCGTAGTTAATTTCAATAATTCTTCCGGCCCGGCAAAACAGGCGCGCTTGATTTCAAAGTTCAGTAGCTTTTCCGACCGGTCAAATATCTCTCTGGCGTGGGAAGAAATAAGGTAAAGCTCTTTACCCATTCCCACATACTGGGAGCCCTGGCCGGGGAATATTAAAGCGACATCTTTTATATTAGGCATAATGACAAATTCCAAAGCACGAATGACAAAATAATATCAAAACACAAAATTCAAATTACAAAACCTTTTGTTTTGATATTTGTCATTTGGAATTTGGATTTATTTTGAATTTTGGATTTTGGCATTTGTCATTCGATGACGGTACTACCACTTAATAATACACGCTCCCCAAACCAGACCGGCCCCGAAGGCATCCAATAAGACGATGTCGCCTTTTTTGATTTTGCCCGTCTGGACTGCCTCGCAGAGGGCGGTAGCGGTTGAGGCTGAAGACATGTTGCCGTAGCGGTCAATATTGAGAAAGATTTTATCTTCCGAGATTCCGACTTTTTTAGCTACGGCCAATAAAATGCGGATATTTGCCTGATGAGGAATGAGACAATCTACATCTTTGCAGGAAAGTCCGGCCTTGGCCAAAACTTTATGCGCAGCATCGGACATCAGATTTACTGCCAGCTTAAACAATTCCTTGCCCTGCATTTTAATGCAGTGCATTTTTTTATCTACTGTGTCATGAGATGCAGGATGGCGGGAGCCGCCCGCAGGAAGCATCATCAATTCTGCCATCCTTCCGTCACTGCCTAAATAAGTAGAGATTATTCCGCCGGATTTGACCGCTTTCAAAACGCAGGCACCGGCGCCGTCGCCGAAAAGGACACAGGTATTGCGGTCGGTCCAGTCGGTAATCGAAGAAAGTATTTCGGCTCCGATAACCAGGGCATTTTTATAGGTGCCATTGGCGATAAATTGTTGGGCAATGGTAATGGCGTAGACAAATCCGGCGCAGGCAGCGCTAATATCCAAGCAGGTGGCGTTTTTGGCACCTAATCTTTTTTGTACCCAGCAAGAAGTGGAAGGAAAATGCGTGTCCGGAGAAATGGTGGCAATAATAATCAGATCAATCTTTTCGGCAGAAAGCTTAGCATCTGCCAGTGCCTTTTCTGCTGCCAAAAACGCCAAGTCACTGGTCGCCTGTCCTTTGGCAGCCAAACGGCGCTCTTTTATTCCGGTGCGGGTGGTAATCCACTCGTCGGAGGTATCCACCATCTTCTCCAAATCGGCATTGGTGAGCCTCTTATTGGGAACGTAGCAACCGACGCCGACTATGCCAACTTTAATTTTCATACTTACCCTTTGATTATGATTACACAGATTGAAACTGCTCCTGCCTGCCGGCAGGCAGGGATTACACAGATTTAATCGGTGTAATCATCAAATCACTTTTACCTTCTCAATAATATGCGCGTTAACGTCTAACTCTACTTCTTTTTTTGCCACCTTAATGGCATTCTTAATGGCTTTGGCATTGGAGCGGCCGTGGCAGATAATCACCACACCGTCTACTCCTAAAAGCGGTGCCCCGCCATATTCGGCATAATCGATTCTCTTCTTTAAACCCGAAAAGGCGGTCCTCATAAACACTACTCCGAATTTGGCCAATAGATTCTTTTTGATTTCGCGCCGCAAAAATTCTATTACGGTCTCGACCAGGCTTTCCGAAACCTTCAACACCACATTCCCCACAAATCCGTCGCAGATAACGCAATCACAATTCCCGGAAAATATATCCTTGCCTTCGATATTGCCCACAAAATTGAGGATGCGCTCGGATAATAATTTATAGGTTTCTTTCATAAAATCCGTCCCCTTGCTTTCCTCCTCGCCGATGTTTAATAAACCCACGGAAGGGTTCATCGTGCCCAGAACATAATGGGAATAATCACTGGCCATGATGGCATACTGGAGAAGATGGTGGGGCTTGGGGTCAATATTGGCGCCTACATCCAGCATTAAGGCCGCGCCTTTTAAGGTGGGAATAACTATGGCGATTCCGGGCCGCTCGATTCCCGGCAATAACCTCAAAGACAAGGTAGCGGCACAGACCACCGCACCCGTGTTGCCGGCGCTGACAAAGGCGTCTACGCCGGAATCTTTCATCAGTTCCAGTCCGCGGACAATGGAGGAATCTCTTTTCTTGCGCACGGAAACGGCAGCCGGATCATGCATTTCAATCACCTCTGGGGTATGCACGATTTCAATGCCGGAAGGCAAAGAGCCGTATCTATGTAACTCCTTCTCAATCTTATCCTGAATACCCACCAAGACAAGCTGGATATCCTTATCTTCTTTGACAGCCAGGACCGCGCCTTCTACAATTGCCTGCGGCGCATTATCTCCGCCCATTACATCTAAGGCTATCTTCATCTCTTATCCCCTTAAATAAACCGGATTACTGAGAAGGCTTCTTTTTAGCCTTCTTCTCTTTTATCTCCACTACCTGCTTCCCCTTATAATATCCGCAAACCGGACACACGGTATGGGTGGGTTTGGGGGTTTTACACTGAGGACAAGCAGCCAGGCCGGGACGGGAAACCTTCCAGAAAGTTCTGCGTTTCCTGCCCCTGGTTTTGGAATGTCTTCTTTTCGGTAAAGCCATTTTATTTTCTCCTTGTTAGAAAATTAAACTTAATTCCGAATTCCCCAATGACTAATTTAGACATTTAGGCATTGAAAAATTAATTCGTCATTAGGATTTAGTCATTAGTCATTTACTTGCAGCTACAACTCTCTTTATTTAAATTCTTCCCGCACTTCGGGCAGATGCCTTTACAATCAGCCTTACAAAGTAATTTCAAGGGATAACTTAATAAAATCTCCTGATGTAAATCATCGCCGATATCCAAAAACTTATCGGCCGGGCTGACCGAATAATCAAAACGGAATTCCTCCGCGTATTTTGCCGGAAACTCCTCCAGACATCTGCTACAGACTAAAGAGGTATCTGCCTTTGCCTGGGCCTTTATCGATACGGTATTTAAAATTTTGTGCACCTCGACCTTGATATGTATGGGAGAGGTAAAGGTCAATTCTTCGGTCTGCAGGTCAAGGGCATAGGCATCCAAATTTTCGGTTAGGACCATGCCTTCTTGAGGGACATGGGCAAGATTGATGTTCATTTATTTCTCAGCCGCTCTTTAAGCGCCTTTTCCACAAAGGCAGGCACGAATGAAGAAAGATCGGCCCCTAATCCGGCTGCCTCTTTCAAAAGTCGGGACGATAAAAAAGAGAATTGTTCAGACGGCATTAAGAACAGGGTTTCCACCTCCTCTGCCAAGCGGCGGTTAGTTAAGGCCATTTGAAATTCGTATTCAAAATCGGAAATCATCCTAATGCCCCGGATAATCACATGGATATTTTTCTTGCGGGCATAATCAACCACCAACCCGTCAAAATCCTCTATGGTCACGCCATCAAGGCCCTGGGTTACCTTCTTCAGCATCTCTACCCTTTCCTGAACGCTAAAAGTGGTATTCTTGGAGGTGTTGTGAGCAACGGCTACGGTAACCTCGCTGAACATGGAAAGGGCGCGCTTGATAAGGTCCAGGTGACCATAGGTAACGGGGTCAAAACTTCCGGGATAGATGGTTTTTTCGCACATTTTAATGTCTCCTGTAAAACGAAATTACGGTTGAACCGTCTTTTTTTTGTTTAAATAAGGTAAGGAATTCTATGCTTTCCGGCAGTATCTCTTTGCTGGAATGCTGACAAACCACCAAACCATTGGGCGATAATATATCATAGGAAGTTAGGGTTTGCAAGGTTTTTTTTGCCCAGAAAATTGGCTGATGCAAGGATTTGGATTTTAAGGAGTTATAATAAGACGGATCGATAAAGATGATATCAAATTTCTCCTGACTACGATGAAAAAGAGGAATGGCGAGGAAGACGTCCAGGGCCAAAACCCTATATCTTGCCTTATGGGTTTTGGCCCCTTTCTCCAATTCTTCCAGATTCTTTCTAATCATCGCGGCGCAATTCCCGTCCCTTTCCACCAGAACCACCTCTTTAGCCCTCCGGGATAATGCCTCCACACCAACCGCCCCGCTTCCGGCAAACAGATCCAGGAACTTTGCCCCCACAATCACCCCTTGTAAAACATCAAAGATTGCCTTTCTGTGCACATCCTGCGTGGGCCGGATGCCTTTGGGCATTCTGAATATCCTACCCCTATATAAACCGGTGATTATCTTCATGCTGTTTAATTATCCCCCCAAAATCACTTCTTTGTGCTCTGGATACTTTTTTCCTATCAACTCTCTTATCGCTGCATGCTGCCTCAATCTTAAACCTGGATCCTGATTTATCAATTTAATCGCCTCTTCCCTGGCATCCTTTAAGATATGCATCTGGGTCAGGGGGTTGGCTATCCTTAATACACTTAAGCCGTGCTGCCTTTTCCCGAAGAACTCTCCCGGCCCACGGATCCGCAAATCCTCCTCGGCAATGCGGAAACCATCCCTTAATTCGGTAATGGCCTTAATCCTCAGCCTGGACTCCGCAGTCTCCGGATTGGCAATCAACAAACAATAAGACTGCTCGCTGCCCCTGCCGACCCTGCCGCGCAATTGATGCAATTGGGACAAACCGAACCTTTCCGCATGTTCAATAACCATACAGGTAGCATTAGATATGTCCATGCCGACCTCTAAAATGGTAGTGGCGACCAGGATATCAATCTTGCCCTTTCTGAATTCCTCCATTACCTTTTGCGTCTCTTCTTCCTTCAGTCTGCCGTGAACCAACCCTACCTTAAATTGCTTAAATTCCTTAGTTTTTAATTCATCATACATCTTTTCCGCTGCCCGCAAATCCCCGCCTGTCCGGCGGGCAGGTAATACCAAGGATTCCTCGATAATCGGATAAACAATGTAAACCTGCCGGCCTACCTGAATCCTGCTGCGGATAAAATCATAAACCTTGGCCCGTCCCTCTTCGTTGAAAAGCCGGGTTTCAATCGGCAACCTGCCCCCCGGCATCTCCTGTATAACGGAAATATCCAAATCACCGTAAAGGGTTAAAGATAGGGTGCGCGGAATAGGCGTTGCCGTCATAATCAAAAGATCAGGTAACTTCCCCTTTGCCGGCAAAAGCTGACGCTGGCTTACCCCGAATTTATGCTGCTCGTCGATAATTACCAAACCCAGGCGCTTGAATTGTAAATCCTCTTGAATTAAGGCGTGAGTCCCTATAACCAAATCGACATCACCGGATTTTATTTTCTTATAGAGATTTTGTTTTTCTTCTTTTTTTAAACCACTGGTTAATAAACTTAATTTTATTTTTCTATTACCGGAGAAAAGTTTACGGAAATTTTCAAAATGCTGTTGCGCCAGAATTTCCGTAGGAACCATAAAGGCCACCTGAGAACCAGCCTTTACGGCTAAGGCTGAAGAGATAAATGAAACTATAGTCTTCCCCGACCCCACATCACCCTGCAACAGGCGATGCATGGGACGGCTTGAAGCCATATCCTTCTTTATCTGCCCTAAAACCTGTTCCTGGCTGAAAGTTAATTTGAATGGCAATCCATTGATAATCTCGCGCACAAAATTTTCGTCTATTGCATGGCTAATGCCTGCGGCCTGTTTGATTTTCAGTTTCCGCAATAAAACCGGTACTTGAAAGAGGAAGAATTCTTCGAAGGATAACCTCTGGTATGCCTCTTTCTGTAATTCAAAGGTGGCCGGAAAATGAATGTTTAATAGGCTCTGGGCCAGATTCAAGAGTTTTCTGCGGCTTCTTAAATCAAAGGGCAAGACCTCGACGAGCCGGGGTAAGAATTCATCCAGGCATTCCTTAACCGTCTTACGGAAAAATCTCTGGGTGAACCCCTCGGTTAAAGGATAGACGGGCACGATGCGACCGATACTTAAATTATCCTTTTCCTCTTCCAGTATTTCATATTCAGGGTTATTTAGCTGCAGCCTTCCGTTATGCTCCTCTGCCATCCCGTAAAGGATAACTTCCCTACCCACCTTTAAATAATCCTTTAGGTAGGGCTGATTGAACCAAACACAGGCTATCTTGCCGGTCTTATCGGTGACCACCGCCTGGAAGATAAATAAATGCCTGCGCCAGCTCTTGCGCAGATTGGCGATAAGGATGGTTCCCTTGACGGTCTGAAGATCCTTTGGCCTTAATTTTGAAATAGTGACGAAATTGGAACGGTCTTCATATCTTCTGGGAAAATAATCCAGGAGATCTTCAACGGTATTAATGCCAAGCCTGGTAAAAAGTTTCTTTTTCTTCGGCCCCACGCCCTTAAGGAACTGGATGGGGGTTTCTATCGCTTTGGCCATCTGGTTGGTTGTTTAGAATTTATGAGAAATAATATAGGTGATATGGGGAACGGTTAAAATCGGAAGCAAGACTAAAATTATGCTATTTGAAGGCTTAAGGCCGGTGGCATAAGCGCTCAGTAACAAGGCCAGACAACAAGAGGATAAATCCAAAACCAGCGGTTCGCGGCTACCGGGATGAAGCTGTAAAATCCGCAACATAAACCCTAAGAAAAATGCCCCGCAGATTAGCAATAAAATCAGTACCTGATAGTTGGGAAAGACGAAGATGAAAAATTCCGCCGACCCCAGCAGAACTACCCACTGCAAAATAAATTGCTTTTGGATTAGGGAAAGCTTATTCAGCATTTTTAAAGACTGAATTCTATGTTGGGTTTACCCGCCAGGCTGTTATGCACCGGACAATTCCTGACGAAATTCAACAACGCCTCTTTACGGTTTCCGAGGTCTTGGCCGAGATCAATCTGTACCTTTATATCCTTAAACCTCCTGGGGCTTTCCGAGGTCAATTCGGAACTGACGGTAATCTTTAAATCTTTGGTATCGATCTGGGCGTTTTTGCAGTAACCCTTGGAGTAAACTCCGGCACAGGCACCCAGGGATACCAAAAAAACCTCCAACGGATTCATCCCCTCGTCGTTACCGCCTTTGTCTTTGGGCTGGTCGATAGTTAACTGATGGTTACCGGACCGAGCGACGAATTTCTGATTATCGATGTATTTTACGTTAATCTCCATTACGGCCTTCCTTTCTCCATTAAAATTATTATAGGCAAACGGGAATGGGTTTTCAATATTTATCTTTAGAGATAATAAGGGCGCCCCGACCAAAACGTCGGGGCGCCCCAGTAAAATTTACCTCTCTGATTATTATTTCTTCTTTTCTCCGCTAATACCGATAACCGTTTCTTTAACCGGGATCTTCTTACCTGCCTTTTCCAATGCCTCCTCTACGATACCGTTCAAACCAAAACAGCAAGGCACTTCCATGTGTACGATATTGATGCTCTTTATGCTGGAGGTCTTAAATATCTGCGCCAGTTTTTGCTTGTAGAATTCCGCGTCGTCCAGTTTGGGACAGGCAATCATCAGGGCCTTACCTTTCAGATAATCACTGTGAAAATTGGCATAGGCAAATGGCACGCAATCGGCAGCGATTACCAACTCCGCATCCTGAAAATAAGGTGCACTGGGCGGAACCAAAGTCAGCTGAATCGGCCATTGCTGCAATTCGGATTCTTGCCTCCTGGCAGTGGTAGCGTCCCCGCCACCCGCTTTTTTCTTCTTACGAAAATCCATCATCCGTGAGCCGGGACAACCACCCATCTGATGAAGCATAGCGTGCTCATGGCCATGGCCCGCGACAACCTTTTCCAAGGGATTCTCTATCTTTTTTTCTTTCAGGAAATCCACAGCCTCTTTCAGATATTTATGTTCCCCGTGATCCTTGAGGTGCAATAAATGGGCCTTTATCGTGTTTTCTCCCTGCCTCACGATATTCTCCATTACCTTTTTCTCGTCGTAGCCTTGAGTCTCTCTTTCCTCAATAATAATTGCCCCTTGCGGACAATGTCCAATACAAGCACCCAGACCATCGCAGAATAAATCGCTAATCAACCTCGCCTTGCCGTCGATTATCTGTAGCGCCCCCTCTGGACAGTTGGGAATACACAAACCGCATCCGTTACATTTTTCTTCTTCAATCTTTACAATCTTTCTTTTCATCTGCCTTCCTTTTTAAACATTAATCACCTCTTTTACCTGGGGGATCTTCTGCTTTAAAATCCTTTCTATGCCCATCTTCAAAGTCATCCTCGACATAGGGCAGGCCCCGCAGGCGCCTATTAATTTCAGTCGCACCGTCCCGTCATCATCCACGCCGATCAACCGGGCATCACCGCAATCTGCCTGAAGGTGGGGACGAATCTCATTTAAAACCTCTTCAACCATTTTTTTAAGTTCCATTTTGACCTCCTTCAGTGAGCACACGATTTACGGAATGAAATGACGTAAATCGTTCTTCTTTGAGCTGCTTCTTTGTTAGTGCGAACTGAACCCTTGACATTTTGTAGTTGATTTTTATGAGGCAAAATGTCAAGGGTCAAATTCGGCCAAAACAACTTACGTCATTTTATTCCCTGCCTGCCGGCAGGCAGGCGTAAGTCATGTTCTCATTTGACCTCCCCTACATCAAATCGGCAATGCTTACTTCTGCCAGAATCTTTTCCATCGATTTGGACAACTTCTGCCAAAGGCCTCTAATTTTGCAGCAGTCACTATTGACGCATTTAATTTTCTTACGCATGAATTTCCTACAAATAACTTCAAAGGGATTATTTTCCAGAGCCAGGACCACATCCCTTACCTTAATCCTTCCGGGTTTACCGGCCAGCAGATAACCTCCGCCCGGACCCCTCTGGCTCTCTACGATGCTGGCGCGCCTCAGCCGCATCAATAACTGCTCTACATAATCGGTGGAAAGACCTTCCTGCCGGCAGATCTTTTCAATGGTTACCAGCTCGCCCTTGCCCCGAGCTATATTTAATACGCACCTTAAACCGTATTCTCCCTGCGTAGTTATCTTCATCTTAGATGAATTATAATATACCTGATTAATTTTGTCAAGTATTATTTTATTAAAAAATCTCACTCCGGCTTTTTTAATAAAAAGCCCCTTTTTAGTGAGAACCTGACAGCCGGCTGAAGATTATCTTTTCTTTTTCTTCTTCTTCTTTTTAGGACCGCAAGATCCGCAGCTCATGCTACCTCCCTATTAAGTCTGCCCTCTTTAATCTGTTTCTCCAAGTGGCGGCGATAACCGATCTCAAATTCCTTTTTTAAATCATACACCCCTTTAAAATCCTCGATATTATCGTCCTCGGTTTTCTTCAAAAGGCCGTTTTCTACCATGTTAAAAACAATATGGCCGAAATCATCGGTGCTGTTTATCCCCCAATACTCCAATACGGCATGGGACAACGGCCCGAACTGTTCCAGGGCAAACTTCTTAATGCCGTTTAAAAGTTCCTGGGCGGAAACATGACCTTCCCGCTTTAACTGCTTCTGGGTGAAAAACAAGGCATGCATCATAAATTCGTAAGCATCGGCTCTATAACGGGGGTCTTTCTCGCAAATCTTTCCTACTTGGGCAAAGAAATCTTCAGCCATTTTAGATTTCCTTTAGGATCAAAGATTTTAACGTCTTGCGGCAACCCTGGGTAATCTGTTCATCGGGATACCCTAAAGTAATTACGGCCATTAATTCCGCGTCCTCTTCTATCTTTAGGCATTTCTCCACCTGCTCTTTTTGATTGAGAATCTCCCCTAACCAACAGGCGCCTAAATTTAAGCGATGAACTTCCAAAAGCATATTCTGAATACAGGCGCCGATTGCCATTAAGTCCTTATCGCGATTGTAAGAACTTCCCCCATCCAGAAAAACCGCAATCAATATCGGTGCATCTTTAATTATTTTACTATATTGGGTGAATTTTGCAACTTCCCCAATAGTTTTTTTATCATTGATAACTACAAATCTCCAGGGTTGGTTATTAAGTCCCGAGGGAGCCCAGCTGCCCGCCTCAAGAATCTGCTGGATTAATTTATCCTCCGGCACCTTGTCTAAATACTGCCTGATGCTGCGCCGGGACCTAATCAACTCTAACATATCCATAATACGTATTATGCCAGATTAAATTCAGGAAAGCAATAAATCTGTTGCAAATTCTGAGGATAAAAGGTAGATTAGTAAAAAAGAGGGGTTGATCTATGTATCTTCGCTGGAAAATATATGCAGCAGTTTATGCCCTGATGATTATATCCGGTACCTATTTTAGCCTTTTGCCGGAGTCGCGGATACTGGATTATTATCAAATCCTTATCCTATTAGATAAGAGGCACTGGTGGAATCTTTACCTATTCTATATTTCCTGCTTCTTTGAAGTAATAAGCCTGGTTCCGCTGTTTTTGTTTGTTTTCAGAATAAGGTGGCTAAGCCAGGATTTCTGGAAGATAATACTGGCCGGCCGGCTCGTGGGTCTGGCTGGGGGCCATAACTTTGATTACAATCTAATCATTTCTCTAATATTTGCCAATCCTATCCATGCCTTTATTGCCATCTTGGTGACCGCCTTGATTTCACTACCCTCTTTTTGCGCCCAATTTATTTATGCCTTTAGAAAATAAAATGGGCCGTCCCGACAAAACGTCGGGACGGCCCCCCCCCTCTAAAAAACTCCTGCCTTTAAATATCCTTCTTCAGCGCCTCCACTAATTTCTCCGCCATCTCCGCCGGTTCGCCAAACAACTTCTGCCCGGACGGACGCTGCGGCGGCGTAAAAATCTTCACCACCTGCGTAGGAGAACCCACCAATCCTAAATTCTCCGCGGCAATTCCCAATTCCTTATTGGTCCACTTGGTAATGGTGGCTTGTTTGGAACGCATTAATCCTTTTAATGAAGGCAGCCGCGGGACATTAATCTCTTTTACCACCGTGAATAATGCCGGTAAAGGCGTCTCTACAACATCAAAACCTTCTTCAGTCAAACGCTCTACCTTGGCAACGCCGTCTTTAATCTCTTCAATCTTTTTAACAAAGGTTACCTGGGGAATATCCAGATGCACGGAAATACCCGGTCCAACCTGCGCGGTATCTCCGTCGGAAGCCTGCTTTCCGCAGATAATCACCTCAAACTCTCCGATTTTTTTAATAGCAGCGGCTAAAGTAAAACTGGTAGCCCAGGTATCTGAACCGGCAAATGCCCGGTCAGAAACCAAGATCGCCTCATCCGCCCCCATAGAAAGTGCCTCTCTCAAAGCCGATTCAGCCTGCGGCGGGCCCATAGTAATTATCTTTACCTTTCCGCCGAATTTTTCTTTTAAGCGGATCCCCTCTTCAATGGCATACATATCAAAGGGATTGATGATGGACTTTACCCCTTCGCGGATTAAGGTGTTGGTCTTGGGATCAATCTGAACCGAAGTCGTCTCGGGAACCTGCTTTATACAAACAATTATATCCATTTTTTAATGAGCAGACAATTTACATAGGCGTTAGCTGATGTAAATTGTAGCTCTCATCCTCTATTGCGTCTGCGAATTGAACCCGCCAAGATTTGTGGCGGGCCATTTTAACTGTTATTTCGCCGAAACCTTCTCTTTCAGCAAACCCAATCCAATAATATTTCTCTGAATCTGATTGGTGCCTTCGTAAATCTGGGTTATTTTAGCATCGCGCATAAATTTCTCAATTGGGTAGTCACGCATATAACCATAACCGCCGAAAATCTGCACGGCATCGGTAGTCACCTTCATGGCCACGTCGGAAGCGTATAACTTGGCCATGGCAGATTCCTTCCCCACCTTGGTGTTTCCGCTATCAATCATTCTGGCTACAGAATACACCAGTGCCCGGGCAGCCTCAACCTGGGTAGCCATATCCGCAAGCATCCATTGAATCCCCTGAAAGCTGGAAATGGATTTTCCGAATTGCACCCTTTCCTTGGCATACTCAACGGCCAAATCCAGCGCTCCTTGCGCAATACCCACTGCCTGCGCTGCCACTCCCGGACGACTCATGTCAAAGGTCTTCATGGTCACGATGAAACCCATACCTTCTTTGGCTAAAAGATTCTCTGCCGGAATTTTGCAATCGGTAAAAACCAACTCACGGGTAGAAGAGGCGCGGATACCCAATTTATCTTCCTTTTTCCCGAAGGTAAACCCCCTGGTGTCTTTCTCAACTATAAATGCCGAAGCACCCCTGGCACCTTTTGTCTTATCGGTCATGGCGATAACAGTGTAGGTCTGGGCATCACCGCCGTTGGTAATAAAATGCTTCACCCCATTTAAAATATAATGATTGCCTTCTTTTCTGGCGGTAGTCTGAATTGCGCTGGCATCAGAGCCGGCTGCCGGCTCGGTAATACCAAAAGCAGCAATCTTTTTACCGCTGGCCAAATCAGGCAAATATTTTTTCTTCTGCTCTTCATTCCCGAAAAGGATTATGGGAAGAGTTCCTAAAGAGCTGGCAGCGTAGCAAACCGCGATGCCGCCGCAGGCGCGGGACAATTCTTCGGTCGCGATGCATAAATCCAAAACGCCGCCGCCGGTTCCGCCGTATTCCGCAGGAACGAATATCGCAAAAAGGTCGGATTGCGCCATCTGATTAATAATTTCCCACGGAAATCTTTCGGTCTTATCCAGTTCAGCTGCCACGGGCTTGATTTTATCCTGGGCAATCTGCCGACATAAATCCCTAATCATTATCTGCTGTTCATTCAAACCGTAATCCATTTATCTTCCTCCTTCAATGACGACACAACTTATGGAGCTAGGGCGACACAAGTTGTATGTCGGAATTGAATCCGCCATGATTTATGGCGGATATTTTCATCTATATCTTTTTAATTACCGCAATTTCTTCGCAATCGGGAAATTTGGGGCAATTACAGCACTCTACCCAAATCTTTTGGGGCAGAGTGGCCTTATCCACCTCGTTAAAATTAAACCTGGAGAAAAACTGGGGTGAATAGGTTAAGGCAAAAACCTTTTTTATGCCCAGCCCCTTGGCTTCCTTTAAACAGGCCGATAATAATTTAGAACCGATACGCCTTTTCTGATGAGAGGCCTCAACGGCTAAAGACTTTACCTCAGCCATATCTTCCCAACCTACTACATGCAATGCACAGCAACCGAATATCCTGCCCCTTTCTTTAAAAACCCAGAAATCTCGGATGTTTTCGTAGATTTCATTTAAAGAGCGCGGCATCATTAAATCCTTCTTGGCAAAGAAATTGATGAGCTTGTGAATTTGGCTTACGTCGTTAAGTTGGGCTTTCCGCAGCATTTTAAATATGAGTTTTCTTGGCTACTAAAACTATGCCTGAGGTAGTGAGCGTGAATCCCCTTCTGTCTTCTTCTAAGTTATAACCGATAACCGAATTCTCCGGGATGATTACCTTTTTATCAATGATAGCATTTTTGATTTTAGAATTCTTGCCTACCACTACCCCCTCCATTAAAATGGAATCCGCTACCTCGGCGCCGTCTTCGATACAGACATTGGGAGAAAGCACCGAACGCTGAACCTTGGCGCCTATAATTATGCAACCGCCCGAAATCAAAGAATCGGTTATCAACCCTGCGCAGCTCTCGTGGTTTTTGCCGGCGCAGATGCTTTTTGCAGGCGGAAATTGTTCCTGATAGGTTCTGATGGGCCAGCTTTTATCATAAATATCAAATTCGGGGTTATGTTTAATCAGTTCCATGTTAGCCTGATAATAGGCATCGCGGGTCCCGATGTCTCGCCAGTATTGCGGCCGACCTTTTTCATCCACAAAGTTGTACGCAGAAACTTTTTTGCCCTTGCCAATCATCTGAGGGATAATATTTTTTCCGAAATCATGATCAGTCTCTTTCTGGGCATCTTCTTTTAATTCCTCTTCTAAGCTCTGACGGTTAAAAACATAAATTCCCATGGAGGCGTAGATGCTCTGGGGCTTACCGATGATGGTTTTGGGATTCTGGGGTTTTTCCTCAAAACCTTCGACATAACCCTTTTTATCCACCTCGATTACCCCTACCTCCGGAGATTTCTCTTTTACCATCTCCACACAGGCAACCGTCATATCCGCTCCCATCTCCCGGTGGTAATCAATCATCTTGTAATAATTCATCTTATAGATGTGGTCTCCGGCCAGAATCAAAACCTCGTCGGGATTCTCATCCTCGATGGTATAGATATTTTGATATATGGCGTCGGCAGTACCTTTATACCAATCCGAACCAATCCTTTGCTGGGCTGGAAGCACGTCGATAAATTCGCCCAGTTCGCTATTAAAGATATTCCAGCCCATAATCAGATGGCGCTGCAGAGAAAAGGATTTATACTGAATCAGGACATGTATCCTCCTGATGCCGGAATTAATACAATTGCTTAAAGTAAAATCAATGATCCGGTAAATCCCGCCAAAGGGCACCGCGGGCTTGGCCCGGTCGCGGGTCAGAGGATGTAAGCGCTCCCCCTTGCCGCCGGATAAAACAAAGGTTAAGACCTTGCGCATCATAGCTATTACCTCAACAATTCTTTAAGAAAAAAATTCCCATTATGCCTTTTCTAACCATCATAATCGCAATTGCCGCTAAAAGAATATATGCCACTTTGGAAAATGCCCGGATGCCAGCCCTGCCCATGAGACGCATCAGTTTCTCTGCATATATAAAGGTAGTCCAGACAATCAACATATTCAAAATCAGGGATACAAAAGTAGCCAAGGCGCCAAAGCTATCCAGAACGATTAACGTCGTAGTTAGAACCGCTGGTCCGGTAATTAAAGGCGTGCCTAATGGAAATACGCCAACATCATCTTCTTTATTAGTTAGAAAATATTCGCCTTTAAATTTACCGGGCAATAATAGGTTTATAGAAAGCACCAATAATAATATTCCTCCGGCGATTTTAAAATCATCAATGGTTACACCGATAACTCGCAAAACCAATTTCCCTATAACCATAAACAAGATGGCGATAATGGTAGCGGTAGCTATAGAGTGGAAAATCACTGTCCGGCGTTGTTTATGGTCCATCTTCTCAGTCAGCGAAAGAAAAATAGGGACAGTACCCAAACAATCCACCGCCACAAAAATGGGTATAAAGGATAAAATATAGGGGCTTAGTTCTTTCATAAATTAGGCTTTATTATATACTAGATGAATTCAATTTTCAAGGATTAAGAAAGCGACACGGAGAGATTTGCTTAAACTGTGCTCAAGGTTATTCTCTTTCTGTAAATCCATACCATCCAGATTACCGCCAGGGCCTCGGCATAGACAAAGCTTAGGGCAGCCCCCTCCATCCCCATTCGCGGAATCAGATAAAAATTAAGGCCCACATTAAGGACAGCGCTGGCTATGGCCTGTTTTAAAACCTCTTTTTCCAATCCCGCGGCTATCAAGGCGGTGGAAAACGGCAGATTCAGTAAAACGAATACCACGCCCACCATCAAAATCTTAAAGGAGACGTTGGCAACCAAATACTCACTGCCCACGGCAAGAACGATTATTTCCTTACTGAACAAAATTAGCGAAAGCAAAATAATGCCGATTAAGGCCACCGTCTTAAAAAAATGCACGGTATTGGCCTTAAAACTGCTGCGCCCTTCCAAATAGGTTGCGGAATAACGCGGCAGGGCTGCGTTGGCCAAGAATATCGAGAAAAGAGTTATGCCGCCGATGAATCTCCGGGCAACGGTAAAATAACCCACCTCGGAGGCCGATCTCAGCCAACCCATCATCACTATATCAAAACCGTTATATACCTGCGCAAACAAGGACACCGTCCAGATAACCAGAGAACTGGAAAGATAAATTTTTATTGCCTTATAATCGATATCCCTTAATTTGAATTTGAAATGCAAGATTCGAAGGTAAATTATGATAATCGGAAGAGTAGCCAGAAAAAGAATCGCGGGTAGCGATATAAAATATAGGTTGCCTTTCACAAAAAGAAAAATCAATAAGCACTGCAAGGACGAGGTAGTAACCAGAGAAATAAAAACCATGTGCATCTTCTCGAGACCCTGAAAGGCCCACTCCGTGGCAAAGGCAAAGCTGAAAAACCACAATGCCATCAAGACCATTATCGTCTTCATCTCCACAGTCTCCCTGCTGAGGATTGCGGCAGCTATAAATACCAAATAAAGAAATCCGGAAACCAGAAACCTCAAAGATACTATGTCGCTGACAAATTTAGAAACCCGCGAGGTATCCTTGGCCACCTCCCTGGCGCCGAAGGTAGATAAACCCAGATCGACAAAATTAAACATATACAACACCAGTGCCTGGGCAAAGGAAAATCTGCCGAATTTAGCCGCCCCTAATTTCCGGGCGAGATAAATGTACAAAAATACATTGATAATCCCGCTCACGGCATTGGCCGAAGCCATCCAAATGAAATTTTTAGTCAGTTTTTTCATATGCGACTTTTTCCTTAGTATAGATTTTGCTTAAAGTTAGAATAATTATATCACAAACAATTGACAGCAAAAGGATTATCATATATATTCATAATAGGTTTCATTTTTGAACGCAGATAAACGCAGATTTTCTACCGCATCTGCGCAAATCCGGGTTATATCAGCGAATATCTGCGTTAAAAAATTATCTTTTAAAATAATGCGAAAAATTACCGACAAATTCTTATGGGGAGCGGCTACCAGCTCCCATCAAGTTGAAGGCAACAATTATCTCAACGACTGGTGGCGCTGGGAAACCTTAAGCAAGGTCAAAGAAAAATCGGGCCTGGCCTGTGATCAGTATAATCGCTACAAGGAAGACTTTGATATTATCAAAAAACTCGGCCATAACGCGCATCGCCTTTCCCTGGAGTGGAGCAGATTACAGCCCGAAGAGGATAAATGGAATGAGCAGGAATGGCAGCATTACCGCGAGGTATTAACCTACCTTAAATCTTTAGGCATAGAACCCCTGGTTACCCTTAATCATTTTACCCTTCCTGCCTGGCTGGCAGATAAAGGTGGCTGGGCCCTGATGGATTCCCGTGATTACCTCTCTCATTTCGGAAAAAAGGCAGTGGAGGAATTGGGAGATCTGGTAACCTACTGGATTACCATTAATGAACCAATGATCCTCTCCTTCCTGTCTTACTATATGGCCACCTGGCCACCGGGAGACAATGATTTAACCAAGGCTTTTAAGGCAATCGAGGTTTTGATGCACGCCCATGTAAGAAGTTACCGCCTGATGCATGAGGCGGCCAGGTATGTCCATCATCGCCGGATTTATATCGGTATTGCCAAAGAGGCGGCCAGGATGTCTCCCTGCGATAAAAAATATATCTGGGATTTCATCCCCACCTTTTACCGCCACCATTTTTACAACCATATGTTTATCTGGGCGGTGATGCACGGCTGGATTTTGTTTCCGGGATATTTTATGAAATTCCTTCCTTATTTTGGCGATGCCCTGGATTTCATCGGGATAAATTACTACCGCCGCTACCATATTAAATATTGCGGAGCTGGTCCGGTGCAGATCTTTGGCGAACAATGCGAATGTCCCGTCCATATCCCGAACGCCAGATACAATAATCTGGGATGGGAAATCTATCCCCAGGGGTTGTATGACTTAATAAAGGATTTTTCCAAATATCGCCTGCCCATTATGATTACTGAAAACGGCATTACTACCAATAACGACGACCAACGCATTGAATTCATCATGGAACATCTGGATGTGGTAAAAAGGGCCAGGGACAGAGGCTATCCGGTGGTGGGATATTTCTACTGGTCATTAATCGACAATTTTGAATGGGCTGACGGATACGCCCCCCATTTTGGTTTAGTAGAAGTTGACTATTCAAACCAAAAGCGCACTATCCGTAAAAGCGGATATTTCTATTCCGACTACATTAAAAAAATAGGTTTGGTTTAAGGAGTATTCCTAATGACTGCTGTTTTGGTGATTATGGGAATAATCGGTTTAGGAGTCACTGCCTATGCCTTGTTTTTCATTGAGGAGTCCGGCCAGCCGGAAGCCAAACCCCAGGAGCGCGAAGTCGACGAACAAAAAATCTCCCGCTTGGAATCCCGCCTCAATTCCTTAAGAGGTGAACTGGAAACCGCCAAAACCGAATATGCGGGGATGAAAAACGAGCTGGAAGAGGTGCAAAAACGGGAAACCACATTAAAGGAGGAAATCGCGCGCCGAGAGGGTTGGGTCAAAAAAGGCGAAGAGATAAGCAATAAAATTAAGGGAGAAAATGCCGAAATCGAACAGGCCATCAAAAATAAGGAGAAGGAACTAACCGCTGAATTCTCCAAGAATGTCAACTTGACCCGGGAATTGCGCGAGGCGAATGAGAAGAATATCCTTCTTACCAAAGAAAGCAAAAACAAATCCGATGAGATAAAATACCTCAAGGCGCTCATTGAAAAAAATACCGCGGAATTGAATGCCAAAACCAAGGAAATCCAGACGCATATTAGCGACATCAATAGGATGAAAAAGCAGGCGGCGGAGAGCGAATGGGTTTCCCGCGAAGACTACAATAATCTACGCGATGAAATTGCGGATATCAAAAATCAGCTGGCTGCCAAGAAAAACGAAATCGAAGCCAAGAATACCCAGATAATCCAACTCGACGAAGAAAGGATTAAATTAAAAAACCAGTTAATCCGCAAGGAACAGGAGGAAGAAAAATCTGCCCCCGGAGAACAACCGATTAGGGATGTGCAGCTTTTGGAAACCGCTGAAAAGACGACTCCTGCTGAGGCGGCCGCAACCAAAGTCTTTCCCGCTGAAACACCTTTGCCAGCCCAACCGACAGCAGAGACGCCTCCCCCTACTCCCGTTGAACCACCGCCAGAAACTTCTGCTGCGGTTACGTCAGAGACTGCCGGAGTAGAAGTAGTCACTCCGCCGGAAATTGAAAAACTCGCAGAGGCCGAGGCTCCACCAACTGAGAAAAAACCTAAACCTACCGTTAGCCCTTCGATAGGTTTTGAAAAAATCCGCAACATCGGAATAATTGCGCATATCGATGCCGGTAAAACTACTCTTACCGAAAGAATTCTGTACTATACCGGGAAAAGCCATAAGATCGGCGAGGTTCACGACGGCAAAGCCCAGATGGACTGGATGAAACAGGAACAGGAACGCGGAATCACCATCACCTCCGCGGCCACCACCTGCCCCTGGAAAGAACATCGCATTACCATCATCGATACCCCCGGACACGTAGATTTCACCGTGGAGGTGGAAAGAAGCCTGCGTGTTTTAGACGGGGCAATTGCCGTTTTTTGCGCCGTGGGCGGCATTGAACCGCAGTCAGAAACCGTCTGGCATCAATCCAATAAATATAATGTGCCCAAGCTGGCATTTGTAAATAAGATGGATCGCGTGGGCGCAGATTTTTATGCGGTTTTAAAGGGTATCGAGGAAGATTTGGGCGGAAATGCCGTAGCTATACAAATTCCCATCGGCGCAGAGGATAGCTTCCGTGGCACGGTTGATCTTATTGAAATGAAGGCCTATACCTATGATGAAAAAACCACGGGAAAAGATTTTAATGTGGAGGAAATTCCTGAGGAGTTAAAAGAGGCCGCGACCAAATACCGTCATATCCTGCTTGAAAAGGTCGAGGCATTCGATGAAAATCTGACTAAAAAAATTCTCGAGTCGGAAGGCTCGATTACCCAAGAAGAACTTATCGCAGCCATCCGCAAGGGCACCATTGCCAATAAATTGGTTCCGGTTCTCTGCGGCACGGCATTTAAAAATAAGGGCGTACAAAAACTACTCGATGCCGTTAACTATTATCTTCCTTCCCCTATCGATTTACCGCCGGTTTACTGCCATGATATGAATGACCCGGACAAAAACATGGAAAGGCAACCCAGCGAAAAGGAACCCTTCTCTGCCCTGGCATTTAAAGTCCAGGCCGATCCCCATATGGGAAAATTGGTTTATATCCGGATCTATTCCGGTATCTTGGATACCGGCTCCTATGTCCTTAACTCAACCGAAAACAAGAAGGAAAGAATCGGCAGGATCGTGCGTATGCATGCCAACCAAAAGGAGAATATCGATTATGCCTTTGCCGGAGATATCGTGGCGTTAATAGGACTAAATTATACCATCACCGGTCATACCCTTTGCGATCCGGATAACCCAGTAATCCTTGAGGCTATTCAATTCCCCATACCAGTAGTTTCTTTAAGCGTTGTGCCCAAGAGCCGTTCTGACCAGGATAAATTAGGCAAGGCATTGGCACACCTCACCGAAGAGGATCCTACCTTTATAGTGACCTCCGACGAAGAAACTAAAGAAACGCTTTTAACCGGCATGGGCGAATTACATCTCGAGATTATCGTCGACCGGCTCAAGACTGAATTCGGGGTGGAGGCAATCGTGGGCCAACCTAAAGTTGCTTATCGGGAAGCTATCTTAAAATCAGCAACCGCCGAAGGGAAATATATCAGGCAGACCGGTGGCCGCGGCCAATACGGCCACGTGGTTATGGAAATCTCGCCGGCCGAAGGAGGAGCCGGTTTACAATTTATTGATAGTATCAAAGGCGGGGCAATCCCTAAATCATTTATACCCGCAATAGAAAAAGGCGTGATCGGAGCCATGCAAAAGGGTGTTTTCGCCGGATGCCCCGTAGTGGATGTTAAAGTAAATATTGTTGACGGTTCATTCCACGAAGTCGACTCTTCAGAATTGGCATTTAAGATTGCCGGCAGCATTGCCTTTAAAGAGGCCTTTCTTAAAGCCGAACCGATTCTGCTTGAACCATCCATGCGCCTGGAGGTTACCACCCCTGAAGAACATGTAAACTCAATCGTAGGATATATCTGTTCCCATCGCGGAAAGATAATTAATATGGATAGCAAGGGAAAACAGAAGATTGTGCAGGCAGAGGTGCCATTGGGCGAGATGTTTGGTTATACCTCCGCCTTTCGTTCTTTAAGCAGCGGCCGGGCCAATGCCTCTATGGAATTTTCCAAATATGTGCAGGTGCCGGCAGAGATTGCGGCTAAAGTTATTGAGGAGAATAAAAAGAAGAATACCGAAGGTTAATAAAGGCCTTTGGGAAGGCAAATATTATTACCCTTACTTAAGTCTTGAGTAAACCCCGTTAGAGAACAAAGTTCTCTAACGGGGTAAAAAGGTATGGCCTTTTGCGGATAGCGGAGATAACCTTGACCTCCAAGGCGAGCTCTTCTTTTAGCAGCTCCTCTTTTGGAAATAGAGAATTATCTTTTTTGTATTGTCTTGACCGCTTAATTTTGACCATGCGTAAAATTTTATTGCCAACCACAATTTGGTGAAGGGATTAAAGGAACAGTGTAACCACCGCAGGACCTAACCACGCCTTTACTAGTACCATTAACAAATAGACAACCTAGTTCGTAAAAGCAGTCGATTGCCGGAGTAATACCTATATAATCACTGCAGAAGGCTGAACACTGTTCTTTATTAAAACTTCCCGGTACTATGGTACTGGTCAAATAAACAATAGCACAGGGAGAGACGCCTGTACAATCAATACATTTGCAGATTTTCTGCCCATTAAATATCACATTGCCGTCTACTCGCGCATCGCCTTCTACCTGTAAGTTCGTGTTCGTCCCAGGGGTATCCGTACCTATACCCATTCTACCGTTAGCCGTGATTACTACTTTGGAGGCGCCATTGTAATAAAGGGCATACCGGTTGGTTCCGATTACATCCTGATTATCAATGTATACCCCATAAAGATTGTTAATCGTCCCGCCGGTTTGCGGAGATAAGGCGCGTATAGCTGCGGCGCTACCAAAAGTTCCTCCGCTGGCTAAGATTTGTCCGGCCACACCCGAGGCATAAGTGGCAGTGGCCGCAACACCACTGTTGATGCGTACGCCGCCCAGAAGCCCGATATTATTGGTGGAGGTGCCCGGGCCATTGATATCTACAAAGCCATTTACTCCGGTTAGCTCGCCGATGGTCTGTGCGGAGTCAGTGGGGTCTCGCCAATTGTAACCCAGAAATGACTTATAAATCGCGGTGCTGGCGTCAGCAGTAGGATGCCCGTGTATATAGGATTCCGTAGTAATGGTCTCTCCGGAAGTATTGCCGGTGCTTACTCTCAGGCGCAGTTTCTTGCCTTGGCTATCCGTGTCTCCTATAGCCACATTGTTATTGGAATCTACGAGATGGACTGTAGTTGCGGTATTGGTCCAATAGGCACTGGCTCCTCCGCTGGCCACTGTCTTCCATCCCTGGGCAGCGCCTTTACATACCAATAATTCGCTTAAGGAAGGGTCGGGATCCTGACGGAAATACATAAAGCCAACATGCTGGTCGTCGCAGGTAATCGGTGGGGCGCTATTGGGAAAAACCTGTAAGGTATTGTAACTTCCAAAAGGGGCAGGATAATAAGTAGTGACGGTGATGTCTTCGGCAAAAGACCGGATAGTAGCCAGGGACAAAACTATCCAAGACAATACCGATATGAGTACCATTCTCTTCATTTTCGCCACCCTCCCTATTAATTAACAGCCATTTTCTGACATTGATAGTCAGACTTCCGTACTAATATTTATTAGCGGAAAAACCCTGCCTTATCTCTTTTCTTTCATTAACTTTACGTATGTCTTATTAGCAATCGTTATTTGATTTTTGCTTGTAATTTAGTTATTTCTGACTTTAAACCGTCGATTTCTTGCTGCTGATTCTTGATGAAACTATCCATTACCTGGACCGCGGCAACAAGATATGGCGAGACGCTGGAAGTGTCCAAGTATAAATAGCCTTCGGCATCCGGCCTCACGCTTTCGGGGAATACCTTCTGAAACTCCTGGGCGACAAAATTATAATAATATTTATTCTCAGACAAATTATTCTTTCTTCTAAAATCCCGACTATAGCGAAACTTTACCGGATGCAGTTTATTGATGACCTCAATGGGATTTTTCAACTCTTGAATATCGGTCTTTATCCTACTATCAGATAGTGTCTGCCAAACATTCCCGCCAACCGTCTTGCCAGCATCTCCCGCTATCTCCAGCCTATAAGTAGCTGGGTCTCTACCGATACCGACACTACCTTCTATTATCATCTTCATGGCAGGCGCGGATGGTAAATTCTTCAAGGTCACATTACCGTATATCTCTAACTCCACTGGGCTCATCCCTAAACGCATAACATAAGGATATGTAGACCCGTGCGAAGTTATGAAAAGTAAATCGCTACCATATAAACCACCGCCATGGCTAATAGTCCACGTCTTTGCACCATCATATCTTCTCATGGCAATTAAGCCACCCTGAGATAAACCGGAAAAATTCGGAGGATCTATCAACACACCGTCGCCTACCACATGAAGTTTAGCCCCTGGCGTATTTGTTCCAATACCGACCTTGCTATCCGCAGTAACAACCACAGGGGAGGCTCCGTTGTAATAAAGCGCATATCTATTGGTCCCGATTACATCCTGATTATCAATGTATACCCCATAAAGATTGTTAATCGTCCCGCCGGTTTGCGGAGATAAGGCGCGTATAGCTGCGGCGCTACCAAAAGTTCCTCCGCTGGCTAAGATTTGTCCGGCCACACCCGAGGCATAAGTGGCAGTGGCCGCAACACCACTGTTGATGCGTACGCCGCCCAGAAGCCCGATATTATTGGTGGAGGTGCCCGGGCCATTGATATCTACAAAGCCATTTACTCCGGTTAGCTCGCCGATGGTCTGTGCGGAGTCAGTGGGGTCTCGCCAATTGTAACCCAGAAATGACTTATAAATCGCGGTGCTGGCGTCAGCAGTAGGATGCCCGTGTATATAGGATTCCGTAGTAATGGTCTCTCCGGAAGTATTGCCGGTGCTTACTCTCAGGCGCAGTTTCTTGCCTTGGCTATCCGTGTCTCCTATAGCCACATTGTTATTGGAATCTACGAGATGGACTGTAGTTGCGGTATTGGTCCAATAGGCACTGGCTCCTCCGCTGGCCACTGTCTTCCATCCCTGGGCAGCGCCTTTACATACCAATAATTCGCTTAAGGAAGGGTCGGGATCCTGACGGAAATACATAAAGCCAACATGCTGGTCGTCGCAGGTAATCGGTGGGGCGCTATTGGGAAAAACCTGTAAGGTATTGTAACTTCCAAAAGGGGCAGGATAATAAGTAGTGATGGTGATGTCTTCGGCAAAAGACCGAGCGGAGATTGCTAATAAAAAAAACAAAGTCCCAAGCAAAATATTAATATACCTATTCATCTCTACTCCTTCCTTTTGTAATGTCATCTTTGTAATTTATCACCGCAAATCGACCTTGTCAACCTTTCGCTGACAAGCCTGTAGCTACAACCTCTAACGTCGGATCGATTATTTGGGCAGCAATAAGAACATTTATAATATCTTGCTTGGTCTTGACCTGATCTGCCTTTTGGCGGATGAGGCGAACATTTCTCACTCCCTTAAAATACCAACCCAGGTATTTACGAAAAATCAGGACCGCCTTTCTTTCGTTATAAAGTTCAATGGTCCTATCCAGATGCTCAAGAAATATCTGCACCACTTCCTCCAAGGTGGGCCGCTTAAAGATACCCCCCTTCCCGAAGAATTCTATAATCTCTCTAAATATCCAAGGATTGCCTAGGGCCCCGCGGGCTACGGCTATGCCGTCGCAACCGGTCTCCTCCAGCATTTTCTTAACCTGCGATACATTCCAAATATTACCGCTGCCGACCACCGGAATCCTTACCGCTTTTTTTACCTTGGCAATGGTTTTATAATCAATTTCTCCGGAATATTTTTGTTCCTTGTGTCGGCCATGAATAAATAGCGCGCTTATACCCGCATCCTCGCAGGCCACAGCCACCTCTCTGGCATTAACTGAATCCTTATCCCAGCCAGTTCTGATTTTTACCGTCACCGGTAATCTGGAATGCTCAACCATGGCCTTTAAGATTTTATTCAGCTTTTTGGGGGTTTTCATTAAGGCAGCGCCTTCGCCGCGGCAGGTAACCTTTTTTACCGGGCAGGCGGCATTAAAATCTATTAAATCAACGGGGAAACTCTGCATTATCTCCAAGCCTTTAAGTATATATTGCAATTCTGAACCCAATAATTGGGCGCCCAAGGGGCAATCGCTAGGCGCGCCCCTTAACATCTCTTTGGTCTTCCTGCTCTTATAACTTAAAGACCGGCAATTAATCATTTCCACAAAGGTAAAAGGCGCGCCGAATTTGCGACAGGTCAAACGAAAGGCCAAATCGGTAATTCCTGCCATGGGCGCCAGAATTACCGGAGGGTCGATTTTCAGATGGGCGATTTTAAGCATAGAGAGTTAAAAGGAAAAAGGGGTGGGATAAACTATTTTATTAAGGCGATCAGCAAACCGATGATTGCTCCGTAAATAGCGCCGAAATAAGGATTGCTGGTCAAAGGGCAAGCACCGCTGCGGCATTTGCCGTAATATCCTAACCACCCTCCCAGAGTGGCTCCAATAATCACTCCTAAAATAATTTTAAATACCGGATTCATTTTATCTTTCAATTGTTTTTTTAAATAATTTTCTTATGCCGGTACGGTGACCTGCCCCATTTTAAGGGTAATGTGATCCTTATCACCCCACGGCCAAAGCATGGCAAATACGGCATCGCTGCCCTGATGCCAAAAATACAAGGTCTGCCCCGCCATAATGTCCCCGAAATCGGCAACTACCGACTGGGCCTGGGACGGCAAAGGCCTTTGCGAAGGAAGTGCCGGCGCGCCAAAGAATTTATTTAGTAGCAAGCTTAAGCTACCAAGGCCTTTCTTTACCAACACCGCCTCAAAATAATCCTCGCCATCCTCCCGCACCTCTTCAAAGGCAACCGCTTTAATTTCTGCTTTTAATTCTTCGAATTTCATATCATCCTCGTATCTGCCGTGATTCTAACACTTCCCAAACGAGGTTGCAAGAAAATAAAATATCTCTCATTTAATCCAAGCGTTTTGTTGTATAGATTATTTATTATGCTACAATAGATAAAACATAGGAAACCGAAAATGCCTCTAAAGCAAATATTGCAAAACAAAGAAATAAAGACCATTGTCCAAGAAAGTTGGTCAATAAGCTGGGCCATGACCCTGATTATGTTTTTGGTATTCTTAATCAGCCTAGCCGATGTGTATGTGGCCGGCAAGATAAGCAAAGAGATTCAAGCTGCCTATGGCTTGGCATCCCAGCTGTATTTTATTTTTAGCATTGTCGCCTTTGCCCTTACCGTAGGCTCGGTTTCAGTGATCTCTCGATTATTTACCTCCGGGAGGGGTGATGAATTAAGAGAGGCCATCGACTCATCGCTTATTAGCGCAATTATCTTTGGTTTTATATTCGGCGTAATCGGCCTTATCCTTTCCAAGCCAATCATTACCGTATTAAGCGTTCCGTCAATCCTTAAGGGTTTTGCCTTGCCCCTCCTAAAGATTTATTCAATAGGATTATTGTTTAGCTATGTGCTTCTGAATACCAACGGTATCCTGCGTGCCAGCGGAATGATTAAGAAATCACTGTGGACCATGGTCTTAGTCTGCGTCCTGAATGTGGCGCTCAATTTTATTCTGGCCTTTCGGACTCCTTTGGGATTCAAGGGAATAGGCGTAGCCACGGTAATCAGCACCGGCGTAGGAAGCATCTTAAATACCCTGCATATCCGAAAATTAATCATTGGTAGACTGCGCTTTTCCTTTGCCACCATCAAAAAAATCTTCAATATCGGCTGGCCGGCCGGTCTTTTGCAAATTTTATGGCAACTGGGCGCGATGGTGATATTTCTGATTCTCGGTGCGCTTCCTCAGCATAGCGTAGAGATCCTGGCGGCATTTACCAACGGCATAAAAATTGAATCCGCCATTTTTTTACCCGCATTTGCCTTTAATATGGCCAACGCGGTAGTGGTAGGGAACCTCTTGGGCAAAAAAGAGAAAGAAAATGCTTTTCAGGGCGGCATGGTCACCGCCGCATTGGGAGTTGCGGTAGTTGCCTTGCTCACTATTATCGTTATGTTGAATGCCCACCGGATCGCCTCATTCTTATCCGATAACGACACGGTAATCATCTATAGCACTAAATACATTTATATCAGTTTACTGGTAGAACCCATCATGGCCTGGGGCGTTATCCTGGCTGGCGGTTTGAATGGAGCCGGGGACACTAAAAGCGTTATGGCTAGCGTTGCCCTCAGTATATGGCTGGTAAGAATCCCCCTTTGTTATCTTTTGGGAGTATACATTGGGTGGGGTGCAATTGCGGTTTGGTGGTCAATGAACATCTCTATCTTGGTACAGACCCTGTTTATTAGTAGTCGCTATTTTGGTCGGAAGTGGATTGAACCTGCAGGAGAGACCGTGGCTCTTTAAGTCAGGTAATTTCTTCTATTGGCAGGACAAAAGCCTTTACGCCTTCTGGCCCCAGTTTCTTTCTTAATTCTTTCACACACCCTAACATCTCTTGGGCCTGTTTTTCTTCGCAAACCGCATATAAGATGTTGTTCCTTCCCGGCCAGATATCATTGCCTAAATGAGTGCCCGAAACAACGCCCTTGCCGAACGCCCCCATTACTTTGGTATAATTTTTCATAACGCATTTTTCCAAGACCTGCATTACCTCTAAATCTATAGCCTCATTATAAACAATCATCACCATCTTAAACATCTATTCTATCCTCCGTCATACATATTACATCTTGGCCTGTGCGGATTTTCGATGGAATACCGCATACAGCGTTGGCACAAAAAGCATGGTAATTAGCGTAGAAATAGTCAAGCCTCCAAACATGGTTATGCCCAAAGGACGCCAGGTCTCTGAGCCAACACCACTGGATATGGCTAACGGCAGCAATCCTGCTAGGGTCGTAATGGTAGTCATTAATACCGGCCTCAATCTATCTTTACCGGCATTAGTTACCGCTTCATGCATAGACTGTCCGCGGGCTCGCAGAATGATAATATAACTGATTAGCACAATGGCGTTATTGACCACAATACCCACCAGCATAATTGCGCCCAGATAACTTATGATATTTAAACTGGTATGGGTAAGAATAAAGCCTAAAATTACACCAATAAAAGTAAACGGCAAAGCAAACATTATGATAAAAGGATCCAGCAATGATTCAAACTGCGCAGCCATAACCATGTATACCAAAACCACTCCCAGTATTAATAAAAGTGCTAAGTCTCTAAATGCCTTCTTCTGCTCTTCTGCCTCGCCGCCGAAATTTACCGCCACATCAGCAGGAAGCACTATCTTTTGTGTCTCCCTCTTGATATCCTCAACTACCTTTCCTGAGGAACGTTTATAGGTATTGCACTCTACCCTTACCACTCTTTCGCGGTTCTGACGCTCAATATATAACGGCCCGGCTGCCTCATAAATCTTTCCTATATTGGAAAGCTTTATCTGACTTTGAGTGACCGGAGAAACAATAGATAAATTTTCAATATCTTCTATCTTCTGCCGCGAAGATTCCTCAAGCCTTACATAGATATCGTAGGTCTCTCCTTTTTCCCGATACTTGGTGGCGGTTGAGCCCTCGATATAGGTCTTCAGGCTATTGGCAATAATATTCATATTTAGACCCAGGCTTGCGGCTTTCTCCCTATCGATTTCTATCTTTAACTGAGGAAGGTACGATTCCCGGGAAATAGACACATCTACTGCGCCGGGGATTTTCTCCATAGCATTTTTTATCTTATTGGCAACTCTGTCCGTATCCTCAAATGAGTGGCCGATAATTTCCACCTGCACTGCCTTGCCCCCCATCCCGGTAATCATCCGGCCGATAGGATTACCAGTCTGGATGTCTATTTTTAAAACGCCGGGGATTTGTTTTATTTTATTACGCAATACCTGAGCTATCTCCCAAACCGAACGCTTGCGTCGGGTCTTAGGAACTAGCTTTGATCCAGCAGTAATGATATTCTCTCCTGAAACCTGCCCCATTGCCCTGCCATGACTCGTGACTTCTCCGGTGCGGGCAAAATAAAACATTGCCTCAGGCACATCCTTTTTAAACATTGCCTCAATTCTCTTGGCAACCTTATCGCTCTCTTCCAAGCGGGTACCCAAAGGAAGCTGAATAGTTAAACGCACATCGCCGGTATCTTCTTGGGGGGAAAATTCATTTTCCACGAAAGGCGTAAGCAAGAGGGTGGCAAAAAATGCGCCAGTAAATCCAATGAGCACTAATTTTTTATGATTCAAGCACCAGCTAAGGCAGCGCGCGTAAAATTCTTCCCACGATTTAAACATGCCTTCTGATAAAGAATAAAACCTGGCAAACCATTTTGACTTCTTTTTAGGATCGTAAGTGGCCGTCATCCAGCGAGAACACAACATCGGGCTAAAAGTGGCGGCGGTAAATAAAGAACCCAAAAGCGTAACCGTTACAATTATTGCCAACTCGCTAAAGAAAATACCGATTACCCCGGGAATAAAAAGCATGGGCAAAAAAACCACTACAGTAGTTAACGTTGAGGCGGAAATGGCTAAAAACATCTCCTGTGTCCCGAAGACCGCTGCCTCAATCGGCCGGTTGCCTCTATCCAGTTTTCTATACACATTATCCACCACCACTATGGCATTATCCACCACCATACCTGCGGCAATGGCCAGCGAAGAAAGGCTAATCGTATTAATAGTTCTGCCGCTTAAAAAAAGATAAATAAATGCAATCAAGAGTGAAAAAGGAATGGTCAGTGCAATAATCATGCTGGGCATAAACTGCCGCAGGAAAAACCAGACCACCAGCATCACCAATAAAATCCCCAGATAAACCGTAGATTTTAGCGAATTAAGCGAATCGATAATATCCTGCGAGGTATCAAAGATAGCGTGCATCTTGATGTCGGAAGGCAAAACCTTTTCCAGCTCCTTAAGCCTTTTCTTTACCCGCCTGGCTACCTCTACGGTATTGGTATCGGCCTGTTTCTGAATCATCACCATTAATCCGGGCTGCTGATTGATACGCACCCGCAAAGTTATCTCCTTAAAACTATCCTCCACCCTGGCTACATCCTTCAGATAAATATATTTGCCATTGCGTTTTCCCAATATCACTGAATTTATTTCTTCGGGAGCTGCAAATTCACCGGGCAGACGAATAAGATAATCGGTTAATCCGGTTTTTAATTTACCTATGGGTAGGGAAAGATTTTCCTCTTTAAGGACATTTTGAATATCCAAGATCGAAAAACCATAACCCTCCAGGCGCTGCCGATCAATCCAGATATTAATTTGGCGCTCGAGGCCCCCAAACAGTTGCACCGTTCCCACACCCGGCAATTGCCTCAAGGCATCACCCACCCTCTTGTCTATTAAATCATACAGCTCTTTGTATGACTGCTGGGCAGTAACACCCAAAAATAGAATCGGTATGTTTGAGGTATTAAATTTAAAAATGTAGGGATTGTCCATCTCGTCGGGGATATCCGGCAATCCGCGTTTGGCCAGTTCAATGCGGTCGCGCACGTCATTGGTGGCGGCATCAAGATTGGTCCCCCAAATAAATTTAAGCGTAATTATAGAGGTTCCTTCTGATGAATTTGAAGTTATTTTCTCTAAGCCAGGAGTAGTAGCCAGCTGGTTTTCCAATGGCTCGGTGACTTTGATTTCTACGTCTTCGGGGCTGGCGCCGGGATACGCGGAGATAACCGTAACCACCGGCGGTTCAATCTTAGGCATACTATCGATACCGATACGAGTAAGACTGTACATGGCAAGGACAATAATCGAAGAGAATATCATTAAATTGGTAACTGGCTTTTTTACGCCAAACTCTGGCAATCTCATTTGGTGTCTCCCTGGCCGTTGCTATTGGCTATTTCCGTAAACACTGGCGCATTATCATAGAGCCGTTGTTGACCTACAATCACCACCATCTCCCCTTCTTCTAAACCTTGCGCCACTTCATAAAAAGGGCCTTCATGTATTCCTAAAGAAATTTTTCGCGTTGCGGCTTTATTATTCTTAACCGTATACACGTAGGTATCCGGTTCCTTGCCGATAATCGCCTCTTTTAAAATCACCGGAACCTTAGGATGATTCTCAATTGCCAGCGAAACCTTAGCAAACATTCCGGAATTCAGATGATGATTAGAATTATCAATGACAATCTCTATGGGAGCGCTACGGGTGTCTAAATCCAGAACTGGGCTAACCTTACTAACCTTGCCGATAAATTTCTCATCAGGATAAGCATCGCAGGTGACTTTCGCTTCCTGCCCGACAGAAATCTTAGGCAGATATTTCTCGGGAATATCTAAATCGATATTTACCGTGTCCATATTTACAACCAAGGCAACGGGGTTTTGCGGCAATACATTGGCGCCGATATCTACATAAATCCTGCCCACAATACCATTAATCGGGCTTTCCACCGGTGCTTTTTCAAATTTTAATCCTACCTCGTCCCGATCTATAAAAAGAATAGCCTCTCCCTTATTTACCACGCTGCCGTCTTCCTTGATTTTCTCAATAATCTTTCCGCTGACCTTAGGATACACCATGGCTTCATCCCTGGCTTTGATGTTTCCGACATATTCAAGAGCTACGGAAAGGTCTTTGGTTTCTACTTTACTTACCCTGACCGGTATAGCGGTCTGAACCTGGGCCTTGGAAGATTCTTTTTGCGCGCAGCCAAACAAAAATAATCCCGGAATCAAAGCCAACAAAAAAAATCTTTTCATTATAACCCTCCTGTGGATTTATCAAAACTGACCCGGGCAATCAGATAATCATAGATTGCCTGATTGCGGTTAAATAATGCGACCTGCCTTTTCAAATCAGCGTCGTGCAAATCCAATGAACTGGCGATCCCCTTCTTGTATTGGCCTTGCGCGGTAGTAAAATTATCTTCGTAAAGCAGGACTTCGGATTCTACCGCCCTCATCTTGGCAATGGCATCCCCTAAAGAAAGATAGGCATTTTTTAATTCTAAGGTGATATCCCTCTTAACTTTTTCTTGAGTAAGCTGGGTTTCTTTTAAATCAACAATTGCCTGCTCAACCTTAGATTTGGTAGCCCAGCCATCAAATATCGGCCAAGTAAAGGTAAATCCGATGATACTATAATCCTGCCAGGCCTTTGAAGACGTAAAGGTAGCGGTGGTAGTGGAACTGCTGTAATAATCCCACGAGGCATAAATGCTGGGTCGGTTATCGGCTTTGACTATTTCAATAGCCTTTTTGTCCGCCCTTTCCTGGGCCTCATATTGCCGGATTTCCGGCCTATTCTTCATTGCCTTCAAGAAAGCCTCGTCATAGACAACTTCTTTCGGCTGATAGACAAAGAATCCTACGGGATTTATCTTAATTGTTTCTTCCAGGAACAACAGATTTTTTAATAAAGCCTCACTGACTTCCGCCTGGTTTAATGATGCGCTATACGCCTTCTTAACATTGGCCAAGGATTCTTTAATTCTGAGTACCTCCGATTCTGATACCTGCCCTTTCCGATAACGCTTTGAAACCATAGTAAGATGCTCCAGAGTATTTTCTAGAATTTTTTTATTCAAATCGGATATATCTTTAGTCAGTAAAAATAAATAAAATGCCTTTTGCACGGTAAGTATGGTATCCAATTTGGATTTGTCCAAGAGAGCCTGCGTAACTTCCCATTTATTCTCCTGCTGTGCAATGGTATTTATGGTCTTGCCGCCGCGATAAAGATATTGCTTCAAGGTAAACTGGGTAGTGGTCTGCCCTAAATCGGGCTTAGGGTAGAAATCCCGCGTGTCTTTCCAAACGCCAGTGAAAGTCAAGGAAGGATATAAATTTGCCTGGGCTTCGCTGATTTTTAATTTGGCCCTTTTTACCTCCTCTGACTTCAATAAAATATCCCGATTCCCTCTGAGTGCAATAGCGACCGCCTCATCCAGAGTCAGAGTTATCTCTTCAGCCCTCAGTAAGGGACACCCGATAAAAATAAATAATATTATTAATAAAATTAATCTTTTCACTTTAAGTTGCCGTTACCCGCAACCAGTATCTCTTTTATCTGCATTAAAATCCGCAGGTAGTCCTGGCGGTCTTCTATGGATATCTTGCCGAATATCTTTATTACCATCTGCCGGCGCTGCTGGGTAAATTTTTTAACCAGCTCATTTCCCCTTGCCGTCAGCTTGACCTTAATTATCCTGCGGTCTTCCGGATCGTAGGCCCGGATCAGATAACCACCCCTTACCAATCTGTCGCCGATTCCCGTCATGGCCGCGGTGGTAACATGCATAAAGACGGCCAAATCGGTCATTTTCGATTCTCCGCCTTGATGCAAGTATTCCAGAATCAAGCATTGAGGCAGGGTGATCTTACCCCTGTACAACTCATCAACCTGACGCCGGGCGAATTCCCTCATCACCACCGGCATGATCTCCGCCATCCTATCAGCAAATTCCAAAAGGGAAATCTGGGACATGTTTCACCCCCTTTATAGTTAAGATACTTAATTATTAAGTACATTAATAATCTAACATAACAAAAACCCCTTGTCAAGAGGTTAAGTAGAATATTTTAAATTTAAACAAAGAGCTCAGCCGCAAAAGTTTTTTTGGCGGCTGAGCTCTCTTTAATTTCTAAAAAACTATTTAGAAATTACAAAAACAGCATTAAGGGCAAAAAGGTTAGGCCAGAACCTTACAATCCCCCTCTTTCCTAAATTATATGCCTGCAGGATCTTAATCCCCTTTCCTAAGCAGAAACTCTTAAAGTCGCTGATACTTAAAAACCTTAAGTTTGGCGTGTCGTGCCAACTATAAGGCAGGGATTTAGTAATGGGGGCTTTCCCCCTAAAAAATAGCATCAACCGTGCCTTTAAAAATGCAAAATTGGGAAAGCCCACAATAACTTTCTTCCCTACCCGCAGGGCCTCTTGGATAACAAAATCAGCCCTTTTTACTTCCTGTAAACTTTGGTTCAGGATCACATAGTCAAAGGATTGATCGGGATATTCCGAAAGTCCGCTGTCGATATCGCTATGAAAAACGCTTAGGCCCTTTTCCACGCATTTGTAAATTGCCTGTTCATCCAGCTCTATACCCTGGACCTTGGCATTCTTTTCTTTGGCTAAAAGAAAAAGTAAATCTCCATCTCCGCAACCCAAATCCAAAACTCTAGATTGCGGCTCTACAATCTGATAGATGATTCGATGGTCTAAGCGAATAGCATTAAATACCATATCCCCTCACCACATCATAACCGTAAAAGGTTTTATTCAAAAAGTGTTTAATAAGGTGCGTCTGTTCCTCCACCTCCACCAAAAAGGCATCATGGCCATAGGTAGATTTTATCTCGCAATAAGTCGCATCCACGTGCCGGACTTTCAATTTGCGGACAATCTCCTCCGATTGGTAGGCAGGATACAACCAATCTGATTTAAAGGCAATAACCAGAAAACGGGTATCGATAATCTTATTCTTGGGAATAAACTTATCGCCCGAAAGGTCAAAATAATCCATGGCCTTGGTGATGTAAAGATAGGAATTGGCATCAAAGCGTTTTACAAAGTTGTCGCCTCTGTACCTTAAATACCCCTCAACCTCAAAATCAGTGGAGAATTTAAAACTGTAGTCTTTGTCTTTAAGCCTGCGGGAAAATTTTTCCTCCATGGATTGATCGCTCATGTAAGTGATATGGCCAATCATCCGGGCAACGGCCAGGCCCTTCTCCGGCTGACTGAATTCATAGTAATTCCCCTCTCGCCAGTCGGGATCGGCCATTACCGCCTGCCTGCCAACCTCATCAAAGGCAATCTGCTGTGGAGAATGTTTTAAGCTGGTAGCAATGGGAATGGCGCTACTTACCTTTTCCGGAAAAGATGTCACCCATTGCAAAACTTGAAACCCTCCCATTGAACCGCCCACTACGCATAATAATTTATCGATCCCCAAATAATCAATTAAATGTTTCTGGGCTACTACCATATCAGCTATAGTAATCATCGGAAAATCCAGGGCATAGGGTTTGCCGGTCGTGGGATTTATTGAAGATGGACCGGTGCTGCCCTTGCACCCGCCAATGATATTAGAACAAATAACAAAATATTTTTCCGTATCAAAAGCCTTGCCCGGACCAATCATGGCATCCCACCAACCGGCATCCTTGTACCCCTTATGAAAACCTGCAGCGTGGGCATCGCCAGATAAGGCATGCACCACCAAAATGGCGTTACTTTTATCTTTGTTTAAATGGCCATAGGTTTCGTAAGCCAAGGTAATAGACCCTAATTTTTGCCCACACTCCAAAGGCAATTCATTTGGCGGTTCGGCAAAGGTAAAATATTGGGTTTCTATTATTCCTACATTATTTTCGAGCATTTCAATTCCTTATTCCTGGAATAACCAGGTGGATAAATATCTTTCTCCAGTATCCGGTAAAACCACGACGATTACTTTATTCTCGGATTCTTTACGCTTCGCGACTTCCAAAGCTGCCCACATCGCCGCTCCGCTGGAAATCCCCACTAGGATACCCTCTTCTTTTGCCAGGCGTTTAGCCATATTTCCGGAATCTTCCTGGGTTACCAGTATAATCTCGTCAATTAAACTTTTATTCAAAACCTGAGGCATGAATCCTGCTCCAATCCCCTGGATCTTGTGCGGACCGGGTTTACCGCCTGATAAAACCGGAGAATCCTTGGGCTCAAGGGCAATCAGTTTTACCGATGGCTTTCTTTTCTTTAATACCTCCCCGACTCCGGTGATAGTCCCGCCAGTGCCTACACCGGAAATAAAAATATCTACCTTGCCGTCAGTATCATTCCAAACCTCTTCCGCAGTAGTTTTACGATGAATCTCTGGGTTGGCAGGATTATTAAATTGCTGGGGCATAAAACTATTTTTGGTCTCCTTTACCAACTCCTGGGCTTTTTCCACCGCGCCCTTCATCCCCTTTGCGCCTTCAGTTAAAACCAGTTCGGCGCCGAAAATCTTCAATAACTGCCGACGCTCAATGCTCATCGTGTCCGGCATGGTAAGAATTAATTTATAACCCTTTGCCGCGCAGACAAAGGCCAGGGAAATACCCGTGTTGCCGCTGGTGGGTTCAATTATAACCGAATCCTTTTTCAGAATCCCTTCGCGCTCCGCTGCCTCAATCATGGATACACCGATACGGTCTTTTACGCTGGAAAGTGGATTAAAGAATTCCAGCTTGGCTAAAATAGTAGCCTTTAAACCGGCACTCATTCGGTTTATCTTAACCAGCGGCGTGTTGCCTATGGTTTTAGTTATATCTGAGTATATTTTTGCCATGGAGCCTCCTTAATTGGTAGTTTTAAACTGACGCCTTCTTTAGAGACTGTTCGATATCGGCAATGATATCGTCTATATGCTCAATTCCAATTGATAAGCGGACAAAATCAGGTGTCACTCCCGTTGCCAGCTGTTCCTCAGCAGAAAGCTGCTGGTGCGTAGTAGTTGCCGGATGAATGGCTAAACTCTTAGCATCGCCGACATTGGCCAGATGGGAAACCAGTTCAAGTGAGTCAATAAATTTCCTTCCCGCCTCTAATCCGCCCTTGATGCCAAATCCTAAAATTGCCCCTGCGCCTTTAGGCAGATATTGCTTCGTTCTGGCCTTTTCGAGACTGGAATCCAAGCCGGGATAATTTACCCAACTTACCTTAGGATGCTTCTCCAGATATTTAGCTACAGCCAAGGCATTTTCCGAATGGCGCGGCATCCTTAAATGTAAAGTCTCTAAACCCTGTAAAAATAAAAAGGCATTAAATGGAGACATTGCCGGCCCTAAATCCCGTAGTAAAGTTACCCTGGCCTTGATGATATAGGCAATATTGCCCAACGGTTTTAATGCCTCGACAAAGTTGATACCGTGATAACTAGGTTCTGGTTCGGAAATTAAGGGGAACTTTCCATTGGTCCAATCAAATTTACCAGAATCCACTATCAATCCGCCGATAGAGGTTCCGTGTCCACCAATAAACTTGGTGCAAGAATACACCACAATATCCACGCCAAAATCTATTGGCCTCATCAAATAAGGCGAAACAGTGTTATCAAGGACAAAAGGAATGCCATTTTTATGGGCAACCTTGGCTATACCTTCCAAATCCGCCACATCCAGTTTAGGATTCCCAATTGATTCGGCATATAGGGCCTTGGTCTTTGGGGTTATGGCCTTTTGAAAGGCATCCAAGTCATTGGACTTGACAAATTTCACCTTTACGCCTAAGCGGTGGAAGGTATAGTGGAAAAGATTATACGTTCCCCCGTAAAGGTTATCCGCGGAAACAATCTCGTCTCCTGCCTGGGCAATATTAAGCAAGGCTAGGGTTTCGGCAGCCTGACCACTGGCCACTGCTAAGGCTCCTACCCCACCGTCTAAGAGTGCCATCCTTTTTTCCAATACATCGGTAGTAGGATTCATCAGACGCGTATAGATATTGCCGAATTCCTTTAGGCCGAAAAGATTGGCGGCATGTTCGGTGCTCTTAAATTGATACGAGGTAGTCTGGTATATAGGCACGGCCCGGGAACCGGTAGTGGGATCCGGTTCCTGACCGCCATGTAGCGCCAGTGATTCAACCTTTAATTTTGCATCGATCTTACTCATCTACGCCTCCGTCTTAATTTCTGCACCTAGTTTACTTTTATCTATTATCTATCAAACGCGTCTTACTCACAATATAAATTTTTATCTGCCCCAGTTTTTACTGAATACTGAACCTGCTTTCTCAATCGTCTCGTCGATATCTTTTCTGGTATGCGCAAAGGAAAGAAAATTAGCCTCAAATTCAGAAGGAGCAAAATATATCCCGCCCTCCAACATATAGCGGTAAAATTGCTGAAATTGCTTTTTTTCTTTAAACTGCAAACTAAACATGGATCCGAAATGATTAATTCTCAAACCGATATTGCGCTTTTCCGCTTCCTCTTCTAAGTTTAGACTTAAATATTTCGTTAGCTCCTCCAACCTGCTATAGACGTCTTTTCTCTTTTCCAAGGTGCAAAGAGTAGCAATTCCTGCTTGCATCACCACGGGATTTCCGGCAAAGGTTGAGGACTGATAAACCTCCCCTAATGGCGCCAGATACCGCATAATTTTCTCGCCTCCTCCGTAGGCGCCAATAGGTAAACCACCACCGATGATTTTTCCTAAGCAAATCAGATCCGGCTTGATGCCAAATTGATCGGCTGCGGCTCCGAAGCGAAAACGAAAGCCGGTAATAACCTCATCAAAAATTAACAATGCCTTATATTTTGTGGTGATTTTTCTTAAAACCTTTAAGAAATCTAAATCGGGAGGGATTACGCCGTAATTACCGCCCACCGGCTCAACAATAACCGCAGCAATATCCGAACCATATTTCTTAAAAAGCCTATCCAAAAAAATCACATCACCATAAGGGGCAACCAGAGTGTGTTTTATAAAATCCCGAGGCACGCCTTTACTTAAAGGAATCTGCAAAGTAGCCAAGCCCGAACCAGATTTAGCCAAAAGATAATCGGCATGGCCGTGATAGGCATGCGAAAATTTTATAATCTTGACCCTTCCGGTATAGCCCCGTGCCAATCTTATGGCTCCCATCACCGCCTCGGTGCCGGAGTTGACGAATCTAATTTTTTCCAATCCGGGAATGGCTTTTTGGATTATTCTGGCTAATTCTATTTCCGATTTATGGGTAGTTCCAAAACCCAAACCATAATTTAAAACTTGCTTAATCTCCTTGATAACCGACTGATGGGCGTGTCCTAAGATTAAACTCCCCCAAGAAAGCACATAATCAATATATTTGTTTCCGTCATAATCATAAATCTTGGAACCTTGACCGCGCTTAACTAAAATCGGATTTCCTCCCACATAACCAAAGGCGCGCACCGGGCTATTTACTCCTCCTACGAGATAACGCTGCGCCTCTTTAAATAACCTATGATTTTGAATTAATTTTTTTCTTTCAACCATTTTGCAATATCCTTGGCATGATAGGTAATAATAAAATCTGCTCCCGCCCGTTTTATGGAGGTAATGATTTCTTTCACCATATCTTCTTCCTTCCACAGACCTGATTGGGCACCTTGTTTTACCATGGCGTATTCTCCGCTAACATTATAAGCCGCAAGGGGAAAATTAAATCTTTGCCTGGCCTCTCCAATCACATCCAAATAACTTAATGCCGGTTTAACCATCACCATATCCGCGCCTTCCTTGATGTCTTCAAGAATTTCCCCAAGTGCGGTATGGCTATTGGCGTAATTAAGCTGATATACTCTTCTGTCGCCGAACTTAGGGGCAGAATCGGCTGCTTCCCTGAATGGACCGTAAAAATTTGAGGCAAACTTTGCCGAATAACCCATGATTTTGGTCTTTTGGTAGCCGTTTTTGTCCAAGGTTTTTCTGATTGCTAAAACCTGTTTTTTGGCCATTGCTGAAGGAGCCACCCAATCCGCACCGGCCTGGGCATGCGACAAAGCCATTCTGGAGAGGGCATCTAAAGTGGCTTTATGATTTATGGTTTTTTCGCCTCTTTTAATCATACCGCAATGGCCATGCAAAGTATATGCGCATAAACAAACATCGGTAATTATCGTGATCTCCTTGACTGCTTTCTTTAGTGCTGCCACCGCCCGGGGGATAATGCCGGTTTCGGAATAGGCATAACTGCCGGCGCTATCTTTATATCTGCGGGGAGGAATGCCAAAAAGAAGTACCGTCCCTATTCCTAATCTCCTGGCCTCGTCTACTTTTCTCAAAAGATTGTCAACTGACAATCTGGCTATGCCGGGCATGGATGGAATGGGTATTTCTTGGCGATTTCCCTCGATTACAAAATAAGGCATAATTAAATCGCGCAAAGAAAAATTAATCCGGCCATCCGAATATTTATTTCTTTTATATTTTAACATTTTCTACAATAACTTTAATTTCTTAGCTTCTCTTAAAGTCACATCTCCGATGCAACTTATCTTAACTGACATGGACGGTTTGCCATAACGTTTATTAAAATTGCGCACTCCAGAGGGGCTGGTAAACATAATCTCGTCAAAAGACCTCGCGTCAATATCCGGCAAATAATCAGGCATCACATTTTTATAGGCAACGCTGGCAGTAACCTGCACCCTCAATTTTTTAAAGCCTTTAACCAAGCCCTTGTCGGAAAGATTCGAACGCGGCAAAAATATCTTTTTATCTTTTATATCAATTTTCGCGAATGCAGCTAGCAGGCCCTTCGATGATTCATCCCCAGGGACTAAATTAGCGATAATCCCGAAGTCAAGAAGCCGACTCGCTGTAGAGGCGCCAACAGCTGCGACTTTTATATTGCTTAATGCCCGGCCATCCGACTTGAGTAAGCTTAGCCGTTTGAAAAAATACTCAACGCCATAGCGGCTGGTAAATACTATCCAGTCAAACTCTCGGATATTTTTTAAATAGCCGTCGAATCCGGCGTAGTCGCCGAGCGGTTTAATCGCGATTAGGGGCAGATGGAAATAAGTTCCTTTAAGAAAAAATCTCTTCTCCGAAAGCCCGGTAAATAAAATACGCTTATTCTTTTTAAGCCAATTAAATTTCTTCTGGTGAGCTACCGTATTTCCGATAATAAAAATTGACGGTGCAGCGATACGGTTTCTTTTTGTAACCTCAGGGATATCCTCAAGCCGGCCAACGGCAATTTTCTGATTAAGACCAGCCGCTTGGTGGATTACCGCAACCGGTGTCTCCGGTGATTTTCCCGCTTTGATTAATTTCGCAACTATCCAGGAAATATTTTCCACTGCCATATATAAAACAATGGTTCCGACGCCGGCAATAGCCTTCCAATCAACAGCGCTCTTCTCTTTGGCGAAGGCCTCGTGGCCAGTCACAAAAACTACATTGGAAGAAATCTTCCGGTCGGTTAAAGGAATACCGGAAAAACTGGCCGCTGCCTGAGCCGCGGTAATCCCCGGCACGACCTCATATGCTATTCGATTTTTTAACAAGCCGGACATCTCTTCAGCAGCCCGGCCAAAGATAAATGGGTCGCCATTCTTCAGCCGCACCACATTCTTGCCCGCTTTGACCTTTTTGACTACCAACGAAATCACTTTTTTTAAACGAATAACTGAACCGTCCTCTGAATGTTTCTTTTCCAGCCTATCGCAACAAATCAATTCCGCGCCAGGCCTGACTTCGCTAAGAAGCTCCTTATCCACCAGATAATCATAAATAACCACCTCTGCCTGTTGCAGAATTTGTAGGCCCTTTACGGTGATTAAATCCTTACCCGCCGGACCGGCTCCTATTAAATATACCTTACCCTTTTCCATATCATTTTTTCCTAATCAGCACTGACCAATAAGCCTCTATTTTCTTTTGCGAAATAACCTCGTGGCCTTCGGCCCGTACCGAACCTGGCACATTTTCAATTGGGTCGCCATCATCAAGCCATATCTCCAAAACCTCTCCCGAATTTAATTTGGAAAGTTCAACCTTGGTCTTGACGAAATTTAAGGGGCAGGTTATCCCCCGTAAATCTTTCAGCAATACTGGAGTATCGCGACCTTGACTTTCTTTAAAAGAAACTGCATCTTCTTTCAAGGTGATAGGTGCCTCCGTCATTTTAAAGTTAAAACCATTATCCATATTTTCATACAGATACTCTACTTTTTGGGCCAGATGGTAAACCTCATCTTCTTTCTTGAGTATTGCCTGGTAATCCCTGCTCAGCGCATCTTGAATAAGGCCTCTAAAGGATTCCTCAACTATGCCCGTATCTATAAAATGCCTGAGAAATACCTCATAGGTCTCTATTTCATTCTTAGGCTCGACGCCGCGGGTAACCAAAAGCATCCGGGAGGCATAAAAAACCAGCTTAGCAAGGTAGCCGATTCTTTGTTTTAAATCGCTTCCCGCTGCATTAATTTTTTCCCTGGTTTGCCTTATGTTGTCAAGGTCTACCTCGATAAGGTCAAAAATTCCTGCGGAGCATTCTCCGCTACGCCGGTCAGCCAGAGAAAATATTTTATCCGAACCCCAGTCAAGATAATAGTCTTTGTCTTGGTCAAAATCGGGTATTTCTTGGTAACGGGTAAAGAGTTGCTTTAAATCTTCCCTTCCGACCCCAGCAATATAATCCTGAAAATTTTTATAACTGTTGACTGGTGACAAATACCGGGCTAATAAATCTTCTACTAGCGCCGGCAAATCCTTGGCCGAAACCTCACCCTGAATCTCGGCAAGTTTGGTCTGGCCATTATGGACCACTGCACCGGCAACTACATTGTAAGCCGGGTATAATCTTCCGTCCTTTCTGGAAGCCTTGCCAAAAAAACCTATATCCGCCGCCGGATGCTGACCGCAAGAATTAGGGCAACCGGAGATATTAAGCTTGATATCGCCTATCCTATCCAAATCTAGGTTACTTTTGTCTAAGGCCCTTATTAAGGCGTAAGCAGCCTGCCGGGATAAGCAAATCCCTAATTGGCAAGTAGAGGCGCCGGCGCAAGACAATATCTTGCCGAATATAACCGGTGGGTTGAAATTTTCCAGATTATTTTTAAGAAAATTGTAAACCTTTCCTAGATACTCTTGAGGAATATTGCGCAATAAGAAATTTTGCTCCTTGGTCATACGTAACCCATTATCACCGAATATTCCGAGAAATTGCGCCAGTTTTACTGCCTGCTCATTGACAATGAATCCTAACCTCACCGGAATCAACACCGAGAATAAACCTGCTTGCTTCTGGGGTTTTACAAAACGGGATTTCCACAAAATAAAATCCTGTGAATTTTGCGACTTATCCTGCACCAATCCCGATGAGATAGTTTTATTCTCTAACGCCGCCACTGCCAGTGGCATAAAACCGGCTTTTTTTATTGCTGCATACTCTCCCGAAAATCTTTTTTTAAATTCCTCTTCGCCTAAACTCTGCCATAAGAAACGCAGGCGCGCGGCATGCTTATTCTTACGATTCCCGTATTTCCAGAAAATATTTTTGACCGCCTTGGCCACGAGATAGACCTCTTGCGCGTCAATAAAATCAAGGAGAAGCTTTGCTATCTCCGGTTTAGCGCCCAAGCCGCCGGCAACATAAACTTTAAATCCCTTGGTGCTATTTTTTACCTGCGCGATAAAACCCAGATCGGCAAGGGTGGCATATCCTTTGTCTTCTAAAGAGCCGGAAAAGGCAATTTTAAATTTCCGCGGTAGATTCCAAGAATCGCTTTCTTCAATCAACCTGGTGGTTAATGCTATCGCGTAAGGTGTAACATCAAATTCTTCCTGGGGGTCGATACCCGCATCATCTTGAGCCACGATATTTCTTACCGTATTTCCCCCGCCGCCTCTGGTTGCCAGGCCAATTTCTTTTAATGCCCTGATTACCGAAATCAAATCATCCAACTTCACATAATGTATCTGCAATTCCTGCCGGGTGGTGATATGTAAAGTATCGACACCGTATTCTGTAGCGATAACGGCAACCTGCTCCAACTGAGAAGGAGTGATAATCCCGGCAGCGCACCTAATTCTTACCATATAGGTATTGGGCTCTCTCTGTTCATAAACGCCGAAAGGCACGCGATGGGCCTTCAGCTCCGCTGCTTGAATTTCGCCTCTTTTATACTTACCGATTAACTCTTCGAGTCGGGCAATCTCGTTATCCAAATCTCTCGGCAGCTGGTAACTATCCATCATTAACTACCTCCAAAATTTCTGGTTCAACCTTTTGGTTTCTGATTCGAAATGCCTTTATCTCTTCTTGACCGTCGGCCAAAGATATGATTACATATAACAGACCGGGGTCATATGCCAACTTGATATCCTCGGTAGATGGCCAGGCCGCAGTAAAAGGATGACTGTGATAAACCGCGCAGACTTCTAAACCTTTGGCCCGGGCACCCCTTAATGTTATGAATTGCTCTTTGGGGTTAAAAGAAAAATGCTCCTGACTGTAGTCTGTGTTGGTTAATTCATAAGAGGCTACTATTATACCGTCTTTTGCAGCCAGATACCCGCAGGTCTCTATTGGTGCTTCTTTTTTGGCGCGGTTAAACATTTGGCCGATAACTTCTCTTTTTATTTTCATAGGTTTTTGTTTTTCAAATTGCAAACCGGCTGTTCCTCGTCAATCAACTTTTTAATGGTGGGATTCTGGCCGCAAACCGGACAATGCGGATTTTTTTTAATAGCCACCGTACGAAACTTCATATTCAAGGCATCGAAGATAAGCAGTCGGTTTACCAGTAGTTCACCTTTACCGATCAAAAACCTGAGCGCCTCAGCAGCCTGAATCGTCCCTAACATACCCGCTACCGCCCCTAAGATGCCCGCTTGCGAACAGGATGGCGCTGCGCCTGGCGCAGGAAGCTTAGGAAATACACAACGAAAACACGCCTCGTTTGGCAGATACGTCATAGTTTGTCCGGCAAAACGCAAAATCCCGCCGTGAGAAAAAGGCTTTTTAGCAAATACACAGGCGTCATTAATCAAAAACTTGGCCGGGAAATTATCCGTGCCGTCAATAATGAAATCATAATCCTTAATAATATCATTGATATTCTCGGAGAACACTCTGGTTTTGTAAGTAACTACTCTAACCTCAGGATTAATCGCCCCGATTTTTTCCTTTGCCGAAATTACCTTTGCCTTACCCACATCAGGAGTAAAATGAATTACCTGGCGCTGCAAATTAGAAAGTTCAACCTTATCACCGTCAACCAAACCAAGGGTGCCTACCCCCGCTGCTGCCAGATACAAGGCAACTGGCGCGCCCAAGCCACCGGCGCCAATAATTAATACTTTCCCTTGCAAAATCTTCTCCTGGCCTTCCGGCCCGACATCGTTTAAGATGATATGTCGGCTGTAACGCTCTAATTGCTCTTCGCTAAAATTCATTTCAATTCCTCCAGACTATCTTGGATATCGGAAATTAAATCTTCTTTATCCTCAATACCGACGGCGAGCCTAATCATGGTGTCCCTTACCCCCATTTGTTTTTTTGTCTCGGTATCGTATTCGCAGAAAATGGTCGAGCCGGGATGCAGAATAAGGGTGCGATTATCATTAAGATTGGTCGCCCGACGGATAAGTTTAAGGTTATTCATAAACCTAAAACACTCCTCCTTGGATTCCATATCAAAGGTAAGTAGCGCCCCGGGCTTATCGGCAAATTGTCTCTTGGCTATCTCGTAATAAGGCGAAGAATTCAGCCCCGGATAATTCACCGCCTTAGTTTTTTTTGCCTTCTCTAAGAATTTGGCAATCGTCAGACTGTTGGCGCAAGAAACATCTACCCGCAAAGGCAAGGTCTCCAAACCCAAACTCTGCAGATAAGCGGCATGTGGCGATAGGCAGGCACCGATATTCCGGTATACCTCTCTACGTAAACGATTAAGCAGGGTAAATGGTCCATATTTTTTTGCATCCGCCTTGAGCTTATGGCTCTTACTCCACTCGTAGGTGCCATTGTCAATTATTAATCCACCCACCGAGGTTGCTCCACCGGAAATATATTTAGTACTGGAAAGCACCTCCACATCCACCCCGAATTCTCGGGAATTAAATATATACGGAGGAGTAAGGGTGGTATCGGCAATAAGTAAAATATTATTTTCCTTAGCGATAGAAGACAAGGCTTTGACGTCAGCTATTTCTAATTGTGGGTTAGTAATAGTTTCAAAGAAAATCGCCTTGGTTTTTGTATCTATTAATCCTGCGACATCCTTAGGTTGGGTAAGATCAATATACCTTGCCTCCAATCCCCAGTCTTTAAGGGTTCTTTCGAACAACGAGTAAGTGTTACCAAAAAGATGCTTACTGGTAATGATATTATCGCCGGAACCCGCTATAGCTATTATCAAATTAGAAATAGCCGCCATGCCGCTGGAGACAGCCATTACCGCAGTTGCGTCGGTAATCGCCCGCACCCTTTGCTCAAAATGTTCTACGGTAGGATTGCTAATCCTTGAATACATATGGCCGGGCTTCTTGCCTAAGAAAGCCAGTTCCAAATCTTCGGCGCGTTTAAATTCAAAAGCCACATTTTCATAAACCGGCATATGCAAAGAGCCGTGGGGATCTTCTTTCAGGAATTTGGTATGCAGGATTTTACTAATAAATTTTAATTTTTTCATAACCTTCCCCTCTTTCACGGCGACTAATTCTTCCCGCCACCCATAAAATACAGAAAATCAATCTCATCCCCCTCTTTTACCTTGGTATTTTCTATATCCTCTTTTTTTACAAACGCGCCATTAAGCTGAACAGATACCATTTCGGGATTCTCTACCTTGGCAATCTTTAGCAATTCACTTAATGACAATGAATCCTTGTCGCTTACTTCTTCCTTACCATTAATTTTAATTTTCATATTGCAATCGCTCCTTTCTTATATCTAATACGGAAAATAAACTTCTCATTTTCCTATCGCCGGTACGCACCTGCACTGCCAAAGACCCCTGTAAAGGATGCGGCGGGATAATTTCCGGAGAAATGATCTCGGTAATCCTATTTTCATAACCCAATCTTATAAGGGCGGCATGTGCCATAATAATTGCATCAAAACTTCCCTCATCTAATTGCTGCAAACGCTCTTCGACATTTCCCCGCATGTCGCAAATACGCAGGTCCGGCCGATAGCGCATCAAGGCCTCTTTACGCTTACGACTACTAGTACCGACCCTTGCGCCCTGCGGAAGTTCATTTAATTTTTTCCCTTCACGCGAAACTAAACATTCATAGGGACTTATTGATGTAGTTATTGCCGCAATTGTCAATTGTACCGGCATAATCTCCTCTAGATCCTTGGCGCTATGCACCGCGGCGTCTATGCCGCCATTTAATAATGCCCCTTCGATTTCCCGGGTAAAAAAATCACTTCCCTCAACTCGAGAAAACGGCGTAGTTTTATCCCGATCGCCCTGGGTTAGGATAATCACTGGTTCCAGCTTAAAATTCGGCAATCGGCGTTGAATTTCTTCAACTTGTTTTATTGCCAGCTGACTGGGCCGCGTGCCCATCCGGATAATTTGCTCCATCTAACCCATCCTTATAACTATTTATTATTTCGGTTGCCAGATATCTTGCTAAAGATATTTCACTTTGCCGTCGCTGATTATCCTGTTCAAAAACCGGCCCCAAATCATTGAGATTCTGCAAGAATATTCCGGGAAGATCACCGACTCTCGGCTCTATATCTCTGGGTATAGCCAAATCATAAAGGTAAATAGGTTGCTGACGTTCACTGTTCCGTTTAAGAAAATGTTTCTCATAAATTACAAAATGTGGACTGGAAGTAGCGCTAATCAAGACATCTGCGGTCAAAAGCAAGTACGGCAATTCAGGAAAAGTCTTGACCACCCCTTGCGATTGCCTAGCCAATAACTGGGCTTTCGAAAAATTCCTATGGCTGATAAAGTGCAGTTGGGCATTTTCTGGACGATTATCAGCGATTAACTGGGCAATCTTACCGGTACCTATAATTATTATTTGCGTCTTTTCTTTAATTCCGATTCTCTTCACCAGATCTCCAAAAACAATGTTAGCAATATTAATTTCTGTTTGCTCTAAACCAGTTTGCCGACGGATACCTTCGGCTAACGACAAAACCTGGTTCAAAAGCTTAGATAACTCTAAAGGGAAAAATTCAGCAACCGACCACGTCTTAAGCTGCTGTAGAATTTGCAGTTCGCCTACTAGTTGCGATTTAAGGCCGCAAGAAAGAAGCAGAAGATGCTTAAAAACTTCCTCTTTGCCGAATCTAATATAAGCGTTCTCAAAAAACCCTTTAAAGCCTTGCTTAAAATCCACAATCTCCTTCGAAATGGCATCTAAATCTTTGGCCAATCCGTAGATTTCCATTCTATTGCAAGTGGAAAGAATAGCCACTTCTTTGGGCTTACGAATCTGCCAGAAAGCAAAGATTTCTTTGCGCTTGAGACTGATCTCTTCCCGAATCTCAAGCGGAGCACTTTGGTAATCTATGCCGATAAGATAAAAATTCATCCCATTTATCCTTTAAATAAATTTCTTAAACCTCGAGTAACGCTTAATTTTTTGGCCCCTATTAAACCTATCCTCTCCTTATGCCTCAAAATATTGATGCATGGAAAAATACCTTTCTCCGGTATCCGGTAATACCACGACCACGGTTTTATCTTTGCCTAAATCTCGAGCCACTTGTAAGGCTGCCCAGGTAGCCGCACCAGCCGAGATACCCATCAACAACCCCTCTTGCCTTGCCAATATTCTTGAAGTTTTAAAAGCATCCTCATCGGATACCGGTATGATTGAATCAATCACGCTGCGATTTAATATCTCAGGAATAAAACCAGCACCGATACCCTGGATTTTGTGCGGACCGGGTTTTCCACCGGATAAAACCGGGCTGTCTTTAGGCTCTACGGCGATTACCTTAATGTCCGGATTATGTTTTTTTAGGACTTCACCTACACCAGTGATGGTCCCGCCCGTACCTACCCCGGCCACAAAGGCATCCAGTTTCCCTTCGGTAGCCTCCAGTATTTCCAGCGCCGTAGTTTTACGATGGCAATCTGGATTGGCCTTATTCTTAAATTGCTGGGGCATAAAACCGCCGGGCGTATTTTTGAGAATATCCTCTGCTTTCTTAATTGCGCCGTCCATACCTTTTGCAGCAGGAGTTAGTACTACCTGTGCGCCGTATGATTTAAGAATAAATATTCTTTCCAGGCTCATTGCCTCCGACATGGCAAGAATGCATTTATACCCTTTAACCGCGGCAATCATCGCTAAGCCAATACCAGTATTTCCGCTGGTGGGTTCAATAATTGTCGAACCATTTTTAAGTAACCCTTTCTTTTCGGCATCCTCAATCATCGCTAAACAAATTCTGTCTTTCACGCTTCCGCCGGGATTAAAATTTTCCAATTTTGCCAGAATTTCTGCCTTCCCCGGATCAATAATGCGGTTAAGCCTGATTAATGGAGTATTTCCGATTAGCTCGGTAATACTGTTGACTACCTTATTTGAATAACACATATCCGCTCCTTTATGTTTCACCACAATTTATTCTTTAAAAATAACGCCAAATAAGATAACAGCAATGACAAAATAGGGGTGACGGTCCAAACCAACATCGTCTTTCTGGCAATATGCAGATCCAGCGTGGTCCGGTGGCCGTTCTTTAAACTGCTGATAGCAAAAATCGAGCAAATATTAAGCTGAACCAATGATTGCGGAACTCCCAAAATAGAAGCAAAGAGCAACAGAGTCGCCGTGACAAAGGATACCAAGGTGCTGGAAAACAACCCTAAGGGAACTATTTCTTTGCCAGCTGTTTCAATTGTACCTCTACCCATAACCAACGCCCCTAAACCAAAAACCGGAGCAATCAAGATTAATCCCGGCAATATCCCCAAAATACCCGCGCCTGCCAATGGCCCTACGGCGTTAGCAACATTGTTCGAGCCGATGGCAAAAGCAACATAGCAACTAACTAATAGCGAGGCTATCCGTAATTTATTTTCGTGGGCAAACATCTTCTCATAAATGTGCAAATTGTTATGGTGTGGCGGATAAATCAACCTATATAAGAAAAATGTAAAGAAATATGACAGGCAGGGCAGGATAATCCACATGGGGATTATTTTCAGGAGCAAGGTCTTAATATACAAATGTCTATAATAAATACCCACCCCGGTAATTGCGCCTACTGTAACCTGACTGGTGGATTGCGGTATCTTTAGCATGTTGGCGAGAAACAGACTCAAGCTTGCCGAGAAGATAATTATGAGCACCGTGTCCAGATTCAAGAATTCTTTAGGTAATAGATTTCTGCCCAGCGTTAAACTCACATTATGCCCCAAGATAACCGCTCCCAAAACCACAAAGATACTGAAGAAAAACAGGGCTTTGCCCCATTTTATCAATCTGCCGCCGTAGGCCGCCGCAAAAGAAGGGGCAATGCCACTGGCGCCCATATTTATAGCGAAGAATATGGTCAATAATGTTAGAAAGATTGGTCTAGTCAAGCCGACTCCCCCTAAATCCCTTCTCCGTAATTTACCTTTAATGGTCTGGTATGTATCCCGCATTCTCCGCCGCATTTGCTGGTACCGATCCAGCGGCCGGCCCGTTCATCCTCTTCGTGGGTAATCTTGGTGCAGGGTGCGCAACCCAAAGACCGATACCCCTGGGCATAAAGCGGATTTACCTTTACGCCATTAAGCGCCAAATACTGCCAAACCTCCCGTTCTTTCCAGATAAGAATAGGATTGAGCTTAATCAAACCCTCATCCCTTTCTTCCACTTCTTTATAATCTGTACGCGTACGACCTTCGGTGCAACGCAAACCGGTTACCCAACATTCAACTTTCATCTCGCTGATTGCCCTTCTTACTGGCTCTACCTTTAATAGATTGCAGCACTGGTCAGGATTGGTTTCGTATAATTTCTCAGGAATTTCTATGTCGCTTTTATAAATCTTTAATTCCGGGTATCTTGCCACTACTTCATTCATAAAAGCTATGGTCTCCTTGGGTTTATATCTGGTGGTGACAATAAAACCGCGAATTTTAGGATTTACCCGTTTCGCCAAATCCCAGACTGCCACCGAATCCTTTCCTAAGCTATTGGCTACCACCAAGGAATCGCCATACTTTTCATATGCCTCTCTGATAAGCTGCTTGGACCTTTCCACCTTTTCTTTGAAATTCAAGGCTTCTACCAATTGTTTTAAATCGTCATGATTATGCAACAAACCCATTTTAACCCTCCCCCTTTTTGTAATCTTCAAATATTATAATGTCTATGGATTTAGTAGTGATTAGATTTTTAAAATAACGGCAGGATATTTTCCTAACCGTTTTTAAATAAATCAATACACTATTAAATCAATAGATAATATAGAGTATAGTCAATAAATGATTTTTGTCAAGTATTTTTTTATAAATTTTATTAAATACCCCCAAAGACCGCTTAGAACACCACCTATACACATAAAACTCCTGCTTTCTGAAAACCCGATGAATTTCTTTATCATCTCTTCCTTCTTATATTCCTTTATATAGTCTCTTCTTTCTAGTGAAGTCCTAAATATCCATTAGAAAATTTTCCTTGAAAATAAAAAATGTTGACATATACTTATGAAAGTTATAATTTATTAGCATTAACCAAAATTAAAAAACCCCGAGCAATCTATGCTGAACGAAAAACAAAACCCCACCTATTTTGCCGCAACCATGTTCCTTAATTACTCCGGGATTTTAAAAAAAGAAATTTTGGATAGTGCCGGAAAATTTGTAGGTAAGGTTTGGGATATCTCTGTTAAATCCGGAGAGGTATACCCCACTTCGGGAGAACTTATAATAAAGAAAGGTCTTTTTAAAAAAAGGTATGCCTCTGTGCCTTGGGCCTCGATTTCCGACATAACCGATGACATAACTTTAAACCTAAAATCCGAGGATATAAAATTTTCTCCTGCGATCAAGGAATACGAATTCCTTTTAAAAAGAGATATCCTGGACCAGCAGGTAGTGGATACCTACAACCATAAGGTGAGACGGGTAAACGATATTCATCTTTTGCGCGTGGACCACGAACTGATGATTGCCCACGTGGAAATCGGCCTGCGGGGTATTATCCGACGCCTGGGCTGGGAAAAGTGGATTGATTTTTTAGTCAGGCTTATCAACAGGAATGCAAAATACCTACAAAGGGAAGATTTGGTTTCCTGGAAATATGTTCAACCGGTGGTTATTTCTGCCGGTATGACCATGAAACTTTCGGTTTCTTCCAAACAACTCCTCTCTATCCCAGCTGCTGATTTGGGAGAAATCATGCTGGACCTTAACCTGAACCAGAGAATCGCCCTCTTCAGGACGCTGGATATAAAAACCAAGGCCAAGATCTTTGAGAACCTGGAATTTGAAGAACAGAAGGTCATCCTTAAAGAATTGGATAAAAAAGAATCCGCCCAAATAGTAACCAACATGTCCCCGGACGAGGCAGCAGATTTATTGGAAAAACTTCCTCCCGAAACGGTAAAGAATTTATTGACCCTTATGGAATCCAACCGGGCTAAAAAATTATCTACTTTATTAGGATATGCCAGTGACTCTGCGGGCGGTTTGATGACTACGGAATTCGTCTCTATGGCAGAAAACACTCCCGTATCTTCGGCTATAGATTCTATTAAAAACCAAACCCGGGAGTTTGAAACGGTGTTCTATATCTATATTATTGACGATAAAAATCACTTGAAAGGCATAACTAATCTAAGGAGGTTATTGATTGCCAATCCCCAGGATATCATCTTAAACACCGCCTTCCCTAAAATATTATCCGTGCATCTTAATGATAGCGCGAAAGAAGTCGCTTATATTATGGACAAGTATAAGGTCTCGGCAATCCCGGTAGTCGACGAGAATAAAATCCTGCATGGCATAATCACCATTGATGACGTATTAGGCCAAGTAATATCTATCGCCTGGAGAAAACGTCCCCGCACGCCTAAAGGCGCATAATTATGAATAGCAACGGAACCTTAAGAAAAAATAATTTTTGGCAAAATATTTTAATTTTTATCAGTATCCTCGGACCTGGCATCATAACCGGCAGCGTAGATAATGATGCGGGTGGCATAACCACCTATTCGGTTGCCGGCGCTATATACGGTTATAAACTTTTATGGACCCTAATACCTGCTTTTCTGGCCTTGGTAGTGGTACAGGAAATGAACGCCAGAATGGGTATCGTTACCGGCAAAGGATTGGCAGATTTAATCCGGGAAAGTTTTGGTGTTAAAATTACCTTTTTTATATTTCTCGGCCTGGTGACCGCGGATATCGGTAATACCGCCACGGAATTTGCCGGCGTAGCCGGCAGCATGTCTATTTTTGGAGTAAGTAAATATGTTTCAGTGCCCCTGACAGCCATAGCCGTGTGGATATTGGTTACCAAAGGAAATTATAAAATAGCAGAAAGGATTTTTCTGCTATTTAGTTTTTGTTTATTGTCTTATATCGTCTCCGCGGTTCTGGCAAGACCCAACTGGCATCAAATTGGCACTGGCTTTATCCAACCCACCATGCATATCAACAAGGAATATTTAAGCATGGTGTTGGGCATAATCGGGACCACGGTAGCCCCTTGGATGCAATTTTATATGCAATCTGCAGTTATAGAAAAAAATATCCGGATAGAAGAATATAAATTTGCCTTATGGGATGTGATTATAGGCTGCATTGCTACGATAGTCGTGGCATTCTTCATAATCGTAGCCTGTGCCGCCACCTTACACGAAAATGGGATAGTGATTAACGAGGCTAAGGATGCGGCTGTATCGCTCAGGCCTTTTGCCGGAGCATTTGCTTCTCAGTTATTTGCCTTTGGTCTTTTTGTGGCCTCGATATTTTCCGCCACCATACTTCCCCTGGCAACTGCTTTTTATGTTTGCGAGGCCTTTGGTTTCGAAGCCGGGATAAATAAGAAAATCAAAGAAGCCCCGCAGTTCTATGCTTTATTTACCTCTATTATCGCCATCGGGGTTTTCATAATATTACTGCCTAATGCACCTCTAATAGCCATAACCATTTGGACCCAGGTAATCAATGCCATGTTGTTACCAGTGGTACTCATATCAATGATAGTTATGGTTAATAATAAGAAAATAATGGGAGAATATACCAACAATAGTTTTCAAAATATAGTTGGCTGGTTAACCACTATAACTCTTATAGTGCTTACCGTTATGTTAATAATCCCACCCATGGTTTCCTCCTTACTAAAATTATTTAGATAGAACTAGGATGGGTAGGTTTCGTTAATAAAAGTAGACACGCCCAGGAAAATATGTTATTTTATATCCATTGCTTGAAATTAAATTCAAAAGGAGGAAATAAGAATGGATAGGAATTGGTTACTCACCATATTAATCAGCATCACTTTAGCAATCTGCATTGTTAATCTTTACGCCATTGTTAATTTAACCTTGAATCTGGGTAAATTCGCTCAGCGGATGGCTGCTGCCAAACAGCCTTTCCCTACGCCGCCATTTCCTCAAAAGTTCGACCGGGGAGCATTTCCCGCCCCTGGTCAGGAAACCAGGGCACCCGCCAAGACTGAAAATGACATTGTAAAAGGTTCGCCAAGCGCCCCGGTGACTATTATTGAGTTTAGCGATTACCAGTGTCCGTTCTCGGCCAGATTCTTTTCTCAGACCTTGCCGCAGATAGATAAGGATTATATTAAGACCGGAAAGGTTAAATTTGCTTACCGGGATTACCCCTTGGCCTTTCATCAATCTGCCCAAAAGGCAGCCGAGGCCTCGGAATGCTCACATGAGCAGGGCAAATTCTGGGAATACCATGACACATTATTTGAAAATCAACAAGCCCTGGATGTAGCCAGTCTTAAAAAATATGCCAAAGATTTAAAATTGGATACGCAGAAATTTAACAGTTGCCTGGATTCCGGGAAGATGGCCTCAGAGGTACAGGCTGATTTTAAGGACGGCTCTTCCTATGGCGTCTCCGGCACACCTTGCTTTTTTGTAAACGGACTTAGGATTAGCGGCGCGCTGCCTTATGAAGCATTTAAAGAGGCGATTGAGAAGGAATTAAAGAAGAAATAAGAAAAGCGGCGCGCTGCTTTAAGCAGCGCGCCGCCAAATCTGCTTCCAAAGATTCATTTCAGAAATACCCGCCTACTCAAAGAAATATCATAAAATATCGTTACAAATGCTTTGAATCTTTAAGGCATGGTTTGTGGTACCCATTTGGCTAAACCGCTCAAGTGTTCCCAATATGCCGTATATCCAATGCGTAGCCATATAATCGCTGCTATTACAAGAATAATCGAGACCAACAATATAAGTAGGCGATTTTTCTGGAACCAAATAACAAAAATAGCCAATACCCCACCGAGGCCGGACAAAATAAAACCAACCCCCGAAATCAAAGGTTCCTTTGTCAATCCTAAGTTGATTATACGCGCCCCCACTACAATAGCTGCAATACCAGCAAAAAAACCATAAAGGGCGACAGAAACCAATTCCCAGCCCAAAGCTAAAGATAAACCGGCTCCCAGAAATAAAATTCCGAATAACACTGACATCTCACCAAAGGCAACATTATAACTACCCGGTAACGGCCAAGTCCAGGTCATACGGCAACCATTAATTAAGGCCACGGTACCCGTCATTATAAAACCGGCTGCCCACCTTTTTTGATTGATTGCGCTGGAACTTTGGCATATTAAAGATGCCAACAAAAATAATCCGACTGCCATATTAATAAGCATCAACGGAACATAATCAATAAACATATTAATCTCCTTTAATGACCCCGACGTCACGTCGGGGTCATTTGGCCTCCTTCTAATGTAAGGATAGACAAACTATCTCTTAATTACCTTTAAATCCCTTGGGTAATAAGATATAGAAGGTGCTGCCTTGGCCCAGTTCTGATTCAACCCAAATTCTGCCCCGGTGTCTCTCCACCACCTGCTTGGCAATGGATAAACCCAAGCCGGTACCCTCTCGCTCTATTTCTCTGGCGTTAGAGGCACGGTAAAACTCATCAAATAACCTGGGGATCTCCTCCTTGGGTATACCAATACCCGTATCGTTAACCTTAATTAAAACAGAATCCCCCTTATCCATCACAGATATATTAACCTTGCCCTTCGGTAGTGTATACTTCACAGAATTTGCCAGTAGATTGGCTATAGTTTCTTCTATATAAATCTGTGCCCCGTAAATCTTATCTACCGCTGGCTCAATATTAGAAGTAATAATGATTTCTTTGGCTTTTGCCTTTGCATCAACAAAATTTAAAGCACTCTCCACAGTTTTCTTAAGAGAAAACTCGCCCATCTCGATATGTCTGCTTAGTTTTATTCGGGTAATCTCCAACAGTGCCTTAACAAAAAACAACAGTTTATCCGTTCTCTGCTGGGCTCTTTGAATTAAATCTTTTTGGCGGGAATTAAGCTCACCGGTTATGCCCTCGACCACCGGATCAAGGCAACTCTCGATGGCTGAAAGGTGTTCCTTGATGTCGTGGCTGACGCGTAAAACATATTCACTTTTTATACGATCCTTTTCCGCGAGAAGAAGATTGACTTGCCGAAGACTTTCTTCTCGTTCCCTTAATCTTTTAGAAATGGAAGTAGCCATATAAACCGCGATATAAATGGTGCTAATAAATACAAAGTCTACAGCTATAATGTATAGAAGATCATCATGCAAAGAACTATGGATGAAACCCTTTAAACAATAATGGGATAAAATACCTAGATACTCCAAGACAACGGTAATAGTCAGCAACAAGATAGATAATGTCGCTTGCAGAAAAGCAGCCCGTCGAGACAGCAAGATACTAGCAATAATCATGTGGAAGATAAAGTAGAAGATAAAGGGATTTTCTATGCCACCGGAGAAATGAATCAGGGTAGTTAAGCTTAGGAGGTCCAGTGAGATTTGGGTATTGGCAATACGATTGGCTATTATCGGAAGATTTGTAGTATCTTTTTTACCGATTTGCTTTAAATAAAGCAGAAATACTAAATTATATAAGCCCAGGAAAGTAGCAATGCTATATAAAGGTAGATAAGCTAGGGGAATATTTATTATCTTCTCTGTGAATAAAACGGCGCAGACTATACCTATAACGGCTATCCATCTTAATCTAATGAGCCAGTATATTCTTTCAATAAGTCCTTCTTGTATCACGGGATTCTGCATATTGAAATTATTTCTTGAATACTTTAAAATCCGGGTAGCGTTATTGAATCTCTAATTTATCCCCCACCTTAATCTCTCCACCTTGCAAGACTTCTGCAAATATACCTTCCTTGGGCATAACGCAATCTCCGGCTTGGTAATAAATTGCGCACCGGGAATGACATTCTTTGCCGATTTGGGTCACCCTTAAAATTACTTCTTCTCCGATCTTAATCTTAGTAGAAATAGGCAGATTTTTTAAATCGACTCCCTTAGTCACAATGTTCTCAGCAAAATCTCCATAATTAACCTTTAATCCTTTGGCTTGCATTTTCTCTATAGATTCCTCTGCTAATAGACTTACCTGCCGAGCGCTTCCCGCATGAGCGTCATTACTAATGCCAAAATTATCCTGCAAAATGGCTTGTCGGACATTCTGTTTTTTGGTCCCTTTTTCTTTTGAGATACATACTGCCTTGATGACGCCGTTTGAATTAAGCCCTCTTATAGTGCCCACTTTTCCCGCCACTTTTCTCCATTAATTTTATTTCCTTAATTACCGCACCCCGATCGATAGATTTACACATATCGTATATCGTTAATGCCGCGATACTGGCTGCCACCATTGCCTCCATTTCAATGCCTGTCTTGGCACTGGTTTTACATCTTGCTGTAATTGAAATTCCCTCTTTCTCTAGTTCAAAGTCTATCACCACATATTCTAACGGCAAAGGATGACACAAGGGCAATAACTCATCGACTCTTTTTGCTGCTAATATTCCCGCGCATTTAGCGGTGGTCAAAACATCCCCCTTGGGAATTCTTTTAGCGCGGATCAACTTTATAGTCTTTGTCTGTAGAGAAATATAGGCTTGTACGGTAGCCTCTCTAAGGGTTACCGGTTTCCTACTGATATCCACCATCGAAACATCTTTATTTTTCATGCCTACCTTCTCCAAATTGCGCCAACTATTCCTGCCAAAAGTATGATTATCGCAGGATGAAACTTAGAGTAGATAAATAGGGCAAAGGCTATAATTATTATCAATATGTTTTTGATAGTAAGTAGATTATTGACATCGATAGTCTGAAAGGCGACGGCAATAATCATGGCGAAGATAGCTATTCGGATAGCATCAAAAACACTTTTAATCACTGGTGAGGCTTTATATTTCATATAGAATATCGATGCAAAGGCGATTAGTAAGGCAGGAGCTAAAGTATTACCGAGATTAGCTAAAATTGCACCCGGAATTCCGGCTATCTTATAGCCCGTATAAGTAGCATACTTAATGGAGATGGCGCCTGGGAATATCTGGACTATCCCCGAGATATCCAAGAATTCTTCCTTGGTCAACCAATGATACCTTTCTACTATCTCCTTCTCGATTAAAGGCAAAAAGGAATAGGCACCGCCTATGGCAAATAACCCTATCCTAAAAAAGGCTAAGAATAATTTAATTAGCATCATCTTAAGTTAATGTTCTCTGCCTACTATCATGTCCAAACCATGGGCCAGACCATCTAAAATTGCTTCCAATGATTCTTTGGCTCCTTGGTAACTTCCCGGAAGATTTATAATCAAAGTTTTACCTCTGATGCCGGAAATTGCTCGGGAGAGCATGGCCCTTTTGGTGAATTTAAGGCATTCTACCCGCATAGCTTCGGGGATTCCCGGGACCTCTCTTTCGATCACCTCTTTGGTTGCCTCGGGTGTAAAATCACGAGGGGTAAACCCCGTCCCGCCGGTAGTCAGGACTAAATCTACTTTGAGATCATCAGAGTAATGGATAAGCCTTTCTTTAATCAGCCCCGGCTCATCAGGGATGATTTCATACTTTATAATCTCGGCGGGAAGTTTTTGAATAATCTCTTGAACTATCTTACCGCTTTTATCTTCTCTCTGACCTTGGGAACATTTGTCACTAATAGTCAAAACTACTGTCTTATATGCTTGGTGAATCTTTTCTCTTTCGTTTAGCATCTTTTAATTCCTTTCCTCTAGCCACCAATCTGACACATGGAAAATTCTGTATACTTAACGCCATCTTTATCCAGAGAATGTTCTCTAGGTTTCATATCTACCGCCGATTTTATAAGTCTACTTATTTCTTCTGCGTTGGCACCCTGCCTTAAGGGATCGCGTAAATTAACCTTTAGGTCGGAATGTAAACATACCTTTAAGAAACCGTCAGAGGTAAGCCTCAATCTATTGCAGCGAAAACAGAATTTACAACTCATTGGACTAATTATGCCAAAGGTACCCAAGCCATTTTTAAATGTATAGACCCGTGCCGGACCATTGCCGATGACCTCTGCCTCTTCTATGTCTGCAGACCTTTGTGCAATATTTATAATCTCTGCGCAAGAAACCGGTTTTTCGACTTTGTAGAAGGGATTAACCGGCATAAATTCTAGAAAACGAATGTGTATCGGACTCTCCCTGGTTAATTTCAAGAAATCAGTTATCTCCTCCAATTTTATGTCTTCTAAAAGCAAAACATTTATCTTTATAGGCGAAAGGCCAACGCGAAATGCCTCTTGAATTCCTTCTAAAACCTGACCCAATCTACCTTGGCGAGTAATCTGACTATATCTATCTTGGCTCAAACTATCTAAACTAATATTCACCCGTTTAAGTCCTGCCTTTTTCAAAACCAAGGCAAATCTCTTCAGAAGAATACCGTTAGTGGTAAGGGCGATATCTCTGATGCCTTCCATCTTATTTAGAGAACTAATTAGATTAACCAGATTCTTTCTAACCAAGGGCTCGCCACCAGTCAAGCGCAACTTATCTATTCCTAGTTTGACGGCCGCCTTTACTATTTCTACAATCTCTTCAAAGGTAAGTAACTCTTCATGGGATTTATGAATAATCCCCCATTCGGGCATACAATAGATACATCTTAAATTGCATCTATCGGTGACCGAAATCCTGAGATAATCTATTTTCCTATTATAAGCATCTACTAACATACGCTGAATTTGCCTCGCTCATACACATGGATATTTACATCTGGTTTTATAAATTTTAATACCGAGGTCCCCTCAATAACCACTCCATCACAATCAGAAAACTCTAAGAGGGCTTTATCCAAACCGGCCTTTAAACCCTCTGGCTTGGCCTTAAGCCAGATTACCTCTTTGGCGCCAGCTATTTTAAGTTTGGCGGTATCTTTCCCCGCCTGATTTATTATTGCTGCATCCTTAATAATATAAAAAGGTTCTTTTATTTCCGGACAGATCCCACAACCTCTTTCATGCGGACAACCACTTTTTCTGCTCACAGTTACCTTAAGCGCTGACCAATCAGAGAGGTGCCTTAATAATTCTTGGGCAACATAAGTTTTACCCACACCACTTTTTGAGCCGGAAACTACTACAATGTTCATAATTCTTTTAACAGAGGTTGGTATTGATTTGACTTCATTAAACTGGCAATAAAACTCTCCATATCCAAATTCACGGGACAGACAAAGGAACACCTTCCGCAGCCGGTGCAACCGAATATCCCAAACCAACGAAAGCAATTATATAGCTTGCAAAAGAATCTTCTGCTAATGCGTTCGGAATTCTTTTCATGTGGATTATTATCTCCGGACATGCGGCTATAGCCGCTAAAGCAACAGGAATCCCAGGCCCTAATTCTTTCTCCCTTTCCTTTAGAATATTCTATATCCTGCGTATAGAAACAAAAACAGGTCGGGCAGATAAATTCACAGCCACCACAGTTGGTACACCTTTTACCCAAGTCTTCCCACAAATTATTCAGGTCGACACTCTTAAGTTTTTCATGAACGAGCATAATATCATACTCTTTAGTAAAATGCCTTAAACAATTTTCCTTAATGCCAGATTTTTTCTCTTCTATACTTTTATCTGCTGACATAAAAAAATCTTTATATTCTGTTATCAAATCTTCACCTTTATCTGTGCCGATTTCTACTAAATATTGTTGGGCTAAATCTATAAACTGTAAATCGAATCCCTCACCCTTTTCCAGCAGCGGTCCGCTATTTTGCGTAAAGATACAAAAACAGGTCTCTCTGGGTGGTTTATTACAGGCGAAGGAGATTAAGATGCCCTTTCCCCGCTTACGCCAATAAAGGTCGTCCTGAGGCTCTTGTCCAAAGAAGCGATCCTGAAAAAGTACTGCCCGGATATCGCAGGAACGCACGCCAAAGAAAATAGTTTCCCGTTCGTTTTTTTCTGTCTTGGGGACTATCTGAAAGGAGTCGTCTTTATTTTTCTCATAAGCAAAAATAGTCTCTCGAGCGGGAAAGAAGAACTCCTTAAGCGTATTGGAAGTAATATCATAATTAAGGTTTATCTTTTCTAAATCTTCGGTCTCCTGAAACAGAAAATCCCCCTCCCTAGCTGGCTGGGGGCTAATCAGACGAAAATCCTTCATTATTGCCTGGAGAAAGTGGCTTAATGTCTCTTTTTTTATTAAGTAATAACTATCTCTCATCTTGTTGGGCTACGGCTTCTACCTTAGCAGCACAGGCCTTATATTCACCAATCTTAGAAATTGGATCAAAGACATCATTGGTAAGCATATTGGTTAATTTATCGGCATAATGAAAAGGCATCCAAACCACTCCCGGTATAATGTCTGCGGTAACCTGGGCCTTTACTAAAAGCCTTCCCCTCCGGGTAGAAACCAAAACCGTAGACTTGTTTTTTATATTCAGTTGTTGAGCATCATCGCGATTTATCTGGACAAAATTCTCGGGAAATTCTCGGGATAAAATGGTAGTGCGCCTAGTCTGCGTGCCGCTGTTATAATGAAATAGAATCCTACCAGTAGAAAGCACAAAAGGGAATTCCTCATCTGGTAGCTCCTCAGGTGGTTTATGTTCAATGGCAAAAAATCTGCCCTTGCCTCTGCTAAAACCTTTTTCATGTAGGATTTTAGTTCCGGGATAGTTTTTGTCTGGACAGGGCCATTGTAAAAAACCCAAAGTTTCTAACCGTTCAAAGGAAACCCCGGCAAACAGAGGCGAAAGCGCCGCAATCTCCTCCATAATCTCTGAGGTAGTTTTATACTGCATAGAATAACCTAAGAGATTAGAGAGCTCCAGGATAATCTGGCCGTCGGGTTTGGTATCGGGTAAAGGCTCTATCGCCTTTCTTACCAATTGGATTCTGCGGTCAGCATTGGTAAAGGTCCCTTCTTTCTCGGCAAAACTGGAGGCAGGTAGAATAACATCCGCATATTCTGCGGTCCTACACATAAATAGATCATGCACCACCACAAACTCAGCCTTTTCTAAACTGGCGATTACATGTTTGGAGTTTGGCTCAGAATGGACTACATCCTCGCCTACGATATAAAATAATTTTATCCCGCCCTTGCGCGCAAGAGCGGGACTTATCCTTCCTGGCTCTTGAAACATCTCTGAGCTGGTAAGGCCTTTCCCGGATGGTAATTTTACCTTCCAGGTGGCCTCGAATTTCTTTCTTATCTCTTCATCTTCAACATTCTGATATCCGCTAAATACATTGGGCAATGCCCCCATATCACAAGCGCCCTGCACATTATTCTGTCCCCTTAAAGGATTGACTCCACTGGATGGTTTACCCACATTTCCGGTAAGCATGGCCAAATTGGCTAAGCTGGAAACATTATCAGTACCCACGGTATGTTCAGTAATCCCTAAACCATAAACTATGGAGGCAGGTTTAGAGGTAGCGTAAAGCCTGGCTGCCTGGATAATCAGTTCTTGAGGTACTCGAGTTACCTTTTCAACGTATTCCGGAGTATATCTTTCTAAAATCCCTTTGAGTTCAGCCAGGTTCTCCGTGCGGTCTTTTATAAAATCTCCATCCCCTAATCCTTCTTTTAGAATCACATACATCATACCATTTAGAAGGCAGATGTCTGTACCAGGTAGGAGCCTAAGATGTAAAGCTGAAAAATGGCTTAAACTAATGGCTCGGGGATCAATCAAAATTATCTTAGCACCTTTATCCTTAGCCGTAAGTATATGCCAGCCGACTATCGGATGGGCCTCCAGAGGATTTGAACCAATCACTAAGATACATTTTGCCTCTGGTAATTCATCAATAGAATTGGTAGCTGCCCCGGAACCAAAAGAACGCGTCAGGCCAGCCATCGACGGAGAATGGCAAGTGCGGGCGCAGTGGTCAACATTATTGGTGCCTAAAGCGGTACGGGTAAATTTCTGAATCAGAAAATTCTCTTCATTGGTGCAACGGGCAGAACTTATTATCCCTAAAGCATCCGGTCCGTATTTTTCTTTAATCTTCTGAATATTCTTTACTATTAAATCATATGCCTCTTGCCAGGTAGCCTTTCTAAATTTACCATTCTCTTTAATCAAGGGGTTTCTCAATCTGTCCGGATGGGAAATAAACTCAAAGGCATTCCACCCCTTTACGCAAAGCCTCCCGCGACTTACCGGATGATTCCGAGAGGGTGAAACGCCTACAATGCGATTATCCTCTACATTAAAATAAAAATTGCATCCCACGCCGCAAAAGGGGCAAGTGGTAAGGACGTATTTCATAAAATCTCCTCGGGGACCAGCCGATTTAGCTGTTCATAGGTAAAAACCGGACCGTCGCGACAGACGAATTTATCCGCAATATAGCAATGGCCACACTTGCCTAATCCACATTTCATATATCTTTCTAAAGAAAGAATAATATTAGCCGGAGGCATTCCCAATTCTATTAACCTCGCCGTAGTAAAACGCATCATTATCTCTGGACCGCAGATAAAGGCCTTAGTTTTTAGAGGATCAAACTTAATTCCGCCTAAAAGTTGCGGCACTACCCCAACCCTACCTTTCCATTGCGCATTCGGTTTATCAACGGTAAGTAGAACCTTTGTATTTTTAGTCAAAGTGGTTAATTCATTTTTATAAAGCATATCTTCTGGGCTGCGGGCGCCGTAAAGTAAAGTTATATTATTCCCTACATCTTTAAGCAGCATCGTTTTCAATAATGATCTTAAAGGCGCGATGCCGATTCCTCCGGCGATAAAAATCAGGCTGGTATCTTCTAATTGCAAAAGAGGAAAGCCGTTGCCAAACGGTCCCCGGATTCCCACTGCATCATTGGTCTTAAAATCAAAAAGCCCGCCAGTGACGCTTCCCATTCGTTTAAAACTTAACCTTAATAATTCTTCCTGGGGGCTGGAGGCTATGGATATAGGAACCTCTCCCTTGCCAAAGCAGGAAACCTCTACAAATTGTCCCGGCGTAAAATCTAAAGGAAGTCTTAGATAAAAGGTATTTACATCCGGGGTTTCTCTTACTACCCGCTCAATCTTGACCACCTGAGGGATATAATTATTCGCCATGGTACCTCTCTAAATCGCGGGGAGTATTTATATTCGCAAAGATTTCTTCCGGCCTGCCGAATTTTAAGACGTCTTTTTTACCGATTTTCTTAACTTCAACATGGGGGAAGAATTTGTTAATCTTGAAGATTCTTCTCTCGAGTAAATGCTGAATATGCGGCAGGCAATCCTTGGAGTAAATAGCAAATAAAGGTTCGTATCTATTATTGATACAAGGAACAACCACATCGTGACCTCTTGAGTTATCGCCCATATATTTCATAAGTGCCGAGTTTATAAAAGGCATATCGCAGGCAACTACAAAGTTATAAAATGAACCTGAGGCCAGTAGCCCCGAGAATATCCCTCCCAGCGGACCCGAGTTTTGGACTAAATCAGAAATCACCTTTGTATCTTTTAGCTTGACATATCTTTCGGGAGAGTTAGTAACAATAATTATTCTTTTAAAAAGTTTTCTTAGTAATCTTAATTGCCTTTTGATGAGCGTTTCTTTGCTTATCTTTAGGAAGGCCTTATCCGTTCCCCCCATTCGGCTTGCCTTGCCGCCTGCCAGGATTATTACCGTCATCTGGGGTTTCTAGCCAATTTGGTAACCCAGATACTTAATTCGTAAAGCACTAACATGGGTAAGCTTAAAAGCAACATATTAAATGCATCCGGCGTAGGAGTAATTATTGCTGCCGCTATAAATATAATTATGATGGCGTATTTATACTTTCTTCTTAAAAACTGGGCACTAATTATTTTCAATTTGGCCAGAATAAAACTTAAAACCGGCATTTGAAATACCAAGCCGCCACCTAAAATAAGACCAATCACAAAGGATATATATTTCTGGGCGGAGATAACCGGCTCTAAATCGTCTTTAGCAAAACTCAACAGAAATTTTAAGGCCGGTGGTATTAATATAAAGTAGGCAAAAAGACAACCAGCGATAAAGAAAAAGGAACAGAAAAAGGTAAAATACGCCGTATATCTTTTAAACCTTTCTTCTATTGCCGGAGAAACAAAAGCCCAAACCTGATAAAGGATTACCGGTAAGGCAATTAGAAAGCCAGAGAAAAAGGCAATCCTCATATATACCATAAAGGCCTCTTGAGGACTGAAGAAAACCAAGGTCTTTATATATTCAGCAGCAGGAAATTTCAGAATCTTCAGTATATAAGAGGCGAGAGGAAAGCTGGCTATGGTGGCTATTCCCAATACTGCTAAGGATACAATAATTCTCTTCCTTAGCTCATTTAGGTGCTCTACTAAGGTTAACGGTTGCTCCATTTAGAATCTGATTATTCAAAAGCATTTCCACAAAATAAAGAGAATTTTATTTCTTCTCTTTTTTGTCCTCGGAATCAATATCTTTTAACGAGTTCTTAAATTCTTTGATGGTTTTACCCAAGGCCTTACCAATCTCTGGTAATTTAGCCGCACCAAAGACCAAAAGGCAAATGAGCAGTATCACTAATAACTCTGGCATGCCTATCCCAAACATATGCATCTCACCTCCAATGAGCCCCGACGTATCGTCGGGGCGAATTGGACCCTTGACATTTTCCAGTATTATCCCAGACGGAAAATGTCAAGGGTCATGATTTTATTTTCTTCTCAAAAGTGCCTCCACTTTAGAAATTAACTCTTCTGGCTTAAGCGGTTTATCTGTATAATCGTCCACCGGAAGCCAAACTTCATCACCAGCCTCATTTTTGAAATCCAGGCCAGTCCTTTCTTTAATGGCAGTCAACATAAGTATGGGGATATTCTTATAATCTTCGTTCTTTTTGATTTCTCTGGCTACATCAAAACCCTTATCGCCGGTTTCCATCATCACATCAAGTATGATGAGATCGGGCTTATCAGACCTTACCCTCTTTAAACCCTCCTCACCGTCTCGTGCACTAAATACTTGGTAATTCTTACTTTCTAGAACTACCCTCATCGCTTCCACGATATCCACGTCATCATCAATAATTAGAATACTGGCATTTTTCATCTCAACCTCCAAATTTCACTACAATGCTTGGCTAACCCTCCCATTTTTGTCGCAGTATTTTCCCCTTTTTACACCCTAAAAAAAGAATTAAACATGGTTAGGATAAACCATACTATCCCAGTAGTGATTAACCCTACTACCGCACCAATCTTAAACCATTGTAAGAAAGATATACTTATTTTATGTTTTTTCTCAAGTATCCCTAAGGCAACGATATTTGCCGTTGAACCTACCATAGTAATATTGCCTCCCAGGCAACCTCCAAAAAGTAGAGCCCACCATAAAGAAGAAGTCTCTATCCCCATAACCTTAAGTTCGCTTATGACGGGGATAAACGTTGCCACTAAAACCACGTTATCAAGAATGCTTGAGCCTATAGTTGATATCCACAAGATAAAAGTAATCATAAAAAATTGACTACCATTAGCTAATTGGGCTATTCCTTTTGAGAAAATCTCTGTAACCCCAGTATATTTAAGCGCTCCTACCTTAGCGAATAAAAGCATAAAGAATATCAGCGTCCACCAATCAACATCCTTCTCAATATATTCTCTCGCCTTTTCTCTACGCCAAAGCATAATAAACCCCGCTGAAATTAAAGGAATAGATAATAAAAGTGAGTTGGTGGGAAGGTCAAAAACGTTTTCCAATCGATGATGCAGGGCAATAAATAACAAAGTTGTAAGAAATATTAAGGCTTCTTTTCTGATTTCTCTGGTCATGGGAACACAAACTAACTTGGTAAAGGTCTCCGGGTGGTCACCCAGGGACTTAATCTTGACGTCTAATTCTCCTATCTGACGCCGGTACCAAAATAAAACCAGGCCTACCGTAGCAAACAAAACTATAACCATCAAGGGAAAAGCACGGAGAATAAAATCCTCAAAGGTAAGCCCCGCCTTGGTGGCTATCAATATCCCAATCGGGTTTCCCAAAACCGTGCCAGTACTGCCAATATTGGTAGCCATAACTGTGATAATCAGAAATGGTACGGGATTAACTTCAAAATAATCGGTTAAGGCAAATACCAAGGCCACCATAAAGATAATCGAGGTAACTTCATCTACCAAACAGGCCATAAGCGCAGAGTTTATACACAGTACAGTAATTAGTCTTCTGGCAGTCATCCCCTTCAAAGTCACCAACCTACAGAGTATCCAGTTAAAAAAATTGACCTCTCTCAGTAACCCCACAATCACCATCATCCCTACTAAAAAAAGTATTACCTCTAAGGATGCGAAAAGCACTAGATGTTCGATATCGATAGTTTTAGTCAGGATTAAGGCAGCGATGCCCCAAAAGGCGATGGCCACCCGAGATTCCCAGAATAAAAGAGTGGCTATTACCGAGGCCGAGAAAATGGTAAGGGAAGTCGATTGAGGGAAGGTAAATTTTATTTGTTGGCTAAACCAATATATGGTAAAGCAAGCCGAAAACAAAACCACATATTTAAATCCTAAGCCCTGTTTTTTCATTTATAATCTTTTACTCTACCAGTCTTAGATTGCCAAAATATTATTAAGACTACATTATATCAGAATTGAATAGGGCAAGGCGAGCAATTTCTTTCCCGCAGAGAAAAACAAACGCTTCTAAAACAAAACTTTAAGAAGCGTTTGTTATATCCCTAATCGGGGTTAGACCTTATAAATCCTAACGCAGCATTGTTTATTCATTGCCTGACCAGAAAGCGGCTCTGAACGCGTAGGCCTTAGTGGCGAATCTGAAAACCCCCTACCCTTAGCAATTGAACCTAACGCCCAATGTCCAAAACCGTGATGGGTTCCCACCACTTCTGGATGTATTCCCTCAGTTAATTTAACCTTTGCTTTTACTTTACCATAGACAGACTCCACCCAAACAAAATCATTATCATTTATACCTAGTCTTTTTGCTGTATCAGTGTTAATCATCAAAGGATTTTCAGGCTGGAGTTCTATTAAATAAGCATTATTTTGTGTACGGGTGTGGGTATGCGATGCCTCTTTCCAATTTATAAGATAAAAAGGATATTCTGCATTAGGTTGCCAATCCCGCGGCTCATAAACTGGCAAAGGATTAACTGGTTTTCCCCAGGCATCTTTTTTCTTGGCAAAGCCAGCATTATAAAACTCGACCTTACCCGACGGCGTGGAGAAACCTTTAACTGCAGTTCCGTCTTCTTTTATCAGCCCCATCGGTTTATCCTTGGTCCCATCTGGTTTCTTGGAATAGAGGATATTCCCCTCTACAATCCCATCTGCTACCTTGTCAGCAGGAATAACCTCTTTATATTTCTCATAGCGGGTGCCTTTTTTACTTACCCAAACCGCGCCCGGTAGTTTCTTTAATTCCTCTAAAGTGATTTTGGGCTCTCCTTCTTTAAGTTCCTTGGAAATATACTCCTCATACCACTGGGTTTTATCTTCGATGCGTCCACCTAACATCCTGCCAATCCAAAAGGTATCCTTGCCATCGGCTTCTTTCAATCCGAGCCGCCGAGCCAGTTCAATGAGAAATTCATACTCAGTGGGCTGGCCAAAGAGTGGTTTTACCACCGGCTGGCGTAAAGCCAAAACCGGCCAAGTAACCCAGTGGGAACTTAAATCATAACGTTCTAAATATGTGGTTCCGGGGATAACGATGTCTGCCATCAGCGCCGTCTCAGATAAAAATATATCATTAACTACCACAAACTCTAAATTCTGGAAGGCCTTTTCTACGGTCTTGGTACCGGATACCGCCATCATGGGATTTTGAAAGATAACTATTGCCATCTTGGGTTTATAGGGACCTTTTCCTTCGGCAAGGCGGGTGAAGATTTCTGTATAGACCCCTGAGCCGTGCACAAAAGGATAAGATTTTGACCCATCAAACTTCTCATTCTTTAAAGTGGCCTTGGCTGTATCATCAGCAGTAACCTCAATATGCTTACCGCCTTTTTTATCCGGGATTATCAAGGTCCCTTGCCGATCATAACCGCCGACTAAAGCTGCCAAAAGCGCGATTGCCCGTCCGCCCTGAACACCATTGGAATGATGCCCCGGACCGGACCAGACATCTACTACCTGAGGTTTGGTGGTGGCAAATTCAATGGCAATGCGTTCGATAGTTTTTGCCGGAACCGAGGTAATCTCTTCAGCCCAGGTCGGAGTTTTATCTACGATGTATTCTGTAAATTGCTCAAAACCCACGGTCCAATCCCGGACAAATGCCTCATCGTAAAGTCGGTTTTTGATAATCACATGTGCCATGGCCAAGGCCATTGCCCCGTCGGTGCCGGGGCGAATGGGAATCCATTCCTGCGCCTTGTTGGCAGTGTAAGAAAAATAAGGATCCACTACTACCATCTTTGCGCCGTTTTCAATGCCCCGAGTAATAATCCTCGGTAAATGCGACCATTTGGTGGCCGAAAGCGGATTCCACCCAAAAAATAGTATATACTTTGCTTCTACTGCACCAATCAACGGCCGATCATGACCCACCACCATCTTGAACGACGCCTTGCGTGAAACATCGCAAAGATTGGAATGGAAGAAGAAATTAGGCGTGCCAAAGAGTTTGTAAAAATCATCTTGTATATTCATAAACGAAGAATCTTCACTAAAAGCCAGAAGTTTATGGGTCTCGCCATTATCGCGCAATTGCTTTAGTTTTTTCACAATCTCATTATAGGCCTCTTCCCAAGAAATCTCTTTCCAACCCGGATCAACATCCATTCCCTTTTTGGGATTAGTGCGCCTTAAGGGTTTCTTTATTCTGTCCTTGTCATAAAGAGTGGCTATCCCGGCATTGCCTTTAGGACAAATGCAGGTGCCTTCCTTCTCCACGTTCGCAAAAAAATCTGAGGAGATATTGGAGAAATTATTAGGGTTATAGGGATTGGGATCTATTTTGACTAACTTTCCATCAATCACCCGACACATAATCCCCGACTGGCCTCCGCACATCTGACAGGTGGAAAAAATGGTTTCGCTTTTTACCTGTTCCAGTTCGCTTTCTTTAACCGCTGCCCGAGCAGTTGATGCCACTTTAGCTACACCCGAGGCAACACCCACGGTTATACCAGCTAATTTCAAGAATTCTTTACGGGTTAATGATCTCATCTTCCCCTCCCCCTCTCCAGCAAAGGAATAAACTTTGAGGCAATGATAAAAAGAACTGTGCCAAAAGCAAATAAACCAGCCACCAGAGCATATTCCACCCAGGTAGGTTTATAACTATAAAGGATCCTATCATTGGTTAAAAACGGATGATAAAATGTAGGCACCACGATATTCACCCTCTCGGCAAAAACTCCCAGAAAAGACAACACAGACACGATTCCTACGCCAGCCAGAGTTTTACCCGATGATGAGATAATTATGAAAAAGGGAATGATAATCCCCAACACCATGTCAAACCAAAAAATCCCAGCAAATTTTCCAAAGAATAATTCTCTTAAAACCACCGTATGCGAAGGGATATTTGCATATGCATTGGTGATAAACTCACTAAAAAGAAAGTAAAAAAGTATGGGTAACAGTATCTTAAAATATTTGCCTAAGTTAATTACCGTCTCTTTGTCAAGATCGAAATCTAAAAAGCGCGAAGCAAAAATCAGGGCCAGGATAATTAAGGCCAAACCCGAAACCAAAGCCGAGGCAATAAAGAGTGGGGCTAAAATAGTAGTATGCCAGCCCGGCTGTGATTTCATCAATCCAAATATCCAGGCAGTAACCGAATGCACCAGCACAAATGCCGGTATAGAGATAAGGGCAAAGGTCTTAAGCAATTTGGTCTTACCTTTAATACTTAGATAAAGCATAGCTACACAGAGCACCAGATAGATATTGATTACAAATACATCCCAGATAAGCGGTGAACTAAACTGGGGATAAATAAACAAATTTAACAGACGGTCAGGTCTACCTAAGTCAAAGATTATCCCAGTCATAGCCAAGATTAAACTGATTATCGCCACCACTTCGGCTACTCTGGATATGGGCTTAAATTTCTCTATTCCTGCCAAATGGGAAAGAGAAGCGACAGCTATACCTCCGGCACTGACACCAATAAAGAAAACAAAGCTGACGATATACACCCCCCAGAATACTGGTTTATTCATTCCGGTAACGCCCAAGCCAAATTGCAACTGATACACCCAGGCACAAAAGGCAAAGGCCATTACCGCCACTAACAAGGTCAATAATTTCTTCATCGGTCTCACCTCTTCCTTTAGGTCTTATTTCCTGCTTCTTTTAAATAAATTACTTTGGGTTCGGTACCCAATTCTTCCAATAATCGAAATGCCCGGCCGCTGCGGGCTAATTTGGAAACCGTGCTATTGGGATCATTTAAATCTCCAAAGTGTCTGGCACGACCCATACAGGTCTTTACGCAGGTGCAAACTAGGTGCAATTCTTCGTCAGTTATTGCCCTATCTTCTTTTTCAGCTTTTGCTTCTAGTCTATCCAGACGTTCTACGCAGAAGGTGCATTTTTCTACAATCCCTTTGTATCTTTTCTTAAGTTGGGGATGGGGATCGGGATTTAATGCGGCCTCTCTAAGTTTGCCGCCGTAGTCCGGCTTGGACCAATTGAAATATCGCGCACCGTAGGGACAAGCAGTAGTGCAATATCTACAGCCGATACAGCGCGCATAGCGCTGTAAAACCAAACCCCTATCTTTATCCTGATAAGTTGCTCCTACCGGACAAACACCGACACAGGGCGGATTTTCACAGTGCATACAGGGACGAGGATTAAGGTCGGTTTTCACATAAGGGTAATCTCCTTTTTCCTTAAAATAGACCTCGGTCCACTCTATCCGACGGGCTAATTCTTTGGGCGAGGCTACCGGTACATTGTGTTCTACTTTACAAGCTACGGTGCAGGCCTCGCAACCTACACATCTGGCCAAGTCAATAACCATAGCATAGCGATGCTTGGGCTTATTCGGGACAGGCATAGCAGTTGCCGTTTGGGGAAGATTTGACACGGCCAAAGCGGTTCCGGCTACGGCAGTAATCTTCAAGAATTCTTTACGACTTAAGGGTTTCTTCTCTAAAGCCGTAATGGTCTCTTCCATTTGATTTTTTTCTTCCATATTTCACCTCCGATGAGTAGACAATTTACGGAACGTTAGTGAACGTAAATTGTAGTCCTGACGATTCTGTCGGGACGTCTGCGAATTGGACCCCGCCCTTTTGGTCTAATCTCTTCTGGAAAAATCTCCAAAAGGGCGGGGTTAATTCACACAGCAACTTATGTTCACCTTGTTCCATAAGTTGCGTGTTCATTAAAACTGCGTAGTCACCAATGCGGAAATCTGATTATCATCCGCATTCTCGGTGCTTACACCGGTATTTTTATTTATATCGTAGCTTAATTTTATAATGGTATTATCTGACCAACGATAACCACCGCCAAAGGAGAATCGCTCATAGAGGTTAGTGGTTACTCCGTTCAAAGCGGCAGTCACATCACCGTCTAAATCCACTAAACTAATTCGGCTGGCGCCATATATCTTTTTGTTAAAATTATAAATGCCATCCACAAAACCGAAACTACCGGTTCTCTTTCCAGCGCTTCCCGTCGTAGTTTCATCTTCAAACCGACCGTAGGAAAGACGGGTGATAGCCTTGCTATCAGAATAAACCGGAGGCTCTAAAGGTTTCTTACCTTTGCCAAAATCGTATCTGGCATCCAATTCCCAGGCCCTTCTTTTCCAATTGGTGGCACCTGTAGGACGCGAGGTCAAACCAGCAATGGAAAATTCTGAAGCGGAGATTTTTAAATCACCAGAGGTGTAGTAGCTTGCCGACAGGTACAAAGGGTCGATAGGCGAATAATTAAGTTTAGTCATTAGCGCCCTTGCCGCGCCAGAATCCGAACCTACGCCGCTATTCCCATCGCTTACGGAAACTAACCAACCTAAAGGATGTTTTTTAAATAGGCGAGTTGCGGCGACGGTTCCCGCGACTTCAAAGCCTTCATCGGAAACACCCACCTTTCCTGCGGAAGTAGAAGGCAAGATCCCCTCCACGGGGTTATCCGAGAAGGTCTCCTCGCCAAATCCTAACTTGAACCTTCCTAAACGGGTCGAAATTGTATAAGGCGAGTTTTTTAAGGCGGGTATAAAATTCTTAGATTGCAGATAAAAATAATCCAATAATGGCGACGCTGCTGTAGCATTGTTAACATTGAGTCTCATCACCACGGTATTAATCTTATCTGGCTCAAAGGCAAATTGAATCTTCCCTTCGGGTATTTCAAAAGAACCGTCGGGATATGAACCGGCTTTACCAGAAGCTAAGTAACCGGCAGCCCAACGACCCTTTATCTTTAGTTTGGATAAGGAATTGGCTAAATCTACCCGGGAAGGCTGGGTAGCCTGGGTGGTCTCTTTAAGCTGAGTAACCTCTTCTTTGGCTTTAGCTGCATCTACCTTGGTCTGGGTTTGTTCAAATTCCAATTTTTCAATCCGTTTCATTAACTCCTGCACCTGTTGTTTTAAGGCGTGGATCTCTTCATCGGAAGCAGTAAAACCTTTTGGAACAAAAGAAAAAATAAACGTCAAAACCAACAAAAGCATGCAAAATCTTTTCATCTTTACCTAACCTCCTCTCCTTTTAATGAGCACTTGGTTTATGGAGTACAAAGTGCGACATAAACCAATCTTCTCTTTAAGACGCTTGCTTGTTTGTGCGAATTAACCCTTGACCCTTGACTTTAAAGAAATTAACTTCTATTATATTCGCCTCGGAATAAATCTTCCCTACCACAATGATGGTTTTACCTACCAACTGGTGATCCTTGATTAATTTATCTGATTGGTCGTTGTGCAAGAATTCATAAATTTTGCCATTTAACTCATTAAGTTTTTTTCCTTGCTGGTCAATCACCTTCTCTAAGACTATGGCATTGGTATGACCATAAATAGAACACTGGGCCTTGGCACCCTTATCCTTCTTTAAATGGCAACCCAAACAGATTACCTTACCAGTAACTACTACCTCTTCTGAAGTCAATTTAGGTGTGGCCTGGGTTACTGCATCGTGAGACCCAGAGAGGTGCTCCTGGGCAAATAAAGAAATAGGCATGGTGCCTATAATCACCCCCGAAATCACCATCACCCATAAGCCCTTGAACATCATTCCCTCCCTTTCGCTGACATATCAATAGGATTTATATATGATATGCTAATAGGATTTATAAGATTGTCAACAAAAAAAATTATCCTCAATCCAGAAATCTAACCGTTACCCTTCTGCCCTTCTCAATATTTTCCTCTTCCTCAGGAAGAATCATCAGGCTATTGGCTAAGGCCATGGATTTTAAGATTCCTGAGCCTTGAGGCCCGGTGATCTTGGTTAAATAAATACCGTCTCCCCATCTGGTCTGTGCCCGTAGAAAATAGCGGAGACCTTTTTTCTTGCTGATATTCTCTTCTAAAACCGCATCGGCCTCCTTTCTATCATCATTCTTCTGGCCGAGCATCTGTAGAATAGCAGGCCTTACAAAAACTTCAAAACTCACCATGCTGGATACGGGGTTACCGGGAAGACCAAATATAGGAATTTTTTTCCCGGCTGAGGCAGATATTGTCCCAAACGCTAAGGGTTTACCCGGACGCATAGCCACCTTCCAGAACTTTATATCGGTCCCCATTTTGGCTAAGATAAACTTTACCAAGTCGTAATCTCCTACGGATACACCTCCCGAGGTCAGAATTAAATCGCAGTCCAGACCTTCTCTTATCTTTGCCTCCAGTTGCTCCGGCTTATCTCTGGCAATACCTAAATTCTTAGGGATTCCTCCACAATTTATAATCTGGCTATAAAGGGTATAGGTGTTAGAACTGTGTAACTTACCTGGCGTAAGTTTTTCATCTACATCGATAACCTCATCTCCGGTGGCTAAAACTGCAACCTTGGGTTTTCGGGTAACTCTGATCTTTGGTTTACCTAAAGAGGCCAATATTCCAATATGGGCTGATTTAAGCAAAATGCCCTTTTGTATCACTAACTCACTCTTTTTTATATCTTCCCCCACCTCCCGGATATTTTCCTTTGCCTTTACCTCTTTGAAAATCTTTACCCCGTTAGAAATCTTGATTCTTTTTTCTGCGGCCTGGGTATTTCTAACGGGGTTTACTTTATCTATTACGCACCTCTGGGTATCCTCAACTATTACCACGCTATCAGCGCCTTCAGGTATTACTGCACCGGTCATAATCCTTATGGCCTGCTTATCTTTTAATATCCTTTTTGCCAGAAAGCCCGCCCTTAAATCCTCAATCACCTCTAAAACTTTAGGGTTATCTTTAGTGGCTCCCTTCGCGTTGGTTGCCTTAATCGCATAGCCATCCATGGCCGAATTATCAAACTGGGGGAGATCGTAATCAGAATAAATATCTTCGGCCAAAACTCTATCTAAAGAATCTGTAAGCATTACGGTTTCCGAATCCAGATTCTTTATATTTTTAAGAATGACCTGAAGGGCTTCGTCGACTTTTATCATATTCTTATTCTTCTTCCTATATAATCGGCTAAGGTAGCTAAACTTTGCCTGAAACAAGAATCGGTAAGTTTAGCCAAGCTTTCTTTTGCCTTGTGAATATAAAAATAGGCATCCTCTTTTGTCTTGACACAAGCTGGAGAATTAACGAAACTCTGCCTTAAGTCGACAAAGGTTTTCTCTCTATCCGGACTCTTAAGCAAGGATAGAATTCTATCTTTATCTTTACTATGCGAAAGTAAGTTTAAAACCGGCAAGGTCAACTCACCCATCTTGAAATCCGCACCCGGGGTTTTTCCTAAATCCTCTTCTTGGGCAATCAAATCCAAGCAATCATCAATAATCTGAAAGGCAATGCCAAAATTCAATCCGTATTCTCTAAGTGCGCCACGAACCGATTCGCGGGCACCGGAGGCAATTGCCCCCGACTGACAGGATGCGGCAAAGAGATTGGCGGTCTTCTTTTTCACGATGATAATGTAACGCTCTTTTAATAACTGAAGATTGTCTCGTTCGCAGACCTGAATTAATTCCCCCTCGCACATCAGACGAGTGGCCTGACTAATACAAGAAAGGATATCCGTATTTTTACAGGTGGCGATTAGCTCAAAGGCCTTGGAATACAAATAATCCCCCAAGGCAATAGCCACATCCTCTCCCCACTTAGAGTGGATAGTGGGTTGATTATGTCGCAACTTAGAATGGTCGATTACATCATCGTGAACCAGGGAGGCCATATGGATTAGCTCTATGGCGGAGGCGATTTTAATTAGCCCGTCTCCGGCAACGCCCTGCTTGTAGCCACTTCCGGCTTTGGCAGAAAGAATCACCAGTGCCGGCCTTAGCCTTTTGCCGGGACAGGACAACAAAAAATCATTAATCTTTAAGACGGATTTATTTCTTGATTCTTTAAGAGAGGCCTCCAAAATCTTATTCACGCCCCCTAATTCTTTATGAATAGGGCTGTATATTTCTTTTAAATGCATTTTATATTATCCCTTTCAAAAAATTTTACTTAACACAAAACCAACGCATAATAATATCCCCATAAGCGAATGCAACCCGATGGTAGCGGCATTGGCTGCCAGTAATTCATAAATCTTATCGAAGTTATTTTTAGATACCAAAAAAGCCTTAAAAGCCAGCGGTAAAGACAAGAATACAATTAAGGAAGCGATAGGTAAAAATTTAAATATTATCAGCCATATTATAACCAGATACGCCGAGGCTAATAAGATATGGTATAGAATTACCGCCCTTTTCTTACCTAAGATTACTACTAGGGTTCTTTTACCAATCGTTTTATCCGCAACATAATCGGGAAATTCATTTATAAATAAGACCAGGGCGATCAGGATTCCTATGGGAATGGAGATCAAAAGCGCCTTGAGGGGCAGACTTTGCGCTTGCACATAGTAACTACCCATTACCATTAAAGGGCCAAAGCCTATAGCCACTGCCAGCTCGCCAAAACTACCGTAGCCAATCCTTAATGGTTTGGCAGAATAAAAAAATCCCAAAAATACTCCGACGATACCTAAAATCAAAATTATATTTTTTCCGCAGAGATAATTCAGATAAAGTCCGATGGCCCCACCCAGAATAAATGATGCCAGAAAGGCAAATAAAATATTTCTGGGAAGAATCAGACCTTGCTGAATTACTCTGCTGCCGCCGCTAAAGGGCGTGGGATTAGGATTGGCCGCGTCGCCGCCAGAAAGGTGGTCAAAATAATCATTGGCCAAATTGGTGCCGCTATGGATAAACAGCGCGCCCAGCATGGCCAGCCAGAATCTGAGCCACATAAATCTATTCGTGTCATGCCAAGCAGCAATTGAACCTAGGGTAACGGGAATTATCGTAGCAGTAAAAAAAGGAACCCGAACGGCCTTAAGCCAAATTTTCAATCTTTCTACCTTCATGAATGCACTCACGTGGTTTTATCCCGCCCTTTTGGTATAAATATCAACTAATTCCCAAAAGGGCGGGATTTATTCGCACTTATCACTTACGTCGTTTCACTCCGTAAGTGATGTACTTATTAAAATTTATCATAATAAATATATATCTCCTTCACTCCCTTTTGGGTCAAGACCTTGATTGAGGCATCAATCATCGGCGGGGGACCGCAAAGATAGGCCTCGGTGCTCCCGTTTTCCGGCATAATCCGTTCTACAACTTGGGTGATTAATCCGGTCTCGCCGGTCCAGTTATCATAGGGTTTAGGCTCGGAAAGGGCGGGGATATATTTAAAATTGGGGAATTTCTTGCTTATGGCAAAAAGTTCTTCGGTAAAAAACAAATCCTTCTTACTGCGCGCGCCAAAGAAATACATTACTTTTCGGGGCATGCCTCTCTCCTGCAGATGATGGAGAATGGAACGAATAGGCGCCATGCCGCAACCGCCGCCGATACAAATGATACTTCGGGTAGAATCCTCTCGCAGATAAAAATCTCCGAAGGGCCCGGTAAGGGCAATCTGGTCATTGATATCCAATGCCTCATGAATATAGGTGGAGCATAAACCACCGGGGACCAGGCGCACCGTAAGATCCAGGGCATTATTCTGGGAAGGGGCAGAAGCAATGGAATAGGCGCGGAACTCGTCGGTTTCTGGTATCTTAAACTGCACGTATTGTCCGGGTTTAAAATTCATAGTAGTTGGCTCGTCTAATCTTAAAACCACAAATTTTATATCTGCGGTAAGATCGGTTATCTTGGTTACCGTAGCCTTAAACTCTTGGGCCTGTAAAAGTTCAGGCGAAATCAAAACCTCAATATCATTCTTTACCTTAACCTGACAGGCTAATCTTGCCCCTCTTAATCTATCCTTACGAGGGATAAAAACCTCTTCAGTGGGCAGGATATGGCCTCCGCCGCTTAAAACCTCTATCTTACAATAACTGCAGGTGGCCTTTCCGCCGCACGCCGAGGGGATGAAGATTTTATTCTGGGCAAAGTAACTTAAGAGATTATCACCGCCGTTAACCGTCAGGATTTTCTCTTTATTGATGGTGATTTTACATTCGCCATAGGTGACCAGAAATTTCTCTGCGACCACCAAGAGAATGGCAATTACCACCAGAATCGCATTCATTATTAGTATTGATAACATTTTTAATGAGCCCACAACTTACGGAACGATAGTGACGTAAGTTGTATGGGCGAATTAATCCCGCCCTTTTGGCTTAAGTCGTTTTAACTTTACCAAAAGGGCGGGATAAGTTCGGACTTATAAGTTATGTCGCTCTGTACGCTCCATAACTTATGTCCTCACTTATTGCAGAGTAATCATCCCCGCAAATCCCATAAAGGCAAAGGCCATCAGTCCGGCAATAATCATGGTGATACCCGCACCCTTTAAACCATGAGGGATATCCCCTACTAGGGATAATTTTTCCTTTATAGCTGCCATAATGATAATCGCCAAAGCCCAACCAGCGCTGGTGCCAAAGGAATAAAATACCGTCTGGACAAAGGTATATTTTCTTAACACCATAAATAAACAAACTGCCAAGACAATACAATTAACCGTGATAAGCGGCAGAAATATGCCAAAGGAAGACTGTAATGGCGGGAAGAACTTTTCGATAAGCATCTCCAATAGTTGCACGGTAGCGGCAATTACAATGATAAATATTAGATAGGAAATGATCTCTGCCTTTGCCGGCAACAAAATTTTCCAATATATCGGCCAATTGATGATTGCGGTTAAAGTGACTACGAATACTACTGAAACGCCCATTCCTATCGCTGTCTTGAAATTTCTAGAGATAACAATAAAGGGACACATCCCCAGAATATAGACCAGCGCGATATTATGAGTAAATATAGAAGCAACCAGAATAATAAGGGGATTCGTAGTATTCATATTTAAGTCTCCGTTTTCTTAGCGATAGTCCTAAAAATCCATAAATATACGCCTAAGAGAAAGAATGCTCCCGGGGCAATAGTCATTACTACCCAATTGGTCCAGAATGACGGCATAACCCGATGGCCCAAAAGGGTTCCAAAACCTAAAGGTTCCCTAATCAATGCCATTAAAATTAACATAAAGCTATAACCAAGACAACAGCCTAATCCGTCCAACGCAGAAAGCCAAGGCCCGTTTTTAATGGCATAGGCCTCTGCCCTGCCCATAAGGATACAGTTGGTGATAATTAAACCTACATACGGACCCATGGCTTCGCTAATCGGCGGGAAATAGGCCCTTAGGAATCTATCCACACAAATCACAAAGGTAGCGATAATCACCATATAGGCGAGCATGCGCACTCTCGATGGAATAACATTTCTAAAAAGTGAAACAAAAAGCGAGCTAAAGACCGTGCAGAAGGTAACTCCCGCGCCCATAGCAATAGCATTATCTACTCGGTTGGTAATGGCCAGCATCGAGCAGATTCCTAAGACCATACAGAAGGTAGGGTGGTCTTGCCACATCCCAGCGACTAAGGCTTTATATGCCTTGGTATGCCGAAAACTTCTTTTGATGGTTTTCTTGGGCATCTTCCTCGCTATTGCTCGGAGTTTACAGTAACCAGTTTACAGTTGAGAAAAATTTTTCACTGTAAACTGTACACTGTTTACTGTACACTTACTTTCTTAAGCAGGCTGATATTTTTCTGTAGCGTCTCATTCAACAATTTCTCTAAGGCCTTACTAGAACCGGTGGCACCGGTGATGGCATCCACTTCATTCTTGGCGCTGGCCTTGCCTTCCGGGGTAAATAACAATTTAGGCAAGAATTCCTTACCCCGGAATTGTTTTAAGAAACTAAACTCGGCAATTCTGGCTCCCAAACCCGGCGTCTCCTCCTGATGTAATATCTTGATAGTTTTTATGGTCTTTAAATCCGAGTTTATACTGGCCGTGCCGGAAATAGGGCCCCAGAGGCCGGGACCATAAAATTCAAAGGCGACACTACCTTCGGGCGAGGCATAAAAGGTGTAGTTATCTTTTTTGAGCACTTTGACCTTATCTTTGAAAACCGTCAAAATATTTTGTTTATCATAAGGAATCTCCAAAACCTCCAAGACCGCGGATTTGATCTTTAGTTCCTCGTTCTTGGAGATTAAGGGCGCGGTAAAGGAATTGACCCCTACCAATAATGCACTGGATACGGTGCCCATTACAATCACAAAGATTAATATGCGTAAGGCCTTCATCACGTCTTTTTATACCTTACCTTTAATACTATAGTATCAATTAAAGGAGTGAAGACATTGACTAAAAGGATGCTAAACATAACCCCCTCTGCATATCCGGAAAGCCCCCGGATCAATATCGTCAGAACTCCTAATAGTATTCCTGCTATCCATCTTCCGGGTTTAGTAAAGGGACTGGTTACCGGGTCGGTGGCCATAAAAAATGCCCCCAGTAAGAGACCGCCGGTAAGCATCTGAAATGGCCCCAAAGCAAAGTGAGTATGCAGGAGATGATTACTTAAGAATGGAAAAACTATCACCGTCCCCAAATAGGCAAAAGGCAAACGCCAATCCACTATCTTGGTAAGAATTAAGAATAATCCGCCGGCAATAATACCGATGCGAAAGGTCTCTCCAATACAACCAGCACTTTGTCCTAACAGAAGAGCCATGGAAGAGGTAACTATGCCCTGATTTTTAAACAGGGCAAGCGGTGTAGCGGTGGTTATTGCATCAATGCTATTTTGATAATGCAAGAATCCTCCCCAACCACCCATAAATGGCTGCTGCCAGTGCACGGTCATTATATTAGGGAAGGCGATGGTTAAAAAGATCCTGCCGACGATAGCCGGATTGAAGATGTTTCTACCGGTTCCGCCAAAGGCCTCTTTGCCAAAAATTACCCCGAAGATTATCCCTACTGCCACTACCCACAATGGAACTCCTGGCGGCAGAATCAGCGGAAAGATTAAGCCCGTGACTAAGAATCCTTCGTGGATCTCTTTCTTCCTGGTTATGGCAAAGGCTACCTCTACCAAACCACCAAATATATAAGAAACCATAATTATTGCGATAACCCGCAAACCCCAGAAATAAATAGCCGCTAAGGTGGCCGGAATTAAACCTACGATTACGAATGACATAAAACGTTTGATGTCGATATAGCCAACGATATGGGGAAGGGTAGTAACCTTGTCAGTGCCGAAGAAGAATTCGTCCGTGGCCAACAGGACGGGCTTGAGCTTATTAAGATACTTATTTTTCTCAATCAGACCATATAAACCCTCTATCGCGCTTTTTATAAATTGCATCGATTATTCCTCACAGCTTGGTAACACCACGATACTCTTCTATCCCCTTAAGATTAAAGTAAGGCAATATACATTGGGTGCGATCACAACCCTGCATAATCAATTTCTCATGGCCCTCTTTCATATGTTTCAATAGGGGTATCTTTGAAGGACAGACAAAGCTGCACAATCCGCATTCAATGCAGTTGAAGATATCGTAATTCATCAGCGTCTCATCGATAAGTCCTCGTTTTACATATTTACTCAATAGATGGGGAATTATTCTGACCGGGCAGACCTCTTCGCAATAGCTACAGGATATACAGGGCCTCTCTTCCCCATGCTGGTTGGTGTCTACAAGTTTCTTGACCGTAGGAAGTAATTTTGCCAGGAAGGTGCGGGAATAGGAATCTCTTCGTCTGCCTAATTTCAGAAAACTCAAGAATTCCCGAGTTTTATTCTCCGGTATGGCAATTATCTGGGAGAAGGTCCTATCAATGGGCAGATTGAGATCATTTAATTCAAACCCGGTAAGCAGACTATTTAACACTACCCGAGTCGGTTGCTGGTCGGTTTTTAATCTAGGCGGAATAATCTCGGACAGGAGAGTACCTACCCGCACTTTTACATGGATATTTTCTTTTAGCGAGGTGCCGCAAAGAGCAATAATCCTTTCGATAAACGGCTTGCCCTCCACCACTGCCTCATAAACTCCCAATACCGCCTGGATATTTAAAACTACCACTCCGATATTGGCCGCAGAATAACCGTAGGGAAACTTCTGGTTAAGGATAGTGGGAACCAGCATCTCGTCGTAGCCTTGGGGATACTTGGGCTCCAGGGGATAAACATCCAGCCACTCTAATTCTGAAGATAGTTTTACCAACTGTTCAATGATTTTTCTTTTATGGGCATTTATAGCCAAATGCACCTTGCAATTGGGCATTATCCTTTTTAATATCTTTACCCCCTCAAAGAAATGAAGAAAATTCTTCCCTTCCAGCAATAGATCTAGGGAGATATTATAGGGCTCTGAACCTACGCCATGGATAATCAGATGTTTGACGTCTTCGGGAGAGATTATAGAGCTCTTAAAGCGAGTGGGAATCCCTTCCCTATCTAGGGAACTTACCCCGGATAGATAAATTAATTCTTCTATGTTTTCATTGGTTAATTTACCCCATTCGCTGGTATGACCCGGCAGCCTGGGAATCTCCCTGGAATCATTGTTGGTACGGATAACCACCATGGTAATCTCCCGTTTAAAATAATTTATCCGCCTGATATCTTCTACCACTCCATTCACGGAGGCATGAACGGGAGAAGAAATGCTTTTCTCGTCCTTAGCGATTATCTGACCGGCGAATACCACAGTGCCTTTTTTAACCAATGGCTTTACTTCTGTGCTGAAACCTTGTTTTAGGGGAATGATAACCTGGGAGGGTATTGGATTATCTACGACCGTGGGAGAAGGCTGACCGCTGTAGTTTTCAAAACGGTAGCCGCCTTTAAAAGTTCTCAGGGTTTTCAACATACTAGGTACTCAGAATTATTTTGTGGTGATATAAAATCGCTGTGGAATGAAACGGCGTAAATCTTCAGGCGTGCCCATACTTCAGATAAACCGGACAAACGTCTCTTTCTTCTGATTTACATTTCTTGATTTCCCAGCAGCGGGTAGAACCCAATATTTTCTTTACGCCTTGGATATTGATTTTCTTCTTCTGGATCAAGTATTTTATTTCCCTTAAACGCTCTATATCGCACTGAGAATAGAATCTATTTTTGCCTAGTCGGGCTGGTTTAATTAAACCTTTACTCTCCCAGATACGCAGTGTGGCCGAACAGACCTTCAGAAATTTAGAGGCTATTCCAATGGGATACACGGGGGTGGTATAATTTTCTTTCATCAATCCTTAGAGTGTGCGACTTATAAATAGTATTTGTATATCATATATAAATAATGTTTGCAAGTATTTTTTTCTGCATTACAAAACAGAACTGCCTCCTCTTTTCTATTATCTCTGATAGAAAAAGTTGCTTGGCTTGCTGATTATTTAAGTGTAAAATAAGTTTATGGAAATCAATCTAGCTAAATCCGCTGGTTTCTGCTTTGGGGTAAAAAGGGCAATCAGAATCGCCCTGGATACCGCGCGCTCAGATGCAAAAATATATATGTTGGGTGATATCGTCCACAACGAAGAGGTAGTGAAGAGAATCACCCAGGCAGGGATCAAGAAGATTAAAACACTTTCCTCGGGCAGAGACAAAATTCTATTACTGCGGGCGCACGGGGCGGCCCAGGAAACGATTAATAAGGCATGTCGGGCAGGTTATAAAATTGTGGATGCGACCTGCCCGATGGTTAAAGAAATTCACCAGATTGCCCAAGGCATGGAAGAAAAAGGATACAAAATTATTGTCATTGGCGATAAAAAGCATGATGAGGTATTAGGGATTACCGGTCAGCTTAAGGGGAAGGCAATTGTTATCGATGATATAAAAAATATTCCTTTAAACACTATTAAAAAACTTAAGAAGGCCGGCGCCGTAGTCCAATCGACTCAAGACCTGGAAAAGGTCCTAAAAATAACTGATATACTAAAACGACACATCGCCGAATTCGAATTCTTCAACACCATATGTAAACCTACCCGGATAAAGCAGGCGGAAATCAAAATCATGCCTTTGGAAAATGACGTAATGATTATTATAGGTTCTAAAAATAGCGCCAATACTCGGCGGCTTTACGAAATATCCAAATCACTGAATGGACGTAGTTATTGGGTGGCTTCAGAGAAAGAAATAAAGCCCGGCTGGTTTAGAAAGGCAAAAAGCGTGGGAGTGGCTGCGGGTGCATCCACCCCGGAGTCAACTATAAAAGAGACCTTAGAATATATCTCGCGGATTACCAACTAAAACCTACCCTTTTCACTCACTAATTAAAAGATATTCAACCTTAACTCCAAGACTTAGCTTTAAATCAGATTTTTATTTACTCCTCCCCCTAACCTTAATCCCCCTTGCCCGCAGTTCTTCGGTTTTTTCTTTAGAACATTGCATACATAGAAAAAACGGCCTGGTATCTCTGCGGTCATAATTGGGGGCTTTTACTAGACGCCACAGGCTTTCTTCCTTGCCACAAAAATCACATCTCCCTTTTTATTTAAACTGCCGTACCTCTATGGCATAGCTGGTAAAGATAAACCTATCTACCCAGAAGAATATCGCCTCCTCCGATTAAATTGGCAATCACCGTTGACCAAATCCCCGCCCCCAGATTCTTAACCGCCAACCAGAGTATGGGCGTGCTGAGCTGCCAGCGTACCAGATATAATACAAACCTCCTCAAACTCGCCATATCGCACCCCTTAAATAATTAATAATTTTCTGCCAGAACTTCGAAGAAGGCTCGCGGATGTTTGCATGCCGGACACTCCCTCGGAGGTTCGGTTCCTTCAAAAACATATCCGCAATTGATACAATGCCATTTTGTCAAAGACTTTCTCTTGAATACCTCTCCATTGGCAATATTGCTTATTAGCTTGCGATATCTTGACTCATGAAATTTCTCCACCTTGGCTACTTGTTCAAATGAACGGGCGACTTCTAAAAAGCCTTCCTCCTTGGCAATCTGGGAAAAATTTTGATAAAGGGCGGTCCATTCCATATTCTCTCCGGCCGCAGCAGCCTCGAGATTGGTTTTGGTGTCCTTAATCATCCCTGCAGGGTAAATAGCGGTAATCTCTGCATCTCCGCCCTCCAGATGCCTAAAGAATACCTTGGCATGCTCCTTTTCATTTTCTGCGGTTTCAATAAAAATATCTGCTATCTGTTCGTAGCCCTCCTTCCTGGCTACGCTGGCAAAATAGGTATAACGGTTTCTCGCTTGCGATTCTCCGGCAAAGGCTGCCAATAAATTTTTTTCAGTCTTAGTGCCTTTAATTGATTTACCCATTACTTTAACTCCTTTCTTCCGCCATGCTCTCTTTCCGCAATGGAGCCCCACGGGCAAGCCCGTGGTACCTTTTATTACCCTTGACATCTTTGATGTCAAGGGTTATCCGCTAACATGTTTTGGCGGAATCCGCCGAAGCAAACCTCTCTCTTGTTATTGTCGCATTCATCCCGTTAGAGACAAATGCTCTAACGGGATTCATCCACGGGTAAACCCGCGGTCTTCTGCGAAGGCGGATAAAAATCTTTAATTATTATTTCTAAGTTTAACCCACCAATCTGGCCAGAATTTTTCTCTTCTCATAAAAAGGCAACTTGGTCTTGGCCACCAGTCGGGAGAAGAACTGAATTGAGTTATCATAGGTCTTACGGTCAACCGGATAGGGCGTGGCATCCTTACCGCCGTGGGCAAAGGAATAACGTGCCGGGTCCTCATAGGATGGTTTGGCGCCATAAATAACCTCCGATACTAAACTCAATGCCCTCATAGTTTTCGGCCCCACCCCCTCCATCGCCAATAATGACTCGTAATTCTCCGGTTTTATATCGCAGGCCTTGGCCAGGATTTTCTCCAGGTATTTACTTTTGGAGAAATCCTCGTTTAGAACCGGATGCCGATAAAATTCGGTATGGGCCAGATTTAAAAGCGTAGCCTGATTATTATTCGCTTTAAAGGAAACCATTTGGGATAGCGGCGAAGAATGTTTCCGGATAATCTCAATATCCTTAATCAGTCCGGAATAACTACCCTGGACCAGCTCGGTACTTATTTTACGCGTATCGCAACTCTTTTGTGCCGAAAGGTCCAGAACCGGAACCTTGGCCTGGCTGATTATCCCGGAGTGCGGCTCGCAAACCAAATCCGTAATCTTTTCCGAATGCCAATGATACCTACGGGCGGTTTGATTTACAGCATTCATCCCCTGTTGCACCACCGCCCAGGCGCCGTTCTGGGAAAAGAAGAAACTGTGATGATAAATCTGAAAACCGTCCTGCACCAGGCTGCTGTCCACTTTGGCTGCCATCTTGGAATTGTAAACTAAATTATCCACCTTCGGTGTAGGTAAAGCCAAAATACCTCCCCAATCCCGGATTTCTTCGGGGGTTTTACGCGAAGTCTTACCCTTTCCTCCGCAGATAAAAATTCCCAGTTGTTTCTCTCTACCGCGGATTGCCTCTTTTAATGCAGCGGTTAAAATAGTGGTTAGCCCTGAGGCATTCCAGTCAAAGGCTAAAACCGTTCCCAGGGATTGGAACCACACCGGATCAGAAATCCTCCGGATAAATTCATCCGGGCCGCTTTCCTGCGCGATGAGCCAAACCATTTCCCTGCCCAGCCTGACCATTCGCTCAAAAAGCCACCTGGGGCATTTTCCGTAATCCAGGGTAAAGGTAGCAATTCCGCGATGAATCATATTTTTAGCTTATTTCGCTACTAACT
>Ga0209824_10000036_pt1 | contig 106564 bp, 76 predicted proteins | sample VDWuncwatermetaG_FD_184124 | JGI IMG/M metagenome (GOLD analysis project Ga0209824, IMG submission 184124) | Wastewater microbial communities from Netherlands to study Microbial Dark Matter (Phase II) - VDW unchlorinated drinking water (SPAdes)... ... | reverse complement strand
GCTCACGGCCGGGCGCTTTCCGTTCTATTCGAAGCCGCCGCCCAGGATCCGGCCCATCCGAACGCACAGGCGTTTCTCGGCCGAAGCTTGCTCGAGGCCGGCCGCGCCCGCGAGGCCCTGGAGCCGTTGACCCGCGCGGTGGGGCTTTCGCCGTCACAGTGGATCTTTCGCGGATGGCTCGCCGAGGCCGAGTTCCGCGCCGGCCGCCGCGAGCGCGCGTTCGCCCGTATAAAGGAGATCATCGCAGGCACGCCCCAGCATTGGTGGGCCCTTCACCTGCGGGCGCGGTTCCACCTAGAGATGAACCGTCCGCGCCGGGCCCTCGCCGATCTGACGAAGGCCGACTCCTACGAGGGCCGCCACGCCGACGGCCACCATCTCGCCGCCCAGGCGTTGCTCGCCCTCGGCAAGCTTTCGGACTCCGAGGCCGAGGTGGACAAGGCCCTGCGCGTCTCGCCGCACCTGGGCCGCGCCCTGCTCCTGCGCGCCGAGATCCGCCGCCGCCAAGGCCGCGCCGCCGAGGCCCTCGCCGACTGGACGACGGTCTTCGACAAGTTCCCATATCTGCTCAACGCCGAGGAGCGCGGCCGCGTCGCCGCGCTGTTGGGACGATGAGCGTTTTGCGCGAGGGGCTCCTCGAGGATGTCGCGCGGCGCTGGGAAGTCCCGTTCGCGCCCGAATTCGAGTTGACGCTCTATCGCCGCTTGTTCGCGGCCGAACTGCGAGCCGAACTCTGCAATCTCTCGGACGCGGCATCGGCTGGTGAGCTTGCGAGGCGCGGTCGCGTGCGCCGGATTCTCGGCGACCCCGCGGCCTCGGGCGACTTCCGCGCGGCCCTCGACCTGAATCCCGCCCTCGCGCAGGCCCACGCCTGGCTCGGCGAGGCCGGCCTCGGCTCGCCCGGAGCGCTCGACAGTCTCGACCGCGCGGTCGCTCTCGCGCCGAAGGACGGCTGGGCGCGGACCTATCGCGGCGCCGGCCGCCTGCTTGCGAAGGACGCGCAGGGCGCGGCGTCGGATCTCGCCGCGGCCTCGAGGCTTCTGCCCAAGGAGGCCCTTCCCGCGCTCCTTCTCGGCCTCGCCCTGTCGCGCCTCAAGCTCAAGACTCCCGCAGACGCCGCCTTGCGCAAAGCCCTGAAGCTCGAACCGTCCTGCTCCGCCGCCGCGCTCCTGCGCGCGCGCCTGTGGCGCGGCAAGAAGGCGGCCGAGGCGGCCGAGCGGGCGCTCGACGCCGAGCCCGACCATGCGCACGTGGCGCTGTTCACCTGGGAGCCGGAACGCTCTTGGGACGGCTGGCTGTCGCGCCACGCCGACTTCTGCTTCAAGGACCGGGATCTGCCCCTCTGCGCCCGCTACGGCCTCGACGAGACGCGGTTCTCTCCGTACCCGGACGAGGCCGTCGCCCGCTCCCGGCGCGCGCTCGACGCGCGCGGTCCGCGCGCGTGGACCTTGGCCGTGCATGGCCGCGCCTTGGCGCGCGTGCCGGGCGGGGGCGAAGGCGGTCGGCGCGAGACCAAGCGCCTGCTCGACGCCGCCGTCCGCGCCAACCCGGGCGCCGGCTGGACCTGGGCGTGGCGCGCGCTCTCGCTGCTGGGATCGGAGCCCGCTCGGGCGCTCGCCGACCTAAATCACGCCCTCAAGCTCTCGCCGCATTATTTCCGCGCCTACTCCTGGCGCGGCGCCCTGCTGCGCCGCCTCGGCCGCCCCAAGGAGTCCCTCGTCGATCTCGACCGCGCCGCCGCCGCCGACGAGCGCTATCCGTTCTCCGCGCACGAGCGCTCGCTCACGCGCCGCGCCCTCGGAGATATTCTGGGAGCCGCGCACGATTTAGACCGCGCCTACAGCCTCGACGCGCGCTACTCGTGGGTGTACGCCCCGGGCCGCGAGCCGTCGCCCGAGGAACGCGCGTACGGGCTCGCCGAGCTCGAGCGCGCCTGCGCGGCGCATCCCGCGTCCGCGTCCCTTCGCGCCTGGCGGGGGGAGCTTCTGGGGCGCGCCGGCCGCCTCGGCGACGCCGTCCTGGCACTCGAGGACGCGGTCGCGCTCGATCCGGCGCACGCCCTCGCGCAGGGCTTTCTCGGGCTCGTCCTCCTGGAGGCGGGCCGCGCCGCCGCCGCGCTCGAGCCCCTGCGCCGCGCGGTCGCGCTCGACAAGCGCCATCTCGCCTTCGTCTCCGGGCTGGCCGACGCCCTGCGCCGCACCGGACGCGTGCGCGAGGCCGAGGCCGCGCTGGCGGCCGCTCTCAAGGACCGCCCGAAGGCATGGACCTTGCGCCTGCTGCGCGCGCGCTGGCGCATCGACGACGGCCGCGCGGCCGAGGGGCTCGTCGACGCGCGCGCGGCCGCCGCGCTCGAGGGACGAGACGCCGAGGGCTGGTACCTCGAGGCGCTCGCGCTGTCCGGCCTCAAGCGCCATGGTCCGGCCGAGCGGGCCGTGGAGCGCGCCCTGTCGATCGCCCCGAACCTCGGCCGCGCGTATCTCCTGCGCGCCCAGGTCCGGCGGGCCCTCGGCCGGGCCTCGGACGCCGTCGCCGACTTCCGCGTCGTGCACGAGCGCTTCCCTTATTTGTTCAATGACGAGGAGCGGGTCCGCGTATCCGCCCTATTAGGGAACCCATGACCGAACTGTTCGAGAAGCTCGAGGACCTAAGCCGCCTCTTCGGCCTTCCCCATTGCCCGGAGTACGAGCTGTCCTACTTCCGGACCTTGCGCCGGCCCGAGCTGCGCGCGGCGCTGGCCGAGGCCGACGCCGCCGTCGCCGGGAAGGACGGCGCCGCGGCGCGCGCCCGGCGCGGCCGCCTGCGCCGCATGTGCGGCGACCACGCGGGCGCGCTCGAGGATTTTCAGCGGGCGCTCGATCTCGATCCGTCCTTGGCCGAGGCCCACGCCGGCCTCGCCGAGGCCGACCTGTCCCGCCCCGAGGCCGAGGCGGGCCTCACTCGCGCCGTCGAGCTCGACGCGGACTTCGCCTGGGCGTGGCTGTGGCGGGGCGCCGCGCGCCTGCTCAAGGGCGACGCCGCCGGCGCGAAGTCCGACCTCGAGCGCTTCGCGGGCCTCACGCCCGACTCGGGCCTCGGCTTTCTCCTTCTCGGCGCCGCGGAGGAAAAGCTCAAGAGCCCGCCGCGCGCGCTGAAGGCGTACGCGCGCGCGTGGGAGAAGAATCCGGTTTGCTCGGCGGCGTGCCTGCTCGCGGCGCGCGTCGCGCCGGACTTTAAAACGCGCTTGAAATGGTTCCACCGCGCTTACGACGTGAGCCCCGTGCTCGGCTTCATCACGCTCCAGATCCACCAGACGGTGAAGGTCGACGCGCCCGCCTACGTGAATAAGATCATCCGCTTCTGCTTCGAGGAGCCCGAGGCGGTGGGCGCCTACTACCGCCGCGAGGCGACGCAGTCCCACTTCTCCCATTTCCCGGCCGAGGACTACGCCTTCGTGCGCAAGCTGTGCGCCGAGCATCCGGGCCTGTCCTGGGCGAACGCGTTCTACGGCCGCGCGGCCTGCTACACGCCCGCGGGCATGCCCGAGGGTGTCGTTCACCTGACGCGCGCCATCGAGCTGTGCCCGCACGCGGGCTGGGTCCGCGCCTGGCGCGCCAACGCCAAGCGCGCTGTCGGCGACTCGGCCGGCGCGCTCAAGGACTTCGCCGACTCGGCGCGCCTCCAGCCCTACTATCACCGCGCCTTCGTGTGGCGCGGCGGCCTGCTGCGCAAGCTCAAGCGCTGGGACGAGGCGCTCTCCGACCTCGACCGCGCGCTCGCGATGGACCCGCACTACAGCCTGACCTATTACGAGCGCGGCCTCGTGCGGCGCGGCAAGGGAGACCTCGTCGGCGGCGCCTTCGACCTCGACCGCGCCTACCTGCTCGATCACCGCTACCACTGGGCGTTTAAGACCGGCGGCGCGCCGTCGAAGGAGGACCTCGCGCGCGGCGTCGCCGATCTGAGCGGGGAGCTGAAGCGCCATCCGAGCGTGCCGTCTTTGTGGACCTGGCGCGGCCAGCTCAAGCTGCAGCAGTGGGACCGCTCGGGCGCCTTGCTCGACTTCGAGCGCGCCTGCGAGCTCGACCCGCATCACGCCTTGGCCCAGGGCTGGGCGGGGCGAGCGCTGCTCGAGTCGGGCAGGGCCGGCCCCGCCGTCGAGCGTCTGCGGCGCGCGCTGGCGCAAGAGCCGCGCTTCTGGATCGCGCGGATGTGGCTCGCCGAGGCGCTGAGCGCCGAGGGCCGCAAGGCCGAGGCCAAGGCGCTCCTGCTCGGGACGCTCAAGGAGAAGAAGACCACGCCGTGGGCGCACTTCCTGCTCGCGCGCTTCGCCCTCGACGAGGGCAAGGCCGCGCTCGCCGAAAAGGAGCTCGCGATGTCTCTGCTTCTCGACGGGAAATACCCCGACGCGTACCTGCTGCTCTCGCAGGTGCGCCTGGAGCGGGGCAACGCGAAGGGCGCTCTCGACGCGGCCCAGCGCTGCGTCGACGTCGCCGGCAACCTGGGCCGCGCCTACGTCGCGCGCGCCGCGGCGTACGAGGCGTCGGGCCGAGCCGACGAGGCGCTCGCCGACTACCGGAAGATTGTCGCCGAGTTCCCCTATTTGCTCAATGACGACCAAAAGAAACAGGCGGAGTCCCTTCTTGCCGCCCAGGCCTGATCCGCTCGACGCGTTGTTCGATGAGGCGTCCTCCTCGCTCGCCGCCGCGTTATTCCGCGGCTACATCAGCCATAGCCTTCTATTCTATCGCCAGAATAATCTCCGTGATTTCTCCGAATTGATCGCCGACGGCCGTTCTCTTCAACTCGGCCGCGGCGGCGAGCCCGGACGTCCCTTGCCGTCGGTCTTTGAAGGAGGGGCGGGCTGGGCTTCCGCCCTCGATGCGCTGTGGCAGGACGATGAGCGCCATGCTTTCCGCCTGCTGTCCGCGGCGATCAAGGCGTCCCCGCGCAACCCTTCTTTCTACGTTCTTCGGGGCTTCGTTCAAGGTGAACGTTATTGGGATTCTCGCCGCTTATCTCCGGCCTCCATCAGGGACTTCGAAAAGGCGCTGTCTCTCGATCCTCGGAATCTGTGGGCGCATATGGGGCTCGGCATGGCCCTCGAGATGCGCCGCCGCTTTACGCGCGCGCGCGCCCATTTCGAGGCCGCGTCGACTTTGGCGCCCCGATGGGCCTGGCCTCACGTGTTCCGCGGCGTCTGCCTGTGGTATCAGGCGGAGTTCAAGGAATCGATCCGGGCCTTCGGCCTCGCCGCCAAGCTCGACCCGAAGGGGGAGCTCCCGCTGCTATTCGCCGCGCGTGCGAAGGCCGACCTCCGCGACCGCTCCTTGATCCGCGACCTCGACCGCGCTCTCAAGCTTTGTCCGAATTCGGGCTTCGCCCTGTCCTGGCGCGGCCGCGCGATGTTCGTGCTCACGCGCCTGCCCGAGGCGCTCGACGACCTGCGCCGGACCTGCCGCCTCCTGCCCGCCTACGACCGCGGTTGGTCCTGGCTCGGCGTATCCCTGATCGAGAAGGGCAAGCTCAAGCAGGCGGTGCCCCTGCTTCTGAAGGCGCGCCGGCTCAACCCGTACTATCCGACGACCCTTTATCCGCTCTCCGGCGCCCTGATGAAGCTCGGCCGCTGGCGCGAGGCGGGCGAGGTCATGAAGGAGGCGGCGTTCATCGACCGCGCCGGGGTGTGGATCGAGCACCGCATTTCCATGTCGCACCCCAATCCCGCGGCCCTGCGCTCGCGCGCCGACCTCGATCGCTACGTCGCGAAGCGTCCGAAGGAAGCCTGGGCCTGGGCGTGGCGCGGCCAGACTGAATTGCTGCTCCAGAACTATGGGAAGGCCTTGTCCGACCTCACGAGGGCTCGCGCTCTCGACCGCCGCGACCCGTGGCCCCTGGTCTGGCGAGGCGAGACCCTGCGGCGTTTGGGCGAGTGGGAGGCCGCGATGGCGGACTTCGACGCCGCTCTCGCGCTCGATCCGATATTAACTTGGCCGCGCGCGGCCAAGGGGGACTGCCTTCTCTCGCTGGGCAAGCCCGCTGCAGCGCTCGCGTCGCTCGACCGTTCGGTGAAGCTTCAGGATTTCTGCGGCCCCGCCCACGCCCTGCGCGGCCGCGCGCTGCTGGCCCTCGGCCGCCGCAAGGAGGCGGAGGCGTCCTTCGCGACGGCCCTCGAGCTTCATCCCCAGGACGTCTGGATCAAGAAACTTCTCCAGCCGCGCGCGGGGGGGAACCCCCAGACGAGCTTCGAGACCCGCCGGCTCGCCGATGACGCGCGCGAGCTCGGCCTCAAGGATTGCGCCGCCGCTCTCGGCCGCGGCGACGCGACGCGCGCGCTCGCCGCCTGCGCGGAGAACGGGCGCCGCGAGGCGCGGCTGTACCGCCTGCGCGGCTGGCTCAAGCTCCACTGCGGCGACGCCGCCGGAGCGGCTGAGGACGCCAGCCGCGCCCTCGACGCGACGCTCGATCCGACCGACACGGCGGCGCTGTGGCTCCGCAAGCGCGCCAGGGCGGCGCTTCAGGAAACCGCTTCGCGATGAAGAACGACTGGGACCTGATCGTCGTCGGGGGCGGTCCCGCTGGGAGCACCTTGGCGGGGATCGCGCGAAAGCACGACCCCACGGCAAAAATACTTGTGCTCGAGATGACCCCGTTCCCGCGGCACCATGTCGGCGAATCGCTGCTGCCGGGCTCGATCCCCGTTCTTAAGGAACTCGGCGTCCACGCGAAGATCGACGCGGGCGGCTTTCCACGCAAGATGGGCGTGGTGTTCGTCTGGGGCGACGACCGCGCGCCGTGGGACGCCGATTTCAACAACCTCAATCTCGAGATGGTGAAGAAGTACGGGCGCCTGCTCGACGCGGAGTTCTCCTGGCAGGTCCTGCGCTCGCGCTACGACGAGATCCTCCTGGACCACGCCGTCGAGCTCGGCGCCGAGGTTCGCTTCGGCTGGCGCGCCGTCTCGGCGATCGAGGAGAAGGGTCGGGTCGTCGGCGTGATTATCGAGAAGGACGGAAAAAAGGAGGAGCTGCGCTGCGGGACCTTGGCCGACTGCTCGGGGCAATCGGGATTCCTGTCGGCCCAGCGCGGCACGCGCGTCTTCAACGACGAGCTGAAAAACGTCGCGGGCTACGCCTACTACAAGGGCGCGCAGTGGAAGTTCAAGTTCACCGGCCATCCGGACAAGACCAAGATCTTCGTCTGCTCGGTCCCCGAGGGCTGGTTCTGGTACATCCCGCTCGCCGACGACATGGTCTCCGTCGGGCTGGTGTCCAAGTCTTCGCGCGTAAAGGCGCGGCCGGGCGGGGAGGATTTCCGCAAGTACTTCTTCGACGCGCTCGGGCGCTGCGAGGAGATCGCGCCGCTGCTCAAGGACGCCGTCCTGATGGACGACGTGGACCCGCGCGAGAAGGGCAAGGACTTCTTCTCGGCCGGAGACTGGTCGTATCAGAACGAGCGTGCCTGCGGCCCCGGTTGGCTCGCGGCGGGCGACGCGGCGTTCTTTCTCGATCCGCTGCTGTCCTCGGGCGTGATGATGGCGCACTTGTCCGGGCACCGCGCGGCCTACACCTGGCTCAGCGCGCGTCGCGATAATGACGCGGCGCTCGGCGAAGCGTTGTGGGCCGACTACGACCGTTTCTGCAAGGAGGTCGCCGGCGCGTTCCTGTCCCTCGTGCGGTTCTGGTACCGCCATGATCCGAACGCGCGCGCCTGGTGGTCCGAGGCCCGGCGGGCGCTCGGCGGACGCGCACCCGTGGATCTCGACGACAAGACCGCCTTCGTGGCGGTCGCGGCGGGCCTCACCTATTATTTCGAGCGGGCCTATACCTCACAGTCCCTCCTCTTCGGCTCGAGCGGCGCCGAGCACTCCTGGCAGTGGGAGGGAACCAAGCTCGAGCTCAAGAAGTGGACGCGGCAGATTCTGGCCATCGTGGAGACGGGTTTCCTGAAGGCCGCCCCGGCGCGCGACGAGAAGCTGCGGCGCGCTGAGGCCGAGGTCGCGCGCGAGGTCATCCCGGACTGGTGGATTCCTCGCCTGATCCTCCCCATCGAGGAGCAGACGGCCTTCCTTCCCGCCTCGCGTGACGGGCGCCTCCTTCCCGCGCGGCGCTTTCGCGTGGTCAAGACGAACGGCCTCGACGCCGGCGACGACGCGGCCAACCCGCGGCGCATCCTCCCGCGTTCGTACGCGCTGACGCTGTCGCTCGTCGACGGCGTTCGCACGGTCGGCGAGATCAAGCGCGAGCTGTCTCGCCGCTCGGCCCTGCCGCGGGACGTCCTCGACGCGCAAGCCTTCCGTTTGTTGAAGGATCTCGCGGTGCTGGGCGCCGTCGCGTGGACCGAGGCCGCTCCGGCGAACGATCGCGTTCCGGAGAAGGACGACGCCTGGGGGCGCTTCCGCTCGGGCGAGGCCGCCCTGCGCCGCGGCGCCCCCGCCGCCGCCGAGGCCGACCTCGACTTCGCGATCGCCGCGGACGCGCCCGGCCCGTGGGCCTACGCCCTGCGCGGGGAGGCGCGCCGTCATCTCGGCCGCGCGGCCGACGCGGTGAGCGATCTCGACGAGGCCCTGCGGCGCTGCGCCGCCCCGGAGCCCGCGGCCGGCGCGAGCCGCCTCGACGCCCTGCGCGAGGAGTTCGAGGCGGGGGTCGAGCGCGCGATGATCGAGGACCGGGTGCGGCTGCTGCGCGCCAAGCTGCGGCTGTCCGCCGGGGACGCGCTCGGCGCGCGCGAGGACGCCGACGCGGCGCTGAAGCTTAATCCCCGCCAGTCGGAAGCGCTCGTCGTGCGCGCCAAGGCCGCGCAGCTCCTCGGCGACCTGACGGCGGCGAAGTCGGATCTCGAGGCGGCGCTGGCCATCGAAAACGCGGGCCGCCGCGACGAGGGCTGATGGGCGTGCTCGAGTCCTTGGGCCGCCTCGTCAGCACCGGACGCTCGGTCCGGTTCGGGGCCGCGCGCGGGCGCGTCCTCGCCGCGCCTCGACGGGACGATCCGCGGGCCCTCGTCCGGGCGCTCGCCCTGCTCACGTCGCGGCCCGCGCGCGAGTACGGCGTCGCCGCGCGCGGGATCAACCGCGTCGCGCGCTCCGGCGCCGCCCGCGCGGCCGCGCGCGAGGCGCTCCAGGAGGCGCGGGACGCGTCGAGGGCGGCGCCCCGCGACGCCCTCGGCCCCGTCGTCGCCGCCCTCGCGTGCGAAGACCTCGCGCGCCCGGCCGACGCCGCGCGCTGGCTCTCGGCGGCGCATGCGCGGGCGCCCCGCGAGGGATGGATCCTGCTGGCCCGCGCCGACGCGCGCAGGCGCGCGGGCGACCTTGACGGTTTCGCGCGCGACGCTACGGCGGCGCACTACCTCGACGAGGGCGCGGGCGCCTTGCGTTTCGCCGTCGACGATCCGCGCCGGGGCTCGGCGCGCGCCGCGATCGCGGGCGCGACCCGCCTGCTTAAGCGTCGTCCGCGCGCGGCCTGGGCGCTGGCGCTGCGCGCGGACCTCAAGCGCTTCCCGGAGATCAACGATTTCGCCGGCGCGCTCGCCGACTTTGAGGCCGCCGCGCGGCTGGCGCCGCGCGAGGCGTGGATTTGGGCGTACCTGTCCCGCGCGCGCATCTCCGGCGGCGATCCCTCGGGAGCGCTTACGGCAGTCGGGGTCGCCGCGCGCCTGCGCCCGGACTGCGGCTGGATACGCGCCTGGAAAGGAGAGGTCCTGCGCCGGCTCGGACGCTTCGCGCAGGCCCGCAGGGAGCTCGACTTGTCCCTTCGCCTGGACCCCGGCTATGAGTTTGCCTATGCCTGGCGCGGCGGGACCCGCCGCGCGCTCGGGTTGCGGAGAGAGGCGCTGTCCGACCTCGCCGTGGCGGCCGCGCTCGATCCGTCCTACGCCTGGACCTTCGTCGAGCGCTCCTTGGTTCATCGCGAGCTGGGACGGTTCTCGGAAGCTTTCGACGATATCGAGACGGCGCGGCGTCTCGACCCTAAAAGCGCCTGGTGCCTCCGGCCGGAGGATGCGCCCTCGGGGATCGCCGAGCTCGACGGCTATCTCAAACGGCGGCCGCGCGACGCGCGGGCGCTCGCGTGGCGGGGGGAGACGCGCCTGCGATCGGGCGACGCGCAGGGCGCGGAGCGCGACCTGGCGAAGGCCGCGGCGCTGGCGCCGGCGCGCACCTGGGCGCGCGCGGCCCGGGGCGAAGCCCTGGCCGCGCTGGGGCGTCCGGCCGAGGCGGTGCGCGAGTTCGACGCGGCCCTGGCCGCCGAGCCGGCGCTGGCCGAGGCCTTGGCGGGCCGCGCGCGCGCGCGCCTCGACGCGGGCCAGGCCCGGGGAGCGCTCGCCGACTTCGCCGCCGCCGCCGCGCGCGAGCCGCGCTCCGCGAGCATTCACGCCGGCCGCGGCGAGGCGGCGCTGAGGCTGCGGCGCTGGGATGAAGCCTCTCGGGCGTTCGCTCAAGCCGGGGGGCTCGACCGCGGCGACCAGCGCCACCTTCTCGGCGCGGCGCGCGCCGCGCTCGGCGCCGGCCGCCGCCGCGCCGCCGGGGCCGCGCTCGACGCCGTCGTCGCGCGAGGGGCGGCCTTGTCCGCGGCCGGCCGCCACGACGAGAGCGCGGCGCTCGCCTCGGATGTTCTCGCGATCGAGGACCGTCATCGCGGCGCGCTGGGCGTCCGGGCCGAGGCGCGCCGCTGCCTTGGCCTCTATGCGGAAGCGGTCGCCGACCACGAGCGGCTTGCGGCGCTCTCGCCGGGAGACTCGGCCGTGCTGCTGTCCCTCGGCGCGGCTCGACGCGCGGCGTCGGACTTCGCGGGGGCGCTGGCCGACGCGTCGGCGGTCTTAACGAAACGGCCGCGCTCGGCGCCGGCGTGGATCCTCAAGGCGGAGGCTCTTCGCGCGATCGGGCGGGAAGCCGACGCGTTGGCCGCCGCCGCGCGGGCCTGCTCCTGTGAGCCCGGACGCTCCTGGGCCTGGACGGTCCGCGCGAAGGCCGCGCGTCAGTCCGGCCGGCTTGAGGAGGCGCTCTCTTTCTGCCGGCGCGCCTGCGCGCTCGACCCTCGCGACGCGAAGGCCTGGGCGTGGCAGGGCGACGTTCTGCGCGCCCTCGGGCGAGGCGACGGCGCACGCCGGGCGTTGGCCCGCGCGATCGCCCTGGCGCCGAGCGTGGCGTGGCCGCGTGCGGTGCTCGCGGAGGTGCAACGCGAGGCCGGAGACGTCGCCGGGGCCGTGAAGCTCTGGGCCGAGACCTTCCGCCTCGACCCTCGAAATTCGGCGGCCTACGACATCCTCGGCGCGGAGCCTCCGGCCGTGGCGGGGGACCCCGGGCGCGCCTGGGCCTACGCGTGGCGGGCGGGGGCGCGCCGCGCCGCGGGCGACGCCGTCGGCGCGGGCGCGGACGAATCGCGCGCGAGGGCTCTGGCCCCCGGGCTTTTCAACACGCGCACATGATAGTATTGGGGTTCTAAGAGGAGCGCTATGAACAGACTCGCGAAGTTCCTGCTTTGCGCGGCGGCGCTGGCCGTCGTTGACGTCCGGATTGCGGACGCGCAGCCCATTCTTTCGAAGTGCGACAAGGCCATGGCCGATGCGGAGGCCATGGGCCAGCAGGTCGTCCTCTGCGCGTCGACTCTGGCGCAAGCCAAGTCCGACCCCGCCGCGAAGCCGATTCAGCCGCCGAAGGGACGTGACGCGGCGCCTATTGCCGTCGTTCGAACGAGCGTAACGGTCTGGGTCGAGGTCTCAAGCGGGACGATCCCGGAGGAGATCGACAGCGCGGCACGGGCGGAGCCGCTCGCGTCGCGGCTCATGGCCTACTATACGTGGAGCGCCTTCACGGAGAAAAATCCCTCTCTCTGCTCGCCGCTGAAGTATCTGGCGGTGGAAGCGGAGTGCCGGCGCGAGGCCGAGGAGCTCGAGCTGAAGCGCTCTTGGGTGGCTTCCGCCCCCGAATTCAAAGCGGCCTGCGGTCAAATTCAGCCGCTGCAGGGCAAGAAGTTCAGCGCCGAATGCTGCGCTCTCGCCGGATCGAACAGGGGGAGCAACCCTTGCGCGAAGCTGGTTCCTCAATGCGTCCCCAATTCCAAGGCGTGCGGCGCGTTTTTCGCCGGCCTCTCGGGTGACGCGGGCTTCTGCGAGCAGCTCCAGGCGGGAATGAACACCGGCTGCTCCGGCGTCGACGACTGCCAGAGGCAGCGTGAGGAGTGCCGCAGCGACGCCGCCTTCGCACAGGCCCTTCGCGCCAAGAGCCTCGCCTCGTGCGGCGCATCCGATCGCTGCCGCGTCTTGATGGGCGACGGCCGGAGAGTCCTCCAGGAGCAGGCGCTCGCGCTGCAAAAGACCCCGGCCGGCCGCTGGTTCATGGGGCGCGAATGGCAGAATCCCAGCCGCAAGGCCGCCGACGTGCTCCGGCCGCCCGTGCAGACCCAGAGGGTTCCGGTCCCCGCCGCGGGAGCGCTCGCGGCGAAGGGGCCGCTGTCGTTAAAAGGCTTCATTTGCGAGGAGCCTCTCGGATCCCCGGCGAACCGGAAGGCGGCGAACGACGCGGTCGGCGCGGCGCGCGGATGCCTTGCCGCCGCTCAGCTATCTCTGCCGCGGATGGACCGGGCGACCGCCCTGGATCTCGACGCGCGCGAGGAAAAGCTCGCGCGCTGGACCTTGCGCCTGAACGCGATCTTCGACGGAAAATGATCGGTGCCTGACGACCTCTCCGCGCTTCTCGAGGCCGTCTTCGCCGTCGGCCGTTCCTCCCGCTACGGCATGCGCCGCCGCCGCATATTCGGCGCGGCCTCCGCGCCCCGAGAAAGCTTCGCCTCTCCGCTGAAGGCCGGCGACGCGGGCGAAGCCGCGCGGCGCGCCCGGGCATTGCGTCTCGCCGGCCGCGACGACGAGGCGGCGGAGGGCTTCGAGCGCGCCTTGGCGCTGGACCCGCGCTGCGCCGCGGCCTGGGCATATCGCTGGGAGTCGCGCTGGTCGCCGCGCTCCTCCCCTGCGGGCATCGAGCGGGCGGCGAGCCTCGCGCCGAAGGAGCCCGTTTGGAGGATTTGGCGGGGCTTGGCGGCCCTGGCCTCGCGCGGCGACGAGCGCAGCTCCGCGCGAGCGGCGAGGCGCCATTTCATGGACGCCCTCTCGCTGGGCCCGTCGCCGCTCGCCTGGGCGGGCCTGGCGCTGGCGGAGTCTCGGGGCGGACGGCCCGCTGCCGCGGCGGCGGCCGCGGGCAAGGCGATCTCGGGCGAGCCGAGGCAGGGCTGGCTCTTTCGCCTTCGCGCGGTCGCCCGCCTGCATGCCGGGGACGAGGCGGGCTTTCTAGACGATGCGCGCCGCGAGGCGCTTCTCGACGAGGGAATCGGGACCTTGGCTGAAGTGTTCCCCTCGGCGCAGCGCCGGCCCGGGCGCGGCCTTATCGCCGCCGCCGATCGTTTTTTGGCCCGCCGCCCGAACGCGCATTGGATGCTGACCCTCCGGGGGGACTGCAAGCGCTCCCCGATGCTGAATGATTTTGCGGGCGCCGTCGCCGACTTCACGAAGGCGGCGGCGTTGAAGCCTGACTGCGCCTTCACCCAGGCGTACCTGAGCCGGGCGTTGATGGTCGACGGGCAAACGCAGGCGGCGCTGGAGGCCATCGACCGGGCGGTGCGCCTCGCTCCAGGCTCGGGCTGGCTTCGCGTCTGGCGCGGAGAGGTCCAGCGCCGCCTCGGCGAGCTCGACGCCGCGATGGCCGATTTCGACGCGGGCCTTCGCCTCGATCCCGACTACGAAATGGGCTACGCGTGGCGAGGCGGCGCGCGCCGGGCGCTCGGCCGGCTCGATGAGGCGATTGAGGATCTGAACCTCGCCGCCGCGCTCGAGCCGAATTACGCGTGGACGTTCGCCGAGCTCAGCCTCGCGCACCGGGGGGGCGGACGCTTCTCCCTCGCGCTGCGGGATCTCGAGCGGGCCGCCGGGCTCGATGCGAAGCATGTTTGGTGCGCCCGCCCGCAGGACGCGCCCAGCGCGATCCTCCAGCTCGACGCCGTCGTCGCATACGAGCCGAAAAACGCCTGGGCCTGGGCGTGGAGGGGGGAAACGCGGCTTCGCCATGCGGACGCCTCCGGCGCCGTGCGCGATCTTCGGCGCGCCGTGGCTCTCGATCCTCGCCTGAGCTGGCCTCGAGCCTGGCTCGGGCAGGCGCTCGTGGCGCTCGGCCGTCCTCGCGAGGCGCTGCGGGCGTTCAACGGCGCAATCGCGCGCGACGCGCGCTACGCGCCGGCCTTGGCGGAGCGGGGGCGCCTGCTCCTGAGCCTCGGACGGATCCGCGCCGCCTGGTCCGACCTTTGCCGCGCCGCCGCCGCCGGACCGTTGTCCTCGCGTACCTGGCAGTCGAAGGGCGAGGCCGGCCTGCGCCTGCGGCGCTGGAAGGAAGCCGCCGGAGATTTTTCAAAGGCGCTCGAGCTTGATCGGGGCTGGCGTCCGCGGCTGGGCCGGGCCGCGGCGTACGAGAAGCTTGGGCTGCACCGTCTAGCGCGGGAGGACCTGAGCGTGCCCGTGTCGGAAGCTCGCCGCTTGGCGGGCGAAGGCCGTCACGCGGAGGCCGCCCTGATTCTGCGCGAGCTTAAGGCCGCGCTGCCGCGCGTCAGCTCCCGCTGAGCGCCTTGGCTTCGCGGATGTCGCGAATGAGGACCGAGAGCCCGGGGTACTTTTTGTGAACCGCCTCGCCGCTCTTGATGAAAGCCGCCCGCTCGGCCTCCGGCAGCTCGACCAGCTTCATCCCGCTCTTGGCCAGGAACTCGAGGTTGCTCCTCTCCAGGCCGATCGACAGCTTGCGCTCGGCCACGGCGAGCGCTTCGATCTCCGTGGAGAGCAGCTCCCTGAGCTTGTCCGGCAGGCTGGCGAAAAATTTCTCGTTGGCAACGAGGGCGGTGACGTACATCCTGTGGCGCGTGAGGTTCGCGAATTCGACGTTTTTGAGAACGTCGGGATGCTCGGTCCGAGTCAGCGCCAGGCGATTGACCTCGGTCTCCTCAAGATCGATTCTTCCCGACCCGATCTGGGCTATTGGCCGCTCCGCATTCGCGGGATCGGCGTCAATCGGGCTGACGCCCCACTCCTTCATTAGATCCGTCAGGCCGGAGTCCTTCCGCATGCGCAGCGCCTTGAAATCCGCGATTCGCCGGACAGGGACGCGGCCGACCAGGATGCGGTAGCCGCCGCTGTAGGTGAAGGCGAAGCCGCGGACGCGGTTCTTGGAGGCCGTCGCGATATCGGCGACGAGCTTCTTCCCGATAGGTCCTTCGAAAACGAGCTCGGCGTGCTCGTAGCTTCGAAAGAGAAACGGCATCTCGAAAATGCCGACTCCGGCCGACCAGGCGGGAATCTGAGCCATGTCGGCGCGACCCTCGGCGATCTGTTGGAAAGCGGCTTCGTCCAGCTGGGCTTCGGGAGCGCCGCTGGCGACGAACTCGACCTTGAGCGCCCCATCCGATTTCGCCTCGACCGACCGGGCGAAATCCTTGATGATCGCGGTGAAGGGCGTGTCGCCGCGGTCGTGCGCGACGAACCAGCGGATCGTCCGGGCCTTCTGCGGCGCGGCCAACGCGGGAGCCGCGCCGGTTAGGAGCCCGATCGTGATGGCCAGGACATGCGGATAGATGCGCATAATAGGCTCCTCTATTGGGAAAGCGCGGCTAAGCTAGTAGTTTAGCCCCGCATCCGGGCGTTGTCAATGAGATACATCGATCGAGGCCGCGCGCGGCATTGACAGATGAAATCGCTCCTGTTAAACTCAGGCAAGCGCGGTTTTGGCGCCTGGTTCCCGGGGGAACTCAATGAAAATAAGCATAATGCCGGTGATCGCGCTGATGCTCGCTTCCTCGGGGCTGCGGGCGCGTGAGTTCTCCCATGCGGTCGTCTTGGACCAGGAAAAGCTGGCCGTCGAGGCGACAGCGGACGTGTTCGCCCCTTGGAGCGAGATCTGGCGTAAGAAGGATTCCGGAGCTTACCAGGCGTTGTTCTCATGCCCATGTCGCGCGCCTTCCTGGGAGCACTCTCCGAAGCCTCGCCGGGAGCTGGACGGCATCGCGGAATACGACTGGGCCGCCGTCGAATCCGCCTTGAAGGATAAGCCGGCGCTGCGCTCCGACACGCAGCGCTATCTGCGGCAGTTCGCCGCGGTGGAGGCTCTCGATTTTCAGGTGGTCGAGGTCGCCGGCGTCGAGGACGGCGGACGGCGCGCGTGGCTGCTGGCGCGGTTCGATCTGCGCGGCGCCTCGGCGTCCGGCTCACGCCGCGTCGATCGAGGGCTGCTGCGGGTCCTTGTGGCCAAATTCGAGGGGAGCTGGCGGATTCGTGAGATTCATCCCGTCCGCATGGAAACGCTGGTCGCGGAAAAAACGAATTTCGAGGACGTCACGGGCAAATCCGGGCTGATGACGGCGAGCCTTCATCCCCGGCTCGAGGCGATTCGCCGCGGCGGCTACGCGCTGGCCGTCGCTGATTACGATGGGGACGGCTATGCGGACATGTACGTCGGAGGCTGGGGCGCGGGACAGCTCTTCCGCAGCCAGGGCGACGGGAGCTTCCGCGAAGCGACCGCCGCGGCCGGGCTCGGGGAAGACACGCTCGTAAAATCGGCCCTTTTCGCCGACATGGACAACGACGGGAAGACCGATCTGATCCTCCAACGCTTCATCAAGGACGGCCGGGGCAAGGAGCTCGTTTTCTATAAAAACGAGGGCAAGGGCGTGTTCTCGCCGGCGCCGGTAAAGCTCAGCGAGCTGAACAGGCATGATCGCGCCATGAGCATGGCCGCGGGGGATTTCAACTCCGACGGCCTCCTTGACCTCTATGTCGGCTATCCCGGCACGCGTGATTTCACCGATGGGCGCGTCGAAAGCCCGGAGAGCGGGCTGGCCCATCAAGCGGTGTACCTCAACCGCGGAGGCTGGAAGTACGAGGAGCAGGCGTTGTCGGGGCCCGCGGAAGGCGGCTATATGGGCGAAATCGTGCGCCCGCATTCCGCGGTGGCGACCGACGTCGATGGCGACGGCCTGGCGGATATCATAGTCGTCGACGACAGCGGCCGCCCCAGCCGCCTTTACCGCAACGGCGGCGGCGGTAAATTCCTGCCCGCCCAGGCGGAGGCGGGCTTGAACAGCGCGGGCTGGGGGATGGTCGCGGCCATCGGGGACTACGACAACGACGGACGCGAGGACGTCTATTTCACCAACATCGATCTCGACGCCGGCCATCGCCTCATCGGCGCGATGCGCAAGGCTGGAGTCAATGCCGAGGAACGTGAATTCAACGGGCTCGAGCGCCTGGCCGGCATCATGCAGGGCAACCGGCTGTACCGTTCGCACGGCGGCGGCGCCTACGACGAAACGACGGCGGCCGCGGGCGTCGGCTGGGCGGGAGAAGCGCCGGCCGGGGCGGAGTGGGTGGACTACAACAACGACGGCTGGCTCGACCTGTACGTGGCCAACGGCCTGTGGTCCGCAGACCCTAAGCGCGACTACTCCGCGCGCTTTATCCATGAGCAGGTCTCTCCGGAATTGAGCGTGGAAGGAACCGACGGCGTGGAGAATCCGATCATGCGCCGCCTCCAAAAGGACGGATCCTCCTTCGCCGGCTACCAACGAAACCGGCTGTTCCGCAACGATCGGAACGGCGCGTTCACCGAAATCGGCTATCTGGCCGGGGTCGACCGGCTGGAGGACGGCTACGTCGCCGCCGCGGCCGACCTCGATCAGGACGGTCACGCGGACCTTGTTCTGCGGCATACCGATCCCGCGAGCTTGAAGCGGCCGTACGCCCCGGTGACCATCCTGCGAAACAAGGGGCTGGGACAGGGCAGGAGCCTGACGGTTCAGCTCAAGGCGCGCGCCGGCTCCGGGTTCGGCGCGCGAGTGACCGTCAAGGCCGGCGGCCTGAGCCAATTCCGGGAGATCCGCGCCGTGCAAGGATCGGTCCAGTCCGAGCCCGTCGCTTTCTTCGGGCTCGGAGAGAGCGCCTCGGTCGAATCGGTGGAAGTTCGCTGGCCGTCCGGTGCTGTCGACCGTTACGAAGGCGTCGCTCCGGGACGCATCCTGCTGAGCGAAGGGAGGCCCGAGGTCGAGCGGCTGGCCGATGCGCGGCAAGAGGCCGTCTTGAAGGTGGCCGGAAACAGAGCCGAACGTTGAAGCGCCGCGCATGACCGGGCGCGTCGTCGCGGCGCTGGCGCTATTGTGCGCCGTTGCCGGGCCCAGCGGCGCTTCTCCGGGACCGGAACTCTGCCGGAGCTGGCTTCACCCCTCGCAGCCGCCCACGATTCGCGGGCGCGTGCTGGACGCCGATTCCCGGCCCCTCGCGGGCGCGAGGATACTTCTGTCCGCCTCGCCGGAAATGAGCCCGTTGCTCGGCTGGGTGGAGAGCGATCCCGCGGGGCGTTACGCGGCGAGCGTTCCTGAAGGCCCGGGCTGCGCCGCGTTGCGATTGCCGGCCACGGTGTACGCCGTCCTCGAGCCTCCGCTGGGGCGATTTATCTCGGCCGCCCCCGCGCGGGCTTTGTCCATCGCCTCCGCCCGCGCGGACCTGAGCGTGGATTGGCGGAGCGACGCGCTCGTCGCGAGCGCGAGCGTGTGCGGCCGAGTGGAGCTTCTCGGAAGGCCGCTGCCGAGCGGATTCGTCTTCCTGGCGCCGAACGACCGAAGCGCGACGGCCGCCTCCCGCGACGGCGGCCTGAGCCGCGTTTCCGACGGAAAATTTTGCGCGCGCGGTGTGGCGCCCGGGGAATATCTCCTGAGCGTGCGGCCCGAGCTCCTTCCGTCGCCTCAGGACAACGGCGTCCTGCCCTCGCCGCTCACGATCGTATTTCGCGGACAGACGCGGGCCTGCGACGAATGCGAGGTCTCGGTCGACCCGTCGGGACGGGTGGCGGTGTACGATGGCAACGGCCGCTATGTTCCCGCCGCCGTTCCGCTTGAGCTCGTCTATCAGCCTCCAGGACCGCGCGGGTCGTCCGTCCTGCTGAGCGGCCGCTTGAAGGCTCCCGGCGACGCGCGGCCCGCCCTTCTGTTCGTCCGGACGGACCAGAGCTCGCCGACCTGGTCGACGACGAATCATTTCGCCTGGCTCTCCGCCGGCGTCGAGGGGGAACCGTTCGCCGTGCCCCTCGCTCCGGGGCGCATGCTCAACTTCTGGGCGAGGAGCGCGGAGCTGGCCTCGGTCGACATCCGCTACGCGAAGCCGTTGAACCCGTTGGCTGCGGCCCGGCCCTTGATGGAGATCGTTCTGGGCCCCTCGGGCGGGATATCAGGAGAGGTTCGCACGGCCGATGGCGCGCGTTTTCATCCGCATCTCAGCCGGGGGCGGGCGAGGCGTTTATTCGCGGTCCGCAGTTCGTCGTTTTGGGAGGACGATCACGGCGAAGGCGCTTTCGCCGATTCAGACGGTCATTATGAAGCGACGCATCTCCGCCCGGGCTTTTACCGACTCTGGCCGGTCACGGGCGCCGACGGGTTCGAGGAATCGGTCGGCGTTCCTCGGGGCTTGTGGGTGAAGGCCAGAGTCAAACGTCGGGCGGACTGGACGCTGTCTCCGTGGGCTATGCTCCGGATCGCGCAGGACGCGGGCCGGCTCGAACCCCCGGCCGGCTCGCCGCCGCCGGGCGCGAACACGGTCCCGTTCCACTATGCCCGGCCGCTTGAGCGCTGGATCGTGGGCGTAAAGCCGGGAGAGCTGGATGAGACGGGCGTGTCGGGGCTTCTTCTGAACGACGAAGCTCCGGCCAACTTCCTTCAGGACGCCGGCGGCGGGTGGATTCCACGCAGATCCTGGGATAGACGCCGTCCGTCGGACGGCGTGCGCGTGGCGCCTGGGCGCCTCGATCTGTACATGCTGGAGGTCTCTGACCGGTTCGGACGGGCGTCCCTTCGGGTTTCGGGCAAGGAGAATGGCATCCTGATCCGCGCGGGCGAGGAGGCTTCGGTCAAGTTCTCCACCCCGGCTTATGCGGGCGGACGGGGCGCCCTGCGCGGCTTGCTGAAGTCCTCGCGCCGGGTCGCGCTGAGCCGCTTTCTTGAAGCTCGATCCCTGGCCGAGATGCACGCCCTGCTGACGCCGCGGATACAGCTGTACGATGATCAGGGGCGATTCGCGGCGGCGGCGTTCGTCGGGCTTTCCTATTCGGAGTTTGGGGAGATCATCGACGCGGCGGGAAGCGGCGACGAGAGTTCGTTCGACCGGCTCGCCGACCGTCGGGCGCGTGACTTTTATGTCGAAGGCCTGGCGGCGGGACGCTACGCAGTCGAGGTCCGGGCTCACGGCTATCGGGCGCGGCGGTCGGCCGTGGAAATCCGTGACGGGGAGACGGCGCGCCTCGAGGCGGACCTGGACCGGAGCGAATGAAAATAATCCGGCGCCCCGGCCTCGCCGTGGAAAGACGGCTCATGATCCCCTGGCTGGGTTCGCCGGGCGGCGCGCCCGGCCGACGCCGGACATCCGTCGCCGATCGCGCACTGAGCCTCCTCATCCGAGACGCCGCGCTCAGCTTCCACTCCGGGGATTACGCCGCCGCGGACCGAGGGGCCGACGCCGTCCTGCGGATGGCTCCGCGCTCGTCCTTGGGGCCGGCGATCAAGGCCTTGATCGCGGCGCAGTCCGGCGACAGGGCGGCGGCCGAACGCCGGCTCGCGTCGGCCCGGGGCTGGCTTCGGGCGCTGCGCGGGATGCTGCGTGCGCGCTGGGGTGAGCACGACGCGGCTCGTCGCGACCTCGAGGCCACGCGCCGAATCGAGCGCTCTGCCTGGGCCTGCGCGGCGCGCGCCGCCGCCGACAACCGCGTCGGCCGGTTCCGGAGCGCGCTGAAGGAGCTTGCCGGCATGCGGAGCGTGCTGCCTTCCAGCCCCGAGCCCGATCTGCTCGCCTCCGCGATCCATCTCGAGCAGGCTCAGTACGCGGAGGCGGCCGCGTGTCTCTCGCGCGCGGCGCGCTCGGCCCCCGCCGACGCCGAGATCCGGCGCAGGCTCTCACGCGTCTATTTCGTCGAAGGCGACCTGCCGTCGGCTCGGCGAGAGATCGAGGCGGCGTGCCGACTGTCTCCAGGCGACGCCGAGCTCCGACAGGAGCGCCTGAGGCTGTGCCTTCTGCTGGACGACGAGGCCGCCAGCCGCTCGCAGCTGAGGGAAAAGTGGCCTCCGGGCGTGCGGGATTTCTGGCGGGCCTACGCCGCCTGCCGGGCCGGGCGCTTCGCGGAAAGCCGGCGTTTATTCGCGGCGGCTGAAGGCGCCTGCGGCGATGAACGGCTCGCCCGGACGAGCGCGCTCTATCGCCGGGTCGCGCAAATCCTCTCCGAGGCGCCCAAGCCGCAGCCTCCATCGGGCAAGGAGCTGTTGATCCTGGGCATGGGCTTTCGCCACCCTTATCAGGTCAGCGTCGAGGTGCTGCGGGCCTTGCGCGGCTGCGAAGAGTACTTCTGCAATCTTTCCGACTCCGCCGTCGTCGATCTGTTGGGGCTGTTCGGCGTGCCGTTGCGCACGATCGTGTTCCGCCGCTCGAACGGACAGTCGACCTCGTGCGCGCGCATCGTGATGAGGGCGATGAAGTCGCTCGGGCGAGCCGGCGTCGTCACGCGGGGGCAGCCCGTCTATTACGGCCGTCTGGCCGCTCGCCTCGTCCGCGACTGCGCCGCGCGCGGCATCGACTGCCGGGTGCCGCCGTCGGTCTCGATCGCGGACCTGTTCCCGAGTCTCGTCGGGCGCGTCCGCGGCGAGGCGCTCGGCTTTCAGGTCCGCGACCGCAGAAGCCTGGCCGGTCTCGATGCGCGGCTTCCCGTTCTCATTTACAACTTTTCATCGGGAAAAGAGCGGCGCGAGCTGTGCCGAAAAATCCGCGCACGCCACGCCGCCGGGGAAGCGTGCTGGCTGCTGGCGGGCTCAGGAGCACTTGAGTACGAGCCGGTCGAGACGACGGTCGGGGAGGTCGAGGCCGCTATGCTGGGCGCCGATCACGCCGTCACGATCCTGCTTCCCGCCGTCCGTTCCTGACGCCGCAGCCGAGAACGCTCGATGCGGGCCTCGTCGAAGCCGCGATCGAGGGCGAGACACGCGTCGAGGGCGCTGGCGGCCGCGGCGGGGCGCCCCAGCGCCGCGAGCGCGCGGCCGCGTAGATAGAGCGCGAGCGCCCAATCCGGCTCGAGCTCAAGGGCGCGGTCGCACGCCGCGAGCGATGGACGCGGGCGGCCCGAATCGAAGCGGACCCGAGCCAAGGCGGTCCAGGCGCGCGCATAGCGAGGTTTCGCGGCCGTGCATCGCAGCAAGGCGCGCTCGGCCGCGGCCTTGCTTCCTATAGCGCTCAAGGCCTCGCCGCGCCACGCGTGCGCCCAGGCGAAGCGGGGGAACAGCGCGAGCGCCTTGTCGAGACGCTCGAGCGCTCGTCCGGGTTCACCGCGGGCGAGCAGCGCTTCGCCGGACCAGGCGAGAAGCTTTCCGGCCAGCGGCGCGGTGAGGCGCGTCGGGCCCTCGAGAAAGCTTTCGGGGTTCGCGACGACGGCGGCGCGGCCCTCTCCGAGGCTTGACCAGCCGAGGCGGCTCGAGCGCGTCGCGGCGCGTTCGAGCCAGGCCAAGACGCCGGGGCCGTCGCCGAGGGCGAGGCAGGCGCGCGCCGCTTCCAGGAAGGCCACCTCATACGAAGGCGCGCAGCTGGCCCCGCGGCGCGCCGCGATGAAGGCTTGGTTCGTTTTCCCGGACATCCTCTCGACGGCCGCGAGCGTCGTCCAGGCCACGCCGTGGCGCGGATCGAGCGCGAGCGCGCGCTTCGCGTCGGCGCGCGCGCCCGCGAGATCTCCCAGCCGCCGCCGTGCCTCGGCGCGCCAGGCGAACAGATACGGGCGCTTCGGCGCGGCCTTCGCCGCCCAATCGAGATGCGCCAGGCCCTCGTCCTTGCGGCCGGCCATGATGGCGAGCTTGCCGTGAAAGGCGCGCGCGGCGTAGGCGCGCGGATCGTCGCGATAGGAGCGGTTTTCTTCGTAGAGCCGCCGGCCTTCATTCGGAATGTTCAGAGGCCCGACCGAGAGGCCGTAGATCCACCCGCAGTCGGGGTCGAGGTCGAAGGCGCGCGTGACGTCGGCTTCGGCGAGCGCGGGCTTGCCCAAGGCCGACTTAGCTCGCGCGCGCAGGAGCAGAGCCCAGCCCGCGCCGTCCGACGCGCAGCGCGACAGCAAGGGGAGGGCGGCGGCGGGGCGGCCTGAGGCGAGCAACGCGGACGCCTTCTCGCCCCGGGCCCAGAGTCTCACGGCGCCGTCCGCGGACTTAGGTCGCCGTCGCCGTAGCGCTCGATATAGCCGTTCTCGAAGCCGAGGCAGCGCGCGTCGAGAGGGCAGCTCCGGCAGCGCTCGTTCTTGAAGCGGTCGCGGCGCTCGTTCTGGAAGCGGCCGTCCTCCACGCCCTTCGGGTCGATGAGCAGGCTCGTGCTTTCCCGCTCCCAGTTGCGCAGGCGCGCGAGCGGAATCGAGGGCAGCGAGCAGGGCGGCATGTTGTACACGAACACCTTGTCCACGACGCCGAGGGCGCGGGCGCGCGCGAAGGCGGACTCGAGCGGGCCGAGGACGTCCTTTACGGGAAGCTTGAGCGCGTCGGCGTGAACGGTCATCAGGCCTTCGTAGTGCGGGAAGTATAGCTGGAGCTCGACGACGCCCGGAAGGGAGGCGAAGCGCTCGAGGAAGGCGGGCATCGCGGCGACGTTGCGGCGGGTGATCACGAAATTGAGCACGACCGGAATCCCGAGAGCATGAAGATTCTCAAGAGCCCGTACGGCCTTGGCGAAGGCGCCCGGAACGGCGAGCAGCTCGTCGTGCAGCCCGCCTTCGCCGGCGTGGATGGACACGCAGCAAAAGGTCAGGCCTGAGTCGACAAGGTCGCGGGCATAATTCATGTCGGCCATGCGTATGCCGTTCGTGATCACGCCGATCTCGGTGTAGCCAGCCTTGCGCGACAGGCGCAGCATGGTCGGGAGCTCGGCGAGAAGCGTGACCTCGCCGCCGGAAAAGGTGACGCCGCGAGAGCCTTTCTTGAATCCCGCCAGCAGCTCGTGCGCGAGCCGGTCGACCGGCAACTTCCAGGCGATCAGCTCGGGCGTGAGCGGCGGGTTGTAGCAGAAGGGGCACTTCGCCTGGCAGGCGTAGTTGAGGAACACGTCGAGCATCTCGACGCCGTCGAGCGCCGGCTTGATCATCGGCCCGTCCCCAGGCGGCGGCGGCACTCGGCGAGGCCGAGTCGCGCGGCCGCGGACTTCACGTCGAGCGCGAAGGCGGCGGCGTAGTCCGCGCGCGCCTTCGCCCAGTCGCCGGCGCGGGCGCGGAGGGCGGCGCGGGCGAGGAAGCCGAAGGCGGGTGCAGACGGCCGTGACAGCGCCCGGCCGTATTCGGCCATCGCCTTGCGCTCGTCGCCGAGCGCCAGCAGCGCCTCGGCCTTCCAGCAGCGGGCGCGTGCGTCGGCGGGGGCGAGGCGAAGCGCCGCCTTGAGATCGGACAGCGCGGCCGCGGCTTCGCCGGCGTCGAGGCGCACTCGGCCTCGCCAGGCGAGCGCCTTCGGGGCGTTCGCCAAGGACGCCGCGCGCGTCAAGGCGGCGAGAGCTTCCTCCCGGCGGCCGGCGGCGCCGAGGAATCGCCCCGCCAAGGTCCAGGCCGCGGCGGAGCGCGGATGCTTCGCCAGGGCCTGATCGACGTCGCGCCGGAACGCGGCGTCGCGCTCCTCGCCGCTGGTCAGCTGTCCTTCCGTCACGACGGGATTCCAAGTGCGCGACGCGTCGAGAGGGTAGACCCGATCGAAGTCCGCCGCGGCCGCGGCGAAGCGGCCAAGCTTGAACAGAGCCTCGCCGCGCAGGGCCGGGCCGTAGCGGTGGCGCGCGTCGCGGCGGACGATGCGTTCCGCGTCGGCCAGGGCTTTTCTCGGCTCGCCGAGCATGAGGCGCAGGCGCGAGCGCCACTCATAGGCGTAAACGAATCCCGGGTCCAGGGCCAGCGAACGGTCGAGATCGCGCAGGGCCTCGCGATAGCGGCCGGCGCGGCGGTAGGCCTCGCCGCGCCAGCCCACGGCGGAGGCGAGGCGGGGGGAAAGCGCGACCGCCTTTTCGAGGGCGCGCAGGCCCTCCGCGGATTTCCCGGAGAGCGCGAGGGCGCGGCCGCGCAGCGCCCAGTACCAGCCCTCGCCGCCGTTTTTGGGCGCCAGGCTGTTCATCAGAGGTCGGGCCTTCTCGAACTCGCCAGCGTCGCAGAAGAGATCGGCGAGCTCCGCGCGGGCCCAACCGTTTTCCGGGTCGAGGGCGAGTGCCCGCTCGAGGTCGCGGCGCGCGCCGTCGAGGTCGTCGCAGTCGTTGCCGAGCTCGGCGCGCAGGCGCAGGGCCCGGGGGTCGTCGGGCGCCAGAGCCACGGCTCGGTCCAGGTCGTCCAGGCAGCCGGGCAGGAGGCGGTTGTCACGCTTCGCCCGGGAGAGCGAGAGTCGGACGGCGGCGCGGGCGAGGCTCGCCGCGGCGAGCGCCGGGTCGAGCGCCAGGGCGCGTGTGAGCGCGGCCTCGGCGGCGGCGGCGCGGCCCGCGGCCATCTCGGCGGCGCCGGCGAGCGTCCATAGCGCCGCCGAGCGGCGGCGGCGGGCTTCCGTCTTCCACGCGCGCAGCTCCGCCGGCGGGACGGCGGCGCCGCGCGGCGGAGTCGAGTACATGAGATCGTGCGAGGGCGTGTTTTTAAAGAACGACTCCAGGCGCAGCGGGCGCGAGGGGCCGAGAAGGGACGAAGCGGCCGCGTCGAAATCGGAGGCGCGAATCGCCGTCTCGGCGCGGTCCCAGTCCCTCATGACGCGCTCCGCCGCGCGCGGTCGCGAAGCAGGCGGCCGAGCGCGCCGCCGCTCGCCGCGGCCGCGTCGAGCACGCGCCAATAGGACGCTCGCCGGCTCTCGCGCGACGGCGTCGTCCCCTCGACGGCGTCGTCCGCGTTCCAGAAGTTGATCGGCTCGAAGGGGTGGACGCGGTCGAAATCCTGGCGGGCGCCGCGCAGGCGCCCCAGACGCAGACGCGCTTCGCCGCGCCAGGCGAAGGCCAAGGTGTGCGCCGGATCGAGGCGGCAGGCGCGCTCGAGGTCGGACAAGGCGGAGGCGGGCTCGCCCTTCATGAGCTTCAGCCGCCCGCGGCACTCCCAGGCGAACGCGTAATCCGGCGCTTGCTTCACGGCGAGGTCGAGCTCGCGCCGGCACTCGTCGAAGCGGCCGAGCTGGCGCAGAACCTCCGCGCGCCAGGCGCGCAGGGCGCCGTTCTTGGGACGGCGTCGCAGGGCCTCGTCGAAATCCTTCAGCGCCCCGGCCGAGCGGCCGCACATCCCGCGTAGGCGGCCGCGCTGGGCGTAGAACCACCAGGCCGCGGGCGCGCCCCCACGGGCGCGCTCGAGCTCTCGCAGGGCCGGCCGGTAGCGGTATAGGTCGGCCAATATCTCGGAGCGGCCGATGCGCACGGCCGCGTCGCCGGGATCGCGGCGCAGGAGGAGCGCAAGGTCCTTGAGGCCGCGCGCGTTGTCCTCGAGCTCGAAGAGAATCTGGGCGCGCAGCAGGAGCGACTCTCGCGAGGGCGACAGGGCGACGGCGAGGTTCGCCCTTTCGAGAGCCCGCGGCAGCCAGCGCTTGCTGCGCGCCTCGTCGCCGCGCAGCCAGATCGCGCAGGCCTCGAGCAGGGGGACCCGGGCCTTGGCCGCCAGCGCCGCGGCCGGTGCGTAGCGGCGGGCGCAGATCAAGGCGTAGGCCGAGAGCGCGTCTTTGACCGGCCCGGGCTCAAGGCGCCCCAGCGCCTTGCGCGCCTTGGCCGACTCCGCCGGAGTCAGCGAGGGATGGCGGGGGTTGTCGACGAGGAGATCCTGGTCGGCGACGAAGTCGTAGAACGCGTCGAGCGGGGGGAGGCGGCGGCGCAGCGAGGGGGCGAGGAGTCCGAGTGCCGCGTGGAACCGCCCGAGGGAGGCGAGGCGGGCGGCGGAGCGCGCCTCAGCCAACGACGGCTTCGGCCTTGCGCCGGTTGAGCCGGTCCATCCAGGCCTTGGCCGGCTTGCACTTGCCGTCGAGGATGAAGGCCTGGCGCAGGCGGGCGGCCGCCTCGTCGTGCCGGCCGAGATTCCAGAGGGCCTCTCCGAGCCAGACATGGGCCGGCGCGTAGCGCTGCTCGGGTGTGTCGAGCGCGCGCTCGAAAACGGGAAGCGCTTCCTCGGCGCGGCCGGTCTGGGCGAGCGTCTGGGCGAGCCACGCGCGCGCCCAACGGTTCTCAGGGGCGAGCCTTACGGCGGCCTCGAGGTCGGCCAGCGCGCGGGCGAAGGCGCCCAGGCGGCGCGCTCCCTCGCCGCGCCAGGCGAGAGCGTAGGCGAGCGACGGGTCGAGCTGGAGCGCGCGGGTCAGGTCGCGAAGTCCATCGGCGACGCGGCCCGCGCCGATCTTGCAGCGGCCCATGAACGCCCAGGCCCAGGGATCGTTGGTGCGCACGCCCGCCTCGAGGTCCTCCCAGAAATGCGCCTGCCGCTTGCCGCCCTCGGCGTCGAGCATGAAGTAGCTTTCCTGGACCTCGTCGGTCTTCAGGCGCGCGTTCCAGAAGCCGTGGGGCTCGGCGGGGTAGACGGCCTCAAAATCCTCAGCGGCCCGTCGGTGGTCTCCGGCCTTCCACCACGCCTCTCCGCGCCAGGTTTGGGCCAGCATCTCGCGCGGCTCGATCTTGAGCGTCGCGTCGAAATCGGCCACGGCGCCCTTGTAGTCGCCGAGCAGCAGGCGCACGCGTCCGCGCCACGCGTGCGAGAGGCGGTAGCCCGGATCGAGCGCGATCGCGCGGTCGAAATCGACGACGGCCTCGTGAAAGCGGCCGAGGCGGCGCAGGGTCTCGCCGCGCCAGGCGACCATCGGGCCGCAGGAGGCGTCGAGCTCGACGGCCTTCTCGAAATCGGCGAGCGCGAGCTTGTAGTACCCGGAGATGCCGCGCAGGCGGCCGCGCTGGGCCCAGGTCCAGGCCGCGTTGGGGAAGCGCTTGATCAGCGCGTTGAGCTCCTTGAGAGCAAGGCGATAGTGGCCGGTTTCTCCGAGCACCTCGGCCTTCTCGGTGCGCGCCCAGACGAAGCGCGGAGCCATCTTGATGACGCGCTCGGTGTCCTCGAGGCGGCCGGGGACATCCTCGAGCTCGCGGCGCAGTCCCGCTCGTATCACATAGGCGTACATCTGGTCCGGGTCGACGGCGACCGCTTTTTCGATGGCGGTCAGCGCCGCGGGCAGAAGGTCGCGCGTGCGCCGCCGGTCGCCGAGCAACCAGATCGCGGCGGCGTGGAGGAAATGGGGCCAGTAGTCGTCGGGCGACGCGTCGCACAGAGGCTTGAGGCTTTCGGCGGCGCGCTCGTACTCGCCGAGGAACAGATCGAGGTAGCCGGCGAGCAAGGCCCGCTCGTTCTCGGGGATGGCCGCGGCCATGACGGCGGCGCGGGCCTTCCTATAAAGGGGAATATGCGGCTCCAGGCCGAAATCCTGCTCGTACATCAGGTCCTGGCGGCCGTCTTCGGCGGGAAAGAAGACGGAGAGATCCGTGGGGAGGGCAAAGGCGTTGCCCGACAGACGCTCGACGGCACGATTGAGGTCGCTTTGGGTCATGGTGGGGCGCTTAAGGCAGTGTAACAGGTCGGGTCGGTCAAGTCAAGAACTTGCGGCCGCCTTAAGCCTCATGACCGCGGGGCTGTTCCCGAGGCCCTTCAGGGCGCGGCGCGCGAGAAAATCCATGCGCTTTCGCGCGGCCGCGAGCTCGTCGGGGGGCAATTCCGATCCCAGGTCGACGGCCTTGAGCAGCTCGGCGCACGCGGCGACGTCGCCGGCGGCGAGCTTGGACGCGGCCAGGGCCCGGCGCGCGAGCGCCTCTTTAAATCCCGGGTCGAGGCCGAGGGCGCGGTCGAAGGCGTCGAGGGCGGCTCGCGGCCGGCCGAGCTTGAGTAGCGCCGCGCCGAGGGCGCACTGGAAGGGGGCGACCGTGCCGTTGCGCTCCACGGCCCCGCGAAGATCCCGGAGGGCTTCGTCGGAGCGGCCGAGCCGTTGAAGCAGGACGCCGCGCGCGCCGAGGTAGGCGGCGCAGGGACGCAGGGCGACGGCGCGGCGATGATGCGCGAGGGCGCGTTCCGGCCGTCCGGACCGCTCCTCGGCCTCGGCGGCGACGGAGTGCGCGAACGCGGGGCCGTTCTTCGCCGCAGCGCGGGCCTCTCTCAGGGCCTCCTCGGTCCGCCCGAGGCCGAGCAAAAGCCAGGCCCGCCACGCGCGCAGAAGGGCCAGGCGGGGCCGCGAGGCGAGCGCCGCGGCGAGCTCCGCGACGGCGCGCTCGCAGGCCTCGGGGTCGCCGCGCCGCGCCCAGGTGAATTTCATCTCGCGCTCGTAGGCCTGGGTGACCATGGCGGCGGCGTCCTCCCAGTTCCCCTGCAGGCGGCGGACCTGGAACAGCTCCGCGAAGGTCCATTCGTAGCCCGGCTCCAGGCGCGCGGCGAGCTCGAGCTCCGCGGCGGCGCGCGACAGCTTTCCGGCGCGGCGCAGGGCGCCGCCGAGCCAGGCGCGGGCGAACGGGTAGCCGGGGAAGAGCGCGGCGGCGCGCGCGAGCTCGGGGAGGGCGGCCGCCCGGCGGCGGCGCAGAAGCCAGGAGCCGCGCCACGCGCGGATCCAGCCGCAGGAGGGCGCCAGCGCCGCCGCGCGGTCGAGCGCGCGCTTGGCTCCGTCGTGGTCGCCGACGCCGTCGAGCCCGCGGCCGAGGTAGGCCCAGGCCCAGGGCGAGGACGGCGAGCGCCGGGCCGCGCGCCGCAGGAGCGGCACGGCGTCGGCGTAGCGCGAGAACTGCGGGGCGCGCAAGGTCTCCGCGCGCGTCACGTCGGCCCACGCGGCCGCGACGCCCGCGCGCCGCGCGCCGAGCAAGGTCAAGGTGCGCGCCGTCGGCGGGCGGCAGCGGCCGCCGCGGAGGTTCTCGCGGCTCAGGGCGGGGCCGAGCAGGGGATCGAAGGCCAGCTCCGAAAACCGGAGCATCGCGCGCTCGACGCTCGCGCGCGTTTGCGCCGCGCGGCCGAGGCGGTCGCAGGCGTAGGCTCTCAGCCAATGCAAAGCCGCCTCGTCGCCGCCGCGTTTTTCACACAGGCGCAGGGCGTCGAGCGCGTCTTCGGGCGCGCCGGCGCGCAGAAGGGCGGCGCCGGAGAGCAGCGCCGCCAGCGCCGTCGGCGTCTCGCGCAGGGCCGCGGCCGCCGCCTTCCAGCGCTTGAGCCCCATCAACGCCGCGCCGCGGTATAGGGCGGCGGCCGGGCCGGGAAGACCGTGAAGAAGCTTGAGCGCGCGCGCGGGCTCGGTCTCGAGCAGGGATTCCGCGCGCCAGGCGCGCTCGGAGCCGAATTCTCCCGGGGCGACCGGCTCGCCGAGGATGCGGCGCAGACGGGCCCTCGTCGCGGGATTTCTCTCGCGGGCGAGCAGGCGGAGCAGCTCCTCTCGCCGCAGAGCGCGCGCCGCGCGCGGGTCCCAGCGTCCCAGGCCCTCGGCCGGCCAGATCAGGTCGGGAAGGCTGTCCATCCACCAATCCCAGTCGTGAGGACCGATTGTCGGCGTCGGCATCGCGCGTAGTATATCACACGCTCCGCGGCTGGCAGGGCGCGGGCGCCCATGATATACTGCGGCGCTCATGAACAAGACGAGGACGGCGATCGCGGCGGCGGCGCTGGCGCTGTGCGCCACGGTCTCGTCCGCGGCGGGCGTCGAGTGGGTGAAGATCCCAGGCGGGACCTTCGCGATGGGCTTCGATCAGCGCGACGAAGGTCCGGTCCATCGCGTGACGGTGAAGACCTTCGAGCTGGCGAAGACCGAAGTGACCTTCGCGCAGTACCGCGCGTGCGTCGAAACGGGAGCGTGCACGGCGCCCGACGCCGCGTGCCTCGCCGCCGCGAAGCAGCCGGCGGGCGACGAGCACCCGGTCTACTGCGTGAATTGGAAGCAGGCGAAGGCCTTTTCGGAGTGGGCCGGCGGGCGCCTGCCGAGCGAGGCCGAGTGGGAGTTCGCCGCGCGCGGCGGCGGCAAGAAGCAGACCTTCCCGTGGGGCGACGAGGCTCCTTCCTGCGAGCGCGCGGTGTTCCGCGGCATGGACTGCGGGCCCAACGTGGTCCAGCCCGTCTGCTCGAAGCCCCGAGGCCGCAGCCGCCAAGGCGTATGCGACCTGGGGGGCAACGTCGCGGAATGGGTCGCGGACCTTTATCACGGCTCGTACCGCGGCGCGCCGACCGACGGCCGCGCATGGGACGACGCCGCCAACTCGGTCCGCGCCTACCGCGGCGGCGCCTGGTTCGACCGTCCGGCGTACCTGCGCGCCAAGAACCGGGACTTCAGCGACGAGCGCAATCAATGCCTCGCGATCGGCATACGCCCGCTGCGCGAGGCCGGGGCGGCGGGCGGCGCGGGCGACACCGAGTGGGTGAAGATTCCCGGCGGCAGCTTCACGATGGGCTCCGGGGACATGGACGCCTCTCCGTTGAGCTTCGTGAGCGTGAAGCCTTTCGAGATGTCGAAGTCCGAGGTCACCTTCCGGCAGTACCGCGCGTGCGTCGCGGCCGGCGCGTGCACGCCGTGGGAGGAGAAATGCGCGGCGGTCGAGCCGAAGGCTCTCGGCGAGGATCATCCCGTCCTCTGCGTGGACTGGACGCAGGCCCGGGCCTACGCCGCGTGGGTCGGGGGACGGCTGCCCAGCGAGGCCGAGTGGGAGTACGCCGCGCGCAGCGCCGGAAAGGAACGGGACTATCCGTGGGGCAACGAGGCGCCGACCTGCGACAAAGCCGCCTACGACGGGGGGGATTGCGGCAAGGGCTCGACGCGCCCGGTCTGCACCTCCCCGCGGGGGAACACCGAGCAGGGGCTGTGCGACATGGCGGGCAACGTGGCGGAGTGGGCCGCTGACCGCTACAGCGGCTCCTATCGCGAGACGCCCGCCGACGGCACGCCGCGGGCCGGGATCGAGAACGCGGTGCGGCCCTACCGCGGCGGCGCCTGGTACGACGGCAACGACGCCCTTCGCGCGGCGAGCCGGGACATGAGCGACGAGGCGAGCGCGAGCGCGGACATCGGCTTTCGCCCGGCGCGGACGCCGCGCTAGTCGTCGCGCGGCGCGAACGGCGAGCAGAGCAGGAGCACGCCGGCCAGCAGGACGCTTGACTTGAAGAAAATCCCCATGAGCAGGTAGGTCCCGACGTGGAAGGCGACCACGGCCGCGCCGGCCGCGCGGTGGAGGCGGGCGCGGAATGCTAAAAATAGGACGCCGAGCTCGGCGAGAGCTCCCGCGAACATGAAGGCGGGCAGAAGACCTGCGTCGCGCAGGGGCATGCCGAGCGGCCCGAGGCGGCCTTTCTCCATGATATAGTCCGCCGCCATGCTGGCGCAGCCCTTCACGGTGAAGATCGAGGGCTCGCCGTGGGCGGTCTGCCACGCGGCGGTCAGGAACTTCGACAGCCCGGCCATCGAGTAGGTCAGCAGGAAGAACGCCTGCGCCGCCCAGAACAGGAGCAGCGCCGAGTCTTTCGACTCCTTGGACGCGCCGGGCGCGGCGAAGCGGTCGGGCATGAGGGCGAAGATGAAGGCGACGACGATCCACTGGTGGCAGATGGGGAACAGCTCGCCGATCGTGATCATCACCGCGACGTACTCCCAGAGCGCGACGCAGACGAGCGCGCGGGCCCACCTTCGCTGCGGCAGGAGCGCGGCGACGAAAGCGCTCGCGACCAGCGCGACGGAGGCGATGAGGAAACTCTTCTCCGCCCCGGCCCAGGGGACCCAGAACGCCGGCCAGTGCGCCTTGTCGGCGTCGACCAGTATCGTGCGGTAGGAGTTGCGCATCTCGTAGATCAAGGTCGCCGACAGCCAGAGCAGGCCCGCGTAGAAGAAGCGCAGGACGAGGGCCGCGTCCTCGACGCGCACGGACATCGGCCACTCCGGGACGAGCGCGGCGGCGCGGCGCACGAGGGCGTTCATCGCGAGGACCAGGTGGCGAGGCGGTTCTTGCCTTCGTACACGTCGTACGACCAGGGGGCGGTCAGGACGCGGCCCTCGATCTCGCGGCGCGCCGCCTCGACGCGGGGCTTGTCTCCGTCGGCGACGGAGCCCGCGAGCGTGTTGGCCATGGCGACGATGTCGATGCGGCGCTGCTCGTCCGAGGCGACGGCCTCCCCGATCTCGCGGGGCGGATCGTAGGACTTGCCGGCGTTGCGGGTCACGAGAACGTAGTACGGCCCGCGCAGCGGAGCGTAAGCGAACATGTTCCATGAGATGAAGGGGAAGATGTGGTCGCGCTCGCCGTCGCCGGGGCCGAGCTGGGCCAGGCCGGCGGCGAGATAGACGAGAAGCCCGGCGGCGATGGCGGCGCGCAGCCCGATTTTTCGGGGCTCACTCATGCCCGGAGTATATCATGCTCGCCCGAGGGTTTTCAGCGCCGCGTCCCGCCACAGCGCCGCGTCGCGGTAATCCTCGTGCAGGATGAGGGCCTCGTCGAGCGAACGCAGGGCCTCCCCGGGCCGCCCGAGGCGGAGAAGGGCCTCGCCGCGCCAGCCGTGGAGCCAGGCGTGGCGGGCGTCGAGCGCCAGGGCGCGGTCGAGGTCGGCGACGGCGCCCGCGTAGTCCTCCCGCCGGCGCCGCAGCCACGCGCGGTCGGCGAAGCTTTGCCAGAGCGTCGGGTCGAGCGCCGTCGCTCTCGAAAGATCGCGGTTCGCCGCGGCGAAATCTCCGAGGTCGAGCCGCGCGCGTCCGCGCAGGCCCAGGCTCCAGCCCGTCCGGGCCGAGGCGAGCAGGCGCAGGGCCTCCTCCGGCCGGCCCTCCTTCAATTTTTGCTCGGCGCGCCACGCGTCGACCCAGGCGGTTCTGCGGTCCGCCTTCACCGCCGCGGCCCAGTCCGCCTCCGCCGCCGCGCTGTCGCCGCGGACGGCGCTCATCACGCCGCGCACGGCCAGGGCCCGGCCGAGCCGGCCCTCCGCGCGGGCGCTCTCGAAGTCTTCGCCGAGCGCGGTCTCCAGGTCCAAGGTGTAATAGGCGTGCTTCGTGCCGCACCGCAAGCCCTCGGTCAGCACGGCCTGGCGCAGGTCGCGCTGCCACATGGCCTCGGGCAGGCCGAGCGCCAAGGCGCATTGGAAGCGTTCGTAGCGCGCCCAGGGAGATCTCGGATTGACCGACAGCAGGGCGTCGAGCTCGGCGAGCGCGCGGCGCGCCTGGCCGTGGCGCCTCCTCAGCCGCGCGCGCAGGATGTAATAGCCCTCCGAGCGCCACATCAGCACGAGGAAGCGGTCGATGTCGGCGACGGCGTCGAGTGGGCGCCCGAGCGCCAGGAGAATATTGATGCGCGCGGAGTAAAAGCGCGGGGACAGCGGCCTCAGGGCCACGGCCGCGTCGGCTTCCCTGAGCGCCGGACTTAGGCGCCCGAGCCGGTACAGCGCCTCGGCGCGCACGCCGTGGGCGAGCGCCAGCGGCGGACGAGCGGCGCTCGCGCGGGCCGCCTCCCGCTCGGCGGGCGCGAAGCGCCCGGCCTGGAGGAGCACGTCGGCCAGGACCGCGCCGATCCGGCTTTCCTTCGGAGCGCGTCGGCGCAGGCGGCGCAGCTCCGCCTCGGCCCCCTTCGGGTCGTCTTGCGCCCACGGAAAGCTCGACGAGGCGCAGGCCTTCTCGCTGTACTCGCGCACCGCGGCCAGCGGCTGGCCGAGCGCGCAGAGCACGGACTTCCGCTCGCCGAAGAGGAAATCGTAGTCCTCGCCGAGCTCTCTGATGAGATCGAGCGCGCGGTCCTGATCGCGCAGGGCTCCTTGAAGATCTCCGAGCGCCCGGCGGTTGCCGCCGCGCCAGCAGAAGTTGATGGGATAGATCGGGTCGAGGCGGACGGCGCGCGTCAGGTCGCGCAGCGCGCCCTTGGGGTCGCCCGTGCGCTTGAGAATCTCCGCGCGCCACGCGTACAGCCAGCCGGCCTGGGGCGCCAGGGCCACCGCGCGGTCGATGGCCGCGCGCATCGCGCTCAGGCGTCGGCGCCCGAGCGCGCCGTAGGCGCGGGCGAGGAAGGCCCAGAGGAGGTAGTTTTTGGGCGCGAGCTCCAGGCCGCGCTTGATCTCCGGCAGCGCGACCTCGTAGGAAAAGCGGTAGTCGGAGAGGATGGACAGAATCCAATCCTGCGGCCCCGCGCGCTCCTCGCGCCGGAGGAGCGTGATCTGGCGGGCGATCCATTCCGTCGGCGCGCCGAAGGGATGATAGGGCAGGCTGCCGCGGGCGCCGACCTCGCGGGTAAAGCCCACGATGCAGCCCGGCTCCAGGTCCACCGCCGCGAGCATGTCCCGCCGGAAGCCGCGCTCGTCGCCCGCGCGCTTGCGCGCCCAGGCGCGCAGGACGAACGCCCACGGGCAGCGCGGGTCGAGGCGCAGCGCGACGCTCCAGTCCTGCACGGCGCCGCGGTGATCTCCCCGGCGGTCGCGGGCGTAGGCCCGGTAGACGCGAGGCCAGAACGAAGCGGGGGACAGGCGCACGGCCCGCTCGAGCGCGGGCGGCGAGACGCGTCCGAGCAGCACCTGAAGCTCGGACGATTTCGGGGACAAAGCCGCGGCGCGGCGCAGCGAGCGCGCCGCGGCCGCCGTGCGGCCGGCGCCGTCCTCGGCCGCGGCGCGCCAGGCCCAGGTCCAGGGGTCCTCGGGGTTCAGACGGCAGGCGCGCTCAAGATGGGGCAATGCGCCTTCGGGGTCGCCTAGCTGAAGACGCGACTCGCCGAGAAGGCGCGGGCCTTCCCGCCACGCGGGATCCAGGCGCAGAGCTTGCGCGAATTCCGCGAGGGCCTCCTCAGGGCGATTGGACACGAGCTTGAGCAGGCCGCACAGCTTCCAGGGCTCGGCGTCGCCGGGGCGTTGCGCCGTCTCCTGCTCGGCCTCCCGCAGCAGGGCGGCGACGCGGCCGAGGCCGGTCCGCGTCCAATGCGAGCGCATCTGCCGGAACAGGCGCGCGCAGAGAGGCGGCGTGCGGCGGCTCATCACCAGCGGCTCGGCGGCCGACATCTCGCCGCCGGAGAAGCGGTAGGGCTTGAAATCGAGATCGAGCTCGAGGAGGCGGGTCAGCTCGACGTGCGGCAAGTCGAGCCCCAGGCCCTTCACCCGACGGCGCAGCTCAGCGCCCAAAGGCCCTCCACACGGGGAACAGGTAGCTTTCGACTCGCCGCACGCCGCGCGCGGAGCGAAGCCTCGCCTCGACCGCGTCCGGCGAATTCGCGACGCGGAAAATACGCCGGACCTCCGTGGGGAACCCGCGGCGGTCGCCCGCGGCGCGTTGGGCCAGCGCGCGGCTCGCCGCGGCCCAAAAATTTCCGCGGCCCATGCGCAGGGCCGCGTCGAAATCCCGGATCGCCAGGCGAGGCTGGCCGAGAATCCGGCGCGCCTCGCCGCGCCAGGTCAGGGCCTCGCGGTCCCAGGGATCGCGGGTCAGCGAGCGGTTGAGCTCGCGGACCGCTTCGCGCGCCCGGCCCAGCTTCAGGAGCGCGGCTCCTCGCCAGCACGGGGCGTAGCGCGCGCGCGCGTCGAGGTCGCTCAAGGCGCCGCGGTAGTCGCCGATCCACAGCCGCAGGAGGCCGCGCCAGGCCCGCGCCTGCGCCCTGGGCTTTCCCTCGAGGCGGCCGATCGTCCGGCCCATGAGCTTCAGGGCCGCGGGGGCGTCGCCGGCGCAGAGCAGCGCCTCGGCGAGCCTGCCGTGCGCGCTCCAGTCATTCGAGGCTTCGACGGCGCGGCGAAAAAGAGGAAGCGACCGCCGCGCTTCTCTTAAATAGAGAAGCGCGGTCGCCCGGCGGCGAAGGGCGCCGGGCTCGGACGATGCCCGCTCGCTTCTCTCGACCTCGCGGTAAAGGACGTCGGCTTCCTCGCGGCGGCCGTCGAGCTCGAGCGTCTCTCCGAGCCACAGGCGGGCCTGCGGGTTGTCGCCCAGCGCGAGCGCGGCGCGCAAGGCGCGTTCCGCGTCGGCCAAGCGGCCCATTCGTTGGTACGATTCTCCCAGGACCTGACGGGCATAGGCGTCCCCGGGGTTCAGGCGGACCGCACGACGCAGGCAGGCCGTCGCCGCCTTGATCCGGTCTTGATCGAGGAGAGCCTCTCCCTTCGCGAGCCAATTCGCCGGGGTCATGGGCGGCTCATCCAGAAGGCGCTCAGGTAGCCGTGCTTGCGCAGGCCCCGGCTGAGCACGAGGATTCGCTCCAATGTCCCGCGGTCGTCGAGACCTCGGAGGCGCGCGCGGCGTCTCATGTTCGGGGGAATAAGCCTCAGCGCGCGGCGCGCCGCGGCCGGCGTCCCGGCCAGTCCGCGCAGAATCAGCGCGTAGGCGTTGCCCGGATTCTCACGGAGCACGCGGTCGGATTCCACCGCGGCTTGCGCGCGCCGTCCGAGGCGCAGCAAAGCCTCGGCGCGCCACAGCCTGGCGACCTCGTCCTCGGGCTCCTTGGCGAGCGCCTCGTCGAGCGCCTTCAGCGCCTCGCCCCGGCGCCCGAGCTTCAGCAGCGCCGCCCCGCGATGCCAGTGGGGAAAGTTCCTCGCGCCCGCGGCGACGGCGGCGGTCACGGCTTGAAGCGCGCCGCGATAGTCGCCGAGCAGAAGAAGCACTCCGGATTTGTGGGCGAGGACCGCGCCTTTTTTGCGCGGGCCGGCGATCATTTCGGCGCGGCGCAGCGACGCCCTCGCCCCGGCGGCGTCGCCCATCGTGAGGCGGACGTCGGCAATCCGGCACCGCGCGCGCCAGTTCGGCGGCGTCGAGCAAAGCTCGGCGGCGGTGAAATCCGCGAGGGCCCGTCGCGGGTCGCCGGTGTGAAGCCCGAAGGTGCCCGCCTCGTAGCGCATCCAGCCGTAGCGCTTCGCGTCGAGCGTGCACAGGAAACGGCCGTCGGTCCGGACCGAGGGACGGCGCTCCATCATTCGGTTCGTCAGGTACAGGCGCAGGTAGCGGCCCCAAGGCGAGCGCGGGCGCGCCGCGACGAAGCGATCGAGGTCCCGGTCCATTTTTCGGAGGTAGGCGGCGGGCTTGTCGAGGCGGCTGTAGTTCTCCACGAGAACGGGCCAGGCTAGAGTCTCCAGATGGGGCAGGTCGCGGGTGAGGTCGAGCACGCTCTCGCCCAGACGCTCCGCCTCGGCGAAATCCCCGGCGACCGCCGCGAGGCGGTAGCGGAGCAGAAGGTCCGAAACCGTGCCGCTCGCGGTGAGCGATCCGCGTTCGAGCGCCGCTGTTAGGATCGCGCTCATCCGCGCGAGCCGGCCTTGCCTCATCAAGGTTTCGGACCAATGCAGACAGGTCGGCAGGTGCCCAGGGCGCAAGATGCTTGCGCGTTCGAAGGCGGCCGCCGCGGGTGCCAGGCGTCCGCGCGCGCGCAGGTTCTGGGCGCGCTGGAACAAGAGCTCGGCGTCGTCGGCGGGGGAGGCCATCAGCCGTGGCTCAGCGCAGCCCCGGCCACTCGAGCCAGGGGTCGGTGAGCGCCGCGGCCCGATGGGCGCGATGGTCGGCGTGCATCAGGCGGAAGAAAACGGCGTAGCGGATGTGCGGCGAGAAATTCTCCTGCCGGTCGTGCGCAAGCAGGTAATGGCACAGCGCGACGTCGCCGGCCTTCCCGGTGAAGGGAACGAGAGGCGGCAAGTCCATGCGCGAGGGCAGGTCGGGCGCGAGCGCGGCGGTCCCTCGCGCGCGCAGATGGGCGGCGACCGCGAGGTGCGAGCCCGGCGAGAACGCGAAGTTCCCGGCGTCCGCGGCGGGCAGGTCGCTGAGCAGCGCGCAGAGCAGCAAGGTGAAGCTCGGGGTCGCGCTCGTTTCGTCGCCGGCGTAGGGCGGCACGTACTCGTCGAGGTGAAGCTCCGGCTCCCAGGTCGTTTTCTTGAGACGGGGAAAGCGCAGGACCGTCTGGGCCTCGGTCACCGGCGCGATCTTACCCTTGCCGAGCAGGCCTTCGGCGAGGCTCCAGAGGGAAGTGGCGTACAGAAGGTCCATGACGGCCGGGGCGTCCATGACCTCCTCGACGCCGCCGCTGCCCGGCCGCGCGTCGCGCGCGAGGCCGAAGCGATGGTTGATCTCCCTCAGGGCGGCGTCCCTCCGAGCCGCGGGGATGAGGCCGCGCGCGATCGTATAGCCGTCTTTTTTGAGTTCCCGGCGCGCGCGCGGGGGGAGAGGCTTCGCGACGCCGGCCGCGGGGCGTGCCCGCGACCCCAGGCGGTAGGCGCCGGCCAAGGGCGTCCGGCCCGTCGGAACTTCGTCGTCTCGTCGCGGGGTCATCGGCTCGATTCGATTAGACTTTATGCGGAATACGGAGTCAAACGCCGTGACCTGGCGGCTATTGATTTCTAGGGCTTGAAGGGTTATCCTTCATGGCAGCGCCGGCGGGAGAGAAAATGAACCATTTCCGAGGGATTTTGGGGTTTATCTTGGCGGCTGCGGCGTTCGCCGCGACCGTCGTCCACGCCAAGGACGCGGCCAAGCCTTCCGCCGAAGCCCAGCTGACCGAGATCCTCGCTCAGGTCGACGCTGATCCGACCTTGGCCGGCATCAACCGGGATGAAGCCTTGGTCGAGGAATTGCGCCAGGCGGTCCTGCTCCCCTGGGAGAACGCGTGGAAGGCCGGCGACGCGGTGGCCTTCGCGGCGTCGGGGCCCAAATGGGACGGCTCCTCTCGAGTCTTGTCCCGGGAGCGCGACGGCGTCCGGGAGTACCGTTGGAATTTGTCGGGAAAGGCCGGCGACGGATCGGAGTCGAAGAAATATCTCGCCCGCTTCCTGAAGGTGGAGGATTTCCGCCTCGAGGCGCTGAAGCTCTCGCCGGGCGAGGGGCGCGCCGAATTGGACGTGCGCTTCGATCTGCGCGGCGTGACGAAGAAGGGCGCGCGCCGACATGACCGCGGCGAGCTGCGGCTGACGGTGGCCCGCGTCGACGGCGCGTGGCGGCTGGCGTCGGTCTCGCCCGGGACGCTCGAGAGCCTCGAGGCCGAGAAGCCGGTTTTCGAAGAGGCGACGGCGGCGTGGGGCCTCGACGCCGTGCCGGTCACGGATCGCCGCGAGGCGATCCGCCGGGGCGGCTACGCGATCGCGGCGGCCGACTATGACGGCGACGGGCGCCCCGACCTGCTGGTCGGAGGCTGGGGGCCGGTCAAGCTCTATCGGAACACCGGCAAACGCTTCGAGGACGCGACCGTCGCCGCCGGCCTCGGGGGAGAGACCTTGGTCAAGTCGGCGGCCATGGTGGATCTCGACAACGACGGCCACCGCGACCTCCTCCTTCTGCGCTTCGTCGAGGACGGCAAGGACCAGGACGGAGATCTCGTCGCCTACCGCAACGAGGGCGGCGGGAAGTTCGTGCGCAAGGCGAATATCCTGACCCGCACGCGCAACTACGACCGGACCATGCCGGTCACGATCGCGGACTTCGACGGGAACGGGACCCTGGATCTCTATCTCGGCTTTCCCGGCAACAAGGACTTCACCTACATGTCGCCCGATCCCAAGCCGCTGGCGACCCAGGGCGTGTGGCTCAACGATGGGAAATGGGGCTTTCTCGAGGCGCCCAAGGCGTCCGGGATCTGGGACGACCAGGGCCTCTATCCCCACAGCGCGATCGCCAGCGACCTCAACGGCGACGGCCGGCCGGACCTCGTGGTCATGAATGATCGGGCGGGGCTGAGCCCGATCTACCGCAACGACGGCGGCGGGATGTTCGCCGAGGTCTCCAAGCGCAGCGGCGTCGACAATCACAGCTGGGCGATGTCGGCCGTGGCCGGCGATTACGACGGGGACGGCTTCCCGGACCTGATGCTGACCAACATCGACTTCCGCGCGGCGCATCGGATCATCGCCGGACGCGCCGGGCGCTCGTCCGGCCCGAAGGAGGACGCGGCCCTCGACCGCCTGCGCCACAACACGGTGGGCAACCGGCTCTACCGCAACAAAGGCGACGGCACCTTCGAGGAGACGACCGACCGCGCCGGCGTCCGCTGGGCGGGCGAGGCCACGGCCGGAGCGGCGTGGCTCGACTACTCGAACTCCGGACGCCAAGACCTCTACGTGATGAACGGCCTGTGGTCCGGCGGACGGCACGATCTCTCGAGCCTCTTCGTGCGCCTGCACGCGAACCGGCAGGCGGCGTACGCGGACCGCGTCGTGGACGACGCCTTGACCTCGCCTTTCGTGATGAACGAGCCCGCTTCGAATTCTCCCCTGCTTGAGATCCTGCGTACCGTGCGCGGCAGCCCGCGCGAGCCCGCGAAGGCCGAGGGGCCGCGTCCGTCGCTGTCCATGGGCGGCGAGCAGCGCAACAATCTGTTCCGCAACAACGGAGACGGGACCTTCACCGAGGTCGCCTATCTCCTCGGAGCCGACCGGCAGGAGGACGGCTACGTCGCGGCGCTGGCCGACGTCGACGGCGACGGCCGGCAGGACTTGATCCTGCGCAACGGCGACCCCGCCCCGGGCCGCGACTTCGGCGCCGTGACGCTCGTCCTCAACAAGGCGCCGCGCGAGCGCCGCTCCCTGACCGCGTTCCTCGAGGGCTCGGCCAGCAACCGGGACGGAATCGGGGCCCGCGTGACGGCCTGGGTCGGCAAGACCAAGCTCATGCGCGAGGTTCAAGGGCCCGTGGGAGCCGCGCAGGGCGAGCCGGTCGCCTTCTTCGGCCTGGGCGCGGCCGATACCGTGGACCATCTGGAGGTGCGCTGGCCGTCGGGCTTGACGGAGAAGTTCGACGGCGTGCCCGCCGGCCGGGTGATCTTGCGCGAAGGGAAAGGCTACACGCCCGTGCTGGCCGCCGCGCAATGAGGCCGGGCTTCGCGCTCGCCATGCTCCTGGCGCTGCCGTCCATTTCCGCGCGCGCCGCCGAGCCGTTGGACGAGGCCGAGGCGGAGGTCGCCCGGCTCGGCGCGCTCGCCTCCGACGTCCAGCGCGCCTTTAAGGCTCCTCTTCCCCAAGGCGCCGCGCACCGGGCCTGGGTCGTCGCCGGCGTCAGCCGAAAGCTGGCGGATGACTGCGCCCGCGCCTACCAGCTCGAAGCCTACCTGACGCCGAAGTATTTTTTCGAGCAGCGGGACGTGATCCTTTCAGCCCTCTCCTGCCGGGCCGTCGCCTTGAATTCGACGGCGCCGTGCGATTCGCTCTCCGCCGCCACGACAAGCCAGTTCACGGCCGACTTCTGCCCGGGCGGAGGCTGTCCGCCGCGGATCGCGTGCCGGGGGATGGCCGCGCGGCAGCGGCTGGTGGCGGGGATGATCCGGGGCCTGAACGCCACGATCTGCCCCGGCGCGCTCGACGCGTTCATCGACATTCCGCCCGCGCGGCGCGCGGGCGTCTGCGCCGCGCTGTTCTCCGGCCTCGCTCCGGCGGAAGCCTGCGCCCGGGAAAACGCGGCCGCGGGGGGCGACGGCGAGCCCGAGGATTTAGCCCAGTGCCGGGCCCTGCTCGGTCTGCGCGGAGCGCAATCCGTCCGGGCCTGCACCGACAAGAACCTTGCGCCGGAAATCGCCGGCGCCTGCCGGGCGGCCTTCGAGTTCGCCGCGGATCCCTCCTGCGCGACGCGCTCGGCCGCGCTCTCCGCCAACCATTGCGCCGACGCCGCTGCGGGGCAGGCCTCCTCGAAGGAGTTCCTGGCCGAGGTGAACCGCCGCAGCGCCTCGAATCCCCGCATCGAGACCCTCGAAGCTTTCCATAAAAAACGTGTTGAGACGGACGCGCTGCTGTCTCGCGCCGCCGCGGCGGCGGGCCCGGCGCCCGACGCGGCGCGCGCGGCGCGCCTCGCCAAGGTCCGGGCGTCCGGGGCCGCCGCCGTGATGGCCGTGAAGTCCGCGGTCGGACGGTAGGCGCCGTCGCGTGTTATATAATGCCGAGGCGATGAATCGAACCCGCGCGCCGCTTCTGACGCTCGTCCTGTCCTCGCTGCTGGCCCCCGGCGAAAGCTCCGCTCAGGGCATGGCCGAGCGGTGCGGCCCGGCCCTGGCCGCCGCGGAGGATATGAGCCGGTATGTCGTCGACTGCGCCGCCGCGCTGTCCGTGGGCGGCTTCGGCGCGAGGACCGAAAGCGAGGCGCAGCTGGTCGGCCGTCTGCGTTCCTACAACGCCGCCGCCGTCTATCTTGAGCCTGACGCCGACGTGTGCGTGAAGCTCGTCCCCGCCGCGAACACGGAGGAGGCCTCGCTCTGCCGGGTTTATTTCATGGGGCTCCGCGGCCGCGTCGCCGAATGCCGGAAGCTTCCGCCGGTCCACGGCGCGCTTTGTCGCGACGGGGAGGCCTATCGCCAAGCCTCCAAGACGGGGCGTGCCGACGCGTGCGGCCCGTCGCCGCGCTGCCGCGCCCTGATGGAGGCGCCGGAGGCCTCCGCCCCGAAGGTCGCGGCGGATTTCAATGGCTTTACCTGCGCGGAGCCGCTTCACTCGGCCGCGAACCGGAAGGCGGTGACGGATGCGCTGTCGGCGGCCCAGCTATGCCTGGGGGACACCGAGACCGTTGTCCCGCTGGCGAGGCCCGCCGTCGCCGAAGCTCTCGACGCCCGCGCGGAGAAGCTCGCCCGGCTGCGGCTGGCGCTGAGGTCCTTCTTCGCCGGGCCGCCCGCGAAGAAGGCCGCGACGGGCGCCGCCCGCTAAAGGCCCGTGCGCAGGCTCCTCGTCGCCGCGATGCTGGCGCTGGCGCCAGCCGCCCTCGCCCAGCCGGACGCCGACGACTCCGATTGGCGCGCGCTCGCCGCCGCCGACCGCGCCGGCGATTTTCGCCGGGCCGGCGAGCTCCGCCTCGCGCTCGGCGATTTCCCCGGGGCCGAGAAGGATTTTCAGGCCGCCCTCCAGCGTTCGCCCGAAGACGGCGGGCTCCTTTATCTTCTCGCGGAGGCGAGGCACGAGCGTCCGGAGGAGGCCCTGCCTTACGCCGATTTCGCGGCGAAATCGAAGGACGCCACCGCCGCCGCGCGCGCGCGGGCCAACCTGCTCGCGGGCCGTCTGCGCCTGGACCTTGAAGACGCGGCGGGCGCGGAGCGCAGCCTCAAGCTCGCGTTGGTGGACGCGCCCGGCGATCTCGATGCGCTGCACGCGCTCGTGCGCCTGCTGCGCGCGCGCAAGGCCGAAGCGCTCGTGTACGCCGGCCGGGCCGAGCGCGCCGCCGGCGCGGCACCGCTCTGGCATCGTTCCTCGGCCTATCGCTACAGCGCGCGCATCTGGCTCGAGCTCGAAGAGCACGAGCGCGCCGCGGAGAACTTCGAGCGTGCCCTCCGGCTCAACCCGGAGGATCTCGACGCGCTCGGGCCGCTGGTCCGCATGAAGAGCCGGCTCGCGCCCGCGCGTCTGGCGGGCCTGCGCCGCGCGGCGCTGCTCGCGGCCGGACCGCCGGAGGCCGGGATGCCCGCGTCGGCGGCGGCCCCGAACGATGTCGAGGAGCTGCGACGCCTGCCGGTCTGGCAGCGTGCGGACGGCTATCGCGCCTACATCGGGCGGCTGAACGCCCAGGGGCGTCACGACCTGGCGTTCGCGATGCTCGACCGCTCTCTGGATGAGCAGTCCGATTCGATGGAGACCTGGCGACTGGTGGCCGCCCTTCCTCCCGACGCGCGCCTGAAGCTCAATAACGCGGGGCTGATGGGCATCTATTGCGCCGCGACGGAGATGCGCCTCGCCCTCGACGACCGGGCGGGAGCCGCGGAGGTCCTCGCCCTGGCGCTCAAGCACGAGCCCGGCCATGCGTGGGCCCTGCGCCTCCAGGAGGCGCTGAAAAAGTGAGCCTCGGCCGCGATTTGATAGGATAAACTTCGCATGAAACGCCCTTCGCTCGAGCGCGCGCAGGCCTTGTCGGACGAAGGCTCCGTCGTCGAGGCCATCGAGGAGATCGATCGCCTGATCGCGGCCTCGCCCGAGGTGTCCCTGCACCTGCGCAAGGTGCGCTTTCTCCTTCAGCGCCGCAACTACGAGGAGGCCGCGCGCGAGCTCGATCTGGCGGAGGCCCTGGCTCCCGGCGACCTCGGCGTCTGCGTCGCGCGCGCCGAGCTGTGCGTCATGACCGACCGGCTCCCCGAGGCTCAAGCCGAGTTCGAGAAGGCTTTGGCGAAGGCGCCGGCGGACGAATCGTTGCGGCTGGCGCGCCTGCGGGTGATCATCCAGCGCGGGGAGTCGTCGAAGGCGGGCTCGGAGATCGCGTCTCTCGGACGCGACGGCTCTGCGCGCGCGCGCCTCGAGGCCCGGCTGTGCCGCGCCCTTCTGGCCCTCAAGACTCGCGACCACCGCGGCGCCGAAATGGATTTCAAGGCGCTCATGAAGGAGCTGCCCAAGGACGACCCGCTTTCCCTGCGGGCTCGCTTTTACTGGTCCGCGTCGCGCGCGGTCGATCCCGAATTTCGCCGGAGGCAAGGCATGGACGCGAACGTCAAGACGAGCAAGCTGTTCCTGTGCGGGCTCGGCATCTTCCCGCCGTACACGGCCTCGCTCGAGGTCATCCACGCCCTGAGCCTCTGCGACGTGATCTTCAACAATGTCGCCGGCCCCGAGGTGCGCGAGCTGCTCGCCGAATTCTGCGGCGACATCCGCCCCGCGTCCTACCAGGCCTGGCAGGACGAGCCGAAGTGGGCCGACCGGATCTTCGCCGAGCTCGACAAAGGGCGCACGGTGGGCTTCATCACGCGCGGCCATCCGCTGGTGTTCGGCGGCCTGGCCGTCGAGCTCGTCCGCCGCTGCACGGCGCAGAAGATCGCCCACAACACCTTCGGAGCCGTCTCGTCGATCGATCATCTGCTCGCCTACACCGGAAAAGGCCTCGGCGACGACTTCGGCGGCATCCAGGCGATCGACCGGCCGGCGATCGAGAGCTCCCCGACCTTGAACACGACCTTGCCGCTCTTAGCCTGCTTTTACTCCGGCATGGACACCCTCGCGGAGGTCGCCGCGTTCCGTAAGAGCCTCGAGCGCTTTTACCCCGCCGAGCACCTGTGCTGGATGTTCGGTCCCAAGTACGACGCGCCGCCCGCGGTGGTCGCGGTCGGGGACCTCGACAAGGCCTACCCCAAGGTGCACTCGAGCCTGATGCTGTACGTGCCCCCTCTGGAGCGGCCGGCGCCGAAGCGGGCCGCGGCCCCACGGAAGAAAAAATGAACATGACGGAGGGCCGCGGGTACCTCACCTGCCTGATCGGCCTGCCGCCTGAGGGCCGCGAGGACTGGGCCGCGGAGCTCAAGAAGATCCGCCCCGCGGATGACGCCGCGACCCTGCGGCGCAGAGGCCGCGCGCTCTCGATGCTGGGACGCGGGCCCGAGGCGCTCGCCGCCTTTGACCGCGCGCTCGCGCTCGACGACAAATCCGCCGAGGGCTGGGCCTGGCGCGGTGAGTCGCATCTGCTCGCCGGCCTTCGCGAGCCCGCGCGCCGCGATCTCGACCGGGCCGCGGCCCTGGACCCGAAATGGCCCTGGGGCCGCCTCCTGCGCGCGGTCTGCCTGCTCACCGAGGGGGACACCGATGGCGCCGAGAAGGAGCTCGCGGCCGCCGGCGGCCTGTCCGAGGCGGCGCTCGTCTCCGCCCTGCTCGAGGGCCAGCGCGGCGCGGCGCAAAAGGGCTGGGACGCGCTCAATCCCGTGCTCGCCTCCCGGCCTTCCGGCCCGCTCTTCGCCGTGCGCGCCTTGCTCCGGCTCGGGCTCGGGGATTTGCCCGGCGCCCTGGCCGACCTCAACGAGGCGGCGGAGCGCGAGCCGTCGGCGTGGATTCTCATGCAGCAGGCTGACGCGCTCAACCGCAGCGGCTTCTACCGCCCGGCCCTCGAGGCCTCGGCGCGGGCGGCGGCGCTCGTCCCCGACTCTCATGAGCCGCACCTACAAAGGGCGAACATCTATTTCGATCAGGCCTTCTATCCCGAGGCCCTGGAGGCGATGGAGCGGGCCGTGAAGCTCCGGCCCGACGACGCAGGCCTGCTGAGCCGCCGCGCGCGCTTTCATCTGCTTCTCGGCCGCCTCGCCGAAGCCGAGGACGGCCTTCGCCGCGCCTGCGCGCTGGCGCCGGACAGCGGACAGCTTCGCTTCGAGCGCCTGAACGTGGCGGCCCTGCGCGGGCGCTACGCCGAGGTCCTCAAGGAGATTAAGAAGGGGGCGCTGAGCGCGCCGTTCGACTCTTATCTCACGGGCTACGTTTTATGCCGTCGCGGCGACCGGGCGGCGGCCGTGGAGCATTTCCTCTCGGCCGCGCGGGCCTCCGACGCCGGCTTCGCGGAGCGCTGCCGCTTCTACGCCTTGGTTTGCCGGGTCCTCTCGGAGAAGAAGCCGGCGGTGAAGAACCCGCCGCAGTTCTACCTGTGCAGCGTGGGCATCCATCACCCGTACCAGATCAGCGTCGAGAACCTCCGCGCCCTGGACTCCTGCGAGGTCCTCTACAACAACCTCGGGGATCCGCAGATCTCCGAGTTCCTGGGCCTGTTCAAGGGCGAGGTGCGGGCCGTCACTCGCGTCGACAACGAGCCGGCCATGGGCCGCGTCAAGCGCATCGTCGCCGGCATCCAGCGCGGCAGGCTCACAGGGTTCGTCACGCGCATTCATCCCTTCATCTACCGCCGCATCGCCAACGACCTGGTCACCGTCTGCGACGAGAAAAAGATCGACTTCCAGGCCTTCGGCGCCGTCTCCCTGACCGAGGTGGCCTGGAGCCTCGGCGTGTCGGCGCGCGAGCACGGCGCCGTGCGCGGCCCGTTCGGAGCGCGCGTCTTCGACCTGGTCTACCTCGCCAACCGCCCGGCCCTGCTCGAGCCCGGTCATCCGACCGTGATCTACTGCATCGCCAACGACGAGCACCGCAAGCAGTTCTGCGCCGTCGTGCGCGAGCGCTACGCCCCCGACGACATCGCCTTCCTGCTCGCCGGCTCCGGCGACCGCGAGCAGGAGGTCGTCTCCGTCGCAATCAAGGGCCTCGAGAAAAAGCTGCTCTCGCTCGATCTGGGCACCGTCATGTATCTGCCGCCGCGCCAAAGAGGATCCTAATGGAAAAGCTGATCATTTGCGGTCTCGGAGTCCGCGTGCCGGAGGAGACGACGCTCGAAAGCCTCCAGGCGCTCGCCGACTGCCGGGTGGTGTACTGCGACCTCGAGGACAAGAAGGGCCGCGACTGGCTCAAGGGCTACTGCCGCGCGCTGAAGACGCCCGCCTCCGCGGCCGCCGTCGTCGCCGACGCGAAGAAGGGCGGCGTTGGGCTCGCGGTGTGGGGCCAGCCGCAGTTTTCGAGCCGCCTGGCGCGCGACGTGGAGCTCGCCGCGGCGAAGGCCGGCGTCGAGTACCGCGTGTTCGGCGCGATCTCCCCGATCGGCAGCGTGTTCGCGCGCTCGATCAGCTTTCTCGGCGGCGACTACGGGTATCAAGGAATTCAGGCTTACAGCGTGCAGACCTTGCTTGAGGATCCGAAGGCGGCCCGCGTCGATCTCCCTCTCGTGCTTTACGCCGAGAAGGCCTCGCCCGCGGAGTGGGCCGCGATTCTCAAGCGCCTCGGCGCGTCTTATCCGAAAGGGCATCAAGGCCGCCTCTTCGGCCCCGCCGACGCGGAGCAGCGGGGGGAGCTGGCCGGGCTCAAGCCGGCGCACGCCGCCGTCATCCTGATCCCGCCGGTCGAGTCGGCGGCCCTGCGCGAGCCGAGACGCCGGTGAGCCTCGCCGGGCGGCGCGTCTTCCTCACCGGGGGCACGGGCTTCATCGGCTCCGCGGCGGCGAAGCGCCTGCTGCGCGAGGGCGCCGAGATTCATCTTCTCGTGCGCAAGACCTCCTCGCCGGACCGTCTGGGCGGGGCTTGGGGCAAGGTGAAGCGCCACATAGGCGACATCAACGACGAGAAGAGCCTGACGGAGGCCGTGCGGCTCGCGCGGCCGGAGTTCGTCGTCCATCTGGCCAAGGACCGAGACGGCGTCGACTTCGAGCGCGAGGCGCGGGCGACGCGGAGGCTCGCGGCGGTTCTTCGCTCCTCGGCTCCGGACCTGAAGCGCTGGATCCGAACGGCCCACGCGGCCCCGTCGCGGGAGAACGACTCGGATCTGGCGCGCGAGCTTCTGGACGCCGGCCTGCCCGTCGTCACGCTCGAGCTCTTTCTCGTCTACGGCCCTGAGCAGGATAAGCACGATTTCCCGAGATGCCTTTTGGACGGCGGTTCGCAGGCCTTCTCTTCGGCCGTCAAAGATTTCGTTTACATCGACGACGTCGTCGACGCCTATCTGCGCGCCGTCGAGGCGCCCGGCGTGGAAGGCCTGACCGTCCCGATCGGCACCGGCCGCGCGAGCAGCGAGCCCGAGGCGGCGGCGATCTTGGCGCGCCTGCGCGGCGCCGCGGCCGCGCCGCCGCCGGCCGCGTCCGGGGGGCACCCTGCCGATCCGTCCCTCGCGGCCGCGCGGCTGGGATGGCGGCCCCGCGTTCAGCTTGAGCAGGGCCTGGCGCGGCTTGCCGGGGCCTCGACCGCTCGTCCCGAGGGCGCCGAGGAGCGGAGCTACATGACGCCCTGGCTCGGGGACTCGGGCAAGCCCGCGAAAAGCGCCGAGCGGCGCCCCTGGAGCCTGGTCGGCAGCGCCGCCGGTCATTATCAGAACGGCGATCTCGCCGCCGCCGAACGCGACGCGGACGCCTTCATCGGCCTTCTGCCCGCGGCCGCCGCGGGACCGGCGATGAAAGCCCTGCTCGCGGCCCAGAAGGGGGACCGCGCCGGCACGGAGCGCTGGCTCGAGGCGACGGGGCCCGAGGGGCCGACGGGCTGGTCGCTCGCCCTGCGGGGCATGATGCGCGCGCGCTGGGGCGAGTACGACGGCGCCTTCTCCGACCTCGACGCGAGCGGCCGCAGCGAGGGCGCCGCCTGGGCCGTCGCGACGCGGGCGGAGGTCTATAACCGCGTTGGCCTGTACACGCGCGCGCTTTCCGAACTGGGCCGCATGCGCAAGGTCATGCCGGAGAGCCCCGAGCCCGATTCTCGCGCCGCCGCCATCCATCTCGAGCAGGCGCAGTACGAGGAAGCGCTCTCCTGCCTCGGCCGCGCCGTGCGCCTGGCTCCGCGCGACGCCTCGTTGTGGCGCCAGCGCGCCCGCGTGAACTTCGTCGAAGGGAATCTGCCCGCCGCGCGGCGCGACATCGAGACCGCTTATCGCCTGGACCCCGCCGTGCTGGAGCTGAGGCAGGACCGGCTGCGCCTGTGCATTCTGCTCAACGACCACAAGTCCGCCGAAGCCCAATTGAAGGAGGATTGGCCGTCGGGCATCCGTGAGTTTTGGCTGGGGTACCTTCGTTGCCGCCAGAAGAAATTCAAAGAGAGCATCAGCCTGTTCGCCGCCGCGGAGGCCGCCGCCGGCGACGGCCCTCAGGCGCACAAGTGCGCCTTCTACCGATTCGTGGTCCGCGTTCTCTCCCAGGCTCCGCCTCCAAAGCCGATTAAGGGAAAAGAGCTGCTCATCATGGGCCTGGGCTACCGGCATCCCTACCAGCTCAGCGTCGAGGCGGTCTGGGCCCTGAGCGCGGCCGAGGAGTTCTACAGCAATCTCTCCGACACCACGGTCGCCGACTTCCTGGGCTTGTTCGGCGCGCCCATGCGCACCATCGTCTTTCGCCGCACCGACGGTCAGTCCACGGCCTGCGCGCGCATCGCGATGAAGGCGATGAAAAACGTAAGCCGGGGCGCGGTCACCACCCGCGGGCAGCCCAATTACTACGGCCGCCTGGCCTACCGCCTGGTGCAGGACTGCGTCGACCGGGGCATCGCCTGCCGCATCATCCCGACGGTCTCCATCTCCGATTTCCTCCCGAGCCTGGTCGGCCTGGCCGAGGGCGACCTTCTCGCCATGCAGATCCGCGACACCAACGACCTCGACCGCCTCGACCCACGCCTGCCCATGGTGCTCTATAACTTCGCCTCCGGCCCCGCGCGACAAGCCCAGTGCCGGCGCCTGCAAAGCCTGTGGCCGGCCGAGCGCCCGGTCTGGCTCCTCGCCGGCTCCGGCCAGCTCGAGTACGAGCCGCGCAAGACGACCGTCGGCGCCTTGGAAAAAGAGCTGATGAGCGCCGACGCCGCGGTCACGCTCTTTTTTCCGCGCCCCTGACGGCTGCTCTTCCCGGGAAGAGCGCTGGCGGGAGGTCGAGTAGTTTTGATTTCAATTCCTCCCTCAGCGGTTTTGAGCAACAAGCTGATCAAAACCCTCCTCGGAGGAATAAGAAATGAAAAACACCTCGGCGTCCGCCGGGGTGGCTTAAGCCTTCAGCCAGAAGGCTTGGCGGTATTCTTCGCGGCGGAAGCCGCGGCTGAGCTTGATGCCGGCCTGGAGAACGGCCTCTCGGTCCGTCAGCCTGGTTTTCTTGTGGATGTGCGTGATAATGAATTGCGGGATGGCGTCGAAGTCGGCGTTCATGCCGGGGCGGTCGCCGAGGGCGGCCTTGGAGAGCGCGCGGTTGAATAGCGCCCAGGTTCCGACCGCCTGGGGGACGCGCGCGAGATCCTGAAGCGCTTCCTTGTGGAACCCGAGCACGCGCTTCGTCTCGCCGCGCCAGAGACGGGCCTCGAAATCGAGGGGGTATCGTTTGAGCGTCAGGTCGAGCTGCTTCAGCGCCTCCTTCGGCTTGCCGAGCAGCAGCAGCGCGGCGCCTTTCCAGCAGAAAGCGCATTGCGCGTCGAGGCGGCAGGCCTCCTCAAGGCGGGGGAGGGCTTCCTTGTAGCGCCCGAGCCAGAGATCGAAGGCGCCGCGCCAAGCGAGGACCTGGCCCTTTTCGTTCGCGGGCGCCTTGCGCAGGGCCCGGTCCATCTCGGCGTAGGCGTCCTTCGTTCGCCGCAGGCACAGATAGGCCTCGGCGAGAAAAGCGCGCGCTCGCCAATCCACGGGCTCGTGCTCGAGAGCCAGCCGGAAAAGCCGTTCCGCCCGGCCGAAGCGCGAGGCCAGCAGCGCCGCCAGCGCGAATTTGGCGTTCATCCAGCCGTAGCGCTTGGCCGGCGCCTCGTCTTCTCCGGAGCCGTCCGGGCCGGCGAGGTCGGTCCGATAGTAGCGCAGCCAGGGAGAGGCGGGATTCGCCGCGAGGGCGCGGGAGAGCTTCTCGTACTCGGCGCGGCGGGCGGCGCGGGGCAGGCGCTCGTCCCATTCCCACGGGTCCCAGAACGCGCGAAGATCGGCGAGCGCCGGGCCGGCGTCGAGGAGGGCCTCCGCGACGGCGATCGCCTCGGCATGGCGGCCGAGTTTCATCAAGGCCCGGAAGCGCTCTCGCGGGGAGAGGCCGCCGCGGTCGAGGCGGACGGCGCGGGCGACGACGGCTTCGGCCCGGCTCGCGGCCGCGTGCGCGTCGCGCGGGGACAGCTTGAGAATCCGGCGAGACAGCGCCGAGGCTTCGCGACGGCGGCCGGCGGATCGCAGGGCGTGGAAGCGCTGGCCCAAGGTCTCGACGAGCCGGGCGCGCGTCGTCCGGTCGCCCGGCGCGAGCCGGAGCGATTGCTTCAATATCGCCTCGGAGGCGTCGAGGTCTCCCGCGGCGAATCGCTCCTGCGCGCGGCGGCGCAGAACGTCGAGGAGGAGGATGCGCGTCGCCGCGTCGCGCGGAGCGAGGGCAAACGCCCGGCGCAGCGTTTTCTCGGCGGACTCGAGCAGGCCCGCGGCGAGCGCCGCCTGGCTGCGCTCGCGCAGCAGCTCAAGGAGGAGGCGCCGGCCGGCGGCGTCGCCGGGCGCCAGCTTCAAGGCCTTGGTCAGGGCCGCGTCCGCCGAATCGAAATCGCCGAGGGCCCGCCAGGCGCTCGCGCACAGGCGCAAAGTCGCGATGAGGTCCCGCCGGCCGGCCTTGAGCGCGAGCGCGCCGCGCAGCGCGGCGCCGGCGCCGGGGAGCGCCCCGCGGCGCAGGATCAGGCCCGCGAGGCCGTCGTACGCGGGACGGTGGCCGGGGTGGCGCTTGAGCGTGGACGCGAACTGCGCCGCGGCCTCCTTGATCCGGGAGGAGGCGTCGAGCACGTGGGCGAGGAAGCACGCCGTCTCGGGACGGCGGTCGCCGCTCGCGATCGCCGCGTGGAAGCAGGCCTGCGCCTGCGCGAAGCGCCCGGCGTTAAAGTGCGCGATCCCCTGGAGGCTCAGGTCATCCATATCGCCTGGCGGTACTCCTCGCGCCGGTAGCCGCGGCTGAGCTCGAGGCCGGCCTCGAGAATCTTCTCCATCTCCGCATGACCGGTCTTGAGGACGATGTAATCCCGGACGTAAGCGGGGATCAGCTCGAAATCGGCCTTGAGCCCCGCGCGGTCGCCGAGGGCCGCCTTGACCAGGGCGCGGTTGACGAGAGCCCACAGCCAGATCGGCGTCGCGCGGTCGGGCGCGGTGAGCGCGGGCTCGGCCAGGTCCTTGAGCGCCGCGCGGTGGCGGCCGAGCCGGCGGTGGGCCTCGCCGCGCCACACGTAGGCCTCGAGGTCGCGGGGGTAGAGCTTGAGGGCGCGGTCGAGCAGAGCCAGAGCTTCGGCCTCGCGTCCGAGCTTGAGGAGCGCGGCACCCTTCCAGCTCAGCGCGTAGGGGGCGCCGAGCGCGAGCGCGGAATCGAAGCGGCGCACCGCGTCCTCGTAGCGGCCGAGCCAAAGGTCGAGCGCGCCGCGCCAGGCGACGACCTGCCCCGCTTCGTCCTTCGGCGCCTCGGTGAGCGCGCGGTCCATCTGCGCGAACGCGGCCTCCGGCCGGCCCAGACACAGCAGCGCTTCGGCGAGGAAGCCTCGTGTGCGCCAATCATGGGTTTTGTACGCGAGGGCGCCGCGCAGATATTTCTCCGCCTCGCGAAAGCGGCCGCCGCAGAGGGCGGCGAGCCCGGGCTTGGAGAGCATCCAGCCGTAGCGGCGCTTGGGGAAGGCGGCGAGCGACCGGAAATGACGGAGTTCCTCCGGGCCGTGCAGGTCGGCGCGGTAGTATGGGGCCCACGGGCCAGCGCGCTCGTCGAGGGCGCGCTCGAAACGCTCCAGCTCGCGGCGGCGGTCCGCGAGGGGGCGATCGTCCAGCTCCCACGGGTCGCGAAACGCCCTCAGCTCATCGAGGCCGGGCCGGCCATCGAGGAGGCTCTCCGCGGCCGCGAGCGCCTCGCGGTAGCGGCCGAGCTTCATCAGCGCGGCGAAGCGGTCGCTCGCGGAGAGCGCCCCGCGGTCTCCGCGCAGGGCCTGTGCGATTAGGGCTCGCCCGCGCGCGGCCTCTCCTGAGGAGTACAGGACGCCGCCCGCGAGGAGGTAGGCGCGCGCTTCGCCCGGATCGAGCTTGAGCGCGCGCGCCAGGAGCTCGCGCGCGAGCTTGCGCCGGGCCGCGGGCGCGTAGGCCTGGCCCGCGGCCTTCAGCTTCTCGAGGAGCGCGCGGATCTTCTCGGCCTTGGCGACGCGCCGCGCCTGAAGCCGGGACTGCTCCGCCTGCTCGCGCATGAGCAGGACCTCGGCGAGCTGCCGGCCGGCGCCGGCGTCGCCCGGCCCGGCGAGGAGCGCGCGGCGGAAGGCGGCCTCGGCGAGAGTGAGGCGCCCCTGGGTGACGAGCGCGCCGCCGCGGCCGCGCAGGCGGCGGACACGGTCGGCCTTCTTGAGCCGCGCGTCCTTCCGGCGCGCGGCCTCGGCGCGGCGGCGCTGAAGAGCGACCGCGGCCTTCTGGCGGCGGGACTTCTCGTCGGCGGGCGCCAGCGTCAGCGCGCGGCGCAGGGCGGCCTCCGCCGCGCGCAGGCGGCCGCGGGCAACGTGGGCCAGGCCGCGGCGGCGCAGCAGCAGGACGAGGGCGCGGCGAGCCGCCGCGTCCTCCGGTGAATAGTCGAGGACCTTGCGCAGCTCGCGCTCTGCCTTCGCCGGCTCGCCCGTTGCGAGCCAGGCCTCGGCGCGCGCGCGCAGGACGCCGATGAGGCGCCGCCGCGCGGGCTTGTCGCCGCGGCTCAGGAGCAGGGACCTCGAGAGCGCCTTCTCCGCCGCCGCCAGCTCGCCGACGGCGCGCAGCGCCTGGCCGCAGGCGCGCAGCGATTCCGACAGGCGCGCTCGGAACGCGTCGTCGCCGGGCTTGAGGGCCAGGACGCCGAGAAGCACCTTTTCCGCCGCGAGGTCGCGCGCGGGGCTCTGGAGCAGCAGGACGTTGGCGAGCCCGTCGTACGCGGGCAGATGACGGGGAAACTCCGCGATCGCCGCGACGAAGGCCTTGATCGCCTCCGGCCGGCGCCCCTGGGACAGCGAGACGTGCCCGATGAAGACGCGCGCCTCCGGCACCCCGCGCCCCGCGGCGATCGCGGCGCGGAAGGAGCGCAGCGCCTGCTCGAAGCGCGCGGCGTTGAAGTGCTCGATGCCCTGGAGGATCAGGTCATCCATATCGCCTGCCGGTACTCCTCGCGGCGGAAGCCGCGGCTCAAGACGAGGCCGGCACGGAGCAGCGCCGCCTTGTCGGTGAGGCCGGTCCTCGCGCGGAGGTGCTCGACGACATAGGAAGGGACGGCGTCGAAATCCTTCTCAAGCCCGGCCTCGTCGCCGAGCGCCGCCTTGACGAGCGCGCGGTTGATCAGCGCCCACAGCCACATCGACGGCTCGCGCGCGGGGTCCTTCAGGAATTCCTCGTTGAGGTCCTTGAGCGCCTCGGCGTGGAGGCCGAGCTCGCGCTTGGCCTCGCCCCGCCAAACGTAGGATTCGAAGTCGCGCGGGAAGCGGCGCAGCGTCTCGTCGAGCTTCTCGAGCGCCTCGGCCGGGCGGCCGAGCTTGAGCAGGGCCGCCGCGCGCCAACCGAACGCGCACGGGGCGTCGAGGCGGCAGGCGCGGTCGAGTCGGGCGAGGGCCTCCTCATAGCGGCCGAGCCAGAGGTCGACGGCGCCTCTCCAGGCGAGAACCTGGCCCGCGTCGTCGGGCGGGGCGGAGCGCGCGGCCTTCGCCATCTCGGCGAGCGCCTCCTTCGGGCGCCGGAGGCAGAGGTAGGCCTCGGCGAGAAAGCCGTTCGTCCGCCAATCCGCGGGCTTTCCCTTCAAGGCGAGCTTGAGCCAGGCGGCCGCCTGCTCGAAGCGCATCGCGCATAAGGCCGCGAGCCCGGCCTTGGCGAACATCCAGCCGTAGCGCTTGCGCGGAAAGCCCTCAAGCGCCTCGAAGTGGTTGAGTCCCTCGGGACCGAGAAGCTCCGCGCGGTAGTAATGGAGCCAGGGGCCCCGCGCGCGCTTCCCGAGCGAACGCTCCAGGCGGCCCAGCTCCAGCCGGCGTGCCGCGCGCGGAAGGCGGTCGTCCCATTCCCAGGGGTCCCAGAACACGCGGATGTCTTCGAGCGTCGGCCCGGCGTCGAGGATACGCTCCGCTTCCACGACGGCCGCCTTGTGCCGGCCAAGCTTCATCAGGGCGCGGAAGCGGTCGGCGCGGGGCAAGGATCCGCGGTCGTGGAGGAGCGCCCGGGCGAGCAGCGCTCGCTCGCTCGCGGGCCGGGCGCTCGCGCGCATGACGGCGGCCAGGCCGAGGCAGGCGCGCGCGTCGCGCGGGTCGTCCTTCAGCAGCGCCCGGTAGACGGCGGCGGCGTCGGCGTGCCGGTTGGCGAACAGGTGCGCGTCGCCGCAGGCGCGCAGGACGTCGACGACGCCGCGGCGGGAAGCCGCGCGGGGCCGCAGCGCCAAGGCCTCACGCACGAGCGCCTGCGCGGCGCTCGCGTCGCCCGCGGACAGCGCCGCCTGGGCGCGCCGGCGAAGGTCCTCGATCCTGGCGGGCCGTCCGGAGGAATTTCGCGCGTGGGCGAGGAAGAGCGTCAGCTCCGCGCTCCGGTCGCCGAGCGCGCGCGCCCTGCGGAAGCACGCCGACGCGGCGTCGAAGCGGCCCGCGTTGAAATGCGCGACGCCCGCGCGGCGCTCGCCGCTAGCGGCCTTTTTTTGTTTTTGGGGCATTCTTGCTCAGCGCGGAGACGGCGGGCCATTCCCGCCAGATGTCCGTGAGGCCCTCGGCCTGGCACGAGTCGGCGTCCGCGTGCCAGAGGCGCCAATAGGCCATGTAGCGGATCTGATGGGACAGGTTCTGCTCCTTGTCGTGCGCGAGCTGGTAATGGAGCAGGACGGCGTCGCCGGCCTTGCCCGTGATCTGCACGGCCTCGGGCAGGTCGATCTCGCGCGAGAGGCCCGCGCGCAGCGACGCGGTGCCGTGGAGCTTGATGTACTCGGCGATTTGGCGGTGGGTGCCCGGGTAGACGGCGAGGTTGCCCATATATTTGTCGGGCATGTCGCTGAGCATGACGCCGACGAGCATGGTGAAGCGGCTGATCGGCTTGACGGCGTTGGGGGCATAGAAGCCGTCGATGTGCGAGGCGGGCCCGCCGTGGGAGTTGTTGATCGCGGGAAAGCGCAGCGCGATCTGGCCGGTCGAGGGCTTCTGCAGGCGGCCGGCGCCGCCCACGGGAGACTCCACGAGGTCCCAGAGCGGGCTTTTATAGAGCAGGTCCATGACCGCGGGCGCGTCGACGTCGTCCGTCCAGTAATCGCGGGCGTCGGCGTAGGCGTCCATCGCCTGGGTCCTCCCCAGGCCGAGGCGGTGGTTGATCTCCCTCAGGGCCTCGACGATCAGCGGGCGGGGGACGGCGCCGGGGATGACGGCGTAGCCGTCGTTGAGGATCATGCGGAGCTGCTCCGGGCTAAGTTCCATGCTTGCCTCTCATCGCGGGCCACTCCAGCCAGATGTCGGTCATGGCCCGCGTCAGGTACGCCCGTGAGACGTCGTTCCAGGAGTCCTCATGCCAGAAGCGGAAGTAGGCCATGCGGCGGATGTGGGGGGAAAAATTCGGGGCCTTGTCGTGGGCCATCTGAAAATGGAACAGGACGACGTCGCCGGTCCGGCCCGTGACCTGGACGGGCGCGGGGAGCTCGATGCAGCGCTCCACGCCGCGCTTCAAGGCGGCGAGGCCGCGACGCTTGACCTCCCGCGCGATGCGCGTGTGCGTGCCGGGGTAGGCGGTGAAGTTTCCCATGTCGGGCTTCGGCTGGTCGCTGAGGAAGACGCCGGCGCAGAGCGAGTAGCGCAGCGGCCGCTTCGCCAGCACCTTCATCTTGTCCATGCCGGAGTACGGGCCGTCGATGTGGACCAGTCTCTCGTAGGCGACGGCGTCGTGCGCGGCGGGGAAGCGCAGGGCGATCTGGGCCTGGGACACCGGGAGGACCTTCCCGGCGCCGAGCAGCGACTCGGCGAGCTCGCGCACCGCGCCCGCGGCGAGCGCCATGACGGCGGGCGAGCTGACGTACTCCGAGAGATAATCATGGGCGTCGGCGTAGCGGTCCCGGCCCGGATGGTCGCCGCCGCCGAGGCGATGGTTGATCTCGCGCACGGCCGGGGCGGTCAGCGCGCGCGGCACTAGGCCGGGAAGCACGACATAGCCGTCGCGCGCGAGCTTCGCGGCGTTAAATCTTGGCGCCATGGCCCTTCCAAATCGGAAAAAGATACTCGTTGGAGACGCGCATGCCGCGCGCGAGCTTGAGCCCGGCCTCCAAGACGAGCCGGACGGCGCCGGCGTCCGAGGCGGCGGCCGGCTTGGCCCCGGCCGCGGCCTCGAAGCGGTCGAGCACGTCCCGACGGATCGTCGTGTAGTCCGCCCACATGCCGGCGGCGTCTCCCGATGCGCCCTTGGCGAGAGAGCGGTCGGCCAGCGCCCAGAACGAATTCGCGCCGTCCATGCGGATCGCGGCGTTCAGGTCGGCGAGGGCGTCTTTGTGCTCTCCGCGCAGGCGCTTGAGCTCGCCGCGCCAGGTCAGGGTCTCCGCGTCGACGCTCAGTCGCAGCGCGTCCTCGAGGTCGGCCGCCGCCTCGTCGAGCCGGCCGAGCAGCAGGCGTGCCGCGCCCCGGTTGCGCAGCGCGTAAGGCACGCCCGACCTCACTCCGAGCTCGAGGCTCTCGAGCGCTCCCCGGTAGTCGCCCGACCAGAGCAGGATCCTGCCGCGGCAGGCGTGGCCCCAGGGCTTGGACGCCTCGGGGAGCTCCGCGATGATCTCGCCGGTGAGGCGGGCCGCGGCCGCGTCCTCGCCGCGGCATAGAGCGATCTCGGCGAGGGCGGCGCGCGCCTTCCAGAAGCCCGGCACGCACGCCACGGCTGCGGCGTATTCGCGCTCGGCGCCGGCGTAATCCCGAAGATTCGTCAGCAGGATCTCCGCGTGCTTGTGGCGCATCCAATGATAGCGGGCGGGCGCCTTTCCGAGCTTCGCCGTCTCGGTGATCGCCTCCTCGCCGCGGCCCATGTTGCTGAACAACGCGGCCCTGAAATAATGAGGCCATGGCGATTCGGGGCGCTTAAGCGAAAAGGCTTTGAGCGCCTCGAGCGTCGGAAGGAGCTCCGCCTGCTCCGGCGACACGAAGAAGGAATCGATGCACTCCTGCGAGCCGTGCGCGGCCAGGAGGGCCTCCGCCTCGGCGAACGCCTCCTTGAACGCCCCCAGCTTCACGTTCGCGCGAAAGCGCGTGAGGCCGGCCGTCAGCAGCGCGCGGGAGTCCTCGGTGCGCGGGCGGTCGGCGGCGGCGCGGCGCAGGTGGGTCTTCGCCGCCGACATCTCGCCTTTCTCCTTTAGCAGCTCGCCGAGCAGCAAGGAGGCCTCCGGCCCGGCCTTGAGCGCGACGGCCCGGCGCAGCGCCTCCTCCGCTCTTTCCTTGTCGCCGGAGCGAAGATAGAGTCGGGACAGGCTCATCACGACGGCGGCGTCGCGCGGCGCGAGCGTCCGGGCGGCCTCGTAGGCCGCGATGGAGTCCGCGAGGCGGCCTTGGAGGCTTAAGAGGTCTCCGAGAGCGGCGCGCGCGGCGGCGTCTTTGGGGCTGCTCTTCGTCAGGGCCATCAGAACGTCCGCGGCCCGGTCCGTTTCCCCTGTGTGGTGGAGGGAGTGGGCGAGGGAGACCGCGGCCTGCGAGGAGGCCGGATTCAACGCCAGCGCGGCCTCAAAATGCGCGCGGGACTCTGCGTAGCGCCGGGCGTTGAACAGCGCCATGCCCTTGCGCAGCGCCGTGGCCTCCGGGGAGACGCGCCTCGCGGCGGGCTTCGTCATTTTACCGTCGGAGTCTCGGGCGTCTTCGGCTCCGGAGCCGGCGGCGCGGCGTGCGCCGCGGCCTCCTTCCTGCTCTGCAGGAGCAGTCCCTGCAGGACGGGGTCGCCGCCCGAGGGCGGCGCCGCCTGATATACGGCGAGCTCCCGGACGAATTCCTTGCGGCCTGCATAGATCGACCCCAAGGTCAGGTAGGCGGGAAGGAGCTTCGCGTCGAGCTTGATCGCGGCCTCCAGGTCGGCGACGGCCTCGTCCGAACGGCCGGCGAGGTGCTTGCACACGCCGAGGTCTCCGAGGATCGCGGCTTCGGGCTTATCCTTGGCAAGCGGCTCGAGCAGTGCGAGCGCGCCCGCGTAGTCCTTGAGCTGCTGATGGATGATGGCCATGCGATGAAGCTCGGCCCGTTCGGCGGCGAGCGGCCGCGCCTCGGCGAGGAGCGCCAGCGCTGCCTTGGTTTCGCCCAGCTGGGCGGATAGCGCGGCGCGGTCGAGGCGTAGGCCGGCGTTGGCCGGGGTCTCCTTGATGAGCGCGTCGAGCAGACTCTTCGCGGCGGCGTGCTCCTTCAGGTGCAGGTATAGACGGACCATGCGCTGCCGTTCGACGGCGTCGGGCTTGAGGGCGCGCGCCGCTAAGAGGGACTTCACGGCGTTGTCCCGGTCGTCGGCTCGGGTTTCGATCGAGGCGAGGTCGATGAGCAGTCGTACGTCCTTGGGAGAGGCCTTGAGCATCGTTTTGACGATCTCCCGGGCGCGAGGGTACTCGTTGACCTCCTGGTACATGAGTGCGATCGCGCGCAGGACGATGGGGGAGGGGCTGAGCGTCTCCGCCTCGGCGAGCGCGGCGAGCGCCGCTTTCCGGTCTCCCGTCCGGGACGCGAGCGAGGCTCGGTCGAGGCGCAGGGACGCTTCGGACGGCTTCTCTCCGGCGGCGGGCGCCGGGGCGGCGGCGGGCGCGGCCGGAGCGGCGGGAGCGGCGGGAGCGGGAATGGGCGACAGGAGGAGGAAGGCGAGCGCGGCAGGCGTCAGTCGAATGTGTCTCATTTGGCGAGTCTCCTTTTCGTCTCCTCGGGCGCGATGACCATGAGGACTTCTTCGGCGGTGACCAAGGCGGCGACGCCGGGGTCATAGTGCGGTATTGGAATACCCAATGTGAGAACCCAGCTGCGCAGGCGCCAGCCGGGAACGTGCTCGGGCGGGATGGGAACGCCCGCGGCCTTCATCCACCCCGCGTTGAGGTGCGGATCGGAGCGGCGGCAGCCGCGACCGACGGAGAGCGCCGCCTCGAACACCTTCTTGAGGCCGGCGGCGGTGAGCGTGGACTTGGAAATCCGATTGATATCCTCGTGCTTCATGTGCAGGCAGGCGAAATCCTTGAACGCCCCGAGGAGGTCCTTTTGAGCCAGGCGGATCAGCCCGCGGTTGATGTGCGCCCAGGGCTTGTCGCCGCTGATCGCGATGACGTCTTCGAGGTCCTGGAGCGCCTCCGGAAGCCGGCCGAGCAGGCGGTGGACTTCGCCGCGCCAGACGAGGCCCTCGGGATCCTTCGGATCCATCGCCAAGAGACGATCGAGATCGCGCTTCGATTCCGCGAGCCGGCCGAGCCGGCACAGCGCGCCGCCTCGCCAGCACAGCGCGTCGGGATTGTCGAGATTCGCGGAGATGTCGAGATCCCGCACCGCGAGCTCGTACTGGCCCGACCACAGCTCGAGCGCGCCGCGCCAGGCGAGGAACGCCGGGCGCGATTGCTCGGGCACGGTGATATCGCGCACGGTCTTCAGCGGATCGGGGTGGCCGACGGCCATCAGGATCTCCGTCCAGAGGCAGCGCGCCTCCCACAGCCAGGGGCAGCGTTGGACCACGACCTGAATCTCGGCGCGGGCGAGGTCGTAGAGGTCGAGCCGGCGCAGGAGAATCTCGGCGATGTAGTAGCGCATCCAGAAGAAGCGCGGGGAGAGCCGGCTCGCGCGGTGCAGGAGCTTGATCGCCTCGAGATCCTGTCCCGCGCCCCATTTCAAAGAGGACTGGCAGAATTCCTTCCAGGGGGATTCGAGCGCGGCGCATTCCTTCGCGCGGAAAGCCGACGCGAGCCAGAGATCGCGCAGCTTGCGGTAGGTGACCGTCGGCGCGGCGTCGAACTGCGCGTCGAAGCGCCGAAAGGCGGCGGCGTAGGCCTCGCCGGCGAAGTGGTCCTGGATCGGCATCAGGGCTTGCGCCTCTTCGCGGCCGGTTTCGGCGCGGGCTTCGCGGCGGCGGCCTGCGGGATGAACAAGGTCAGCGCGGGATCGAGCTCGCGCTCCTTGCGGCGGAACTCGCCGACGGTCATGGCCAGGCGCTTCTCCTCGCGGTAGCCGTCGGCGCACTTGAGGGCGAGCACGGGGTGGGACTCGGGGAAGGCGGCGTCGAGAAGGTCGCAGAATTTCCCGAAGATGTTTTCCTCAAAGAGGCGGTTGATGCCGAGGACGATCGCGCCCTTGCCGGCGTCGAAGGCGGCGTCCGAGGTCACGAGGCTGCGCGCGTTCGCCACGGTGAAGCCGCGCTCGCACATCTCGAGGTCGTCCTGCAGCATCGTGAGGACGGCGTCGATCGAGGAGGGCGCGGTCATCACGCGGTACGGGAAGCCCGCCTGGGCGCAGCGGCGGGCCATCATGTTGCCCTCGCCGAACAGCATCGGGTGGCCGTAGGTGACGTAGCCGGTCTGCGAGCCGCGTTCGAGCTCGGCGCGGACGGCCTTCCAGGTCTCCTCCTGAGGATCGGCCCCGCGTCCGCCCGAGACGGCGATCGAGCGCACGCCCGGGTACAGCGCCTCGAGGAGCTCTCGGACTTCGCGCGTGTCGACCTGGGTGTAGACCGCGTCGCAGCGCTTGATGGCCATCATCGTGTTGAGCGTGATCTCGTAAGGGCGCTCGATGCCCACGCCGAACAGCCAGAGGGTGCCCTTTCCGCTTTTCATCGACTGTCTCCCGGGAGCGGCCTTGACCGCGGTCTTGCCTGCATGCGACAAAGCGGCCGCGGCAGCCGCCATCATCTCGTACATGCGGCGGCGCGAGGGATCGCCGCCGCCTTGTTCGAGCGCCGCGCGCAGCGGCACCAGCGCCTCGCGCGGCTTGCCTTCGACGAGGAGGGCGCGCGCGAGGTGGTACTGCGCCTCCGGATCGGAGCGCCCCGCGGCGGCCTTCGTCAGATCGGCGCGCGCCTCGGCCGCTCGTCCAAGCGAGAGCAGGACGAGGCCGCGCTCGGAGAGGACGCCGGCGCCTCCGGGCAAAGCCGCGGCCCGGTCGAGGTCGGCCAGCGCCGCCGTCCAGTCGCCGCGGCGTCCGTGCAGGTAGGCGCGGTCGCCGTAGGGCTTCGCTTCTTTCGGGGCGAGCGCCACGGCCCGGTCGAGGTCGGCGAGCGCGAGCTCGAAATCGCTGCGGCCGGCGAGGAGGGTCCCGCGCAGGCAGCGCAGCTCCCAATCTTTGGGCGCCAGGGCGATGCCTTTCTCGAGGGCCCGACGCAGGGGCTCGTCGTTGTCCGCGGTCGGCCCGTTGCCGTGCGAGGCGCGCTCGATCTCCTTCTTGAGGGCCGGGAGCCAGTCGGCCGCGGTGCCCGAGGTCATGGCGGACTCGATCCTCCGGAGCTCGTCGTTGTTCAACCGAGGCCCTTGAGCCGCGACTCGACGCCGGCTCGCTTCTCCCAATCCGGGGGGGCGATCTGCAGGGCGCGCTCGAGGTCGGCGCGCGCCTCCTTGGCGCGCTTGGCTCGCTCGTGGAGGGAGGCGCGCGATGACATCGCGCCCGCGGCGGTCGCGCGGCTCTGCGGCGAGGGAACGGCGAGGCAGAGCTCGATGGCTTTTTGGAAAAGGTCGAGCGCCTCGTCCTCGCGGCCGGTCTCGCCGTAGACGACGGCGGCGTTGACCTGGGTCTCCGCGTCGTCCGGCGCCTTGCGCAGGGCCGCCTCGAACTTCTTCGCGGCGGAGGCGTGGTCTCCCTTGACGAAGGCCTTGATGCCGTCGGCGTTCAGCCGCGTCAGCTCCGCCGGACGCTCGTAGGCGTCCTCGCGGCCGGGCGGGGCCTTTTCGGAGGTCCTGCCGCCCGCGGTCGCGGCGGCCCCGCCGCCCGCCAGTATCAGCCGCGCTCCCTCGTCGTTCGGGCGCGCGGCCAGCACGGCCTCGGCGTCCTTGACCGCGTCCTCGCGGCGCCCGAGCAGATGGTTGATCGACGCCCGCTTGAGCAGCAGGCCCGGCTGGCGGCCGCTCTTGAGCATGAGGTCGAGGTACCACAGCGCCCGCACGCGCTGGCTCTCGGTGTAGAAGGGCATCGCGTTCTCGGTGATCCAGTCGCGGTAGCGGTCGCCCTCGCGGTCGAGCGGCCGCGCGGGCTTGCCCTTCGGCGGCGCGGGCAGGACGTCGAGCAGGCGCGGATAGAAATCGGCGAAGGTGGGATACTTTTTCCGGCCGTCCTTGGCTTCGTACTCGGCGATGCGGGCCTTGAACTCCCGCAGGTGCGGCAGGCCGCAGCCTTCCTCGTGCTTCAGCTCGTGCTCGGAGAGCTCGGGGCTGACCTCGAGGTGGACGAGGCGCAGCATGACGGAGCGGACCATGTGCTCGCGGACGTGATGCATCCAGTTCTGGTATTCCTTGGTCGCCTTCTTCTGCGGGGGCTGCTTCTTGGCGATGTCCTCCCCGTACAGCTCGGTCACGTTGTCGAGGACGCCGTGCGCCGCCTCGTGCCAGATGCGGGCGTGCAGGCGGTCGTAGGTGCACACGATGGGGTCGGCGGCCTGGTCGACGGGGCCGACGACGGAGATGATGTCGGCGAGGCCGTCCTCGCCGCGCTGGACGATGTTCGCGCCGGTGTCGGACAGGACGAAGGGCGAGAGGACGAAGGCGTAGCGCCCCTCGAAAGGGAGGCCGGTGTAGCGTTCGATCTTGCCGATGTAGTCGGACTTCTCGATCTCGGCCTTGAGCCGCGCGAGATCCGCGTCGAGGAGGCGGCTCTTCGCTTCGAAGAACGCCATGAACTTCGCGTCGCGCGCGAAATCGCGCATGCCCTGCAGCCAGGCCTCGAGGCCGGCCTCGCCGCCCACGTAGTGCGCCAGGAAGGCGATCGAGATCTGGGAGTGCGGCTTGAGCTCGGGCAGGGGGGAAAGCCTCATGAGCCCCTGGCCGCGTTGGCCGAGGTCGAAGGCCCGTACGGAGGCCTGGGCCCGGTGCTTGATCGCCGGGTGGTTCTTATGGGGGGCGAAATATTTGCGCGCCGCGCGGACGTACTCGATGTCCGGATGCATGAAGTCCGTCGCGTGGGTTTTGCCGCCGGCCGACCTGGTGAGGTCGTAGGCGAGCAGCTCCATGACCCCGTCGAGCTCGAGACGGGGATCGACGAAGAACTGGAGCTTGGAAGCGGCGGCCCCGGGTTTGGTCTTGGCGGGAGGAGGCACTGTTATTCCGGCTCGGCCGGCTTCTGCGGCTTGTTGTAGGTCTTGGCCGTCGGGCGCAGCTGGAGATACTTCGTCTTCTGGGCGTTGACGGCCTCGACCTGCCTCTTGATATTCGTGTTCTTCGGCTCGATCGTTCGGATGGACAGCGCGAGCGACTCGAACAATCGGCCAAGCTCGTCGTAGCTCTGCACGCAGAACTCATGCCAGCGGTTGATCCGAGCCGTCTTCTGCCAGAGCAGGTCGTCGAAGGCGTTGGGAATCGCGCCCTTGAATTCGGCGGACAGCTGGGCCTTCTTCCTGGCGAGATCGGCCCGCAGGGAGGATTCGGTCTTAAAGCAGTCCTCGGTCTTGCCGTAGTCGGTCATCATTCGGTCGATCGCGGAGTTAAGCGCGGCGAGCCCGGTCGTGGGACCCTTAGGAGCGGGCGTGCCGGACGGGGCGCTCGAGGGCGAGCCCGTCGGCGTGCCCATCGGCGGCGCGTTGGCGTCGGCCGCACGGCTTAAAACGGGGGCGGCCAGCAGGAGGGCCGCCAGGAGGCACTCGATCGTCATGGGCATGATCCTCTCGGTGCGATTTTTTCGAGTATAACAGATAAATTTGGGACGCACAATGCGAGTCGTCATGTCCCTTCCGCCCTCGAAAACAGGGCCGGAGCGAGCGCTTTCGCGCGGGAAAAAAGGGCCGCCGCCTCCTTCGCCCGTCCGCGCTTTTCGAGGCCTACGGCGCGCCCGATAAGCCCCCAGACGTTGTTCGGCTCGAGCTTGAGGGCGTCCGCGTAGGCCTTGAGCGCGGCGCTCGTGTCGCCTTGCTCCAGGAGCGCCTGCCCTGACCAGAGCAGGGCCTGAACGTAGCGCGGATGCAGCGAGAGGGCCCGGCGCAGCTGGCTCAGCCCGGCCTCTGCCTCACCCATATGGAGGAGAATCTCGCCTCTCCAGGCGAGTATCCAGAAGCAGCCGGGCGCCAAGGCCGCGGCGCGGTCGAGGTCGGAGCGCGCCGCCGCCAGGTCCCCGGCCGCGCGGCGCACGCCTCCGCGCCACGCCCACACCCAGGCGAGCTTGTCGTCGCTCAGGACGGCCGGCCCCTGCGCGCCGAGAAAATCGTAGTCGCAGGAGCAGCGCGGGTCGAGCCGCATCGCCTCCTGCAGGTCGGAGAGCCCCTTCTCGAGCGAGCCGAGCTCGACCTGGATCTGTCCGCGCAGCGCGAGGAACCAGGCGTTGGTCGGCTGCAGCGTCGCGGCGACGACGATGTCCCTCAAGGCCTCGTCGAGCCGGCCGGCCTTGCGCAGTATCTCGGCGCGCCAGCCGCGCGCGTAGGAGTCGGTGCCCGCCTTCTCCGCCTCGCGCGTGTCGGCGAGCGCCGCTTCGAGGTCTCCCTTCTGCCGGAGGGCCTTCGCGCGCACGACGCGCGCCCAGCTCCAGCCGCCGTCGCAGCCGATCGCGGACGAGGCGCTTTCGATCGCCTCGTCGTAGCGGCCGAGGCTGCGCTGGCATTCGGCGCGCAGGACCCAGGCGGAGGCGGAGCGCGGGTCGAGCTTGAGCGCGTCCTCGGCGTCTTGAAGCCCGCCTTTGAAGTCCCATAAGTGCCGCTTCGTCTCGATGCGGCGCGAGAGCGCGTCGGCGCTGCGCGGCTCGATCTTGACGACCGCGTTCTGATCGCGCAGCGATAGATCGTAGCGGCCCATGCAGCGGTAGGCCTCCGCGCGCAGGCGATAGAGGTCGACGTCCCGGCGGCGCTTGGCGAGCAGCTCCGTATAGATCGCGGCGGCCTCCTCGTGGCGGCCCTCGGCCTGCATGGCCCGCGCGAGCTTCGTCCGTTCTGCCGGGCCGGACGGGCGGGGCTCCTTGATGCGGCTTAAGAGCGTCTTGATCTCCTTGACCTCGGCGGGGGCGAGCCGGCCGGGCTCCTCGAGCGCTTTGGCGAAGTCGGCGCGCGCGTCGGCGCCGCGCCGCTCCTTCAGCGCGAGCAGGCCGCGGAAGTACAGGGCGTGCGCGCCGCCGGGCTGCAGGGCAAGCGCCTGCGTGAGGTCCGCCGCGGCGCCGGCGCGGTCGCCGCGATGCAGGCGCGCGGCCCCGCGCCACACGAAGGCATCGGCGAAGCGGGCGTGAACCTGGATCGCCTGAGTCAAGGACACCTCGGCTTTGGCGTAGCGCTTGAGACGGCATTCCGCCTCGCCTTTCCAGCTCAAGATCCATGCGGAGTTCTTTTCCTTGGCGAGCGCGCGCTCGAAGTCGGCGATCGCGGCTTTGGTCGCGCCGCGGAGCATGCGCGCGCGGCCGCGCCACGCGTAGGCGAAGGGGGAGGAGGGGTCGCGCGCGATCGCCGCGTCGAAATCGGCGAAGGCCTCCTTCCATTTCCCCAGCTCGCAGCGCGCGCGGCCGCGCAGGATCAGGGCCTCGGCGGCCCCGGCCTTAACGGCGCGGGAGAGATCGCGCTCGGCCCCCGCGAAATCGCGCAGGCGCATCATGATGTCGCCGCGCCACAGGTGCGCGAGCGCGTTGCCCGGCGCGCGGCGGATCTCCGTGTCGAGCTCGGCCAGCCCCGCGCCGAAGCGCTTCGCCTCGGCCTCCCAGACGTACTTGGGATTGAGCCGGGAGGCGTTCTGGATGTCGACGAGGGCCTCCGCGACGCGGCCGAGGGCGCGGTAGGCCTGCATGCGCTCGAAGTAGCAGAGGTCGAGCGTGTGCGGCTTGAGCGCGATCGCGATGTTGAGATCCTCGAGGGCCGCCTCCGGCTTTCCGGCCATCCGGCGCGCGCTGCCGCGCCAGGCGTAGACCAGCTCGTAGTCGGGGAACAGCGTCACGGCCCGGTCGAGCGTCTTGGCGGCGCCCGCCACGTCGCCTCGCCGCCGCAGGAATTCGCCGTGCCATGCCTGGATCCAGCCGCAGCCCGGGTCGAGCGCGATCGCGCGCGCGATCGACTCGCCCGCGGCCTTGAAGTCGCCGAGCGTCAGCTGGCTGCGCGAGAGATATGCCCAGGCCCAGCCGTGCTCGGGCGCCAGCTCGACGGCGCGGCGCAGATCCTCGAGCGCGCCGAGGTTCTCGCCGATCTCCGGGCTGCGGCGGTTGTCGGCGCGGAAGGCGTAGGCCCAGAAATCGTCCGGATGTTTTGCAATGTGGCGGGAGGAGACGTCGATGTTGACCCGCATGACGGTCTTCTTCTTGTGCAGGCCGAGCATGACGAACAGCAGCCCCGAGTTCTCGTCGAGGCGCATCGCCCGGACGCAGTCGGCGAGGCAGCCCGCCGCGTCGCCGAGCGCGTGGCGGCACATTCCGCGCAGACGCCAGGCCCACTCCATCGCGGGGTCGAGGGCCAGGGCCTTGTCGAGCGCGGCGGCCGCCGCGGCATGCCGCTCGCTCTTGTGCAGAAGCAGGCCGTGGACGGCGAGGGGGAGCGCCTCGCGGGGCAGCAGCGCGGCCGCGGCGCGCGCGTCCTCGATCGAGTCCTCGCGCCGGCCGTCGCTCGTCCGGGCGAGCGCGCGCCACATCCGCCACCAGCCGTTCTCCGGCTCGAGCCGGATCGCGTTCTCGAGATCGGCCTCGTCGCCCTCTCCGGACGAATCGTTGAGCTCCCAGCGCCAGGCGTAGGCCGAGGCGAGGCCGGGGTCGAGCGCGATCGCCGCGTCGAGCTCGGCCGCGGCGAGGCCTTTCTCATCAAGGAGCCGGAGCAGGCGTCCGCGCAGCGCGCGCGTCTTCGCGTCGGCCGGAACGCGCCCCGCCAACGCCTTCCGGTACCGCGGGGCGTTGAACACCGCGTGCCGCTCCGGCAGATAGGCCGAGGAGCGTCCCAGGAAGAAATGGCGGCCGAGAGCGTCGACGAGCGCGTTCGACGGGACCGGGAGCTTCATGACGCCGTCAGTGTAGCCAATTCCAATCGCGATTTCCTTGATAATTTGAGACGGAATCGGCAACGCGTCCATGTGCGTCCGGACGCACCTGAGCAGGGATTGCGCTTGCGATCAGGGAACAAAATCAGGGGCTCAATCGTATGGTATTGAGGAGAATCACATGGACCTGAAGCATTTGACCGATGCCTCGCTTCTCTCCAGACTGGCGATGCTCGTATCCCAGGAACGAGGAGGCACGGCCGATCTCATCGAGCATCTGGCGGAAGTCGACCGGCGCGAGATCGTCATTGACGCCGGTTACCCCTCGCTGTTCGATTACTGTGTCAAAGTCCTGCGCTACTCCGAAGCCGCCGCCTTTCTTCGGATCCGAGCCGCTCGCGCCGCGGCCAAGCATCCGCGCGTCCTCGCCGATCTGCGCTCCGGGGCGATCCACCTCGACGCGGTCATGCGGCTTTACCCATATCTCAGCGATCAGAACAGCGACGAGTTGTTGAATCGGGCCTCCGGCGCATCGAAACGTGAGATCTTGGCGTTGGTCTCAACCCTCGGTGGGGGCGGCCCGGCGCCCGAACGCGACGTCATCAGGCGGTTGCCCGCGCCTCCTCCACCGCGGATTCACGAGGTGCCGCCGCTTCCGGCCGAGCTCTCTCCTGCTCCGGCGAATGCGGCCGTGAATCATTCTGCGGACCTCGCGCCGGAGGCGCCACTCGCGGCGCGACCGCCGGAGGCTCATTCAGCGGAGGAGCCTCCAATGCCGATCCCGCCGGGAACTCGTTGCGCCGCGTCCCCGCCTGTGGCGATCCTCGCTCCGTCCCGTATTCGACTGGGGTTCACGGCGGACGATGAATTTCTCCGATTGCTCGAGCGGCTGCGAGCCTTGCGCCGTCATAAATTCCCGGAGGGCCGGCTCGAGGACCTGCTGAAAGAGGCGATCGAAGCGCACCTACGTCTGCTCGATCCCGCCCTCAAACTGAACCGCCGCCCGGGAAAAAAGACGATGCTCCGCTTGTCGGCACGGACCGGCCGTCGAGTCACGGCGGCGGTCAAGGCCGAGGTTTGGGCCAGGGATGAGGCGCGCTGCGCCTATGCGGCCCCCAATGGCCGCCGCTGCAATAGCCGGGATTTTCTGGAATACGATCACGTCGTTCCATGGGCGCTGGGAGGGCTATCGGTGCCCAATAATATTCGTTTGTTGTGCCGGGCACACAATCAACGTCTCGCCAAGCGCCGGTTCGGACCACGACGCGTCCATGTGCGTCCGGACGCACCTGAGAGCGTCCGTGATCCTGTTTCCGGGTCGTCCGAGCCCGGCTTGACGGACAGGACTATTTGACCTATTCTTCATAGATGCGAATAAAGAGCGGCGCCCGCTTGCTCTTCGCGGCGGAAAAGGCGCTCCTTCCCGCCCTTGCCGGTCGAAGGCGATAACTCATGCCAAGCGCGGGCCTCCTGCCCCAAGCCGCCCAGCTGTACGCCTGGGGCGTCTTTCTGGGCGCGTGGGCGCAGATGGGTTGGGTCGACTGGAAGGAGCAGAAGATCCGCAATCACTACCTGCTCTTCTGGCTCAAGCTCATCCTCGCGGGCTATCTCCTGATCGCGGCGCAGTCGCTCTTCGGCGCGCTCGGCTACGGCCAGGTCTACCTGCTCCGGGAATATTATTTCTCCCTGTTCGGCCACCTTGCTTTCTCCATCGCCGCGGCTTACGCGCTGTGGTGGCTGCGCATCTGGCCCGCGGGGGACGTGAAGCTGTTCGCGCTGCTCGCGTTGTGCTACCCGCTGATGCGCCTGCCCGGTTCGTTCCGCTCGGGGCTGCTCTTCTTGGAGGTGCTGATCAACATCTTCGTCCCGGCCGCCGCGTTCCTGTTCCTCACGGCCGGCGAGTATCTCTGGCGCACGCGCTTCGCCCACTATAAGACCCATGTCACGCGCTTCGCCCGCGCCTACTGGAAGGATTTCCGCTTTCCCGAAATCGACCTCTCCCGGTTTCGCGTCAAGAACCCCATCCCGGCGCCGGAAGCCCTCCGCGCCGGCGCGCGAGCGGCGGGCGCCTCCGCACGGGCACGGGGCGGCGCCCTGTGGGCGCGCGTCAAGGAGGAGCTCGGCGGCTCCCTCCAGACCTACCGGGATCATCCCGGGCAGTTCATCCTCGACGTTTTGTCCTGGCTCTCGATGATGGCGGTCATGTCGATGATCTCGTATTATCTCAACGACGTGATCACATCCAACGTGCTCAAGACTTTGGTCTGCTTCGCCCTCATGTTCACCTGGAGCCGCATCTGCCAGTACGTCGGCACGGGGTGGGCGCTCGGCGTCGTGTTCGCCGTTTGCGCGATCCTCCTCTGGCGGCATCCGAACTTCAACTTCCCGGCGCTCGCCGTGATCTTCGGGCATATCACCGTCTTCAGCCTGTTCATCTGGCTCGGCGTGCAGCTGGCGTTTAAGATTCTCGCCGGCAAGACCGGCTGGGTCTTCCTGCCCTTCCTGATGATGCTCCCCGGGCTGATTCCGTGGCGCTTCTTGTTCTGGACGGCCTGGTCCTACTGCGTGGCCGCCTGGTCTTGGCTCGCCTCCTTCGGCCTGCCGCAGGCGCCGGCCTTACCCTCCGTCCCGCTGCCCGAGCTCGGCTCCTTCGCCGCGCCGTCCTGGCTCGCCGCGTACGACTTCTCCGGGCTGGCCGTCTGGGCCGCCATGGGGCTCTTCTTCGGGCTCGCCTTGGTGTTCGTGAAGATCTGGGACGCCGAATCGTACGTGACCGTGCCGATCGCGCACATCGACCGCTTCATGACGCTCGGCCCGTCCCTGGTCGATCGTATCGAGGCCGATCCGGACTTCCGCGACGAGCATTTCTCGACCTTCTACGCCGACGGCCTCACCGGCGAGCAGGCGGAAGTGTTGCGGGAGTGGTGCCGCTCGGAGGGCCTGGAGACCGTGCCGCTGGCGCCCACGATCTCCTTCGCGAACTGGATCTTTCTGGGCTATTTCCTGACCCGTCTGCTCGAGGGCCACGTGCTGAGGTTCCTCTATTGAACGCTCTCGATGAACGTCGCTGGATCTTCGGCGGGGGCGTGAGCCCCGAGTGGTCCTGGGTGGTGCAGCGCCGCCGCGAGCTCGCGCTCTCCGAGCTCGTCCGCATCGAAAAGGATTATCTGAAGAGCGCGCCGCGCGGCGTGCGCGCGCGCCGATACGCCGCGGGCCTGCGCTACTTCCTGAAGACGAAGTCGCCGGAGCGCGACCGATTGGCCGTGCACCCCTGCTTCGACTACTGGCTCGATCTGCACGCCCGCCATTTCGCGGCTCCCGTTCAGGAGAACGATTGGCACCTTCAGTTCGGCCTGTTCCAGAGCTTCCCGGCGGCGTTGGCGCTGGCGCGCGGCGACCGCCTCGAGCTCGACGCGACCGCCGACCCGGACGGACGCTTCTTCCTCTACGGGACCCCGAAGTTCCTCAGGGCCGAGCCGTCGGCCCCTCTGGCCCTGAAGATCGCGGGCCGGCGCCTGTCCGTAAACGGCGCCGCCGCCCGGTTCGAGTCGCTGGTCGAGGCGGTCCCGGGCATCGTCGCCGACGACCGGGGCTGGCTCATGATCCACGGCGTGACGATGCACGGCCTCGTCAGCCTCGACGCGGAAGAGCGCGCGCGCTTCGCCGCGGTGCTCAAGCAAGCGTTCTCCGACCTCTCCGAGCGCGATCCCGGCCTGCACGCCGAGATGCGAGACCTGATCTTCTCCCTCGTGCCGCTCAAGAATCCGGTTGAGCACGGCAGCGTCAGCTCCTCGTACGTGAACCTGCGCGGCCTGATCGCCCTGTCCCACGCCGAGGATCCGATCCTTCAGGCGGAGACCTTGATCCACGAGTTCTGCCATCAGAAGATGAATCAGCTGCTCGTCGCGGATCCCGTGCTGCTGCCCGGCCAGGGGGGGCAGGTCTTCTACTCCCCGTGGCGCGCGGACGCGCGCCGCCTGCGCGGGCTTCTGCTGGGAGCGCATGCTTTTCTCAACGTGGCCCGCTATGTGGCGACCTCTCTCGCGCGCGAGACCTATCCCGAGGAGCAGCACATCGAGCTCATGGTCAACGTGGCCCTGCGCGTCAACCAGGTGGAGGCGGCGCTGAAGACCCTCGCGGGCTACGGCGCGTTCACCGAGTTCGGCCGCCGCTTCCTGATCGGCATGTGGAGCGACTTGGAAATCCTGCGGCACTCGATCCTCTGGTTTCCCGCGGCCCTGCTCAAGGAGCAGGCGGCGGCCGCGGCCGCGCACCGCCGCAAATACGCGCTGGGCGATACCGGCTTTCACAAGAGCGCCGAGCACGTCGACAAGGTCCGCCGCGTGGCGTTTCTGACGCCGAAAGAGGACGACGAGACTGAGGAGGGCGCGGCCAAGGCGCGCGCGAAGGCGAAGGCGGACGGAGCGAAGGCGTGAACTCAAAAGAGCTCGTCGAATGGCAGAAGGCCGTCGGCGCTTGCCGCCCCGGCCTCGATCTGAGCGCGATGACCGCGGCCTCCGCGGCTCTCGAACGCGCCGCACCCGGGCGCTGGGAGATTTCGGTGGGCGGCCGCGGCCTCCATTCCTCGGGCCTCCGCTATTTCGGCGCGCCCGGGACGGACTACAAGGCCTGGCAGGACGCCGTCGCGCGCGCCTTCAGCCTGAGCCGGAAGAGCATCCCGGCGGCTCCACATTCCGACCAGCCCTGGCTGAGCGCGGCCTGGGACCTGAACACGGGGGCCTGGACCACCGTGCGGCTCTGCGGCGCGGAGCCCAAGAGCGGGCGGGCTCTGGCTTATGATTTCAAGCCCGGCGCGGACGGGCCTGCGCGGCGGGCGCTGAAGCCCGTCGCGTTCGAGCCCGGAATTTTTAAGGAAGAAGTCCTGGATCGTGCGCTCGCGGACTTCTCCCGCCTGTGCCCCGTGAAGACGATCTCGTTCGAGGGCCCGGGTTGGACCTTGCGCTTCGAGCGATCGTTGCGCTGGCCGCTCTTCGCGCGCTGCGACGTGTCGGCGGCCTTCACCCCGAGCTCGTCCCAGCTCGCGCTGTTTCTGCTCGACCGTAACGTCGTCGAGCTGTCCTTCGACGGGGAGGCCCTATGGGCTCACTGCGCCGGATGAAGAAGGTCTGCGTGCTCGCCAGCGGCGGCTTCGACAGCTGCGTGCTGCTCGCCGACTTGCTCGAGCAGGGCTGCGTCGTTCATCCGTTTTATGTCCGTTCCGGCTTTTTCTGGGAGAAGGCCGAGCTGTATTGGCTCAAACGTTTTCTGAAGACGTTGAAGCACCCGCGGCTGAAGCCGCTCACCGTCGCCGAGGCCCCGATGCGCTGGATTATGGGCGGGCACTGGAGCCTGACGGGCAAGGGCGTGCCGTCGTCGCGCGCGGCCTGGGACTCGGTCTATCTGCCGGGTCGGAATCTTCTGCTGCTGAGCCAGGCGGGAGTCTACGCCGCCACGCGCGGAATTCCGCGCGTGGTCCTCGGCGTTCTGCGCGGCAACCCGTTCGCCGATTCGAAGCCGCGCTTCCTCAAGGACATGCAGTCGGCGATCAACGACGCCCTGCGCGCGCGCCTTGTCGTCGACGCGCCCTACACCCGGCTCGGCAAGGCCGAGGTGGCGCGCCGGGCCGCTCGCCTCGCCGAGAGATTTCCGCTCGAGCTCACCTTCTCCTGCCTGCATCCTCGCGGGGTCCGGCCCTGCGGGCGGTGCAGCAAGTGCGCCGAGCGAGAGAAGGGACTGCGTTAGGACGATGGCGCGGGTCTCAATCGTGACGGCGGCCTACAACGCCGAGCGCGAGATCGGCCTTCTCCTCTCCACTCTCGCTCGCTCCGAGTTCAAGGACTTCGAGTTCTGCTGCTGCGACGACGGATCGACGGACCGCACCTCCGCGCGCGTCGAGGACTTCCGGGCCACGTTCCCGGTCCGCCTCGCCCGGCATGAGCGCAACCTCGGTGTTACCGCGGCGCGCAACGAAGCACTCGCGCTGGCGCGCGCGCCCCTGCTCGTCTTCCTCGACGCCGACGTCGTTGTCGAGCCCGACACCCTCGGACGACTCGTTGCCTCTCTCGAGAGCTCGAAGGCCGACGTCGTCTGCGGCATCTACGGACCCCGGCCTCTGGGCGGAGGGCTTCTGTCTCGTTTCTATGCGCTCTTCGCTCATCATTCCTTTCTCGGCGCCGGCGGCCCCTACAACGTCTTCAACGGTTGGTGCGCGATCGCCCGGCGAGAAGTGTTCGACCGGCTCGGCGGCCACCGCGTCGTCGACAAAGGCGTCGAGATCGAGAACGAGGCGCTGGGGCGCCGCATCGTCGCCGCGGGCTACTCCCTTATTCTCGACACGGAGATCGGCCTAGCGCACGCCCCTCGCGGACCGCGCAAGCTGGCCTTCATTTTCACGAGCCGGGTGTACTGGTGGGTCAAGGTCTTCTTCGCGGACGGCGGGCGCTTCGAGTCCGCGCTGACGACTCCCGGCTACGCGGCGGGCACTGTCTGCGCCCCGGCGGCGCTCGTCTGCCTCGCGCTCGCGCCGTTCGGTCCATGGTGGGGCGCGGCGGCGTGCGCCTCGGCGGCGGGATTTCTTTGGGCCTACGGGCCGTTTCTCGCCTTCGCGCTGAGGACGGAGGGCGCGGGCTTCGCGGCGCTGTGCGCGGGGCTCTCTTTCTTCTGGGCGCTGCCCGCTTCCGCGGCCGCTGTCTTCTCGGGATCGGAGGAGGTTGTTCGTCTCGCCCTGGGCCGCGGCGCGACTCTGGGGAGCGCGCACTTCGAGCCATGAGTGAGCCCTTCGTCCTGCTGTGCTACGCGCGCAACACCCCCTACGGCTACGATTTGCATGCTCCCGTTCCGATCTTCGCCCTCGGGACCTACCTGGAGGAGAAGGGTGTCTCCGTCGAGTATTTCGACGAGCGGCTCGACCCGCCGCGCCTCTTCGACGAGATGCTCGCGCGGCGGCCGCTCCTGGCCGGCTTCAGCGTGATCGGCGGCTATCAGATTCCGGCCTCCGCGCGCCTCTCGCGGCGCGCGCGGGAGCTCTCACCGGAGACGAAGATCGTCTGGGGCGGGATCGCGGCGACGACCCTGACGCGCGAGACGGCCGCGGAGCCGTACGTCGATTTCGCGGTGACGGGGGAAGGCGAGGAGACCTTGCTCGCGCTGGCGCTCGCCCTGCGCGACAACGGGGACGCGTCGGGCCTGGCGGGGCTCGCGCTCCGGCGCGGAGGGGAGATCGTCGTCAACCCGCGGCGCCCGCCGCCGGATCTCGAGTCCCTGCCGCTGCCGTACCGCGGCAAGGCCAAGGGCCTGCTGCCGCGCTACCTCGCGCGCGGGTCGGTGCGCGAGCTGTGCGGCTACGAGGCCTCGCGCGGCTGCCCGTTCACCTGCGGCTTCTGCTACAGCCCGGGCTTTCACAGCGACACCCGCGTCAAGTCGCGCGCGAAGATCGCGGCCGAGCTGCGCGAGCTCCAGGCGCTCGGCGTCCGGGAGCTCGACGTCTACGACGACACCTTGCTCGGCGCGCGCCGCGAGGAGATCGAGGCGTTCGCCTCCGAGCTCGGGAGCCTCGGCTTCGAATGGATCGCGAACCTGCGCGTTAACATGCTGACGCCTGGACTTCTCGCTCGCGTCGAGCGCTCGGGCTGCCGCTTCCTTTATTTCGGGCTCGAGTCCGACGACGACGGAGCGCTGGGCCGGATGAGTAAGGGGTTTTCGGCCGCGCAGGTCGAGGCGGGCCTCGGGCTGCTGCGCGGCTCGAAGCTGCCCACGGTCTTCTCGCTCCTGGTCGGTCTGCCGACGGAGGGCCCCGGGGGAGGCATCGAGCGAGCGCTCGCCTTCGCCGCGCGTCTTCATGAGCAGCACCCCCGCGCCGAAATCCAGCTCCAGTCGTACGTGCCTCTGCCGGGGACGCCGCTGTATCCCGCGGCGCTCGCGCACGGCTTCCGCCCGCCGGAGGGCCTGCTCGGCTGGGCCGGGCTCGACCATTTCGAGACTCGGATTCCCTGGCTCGAGCGCCCGGAGCTTCCGCAACGCGTCTACCTGTCCACTTTCCTCGCCTACCGCTACCGGCGCCACCTGTCGCACTGGCCCTACAAGGCCGCGGCCTATCCCCTGCACCTGCTGAGCCTCTGGCGCTTGCGCAATCGCCGTTTCGGGTTATACTTCGAAAAGCCGCTCTACCAGGCCGCGCTCGGCCTCGCGCGGCTGGCGGCGAGCGCGCGCTTCGCGCTCGGGAGCTGAGCGCATGTGCGGAATCGCCGGGACCTTGAGCCTCGACGGGCGCCTCGACGAGGCGGAGCTTGAGCGCGTCGCCGCGATGACGGCGCTGCTGCGCCACCGCGGGCCCGACGGCGAACGTGTGCTCGCCGACGCCCGCGCGGCGATCGGCAATACCCGCCTGCGCGTCACCGATCCCTCGCCGGCGGCCGATCTTCCGATGACGGACCGGGGCCGGGGCCTCTGGCTCGCGTTCAACGGCGCGATCGTGAACTTCCGGGAGCTCGCCGCGCGGCACAAGCTCTCCGAGCGGCGGCCGCTCACGACCGGCTCGGACGCGGAGGTCGTGCTGCGCCTCTACGAGCAGATGGGCATGGGCCTGCTCGACGAGCTCAACGGCATGTACGCGTTCTGCCTCTACGACCGCGCCGCCGGCAAGGCCTGGCTCGCGCGCGATCCGCACGGCCAGCGGCCGCTGTTCTACGCGCTGTCGCCCGGCCGGCTCCACTTCGCCTCGGAGCTCAAGGCCCTGCTCGAGCAGCCGCGCATCGACCGGCGCCTGGACGAGGCCGCGCTCTGGGATTACTTTTCGCTCGGCTACATCCCGGGGGAGGCCACCCCGTTCGCCGGCGTGCGCGAGCTGCGCGCCGGCTGCCGGATCATGGTCGACCTCGACGCCGGCTCCTGGGACCTGCGCCGCTTCCACCAGCCGCGCTGGCACGCCGACGAGTCGCTCGAAGAGGAGGAGTCAGCGCGTAAGCTCCGCGGCCTTCTCGAACGCTCGGTGTCCCGAAGCCTCGACTGCGACGGCCCGGTCGGGCTGACGCTGTCGGGCGGGATCGATTCGAGCTCGCTGCTGGCGCTGGCGGCGCGCGCGGGCCGCAGGCCGCACACCTTCTCGGCCCGGGTCGACGAGCCGAGCTTCGACGAGGTTCGCTACCAGCGCGTCATGGTCGAGTCGGCGCGTCCGATCCACCATGAGGTGTCCTTCCGCCCCGACGAGGCGCTCGCGCACGCGCGGGCCTGCATGGCGCATCTCGACGAGCCCACCGCCAACGGCGCCGCGATCCCGTCCTTCCTGATCGCGCGTGAGGCCCGCAAGCACGTGAAGGTCCTGCTCTCTGGCGAGGGGGGCGACGAGCTGTTCTCCGCCTACGAGACGCACCGCGCCGTCGGCCTGCGCGCGGCCTACCGGAGCCTGCTCGGCCCCGGCGCGCGCGCGCTGGCGCGGCGCGCCGCGGCGTTGCTGCCGGTCTCGCACGCCAAGCTGAGCCTCGGCTTCCTCCTCAAGCGGTTCGTCGAGGGCGCCGAGCGCGACCTCCCCGGCGCGCATCTCTACTGGCGGCACGCCTTCTCCGAGGCCGACAAGTCGCGCCTGCTGCCCGGCGCGAGCCCGCGCCCGACGGCGAACCTGTTCGCCGACCTGGCCGCCGGCGTCGGCGGCGACGACCTCGCGCGCGTCGCGGCGATCGACCTCGCCTACTACTTCGTCGACGATCTCATGGTCAAGAACGACCGGACCTTCATGGCGCACTCCGTTGAGGCCCGCTTCCCCTACATGGACCGGGACGTCGTCGACTTCGCGACGCGCCTGCCGAGCCGCTTCAAGGTGCGGCGGATGCGCGGACGCCTCATTCAGAAGCGCGCGATGAGGGATCTCCTGCCGCCCGAGATCATAGCGCGCTCGAACATGGGCCTCGAGACCCCGTACTCGGCGTGGCTCGCCGGGCCGCTGCGTCCGCTGGCGGAGCGCTGCTTTTCACGCGAGAGCCTCGCGCGCTCGGGTCTGCTCGATTACGAGGCGCTCTCGGCGCTCTGGGCGGAGCACCTGGCGCGCAAGCGCGACCACGGACGCGGGCTCTGGTGCGCGCTCAACTTCGTGCTCTGGTTCGACCTCTTCGTCTACGAGGGGGACTACAAGAAGCACCTGGTCGGCGCGCGTGCGGGGCGCCCCGAGATCGTGCTAGTGGGCTGAGCGCAGCCGGTCGAGACGCCTTCGTTCGTCCTCGGTCGGTCCCAGGGCCTCGATCTCGAGCGCGGCCTTCCTCGCCGCGGCCCGCCGCCCTGCTCGCGCCGCGACCTCGGCCTGCTCGAGCCGCTTCGCCCTCAGATCCGCCCGCAGCCTCACGTGCAGCGCCACGATGCGCGCGCGGGTCGCGGCGTTGGGCTTGTGCCCCTCGGCCCGCGCCAGCGCCGCCAGCGAGCTTCCGCGCCGCCCCGCCTCGGCCTCGAGCTCGGCGCGCGCGAGCCAGGCCGGGCTCGACTCCGGGAGGAGCTTGAGCAGGGCGTCGTTCAACGCGAGCCTCTCGGCGAGCGGCCGGTTCCCCTGAAGGCCGGAGCAATGCACCGTGAAGCCGGAGTCCGAGGAGCGCAGACGCTCGTAAACGGCTTTCTCAGGCACGCCGTGCGATCCGCGAACGACGGTGTTGCGCTCCTCATACGCCGACATCGCCGTTTTCAATGCCGCCTCCGCCTTGCCGGGCTGGCGGGTCCGGACGAAGTGGCAGGACTTGAAGATCTCCGCGTCGAGGCGCAGCTGCGAGGCGTCGTCGCCGCTCGCCCGCGCGGGCGGGCTCCAGCTCAGAAGAATCTCGGGCTCGTCGCGCAGCGCCCGGGCCCAGGCCAGGCGCAGCTCGGTGCGGGCGTTCCCCGGCTCGGCGGCGAGCGCTCCCGTGAGATCGCGCTCGGCGCCGGCGAGCTCGCCTCGGGCGAGACGCTCTTCGCCCCGCGCCGTCAGGAGCCAGGCGTCCGTCGGATGAGAGGCGAGCGCGCGGTCGTAATCCCCGGCGATCTCGCTGCGGGGCGCTCCGGCCCGGAGCGCGTAGGAGCCGACGACCCAGGCGGCGTGCGCGCTGAGGAGCACGGCGGCCGCCAAGGCCGACTTGACGGCGAAAACCGACAGCCGGTAGGCCTTCGAATCCACCGCCGGCAGATCTCTCGCCGCGAGGCCGCCGATGGGCGCGACGGCCAATGTCGAGAACAGCGGCCACAGCGGCTCGAAGTAAACGGACTCCACCGACATGAGGCAGTGGACGGCGAAATAGTACGCGGTCAGAAGAGCCAGCAGCTGGAATTCCCTTCGCCGGCGGAAAATCCAGACCGCGAGCGCCGAAAGTGCTGCGAGGATGAGCATGGTCGTATCGAAGGAGAGCGCGAACCAGGCCCGGCGGGCCACGCCGAGCGCGTAGCGCAGGGGGTGCGCCGCGACCTGGCGGGCCGCCCAGCGGAGCACGGCGCCCGAGCGGCCCGTGTCGAGCGGCTCGTCGCTGAGCGTGTCGAGGTCGCCCTCGATGCTCCGCACCAGCCCGAGGGCTCCGGTCATGATGTTGGAGGAGGCCGCGTCCTTTTCGGCGTAGATGAGCTGGCGGTGCACGGTCCAATTCAGCCCGATCCAGGGGAGCAGGAAGAGATACGGCGCCAGGCAGAGGATCACGGCATGCCGCCAGTAGGCGCGCAGGGAGAAGCGATGGAAGACCGCCCATTCATACAGCGCCAGCACGGGCGGGAAAAAAATCAGCGGGGTGCGGTAGAGCAGGGTGGCGCCGACCGCCAGGGCCAGCAGCGCGCTGCGGCCGAGGGACGGAGCGCGGGCCCGCCAGCACAGGAGGCAGGCCGTGAGCAACAGGAGCAGGAGATAGCCCGACTCGGGCTTCAGCGTGAGATCCGCCGACTGCACCACGACCATGGCGCCCGCGAGCGCGAAGAAAGCGCCGTAGGGGTGGAGCAGGCTTCCCAGGCAGACGCAGAGCGCGACGATCGCGGCGAGATAGAGGGCCATCACGACGCGGGCGGGAAGCCCGGCATGGTATTGCACGAGCGCGGAGGTGGTCGTGGCCAGGGGCATGCGGTAGGAGACGACGTGCGCCCGCTCGCGGATGCCGTGCATCAGGATCTCCCCGATGAACGCGTAGTGTTCCATCTTGATCTCGCGCGACGCCGCGGCGACGCGGCGCAGGACGGTGAGGTCCGGCAGCAGCAGGTAGAACACCAGCGCGGCGGCCGCAGCCGCGGCCCGGCGCCGGTTCACGCGCCGAGCTCGGCGGTGGGAATGGCCAGCGCCGTGTAGGAGCCGGCCTCGAGCTGATCGGACAGCCAGGTCACCGGCTGGGGCTTGAAGGAGGCCTCGACGAAGGTCCGGCAGCCCGCGGCGTGAGCCTCGCGCACCGCGTCGAGATGACGCTCGCAGGCGACGGTCTGCTCCGCGAGCAGGTCCTTTATCCTCGCCGGGTCCGTCTCGGCCTTGCCGGAGGTGCCCATGAAAACGGGGACATTGGGCGCCTTGAGGTCGATGTCGGCCAGAGTCGCGGCGAGCGCGGCCTTCGCGGGCGCGAAGGCGGCGGTATGGTACGGTCCTTCCACCTTGAGCACCTTCACCTTGACCGGCCAGTCCTCGGCGCGCGCCTTCTCCGCGTAGGCCTCGAGCGCGGAGGTGGTGCCTCCCAAGGTGCCCTTGGTGAGCGTGTTCCACAGCGCGACGGACACGCCGGGGACCTCGGACACCGAGTCGGCGACGTCCTGGAAATCGTCGGCGGCCGCCGCGGCCAGGCCCATCGGCTCGGAGAAGGCCTTGCAGCAGTCGGAGAAGGCCTTCGCGCGGGCGGCGATGAAGCGTCCGGAGTCCTCGAGCGTGAGCGCCTCGGCCGCGACCAAGGCCGCGACCACGCCCATCGAGTGGCCGATCACGCCGTCGAGCTCGAGGGCGGGATGCGCGGCCTTGTAGGCGAGCCAATGCGCGACGTGCGAGGCGTGGATCGCGCGCTGGGCGTTGAAGGTCAGGGCGAGCTCCGCGTCGGGCATCGTCGTCAGCAGGGCCTCGAGGTCGGCGCCGAGCGAGGGCTTCAGCCGCTCGATGACGGCGCGCGCGACGGGGTTTTTGAGCAGCTCGAGCCCCATGCCCGTCTCCTGCACCGATTGGCCGGCGAACAGCGCGCAGACTTTCTTGCTCATATCAGGCTCCGCAGACGCTCGAGTCCCTCGCGCACGCTTTTTTCCGAGGGTCCGAAGGAGAACCGCACGTGCGCGCGGAAGCGCGAGGAGCGGCCCGCGCGGCGCTTGCCGGGGTTCACGTCGAAAAACTCGCCGGGCACCACGATGACCCTGGCCTCGAGAGCCTTCTTGAAGAAGCCCATGCCCGTGTTCAGCGGCCGGGGCAGCTTCTCGACCGAGCCCCAGCAGTAAAAGGTCCCGTCGCCGGGGCCGTCGAGGATGATCCCCATCTCGGTGAGCTTCGCGCGCATCAGCTCGCGCTTGGCGCGGAAGGCGGACTGGAGCGAGGACGCCTCGGCGGCCGCGTTCTTCTCGGTCACAAGCTCGGCCGCGGCGCGCTGAAGGGGGCGCGAGCCGCCGCCGTCCAGGAAGGACCCCGCGGAGCTGACGGACTCGATCACGGCCTTGGGCCCGACGATCCAGCTTACGCGCCAGCCCGGGTAGCGCCAGTTCTTGGTGAGGCCGTCGAGGATGATCACCGGATCCTTATCCACGTCCTCGACGAACGGCGCCGCGCTGACGGGTGCCCCGTCGCCGTTCCAGACGTAGTGGGAGTAGAACTCGTCGAAGATCATCGCGCAGTCGAGCTTGCGCGCCGTCTCGACCCAGCGGCCGAGCTCCGCGCCGGCGAGCACCTTGCCGGTCGGGTTCGAAGGGTTGGAGAGCAGCAGCGCCCCGAGGCCCCGGCCCTCGATCTCCTTGCGCAGCGCGTCCTGGCCGAAGGCGTAGGACGACTCCGGCTCGAGGAGAATCGGAATCGACGCGAAGGATCGGAAGATGTCGAGCAGCTCCTCGTAGGCCGTGTAGTCGGGAAGGAAGTGCCCGAGATTGACCTGCCCCAGGGCCGCCGCGACGCGCGTGAGCGCCGCGCGCCCGCCGCCCGCGATCGAGACGTTCTCGGCCGTGTAGCGGCTCTTCATGCCTTTGCGGTAACGCGCATTGTAGAGAGCGGCGACCGCCTCGCGAAGCTCAAGCACTCCCGCGACGGGAGCGTACTCCTGATCGGCGGGGTCGATCGCCAGCTTGACGCTGCGCGCCGGCCCGCCGGAAAGCGGTCCAGTCTCAGGCATGCCCTGCCCGAGGTTGGACCACGACGCGTCGCCCGACCGATATCCGAGCCTCGCCGCCTCGGCCATCACGAAGATGACTCCCGTGCGCGGCACCGACCGGAACGACGGAGGAGGGGTATCGCTCATATAGGCGGTGTCAGGCCTTCCACTATTCCACTTTGTCCGATTCGAGCGACCCGAAAAGTGGAATAGTGGAAGGCCTGACACCATCTTACGAAATCATGAAGCTCGCGGCGGCGAAGCGTCCGGAGTGGGAGAGAGAGAGGCTCCAGTCCTGCGGCTCGCCGCGCCAGAGGACGCCGGGGAGGCCTGAGTTCTCGGTGAGAGCGAGGCGGCTCGCGGTGCCGATGTCCTCGTTGGCGGAGGCGATCATATCGAGGGCGAGGTCGCGGACGAAGGCGCCGGGCGAAGTTCCCGCGGGGACCTCGCCGACGGACCAGAGAATGTCGCCTTCGGCGTCCTCGTCGCCGATGAAGCCGCCGCGCAGGACGGCGACGCAATGGAGCTTGTCCTCGTCGTCGTCGGTGAAGCGGATGTCGAGCTGGAGGCCGGTGGGGATGTGCGTCGCCTTGCGGCGGAAGAGGTCTATTTCGATCTCGTGGAAGGCGCCGTTGGGGACCACGATGACGGCCCGGCCGAGGGCCTTGTGGCAGGCCTCCTTCGCGCAGAAGAAGCGCCAGAAGGTCCGGAACAGGTTCGCGGGACCCTGTTCCGCGAGGTAGGCAACCTCGCGTTTGGTGAGATGCCGTTCCATCCACTCCTGGTCCGCTTCGGTCAAGTCGTCGGAGAAGTTCTCGCGCAGAAGGCCGCCTTTCAGGTCGACCACATCGTTGCCGGCGCAGTTGCGCGCCATGCTCGAGCCCTTCCACCATTCCTGCTGCAGCTCGGCCAAGCGGTCGAACAAGCGCTGGCTGATGTCGCGTGGGTTCGTCTCGCCCGGAAGCACTCCCGGGATCAGGTCGGCGACGACGCGCAAGGTGTCGCCCATCGGCGGGCAGGCTGTGGTCGCGATCTGGCGCTCGGAGCGCAGGTAGACGCACAAGAACTTGGAGGAGGGCACCTCGAGGGCGAGCTTGCCGAGGAAGTCCTTGGGGCGCTTGGGCTCGAGCCAGCCCGAGCGAGAGCGGCCCGCTTCCGGATACACGAACACGGCGCCGCCTTCGGACAGGACCCAGGCGCATTTGTCGAAGGCTTTCTGACGCCAGGACTCCGAGGCCGCGTCCTCTCCGCCTCTCAAAAATGGGATGCAGCGACAGAGATAGAGCAGGCCGCGGATGAGGGCGCTTTGCATCGGTCCGCCGAGCTTGTAGTAGTTCGTGTACTCAGGAGTGGACCAGGGGATGCGCCGGTCTTCAATGAGTCGGCTTGTCGGGAAGACCGCCCAATAGACGAGGAAGCTGTCGATGAGCGTCAGGTGGTTGGCGGCCCAGATCACCGGGCCGTCGTGCGCGTCGAGCTTGGCCCAGATCTCGGCGCGGATGCGGTCGATGTCGGGGTCGAGGCGGTACTTGAAATAAAGCCGCGCGACCGCGGCGACCACGAGCGACACGGGCACTACGAGCGCGCGGCTTAAGCGCCACTGGAAGCGGAGGGCGCTTACTTCCTCCGCTTCCAGCGGCATTTCGTTAAGAGAGCTTCTCGGCGGAAGAGACGGCGGCCGAGAGCGCGGCGCGGACCTCGGCGACCTTCTTGTCCTCGATCGCGCGGCGCTTGCCGGCGGCCTCGGAAATCTCTTGAGAGACGCGCAGCTTCGCGGCGCTCATCTTGAGGCGGGTGCGGATCTCGGCTTCCTCGCCGCGGAGCTTGGCGAGCGCGGCGGCGTCGCCGCCGGCCGAGACGCCCTTGATCTTGTCGAGCGTCAGCCCGAGCTCGCTGTTGAGCGCGTCGAAGCCGCCCTTGTCGTTCTGGTAGGCCTTCGATTTCGAGGCCGCGAGCTTGGACGCGTCGGCGAGCAGGCCGTCGTAGTCCTTGGCCTGAGCGATGAGGGTCTTGAGGTTCGCGAGGGCCTCCGCGCGCTCGGAGCCGGCGAGCTTCTCGGCCTTGCCCGCCATCTTCTTGAGGGCGTCGGCCATCTTCCAGCCGTCGCCGCACGCCATGACGTAGGCGAAGGACATGACGCCCTCGAGGTAGGCGTCGTTCTTGTTCATATGGCCGAGGTCCATGAGCATCTTGACCGACAGGCCGGGGGTCGCGGCGAGCGCGTCCTGGCCGTCGAGGATGCGCAGCTTGCCGAGCTCGCCCGCCGTGAGCTTGAATTCGGCTGAGCCTTCGGACAGGGGAACCTTGGTGGTCATCTTCGTGAGGAACTGGCGCTCGATGGACATGGTGATGTCGGCGAGGTTCGAGGACTCGATGCCCATGCCCACGATATGGCCGAGGTAGGGGGTGTTCGCGTCCGCGGCGGCGAAGTTCGCCTCGTTGGTGGCGTACTTCTTGACGCCCGCCGTGATGCGCTTCTCCGCGTCGTCCGGCGTGATCGTGTTGATGTCGAGCGCCTCGACGACCGCCTGCTTTCTCATGAATGCCATGTCTTTAATTCCTCCGGGTCCTGCCTGATTCTATTATTTTCCGTCCCAGCGTTTGAAGAGCACGCAACCGTTGACGTCTCCGAAACCGAAGGACGCCTTGATGACATACTCCAACTCTTTCTTGACCATCTGATGCGGGATGCTGTTCCCGATCGGAATCTGGGGATGCACTTCCTCGCTGTTGATCGAGGGATGCACGTAGCTGTTGACGATCTGGTCCACGACCGCGACGCATTCGAGCGCTCCGGCCGCTCCCAGCGAGTGCCCGATCATCGACTTCGTGGACTGAATGAGGGGGAACTTCTCCAGCGGGAGCTCCAGCGCCTTGATCCAGCTTCCCACTTCCCGGGGGTCGGCTCCGGTCGACGTCAAATGCCCGTTGATCAGCGAAATACGCTTCGGATCGAGCTCCCCATCCTTGATCACCTGCCGGATGCACCGCATGACTCCGTCCGGATTGGGGAAGGTCATCGTTCCGCCGTCGCGCTGCCCGCCCGAGTTGGCGTACGCCGCGACGACCTCGCAAAGGATTTTCGCGCCGCGCTTCTGCGCGTGCTCGAGCGTCTCAAGGCGCAAAACGCCCGCGCCGCCCGACGGCACGAAGCCGCAGGCGCCCGCGCCCATCGGCTGGGAGCCCTTCTCGGGGCGGTCGTTGAACTTGGAGCACAGCACGTCGCGCATCGCGTCGAAGCCGGACCAGGTCCCGGGGTGCGTGCCTTCCGCGCCGCCGGCATACATCGACTCGGAGTAGCCGAGCTGGATGTGCTTGAAGGCTTCGAAGATCGCCTCCGTGCCGGTGTTGCAGGCCGAGGAATTGGTCGTCGTTTGACCGCCCAATCCCAGGAACTTGCCCACGGCGACCGACACCGAGCTCTCCATGATCTTGGGAACGATGTCGGTGCCCATGGGCCGCACGCCCATGCCCGGGTCCTGATCGGCCGCGGCCGCCAGCACGGGCCCGAGCTCGTCGCACATCGTGTCCATCCCGCCGATGCCGCAGCCGATGATGGCGCCGGTATTCCAGTCGACGGACGTGTCGTTGTAGCCCTTTTTGAGGTCCACCTGGACCCCGGACATGCGCGCCGCCTCGACGGCGGCCATCGTCGCGTACACCATCGCCTCGTTGAGCTTGGCGAGATCGGGGCCGGAGAGCAGCGCCTCTGCCTCGTCGGGCCCGACGGGCGGCTTGCCGCCGATCTGGCAGGCGAACTTGAGAATGGAAAGGTCTTCGTGGTGCGCAATGCCGGATTTCCCGGCCATGAGGGCGGCGCGGTAGTCCGCCAGGCCGAGGCCGTTGGGTGCGACCGCGCCGACGCCGGTGATTACGACTCGTTTGGGAAAGCGGCTCATTTCAGTTTCTCCGAATCCTTGGGGATCCACAGCCCGGAGACGACTCCGGTGAACGCGGTCTCTCCGTCCTTGGGGCCGCCGAGGAACTTGATCTCAGCCTCGGCCACGAGCTTGCCGTCGCGGAAAAATCCTTCCTTGCCGAAGCGCGCGCGGCAGGCGAGCGTGTCGCCGGGGCGCACCATCTTCTTGAAAGAGCCTTTGTCCACGTGCGTGAATAGGTTCACCATCTCGGCGAGGGTCTCCTCGCCGGCCTTGGCGCCCATCAGGTAGATGGCCCAGGCGACGACCGAGGTCTGCACGGCCATCTCGACCATCTTCACGCCGGGCACGACGGGATTGCCCGGGAAGTGGCCGGCGCAGTCCTCGTCCTTCCAGGTGTATTTGGTCAGGATGTGCTCCTTGTCGATCTCGAGAATCAGATCGATGAAGCGCATGGGAGGGCGCTGGGGAACGAGCTTGAGCACCTCGGCGGCGGTCAGATCGCTCATCAGAGCGCCATGCCCCCGTCGACGGCGATGACGGCGCCGGTCAGGTACTGGTTCTCGATGGCGTGCCAGACGGTCTCGGCGATCGCGTCGGGGGCGCCGAAATTCCCCAGCGCGACGTCTTTTTTGATGCCGGCGCGCTGCTCCTCCGGAATCGCCGCCGTCATGGCGGTCTCGATGAAGCCCGGAGCGATCGCGACGACACGGACTCCTTTTGGGCCCAGCTCCGCGGCGAATTGCTGCGTGAGGGCCTCGACGGCGGCTTTGGACGCGCGGTAGATCGCTGAGCCGACGACGGCCTTGCGGGCGAGCACCGACGAGATGTTGACGATCACGCCGGACTCGTTGCGGGCCATCTCCTTGGCGAAGTCGCGCATGAGGAATAACGGCGCCTTCAAATTGGTGTCCAGGATCTTCTCGTAGGACTCTTCCGTGACCATGAGGGCGGGCTCGTGCGGGCGGTCGATGCCGGCGTTGTTCACGAGGCAGAAGGGGTTCCCTTTGGCGAGCACGGCGTCCAGGAGGGCTTTTCGGCCTTCGGCCGTGGATAGGTTCGCTTGAACGGCGAACGAATTGGGGATCTCGTTGACGAGCGCCTCCGCGGCCGACTTGTTGCCGTTGTAGTGTATGCAGACGACTAATTGTCCTTCGGACTTAACGGCGATCAGCTTCGCGATCGCCGCTCCAATCCCGCCTGACGCGCCCGTCACGACGGCAATGTCGCTCATTGCACCTCCATATAACCGCCGCCCCACGCGAGGCCGGCCCCGAGTACCGCGTAAACGATCTGGTCGCCTTTCTTCAATTTGTCGAGCCTCTGGGCGATGGCCGAGGGCATGCCGGCCGAGGCGATGTTGCCCTGGGTCTGCACGTTGCTGATGTGGTGTTCCTTCGGCAAATTCAGGTGGCCGATGATCGACTCCTGCATCACGAAATTCGCTTGATGCGTGACTGTGTAGACGTCCTCGGCGAATAATTTCTTCGCGGCGGCGATCTGCTCGAACATCTCGACGGTGCGGCGGATCGAAAACTCTCGGACCTTGGAGCCGTCCTGCCAGAAGTGGCGGGTCGAGTCCACCTTCACGTCCTCGCAACCCTGGGGGTCGGTGGCGAAGATCATCGGCTCGATCTTGATCCGGCCTTTGTGCTTGAGCGAGCAGATCTGGGCGGCGGCGCCGTCGCCCCAGATGTAGCCGTCGAAGTTTTCCGGGGAGTAATCGGTGCGCGTCGTGTAGCAGGCGGTCTGCACGGTCAGCACGAACTCGGGGAAGGCGCTCTCGCGCAGGTCGCCCAGGTACATCATGTGGCGGGCGAAGGAGGAGCAGGCGGTGTTCATGTCGATGTGCGGCCCGGGGCCGATGCCGAGGGCCTTGGCGATGTAGTTCGCTGTTCCCGGGATCAGGTCGAAGGGGAGGTCGGAGTTGCACACGACCATTCCGATTTGGGACGGCTTGACGTCGCAGTGGGCCATGGCCTTCTGCGCCGCGCGCACCGCGAGCGTGACCGGGGTCTCGCCGTTGGCTCGGGCGTGGACGACCGCCTGCAGCGGATCCTTGTTTTTCGTCTTGACGATGTATTCCTTGGAGAGGACCGAGTAGCGCTTCTGGATGCCGAGGCGCGAGAGGCACCAGTCGGGCGTTTTCTTCAAGCCGACTTCTTTATGGAGGAAGTCGTTGTCGATCTCGTTTTTCGGAAGGGCCCAGCCCATTCCGAGGATGTTGAAGGAATTGCTCACAGGCCTGAAATCGCCTCGCCGCCGTCGGTGCGGATGATGGTGCCGTTGGCCCAGCGCAAAGTCGGACCGCACAGGCCGAGGATCGTCTCGGCCACATCCTCCGGCGTCGTGAGCCGGTGGAAGGGATTGCGCAGGCGGGCCTGGGCCTTCATCAGGTCGAAGTTCGGGATCGCGTTGCCGGCGGGCGTGTCGGTGATGCCGGCCTGGATGATGTAGGAGGAGACGCCGTAAGGCGCGAGCTCGACGGCCATCGCGCGGCAGGAGGCCTCGAGCGCGGTCTTCGCGGCGGAGACCGCGGCGTAGCCCTTCCACGCCACCTCGTTGCCTTCGGACGTCATGGCGACCAGGCGGGCGTCTTTGGAGAGAAGACCTTCCTTGCACAATTCCCGGCCCCACAATAAATAATCGTAGCCCATCATGAAGATCGTCTTCATGAGGTCGTCCTGGGTCAGGAGCTCTTCGCGGTAAGGGATTCTGGAATCAGCAAGCGTATGCAACGCGTCGCAGCCCTTCTCGTGGAAGGCGGTGTTGACCGCGGCCTTGACCTTTTCAGCGGGCAGGCCGAGCGCGTCCGCGAGGCCCTTGATCGCCTGGCCGCGAAAGTCGGGGGTCTTGTCCTCGATCATGAGGCGGCAGGACCCGGCGGCGATGGACTGCATGAACAGGTGGACCTTGCCGGGCCCGCAGTTGGCCTGGATGCTCTCGAAGAGCTCCCCGCGGCCGTCCTCGTCGAACAAATTGATGTTGTGGGTGACCAGCTTGACGCCGGTGGCTCGGATCTCGTCGAAGTGGGGCTTGATCACCGTCTCGACGGTCCCTTCCTTGTCCTTGTGGCCGATCAGGATATTGAAGCCGGCGCGTGCCAGCCTTTTAGACGTCGCGAGGCCGAAGCCGGACGAGCCTCCGAGGACGACGGCCCAGAGCCCCGAACCGTGGAAATCCAGCGAGTTTTTCTGATCCATTGCGCTATTGTACCATTCCTTTGACGGGCTCTGTCATTGACCGCCATCAACCCGGCGGTGCCAGGCTTTAAGGCTTGGGGCCGAACAGCTCGGCCTTGATGGTGGAGAACTGATCGGGAGGGAATTCCCGGCTGGAGAGGAGGCTTCCGTCGGTGCCGTACACCGATTCGGTGCAGCGCGCCTCGTCCGTGGCGTAGGTCCGCTCGCAAATGAACAGCGGGTGCGCCTCGGCGCCCGCGAAGGCGTAAATCGCGATGTCGGCGTCCGGGCCGGTGCACAGCAGGGGGGTCTTCTTGAGCAGGATCGGGTCGCAGGGCTTGTAATGGTACTCGATCGAGGCGAGGCATCGGCCGCCGGCCTGATCGTAGCGATGCTCGACGATGCCCTCGAAATAGCGGGGGGAACGGGCACGGACGGTCTTGTCGAGGGCTTTGGTCAGGCCCGCGCACTCCTTCACTTGCCGGGCGCGCGTCGCGTTGACCGCCCGGAGGGCGAGCCAGCCGCCGAGCGAGATCCCGGCGATGGCGGCGAACGCGGCGGTCTGCGGGCCTCTTGGTTTCACGCGCTGAATATTACTATTTCTTGCCGAAGACGAGACATTTGACTTCGGCGCGCGCGGAGAGCGCGGCCAGCAGCCAATCGCACGCGTGGAGGCGGCGCATCGTGTGCCATTATAAAGGGAGGAGGCTTACCCCTTGACTCTGGCGAATGCCGGGCTTACACTGAGCGCATGAGACCCCTCTCGGCCGCCCTATCGTGTTTGCTGGCCGTTCCCTCCTCCGCGCAAGTCGTCGGTGAGGCCGCGTCCGCGGCCACCGGTTCTTCCGCGGCCGGCGCGGTGATCAGCCAGATCCCCGGGGGCGTGGCCTCGCCTGCATTGAGCCCGGCTTCGGCGCCCGGCTTGCAGGGCGCGCTTCTTCTGGCGCCCGCCGTCGCGCCGGCGCCCGAGGCGCCCGTGCCCGCGCTCGCGCCCTCGCTGATCACGGCGATCGATCCGGCGGCCCTGCCGAATAGCGGCAAGAATTTCACGCCGGCGGCGTGGGGGAAGCTCGTCGATAAATCCAAGGACGACGGCACGAAAGCCGTTCTTCGCTCCATGCCCGGAGACAACCCGGCGGATCCTCGCCTGAGCGTGAAGCTCAAGAATGGGGAAACCATCGACGGCGCCTTCAGGGGGGTGACGGACGACAAGCTCGTGTTCGAATCCGGCGGCAAGCTTCTGGGGCTGGGACTCGACTCCGGAAACATCGCGGAGGTCACGCGCAAGGTGGACCTGATCTTCGACGGCGCGGTCCTCAGGCCCGCCGAGGTGACCGTGTTCGGAGGCCCTGCCGTGACCGATCCTTTCAAGGACCTCGGCGCGTACATGGGCCGCATCGTTGATGTCGACTTGCGCGACCTGGACGATCTGAAATATTCGGCGCAAACCGTCTCCGGCCGGATCATCAAAGCGGACGGCGAGGAGGTCCAGCTGGCGAGCAGCAAGGGGATCACCTATATCAAGCGCGAGTACCATCGCGTCGACGGCGTGGCGCTGCGCACGGAGCATTACGCGTCGTACGGCAAGATCGGCACGATCGCCGATGTGGACGGCAAGGTCCCGCTCGGGACGCCCGTGATCCTGACCCAGCAGGGCGGCAAGAAGGTGTCCGGCCGCTATCGCGGCCTGCGCAAAGACGCGGAAGGGGCCTTCGTCGTCCTCGAGACCGACGAGTCGGGCGGCAGCCGTTTTCGCGCCTTCCGCGATTTCCACGATCTGCGCACGACCGGCTACGACGAGGGCTCCATGCTCCCCGGCTCACAGCCGTTGTTCACCCTCGCCGGAAAATAGGACGGGCGCCGGTTGCCCGAGAGGACCTGGGGTAAGGCCTCGCGGACCGGCGCCCGTCTAAATCCTTACTGCAGCTTGCCGGCGTCGATCATTCCTTTTCCCTGCAAGGTCGCGGACAGGCCGGGGAGCGGCGAGGCGGCCTTGAGCAGCATCGCGCGCACCGCGGCGGGAGACGCGGCGCCGCGGGCGACCGCCAGCGCCGCCAAGCCGGCGACGTGCGGGGTCGCCATCGACGTGCCGGAAAGCTCTTCCCAGCCGCCTTCCATCTTCACGGACCTCACGCCGACGCCGGGCGCGATGAAATCCACCTCGGGGCCCCGGCTCGAGAAGTCGGCCACGCCGTCCTTGATGTCCGAGGCGGCGACCGCGATCGTCTCCGGGTAGCTTGCGGGGAACCCGACGGGCCCGCCGGAGTTGCCCGCCGCGGCGATGATGGTCATGCCGGCCCTGTTCGCGGCCGTGACGGCTCGCTTAAGCGCCTCGCTGCCTTCATCGGCGCCGAGGCTCATGTTGGCGACCTTGATGCCGCGCTTCGCGGCCCACTCGATGCCCGCGATGACGCTCGAGAAGCCGCCGTTGCCTTCGGAGTCGAGGACCTTCACCGCGTAGAGCTTGGCCATGGGCGCGACGCCCACGACGCCCTTGCCGTCGCGCTTGCCGGCGATCGTGCCGGCGACGTGAGAGCCGTGGCCCTGGTCGTCGTCCCACGCGTCGGGGCGCTTCGGGTCGAGGGCGTTGAAGCCGCCGAGGACGACGCCGGAGAGGTCCGGGTGGAAGCGCGCGATGCCGGTGTCGATGATCGCGACCGTCGCGCCCTGCCCCTGTCCTCGCGGCGAGGCCCAGGAGGCGGCGGCGTTCACGCGGCGGATGCCCCAGGGCTGCTCGGCGTCGAGGGCCTCGGCGGGCACGGGCGCGGGCTTGAGCTCTTTAATGCGGTCGAGAATGCCGCGCGCGACGTCTCCGAGGTCGAACTGAGGGACGGCCGGCGCGGGCGCCGCGGCGGGAACGCCCTTGAGCCAGTTGACGACCTTGTCGGTTTCGACGAGGTCGACCTTGAAGGTCGCCAGGAGCTTGGTCGCGGCGGCGTCGGCCTTGAACGCGGGAAGCTCAATGACGATGGCGTTGATCGAGGGGAGCTCGCGCACCACCGAGCACCCCACGCTCTGCGCGAGCTTGCGGCACTCGTCCGTGGTCACCTCCGGCCTGCAGGCGACGATCTTCTGGATGGTGCCGCCGGCGTCGAGCGGGCAGAACTGCGCCCGGGCGGAGGTGGAGAGGAACGCAGCAAGGATCACGAGGGGGAGTCTGAGGGGGCTCATGGACCTAATATTAACCGGGACTTTAGGCCCGCGCTTGGGTCATGAGGCCTAGTCCTGTATAGGACCAAAGACCTATGAGGCGTTTTTGTCATCTCGCCGTCACGGCCTTAAGGCCTAGACCAAATGCCTTCGCCGGCTTCCCCGTAGACCCAGGCCCGCCGCGCGACGACCGGGTACAATAAGGTCAGACGCCAGACCAGCTACAGGGAGAAAACCTCGCATGGCCCGACGCCTCAAACGCTTCGTCTCGACCTTCCTCTCCGCCGCGCTCGTCCTCTGCTCCGTTGGATTCGACGCGCAGCAGGCCGCCGCTCAGACCATCACGGGCCGCGTTTCCGCGGCGCCCTCTCTGGGAATCGGTCTTCCGAACGCGCCGGTGCCTTCGATGGCGCTTCCCGTTCCGTCCCTGAGCGCTCCCTCGCTCGCCGCGCCCGCTTCGTTGTCGGTCGTGCCGTTGCCCGTTGCGCCGGCGCTCGCCGCGCCGACGCCCGCCGCGTCCCTCGCCGCGAAGGTCCTCGCCGCGGCACCCGTGCTCCAGGCGCTGGCCAAGCCCGAGACCGGCGGCTCCGCCGCGTCCGTCGCCGGCCGCGACCTCGAAAATATCCTGACCGGCGCGCCGTCCTCCCGCCGCGAGGAAATGTCGGACGCCGTCGCCGCCGTTCCGTCCGCGCTGGCGCCTTCCCTTTCCGCGCCGTCCGCCGCGCCCGAGGCCCCGAAATCCGCCGTCCCCGCCGCCCCGGTGGTCGAGGCGCCCAAGACGGTCGATTCAGCCTCCTCTTATAGCTTCCACCGGCTGGCCCTGAAGACCATCGCCGCCGTGACCGGTGCCGTGTTCTCCCTGCCCCAGGCCGGGCCCGCTCTCACCGCCAAGATCATCGCGTCGGCCGCCGACAAGCAGCTCGTGATCTCCGACTTCGACGACACCCTCGCCTCCTACAACGCGATCCTGCCCGAGGAAAAGATCGCGGCGGTCCGCGCCATCCGCAAGGCCGGGAAGCACTTCGCGGTCGTCAGCGACCGCAGCGACGAGAAGCGCGCGGGCTCGACCCAGCTCACCGTGTTCGAGTCGCTCGCCAGCCTTCCGGCCGACGTGACCGAGGGCATGTACGTCGCGGCCAACAGCGGCGGCAAGCTCTATCAGTACCAGAACGGCGCCCCGGTCAAGATCTGGGAGGCCGAGCCTCTCGCCGCCGCCAAGCTCGACGCCGTGAAGGAAGCGTCGGCCGCGACGGTCGCGCGACTCTCCGAGGCCGGCGTCGAGCAGCACCCCGGCGACTCGCTGAACCCTAAGGAATCATTCAACACCTACGGCTACGCCTTGATGATCAAGGTCGGCGCCAGCGCCGGCCAGATGAAGCAGGTCGCCGCGATCATGGCGTCGGAGCTCGCCAAGCGCGGCATCGAGGTCGAGGTGACCGGACGTCTGCCTAAGGACCTCAAGAACCCCGGCTACGCGACCTTCTCCATCATCACCAAGACCCCGGCGACCGCGAAGATCGCCGAGAGGCTCGGCATGACGGCGTCCGACGTGCTGACGATCGGCGACATGCAGTACGTGCCGCGCAAGGCCAAGAAGGAATCGTGGATGACGCGCCTGGGCCTGAAGCTCAGCGGCCTGCCGCTCGGCGAGGTCGGCAACGAGACCGACCGGAACATGGCCAAGGGCGTGCCCGGCGCGCTCGCGCTCGGCGTCGGCCGCAAGATGGATCCCCGCACCCCCAACGGCTGGAACCTCGCGGGCCACGGTCCGGAGGTCACGCAGAAGGTTCTCGAGTCCGTGGCCTCGAAAGCCGCTCGCGTCGGCCCAACGGACGAGGGCGACAAGACCGGCACGGCGATTCAGCTCGGCATGATCGGCCTGATCATCGGCATGGGCGCGCTCGGCTTCTACGCGCTGGCCTCCGCGCTCGGCGACATCGTCCGCATGGGCGAGGAGGCCCTGCGGAACTGGCATCAGTCTCCGTTCGGCCAGGACGGCCTGTACTTCCTCGGCGCGACGACGCTCGGCATGGCCGGCATGCTCGGCCACACGAACCGCATTCTCCCGAGCCCCACCGCCACTTACGCTCAGGCCCTGAAGCAGGCTCGCGACATCGTTCTCGAGCGCGGCGTCGCGGCCGATGAGGTCCGCTTCGTCGAGGCCACCGCCTCCATCCCGGTAAGCGACGGCCAGCAGTGGAAGTACACCTTCTCGATCCCCGGCGCCCTGATCTACGTGGACTTCTCGACCTTCCTCGGCGGGGCCCCGGACCTCCGCGCCCGCGTCTATGAAGGAGCGCTCCCTTCGCACTCGGCCTACCCGATCTCCATCGAAGGCTTCGCCTCCTTCGTGGCTCTCGCGCCCGAGCAGGCCCTGACGATGCTGAGAAACGAGCTCCCCGGCTTCGGCGCCGGATCGTCCGTTTCGCTCGCCCTTCGCCCCGCCGCCGACGGCAACGGCTCGCGGATGACCTACAAGTTCTACGACGACCACGGCAGCATCGGCACCGTCGGCGCCGCGGGAGCCTTCGTCAGCGTGGACGCGCTGTCCGCCCAGGCGGTCAAGGCCGCCGCGAAGGCCGTGCCCGCCGGGCTCAAGCACGCCGAGGCGCCCAATGAGCTCTACGCGCTGGCGCTCGAGAAGATTTCGGCCAAGGCCGCGACCTCCGGCGTTCCCGCCGATCAGATCAAGTTCCTCTCCGCCGTCCACGAGGCCCGCTTCTTCAACGGCGTCCGCGTTGGCGACGAGTGGCGCTTCTTCTTCGGCTGGGGCGGCGAGAAGGGGGGAATCTCCTACAAGGTCCCGGCCCGTCGCACGACCGTCTCCGAGACGATGATGGACGCCTTCGATCCCGAGCTGGCGGGCCTGATCACGGCCGAGCATCTGGCCTCGGGCGTGGCCGCCTCGCGCTTCGACATGGGCGTCAAGCGGGACGTGAACTCCGCGCTCGCGTCCGTCGACGGAGTGTCCCGCGTCAGCCTCCTTCCCCGCTCCGAGCCGGGAAGCGGCGACAAGGAGCTCTGGTACTCCCTGCAGGACAGCCGCGACGAGCTGGCCGCGGTCAACGCCCGCACCGGCGAGGTCCGGATGGGCGCGCCTCGCGCTCCCGCCGATTCGGCCCTGAAGTCCTTCCTGATGTGGCTCGGCGGCGTCGCGCTGGTCGCGGCGATCTACGGCGGCTTCTATTGGGCGGCGTCGCACGCTCCCGTCGCCGTGCCGCAGGGCTTGCCCGAGGGCTACAACGGCCCGGTCCCCGGCTTCGAGGATCTCTTTCGGGGCATGGGCGGCCTGCTGGGCCTCGGCGCCCTCGCCGGGGTGATCAAAAAGGGGAAGAAAACCAAGCTCTCCGACGCCGACGTCCGCGCCGCCGCGGCGGGCGCGATCTCGTACAAGGGCCGCCCCTGGTCGCAGACCGAGTACAACATGGGCTACTACAACTCGCTCGAAAGCCTGAAGTCCCGCGGCGCGACCAAGGCTCAGATCGCCCTTTTCGAGAAGCTGTGCGCCGAGGCCCCGATCAAGGGCGGCAGCTTCAACCCTTGGTCCGGCGACTGATTGACCGGGCTCAAGCGATATTGCGCGGTCGCATGCTAGAATAGCCGAGACATGGCTCAGTCGCTCCTGTCGTGGGGTGCCCTTTCGCTGTATACAACGGCTTGTCTCGTTGCCGTGGGGTATCTATTCAATAAAAGCGAGCGTGCGCGCTTGACGATGCTGGCTTTGCTCGGCGCGGGGCTGGTCCTGCATCTGTTCGCCTACGCCGCGCGCATCGCGGCCTTCTGGGCCTTCCCGGAAAATCGCTGGTATCTGCCGGTCAATTCTTTCTTCGGCGCGCTGTCGTACATGGCGTTGGCGCTCGCCGCGGCGTTCTTCTTTATCGAGGCGCGCAAGAAGCTCGGCATACTCGGGGCCTTCATCCTGCCGTTCGTCGCGGGCAGCCTGGGGCTCGCCGTGCTCAAGGCCGACTCGTCGCTCGCGCCGCTTGCCCCTGAATTGCGCAGCTACTGGCTCAACCTTCATCCGATGATCCTGATGACGGCGTACGCCGCCTTCGCCAACGCCTTCGGAGTCTGCCTCGCGCTGCTGATCCAGGAACGTCAGATCAAGTCGCGCAAGCCGAGCGAGCTGTGCTACCGCCTTCCCTCGCTCGACGAGCTCGACTCCCTCAACGGCCGGATCATCGCGATCACGCTCCCGGTCCTGCTCCTCGGCCTCGCCATGGGCGCGGTGTGGGCGCATCAAATATGGGGCAAGCCCTGGACCTGGGACCCGAAGGAAACGATGGCGCTGATCACGGCGGCGTTCTACGCCGAGTTCCTGTGGCTGCGCTACGTCTCCGGCCAGCGCGGGCGCACGCCGGTCTACGTTTCCATGGCGGGATTCGCCTGCATGCTCGCGACCTTCTTCGGCGCCGAGCTGTCCTCCGGCCGCCACGGTTTCCTGGGGGGGAAATGAAGCTCATCTCCCTGAGCTGGAGCCATCGCGCGAAAGTCTCCGCCGCGCGCGAGGCCCTGGCCTCGGTGCCCGTCGAGCGGGTGCTGGCCGAGCTCAAGGGCCGGGGCTTCGAGGAGGCCGCCGTGCTGTCGACCTGCAACCGCTTCGAGCTTTACGCCGCCGGACAGGCGAACCAGGAGCTCGCGGCGGCGAAGCTGATCTCCGCGCTCGAAGACCTGGCGGGCGCCTCTCTCGGCGAGCAGGCCGAGGTCCGCGAGGATGCCGGCGCGGTTTCCCACCTCTTCGCCGTTTCCTCGGGACTCGATTCACTCGTCGTCGGCGAGACCGAGATCCTGGGCCAGGTGAAGACCGGCTATGAAGCCGCGAAGAACGCCGGGATGACCGGCAAGAGGCTCAACGTCCTTTTCCAGCGCGCCCTGTTCGTCGGCAAGAAGGTGCGCACCGAGACTTCTCTCGCCATCGGCTCGTCCTCCGTGCCGTCCGTCGCCGTCCAGCTCGCCGAGACGATCTTCGGCCGCCTCGACGGCAAGTCCGCCTTGATCCTCGGCGCCGGAGCCATGGCCGAGCTCGCCGCGAAGCACCTCGCCTCGCGCGGCGTCAGCAAGCTCGTCGTCGCCAACCGCACCTGGGAGCGCGCCTACCAGCTGGCCGCGCGCTATCAAGGCGAGGCCGTCCGCTGGGAAGATTTTCCGGCCGAGCTCGAAAAGGCGGACGTGGTCATCGCCTCGACCGGCGCGCCGACGGCCGTCCTCACGCGCGAGCTGGTCGCCGGCGCCGTGCGGCGCCGAGGCGGGCGCTCGCTTTTCCTGATCGACATCGCGATGCCTCGCGACATCGAGGAGGCCGTGCACGACATCGACGGGGTCTACCTCTACCGCCTCGAGGACCTCGAGGCGATCGTCGCCAAGAACATGGCCTCCCGCGCGGAGGCGGTCGCCGCGGCCCGCCGGGTCGTCGACGCGAAGGCGGCGGAGTTCTGCGCCTGGGCGGGCTCGCTGTCGACGGGGGCCGAGCGCAGCCTTAAGCACTCGGAGCGCGCGTGATGCGGATCGCCTTCCTCGTTATCCTGCTCGCGTCCGGCGCGAAAGCCGCGCCGGCGCCTTACGGCATCCTGCTGCTGGCCCATGGCGGCGACGCCTCGTGGAACGCAGAGATCGCCAAGCTTCGCGAGAAGGTGGACGCGAAGGTTCCCACCGAGACCGCGCTCGGCATGGCCGACGTGGAGTCACTTCAGGCCGCGGTGGACCGCCTCGAGAAGCGCGGCGTCTCGCGCGTCGTCGCGGTGCCGTTGTTCGTGCAGTCGGCCTCCGAGGTTCTCGATCAGACGCGCTACGCGCTGGGCCTGGCGGACAAGCCGTCGGCCTCGCTGAAGGCGGCGTACGAAAGGATGGCCGCCGCGCACGCCGGCCACGCCGGCCATGCGGGGCACAAAGGCCACGGCGCGGCCGCCGCCATGCATGGTCATAAGATGGAATTCTCGACCGAGCGGGTGAAGTCGCGCGAGCCTATCGCGATGTCGCCCGCGCTGGACGATCATGCGCTCGTCGGCCGCATCCTCTCCTCGCGGGCCAAGGGCCTGAGCAAGGACGCCGCGAAGGAGAGCCTCGTGCTCGTCGCGCACGGCCCCGTCGACGACGCGGCCATGCCGGCCTGGGGCGCGTCCGCCGCCGCGCTGTGCGCCATGATCAAGGGAGGCTACAAGGCTTGCTCGTTCGGACTCCTGCGCGACGACGCCGCGCCGGAGATCCGCGCCGCGGCGGTCGCCGAGCTGCGCGAGAAGGTCGCGGCCGCGAAGGGCAAGGCGATCGTGCTGCCCGTGCTCATCGCGCGCGGCGGCATTGAGAAAAAGATCGAGCGGGACCTCAAGGGGCTCGAATACGCGTGGGACGGGAAGACGTTGATGCCGCACGCGGGCTTCGACGCGTGGGTCCTCGAGAGCGCCGCCGGAGCTTCCAAATAGAGTTATTTCGTGTCGTTGACAGGCCGTGGCGCTAATTGTTATTTTGTGACGCTTGGTGCCGTCTTTCGCTGAAACTAATATAGGTAATAACGAAAAATCATGAGCGAAACCAACCCGAATCCGGCCCCCGAACCCGCGAAGGTTCCGGCCGCCGCCGCGCCCGTCGCCGCTCCCGCCGCCGCGCCGAAGCCGGCCGTCAAGCCGGACATGTCGCGCGGCGATTTCCTCTGGGCCGGCTGGGGCATGCTCGCCGCCTTCTTCGCCGCCGCCGGCGCCGCGGGCGCGCGCTTCATGTTCCCGAACGTGATCTACGAGCCCTCGCAGAAGTTCAACGCGGGCGCGGCCTCGACCTACGACCTCGGCGTCTCGACCAAGTGGCTCAACGAGCAGCGCGTCTGGATCGTGCGCACGCCGTCGGGCTTCTACGCGATGTGGGCGCGCTGCACCCACCTCGGCTGCACTCCGAACTGGTGGGGCGACCAAAACCGCTTCAAGTGCCCGTGCCACGGCTCGAACTACACGCTCGACGGCGACGTCATCGCCGGCCCCGCGCCGATGCCGCTGTGGCGCACCAAGGTCACGCTCGCTCCGACCGGCGACCTGATCGTGGACAAGGCCATCCTTGAGAACAAGCCGGGCAAGCGCGAGAACGCGCCTTATTTCGCGGACTACGCGTCGGCCTGAGGAAACCATGCCCCTACCCCCGCTCGACATCGAGAAGATCAAGAAGGAAGTCATCGACTCCCAGCTGTGGCGGTCCGTTTTCCGCGGCGGCGTCTGGAAGGACACGCCTCGCGACCGCGCCGGCCACATCATCGGCAACGTCTGGCTTCACCTTCACCCCGTCAAGGTCCGCCCGCGCGCGCTGAAGTGGGCCTACACCTGGGGCATGGGCGGAATCTCCTTCGCGCTCTACCTTCTGCTGACGCTCACCGGCGTGGCGCTGATGTTCTACTACCGCCCGACGATCGGCCTCGCCTACCAGGACATCAAGGATCTCGAGTTCGCCGTCACCCTCGGCATGTTCTTGCGCAACGCCCACCGCTGGGCCGCGCAGGCGATGGTCGTCGCCGTCATCGCGCACATGGTGCGCGTGTTCCTGACCGGCGCGTATAAAAAGCCGCGCGAGTTCAACTGGGGCATCGGCGTCCTGCTGCTGACGCTCACCTTGTTCCTCTCGTTCACGGGCTACCTGCTGCCGTGGGACCAGCTGGCGATCTGGGCCGTCACCGTCGGCACGAACATGGCGGGCGCGACGCCCGTTCTGGGCAACGAAGGGCCGCTCGGCTCTCTCGTGGGGATGCGCATCAACAACGACGTGCGCTTCACGCTCCTCGGCGGCACGATGGTCGGCGAGAACACCCTGCTGCGCTTCTACGTCATGCACTGCGTCGCCGTTCCCCTGGTGGTCGGCATCCTGCTGATCCTCCACTTCTGGCGCATCCGCAAGGACAGCTTCTCCGCCGCGCCGTACGAGGCGAACGAAGAAAAGGTGGATGTCTGGCCGCACCTCGTCAAGCGCGAGTACATCGGCGCCGCGGGCACCACGCTCTTCATCATGATCTGGTCCATCCTCCAGAACGCGCCGCTCGAGGCGATCGCCAACCCGAACGTCACGACCAACCCCTCCAAGGCCCCGTGGTACTTCGTCGGGCTGCAGGAGCTTCTGGTGTACTTCGATCCGTGGATCGCCGGCGTCGTGATGCCCGGCCTGATCATCGTCGGCCTCATCGCTATCCCCTACATCGACACGAACCCGAAGGGCATCGGCTCCTACGCCTGGAAGGAGCGCCCGTTCGCGAACACCTTGTTCATGCTCGGCGTGGTGATGTGGTTCGCGCTGATCTACATCGGCTACGCCCTGCGCGGGCCGAACTACGCGTGGTACTGGCCGTGGGAGTCGTGGTTCATGGTCAAGCCCGCGCCGCCGCCCACCTGGAGCGTGTTCGGGCCCAAGCCCGACGGCGCGTACTCGATGCTCCTCGGCATACCGCTGATGGGTGCCATCACCGCCGCCTGGATGCTCCTGCCTAAACTGATCCAGAAGGAGCTCGACGGCAAGAAGACGATGGGGGCCTTCCTCGGCCTCGTCGCCCTCGTCGGCGCCGGCGGCATGGCGATGGGGAAGATGGGGGCGACCGAAGTGGCGTTCCTGCTGTTCTTCTTGGGCGCGTCCTTCTACTACGGCTTCGTCCTGCCGCAGCGCCACATCCGGACGCTCGACTGGCCGCGCTACTCGGTCACGATGGTCCTAGTCATCAGCACGATGAGCGTTCTCCTTAAGATGTGCGCTCGTCTTACCTTCAACATTAAATACGTGCTGACCATCCCTTCGATCAGCATGAACTTCTGACCATGAGCTACCGAAAAGCCTTTATCGTCTCGAACGCGCTGATGCTCGGAGCCTTCATCTGGGCCTTCGTCAAGGACTTTCGGGCCGAGTGGCGCCCGTACCAGGCGAAGTACTACCAGATGGCCGGCGACGCCCTGGACAAGCAGGCGGCGGCCGAGAAGGACGCGAAGAAGGCCGCCGACCTTCGGGTCGAGGCGAAGAAGATGCGGAGATCTCCGATGGAGATCAAGCAGATCATCGCCGGCGACCTCGGACGCTTCGACCGCTGCGTGACCTGCCACGTCGGCATGGACGAATACACGAATCCTTCGCTGAAGAACGACTTCACGGAGAACCCGTATAAGTCGCACCCCAAGGTGGATTCCGCCCTCGTGAAGGCCCATTCGTTCACCAAGTTCGGCTGCACCTCGTGCCATTCCGGCCAAGGCCTGGCCACGCAGGTGGACCCGGCTCACGGCTGGGTCAAGCATTGGGAAAAGCCCATGCTCAAGGGCGTGACGATCCAGGGCTCCTGCGTGAAGTGCCACGACAACTTCGAGACCCTCAAGGGCGCGGAAGTCGCCGCCCAGGGCAAGAAGCTGTTCAACAAGCACGGCTGCCAGGGCTGCCATGCGATCAACGGCTGGGGCGGCGTCGTCTCCGTCGAGCTCGGCGACATCGCCGACAAGCCCTTCGAGCGCATCGCCGGCTACAACTTCAAAAAGGTGCGCATCGACGGCAAGGAGCTGCCCGACCAGCACCACAACAGCCATTGGAACATCCAGAACTGGATCCGTGCTCACCTCGTCAACGATCCCGCGGATGTCACGCCCAACGACCCGTTCGCGCACTACAACACCGAGCCGATCCCGCCGTCGGGCATGCCCGACTTCACCAAGGAGATCACGCGCGAGGAAGCGGACGCGATCGTCGCCTACCTCTCGGGACAGACGAAGGAAGAGCGCATCCCGCACCGCTTCCACGTCTCGGCGCCGCCCGCGAAGGAGCCGGCCCTCAGCGGCGCCGCTCACGGCAAATACGTCTACACGAAATACGGCTGCCAGGGCTGCCACGGCATCGACGCGAAGGAAGGCCGCCGCCGCTTCAATGCGGCGGGCGACGGCCAGAAGGAATACGACGAGAAGATGCCCGAGGCCGAGCAGCTCGCGCAGATGAACCTCGGCGCCGAGCCGACCTTGCCTAAGCTCGTCGGCACCTACACGCACGACGAGCTCATCCACAAGATCGAGGCCGGCGTGCCGGCGACGGACGCCAAGAAGTGGAGCCCGAAGGGCCCGATGCCGATGGTGTACATGCCCGCGTGGAAAGGCAAGATCTCGAAGAAGGAGCTCTCGGACCTGGCCACCTGGCTGCAGAGCCTCGCGGTGAAGGACGACAGCGGCTTTTAACCGACGCGTTATTTAAAGGGGGAAACGATATGAACCGCAAACTGATCTTGATGCTCGCCGCGGCCTTGTTCGGCTCGGCTTTCGCCGCGCCCGTGCATGCCGCCGAGATGAGCGAGAAGGAAAAGGCGCTGTCCAACCCGTACCCGAACGACTTCGGGCCCGAGACCCTTCCCGACGCCGTCATCAAGGCCTACCCCGCCAACGTCCAGGCCGGCTACAAGAAGCTGATCAGCAACAAGGGCGGCTGCGCCCAGTGCCACTCCGCCGCGCGCCCGCTCAACAGCCGTTTCGTCGAGCCCGAGGGCGGCATGGATGAAAAGAAGCAGGAGGCCTCCCTCGCCGCGCTCAAGAAGGCTCAGCCCGAGCTCTTCGCCGACGGAGCCGTCTGGCAGATCGAGACCAAGATCTGGAGCCGCTACGTCAAGCGCATGATGAACAAGCCCGGCTGCGGCATCGCCAAGCCCGACGGCAAGGCGATCTACGAGTTCCTCGCCTACGACGCGCTCAGGCGCAAGACCGGAGCCAACGCCGCCGCCTGGGCCGCGCACCGCAAGGGCCTCATCGACCAGCTCAAGACGAAGAATCCGAAGCGCTACGACGAGCTGAAGGAAGCGAAGGACCTTTAATCGATTGAGAGCGCTGCTCGTCTACGGCTATCAGCCGAGCGGACATTCCGCCGCGGCGTTCGCGATCGAAAAGGCCGGCCGAAAGGCCGGCCTTTCTTTTTCCAGGGTGGAAATCGCCGCGGATCATCATCCGGCGGCGGGCTTGGGCGTGGCGCGCGGCTACCATGGGCTCTTGCGGGCCGCTCCCGGCCTGTACGGCGCCCTGTACCGGGGTTCCTGGGCCCGGTCCGTGCTCCGGGCGGTGCGCGGGGCCTACCTGAGCCTGGGCGGCGCCCGGCGCCTGCGCGAGGGCGTGCGACGTTCCGGCGCCCAGGTCGTGGTCTGCCCGCAGGCCGCCGTCGCCGCCGTGCTTGCCGAGGCGCGCCGGCGGGGGGAACTGGACATCCCGGTCGTGTCGGTGCTGACCGACTACGGCGTTCATCCGTTCTGGGCCGACCCGCCCGCGGACCTCCTGATCGCGCCGGATGAGGAGGCGGTGGACTCCTTGGCGGCCCTGGGCGTGCCGCGCAACCGTCTGCGCGCGACCGGCATTCCCATAAATCCCGCGTTCGAGAGGCCCCCGAGCCGGGAGGAGGCGCGCCGATGCTTGGCCCTGCCCTCGGCGGCCCCGGTGGCCCTGCTGAGCGGCGGGGGGAAAGGGCTCGGCGGCCTGTGTCGAGAAGCGAAGGCTTTGCTGTCATTAAACCCGCGCGCCCAGCTTCTCGTCTTGTGCGGCGCCAACGATCGTCTTCGAGCGGATCTGTCCGCTCATCGGGAGGCCGGCGGACGCCTGCGCGTCTTCGGCCCCCAGCCCGCGGAGCTCGTCGCCGTAATGATGCGGGCGGCCGACGTCCACATCGGCAAGCCCGGCGGGCTCAGCGCGGCCGAGAGCCTCGCCTCCGGCCTTCCCATGATCCTGACCCGCCCCTTGCCGGGGCAGGAGGAAGCCAACGCGCGCCGCCTGGTGGGGGCCGGCGCCGCCATCGAAGGGGGCGCTCAGGAGGCCGCCCGCCTCCTTTTGGACCGCGCACGCCTCTCGCAAATGAGCGCGGCCGCATCGCTCGCGGGGCGCCCGGCCGCGGCCTCCGCGGCGGCGGCCGAGATCGCCTCGCTCGTGTTTGACCGCCCCCGGTCATTCCTGTTACAATAACTCTATGCCCGTGATTAAGACGTCGAAGCCTGTGTCCGTCGGCGACAAGGCCCCCGATTTTTTCGCCTCCGACGAGACCGGCCGCGCCTGGACTCTCAAGGCGCTCAAGGGCAAGACGGTGGTCCTCTATTTCTATCCGAAGGACAACACCTCCGGCTGCACGACCGAGGCCTGCGATTTTCGCGACCGCTACGACGCCTTCGTTAAGAGGGGCGCGCGTATATTCGGCGTGAGCCCGGATGCGGCCAAGTCCCACGCCGGCTTCAAGGCCAAGCACGGCCTCCCTTTTCCGCTGCTCGTCGACGAGGACAAGGAAATCTGCCGCGCGTACGGCGTCTGGCAGGAGAAGACTCTTTACGGCCGCAAATTCATGGGCGTGGTGCGCTCGACCTTCGTGATCGGCCCGACCGGGAAGATCGTGCAGGCCGCGCGCAAAGTGTCCGTCGCCGGCCACGCCGAAGCCATCCTGGAGGCCGTCTAATGCCCGCTCCTCAGAACGACGCCCGCCGAGCCGCCCTCGTCAAGGGTGCGTCTAAGGCCAAGATCAAGGCGCTCATCAATTTGGACGCCTGCACCGGCTGCGAGGTCTGCATCGCCGTGTGCCCGGTGCCGTCGTGCATCGAGAAGTTCGGAGACGAGACCCCCGAAGCCAAGGGCGTCTACGTCAACTACGACATCTGCATCGGCTGCAACCTGTGCGCGAAAGACTGCCCGTGGGACACCATCCGCATGGTTCCGACCGCGACGGTCGCCGGCGATCAGACCTCCCTCGATTCCCAGCTCACGCACGACCACGCCGTCTTTCAGTCTCCGGACCTCGTGCCCGAGGAGCTTCGCGCCTTCACGGCGAAGGCCCCGAAGACCGACCCGGTCGTCCTCGAGCTGTTCGGCAAGCAGAATCCCGTCGTGCCCGGTTTGATGAGCCCGAAATAAATCGCAAGGAGAGAAATCGATAATGGGTAAGAAGCTGTTCGTGGGCGGCCTGCCGTACGAGACGAATGACGCGCAGTTGAAGGAGTTGTTCGGCGCCTGCGGGACCGTCGTGAGCGCGAAGGTGATCATCGACAAGATGACCAACCGCTCGAAGGGCTTCGGCTTCGTCGAGATGGGGACGGACGAGCAGGCTAAGGC